>WNGK01006799.1_pt1 | contig 12015 bp, 10 predicted proteins | sample 5400601 | NCBI WGS metagenome assembly WNGK01 (sample SAMN13153376, study PRJNA577476) | soil metagenome | isolation source: 60 cm soil or saprolite under Garry oak tree replicate 1 | place: USA:California | collected 2016-06-15
TGTACAGCACTTTCCTGCATGAACCGCAGCTAATCGGCTTCGGCTACGCGTTGGAGCAGGCGTTAAATGTGCGGCAGCAGCCGCAATTCCTCGGCTCGATTATCCCGATCCCGAACGGCGGATTTTGCACCGGTCATCAAAATCATGGCCAACCGCATCTGCCGCACGGCAAGATCTTCTAAGATCGCGAAGCTTCATGCTTGAGCACGCGAGCAGAACGACGATTCTGCTCGCGTGACAATCTTCCTCGGCTGCGGATTTGCTGCGAAATACCGCGAAGGCGGCGGCAATTTTTCTGTGCCGCTGCAATGGATGCTGGGTTTGAGGCGATTAAAGCTGGATGCTATCTGGCTGGAGTTGTTGCCGGCAACAAATGACCCGCAGGCCAATCAGGCCAGAATCAACAACTTTCAGCGGCAACTGCGTGCGCTTGGATTGGCTGGTCGCTACTGTTTGCTTTATCAGAAACCAGCAGCGAGTACACATGAGCTCGATGCGATTTGCTGCATCGGAATGTCGAAACGAGCGCTCCTCGATCGACTCGCCGGCCCAAACGTGCTGCTCAATCTTAGCTACTCAATTCATCCGCCATTCCTTTTGCAATTTGAGCGACGCGTTTTTTGCGATCTGGATCCCAGCGAAATTTTTTATTGGATGACTAAAATGGAGCTGGGCCAGTCGTATCACGACGAATTTTGGACGATCGGCCTCAATGTGAATCGAGGCGATTGCCAGTTGCCGAAATCATCTTTGCGCTGGAAAACGTTTTATCCGCTCGCTGACACGAAGCTCCTGCAAAGCCAACCTCGCCCGAGGCTGTCTAAATTCACAACGATTGGACAGTGGTACTGGAGTGGGGCCGTCGAAGTGGCAGGAGAATTCCCTGACTTGTCCAAGAGAATCATGTTCGAGCCTTATCTTGGTTTACCAGCACGCGTGCCTGAGGCGCAGTTCGAACTGGCGATGAATATCGGCCCGGACGATCCGGAGAGGGCGCGTTTGCAACAGCTTGGCTGGCGCGTCGTCGATCCTCACCGGGTTGCGCGTAATCCGAGCGCGTATCGTCGATACATGGCGAACGCACTTGCCGAGTTTACGGCCATCAAGGGCGTCGATGTAGCCTGGCAAACCGGTTGGGTAAGCGATCGGGCGGCGGCGTTCCTTGCACTTGGGCGGCCGGTGGTCACGGAAGACGCGGGTGTGACAAGATATCTTCCAAATGAAAGCGGATTTCGGTTCATCCGGGACATCGATGAAGCGGAAGGAGCGCTAAAAGAAGTGTTGCGTGATTGGCCGCGACTATCGAAGCAGGCGCGAGCATGCGCTGTGGAAGTCTTCGATTCTGCAAAAAATCTCCGCAAAATCCTCAATCTTTAAGACTTTTTCCCAACGGTCCGCCACCCCTGTCGGCTCAGAAATAGGCCCGTCTACGCGACAAAAAAAATGCCGCTCGTTTTCGCGTTGCAAAACGATTTTCGGGTGTTACTCGTTGTCCCGTTATGGCAGACCTCATCAAACAAGGCGAGCTCAAGGATCGCATGAAAAAAATCCCGGAATGGGAACTGGAGAAGAAGCACATCGAACGCACGTTTGAGTTCGATGATTTTGCTGATGCGATTGATTTCGTAAACGCAGTGGCCGAAGTGGCCGAGGAAGAGGAACACCACCCAGACATCGACATTCGTTACAACAAAGTCCGTTTGGTTCTCTCGACTCACAGCAAAGGCGGGTTGACCGAGCTTGATTTTGGTCTTGCCGAACGAATCGATACCCTCGCGGAGTAACGACAGGGACGCCGCTGTCGCGGCAGTCGGCGCGGCGCGCCGGGCCTACTCCCTGGGCAACCGATCTTCGTCGGCATCGATAAATTGAAACGATGTCTGAATGTCCGATCTGTCAGTCATACCCGCTTCCCTTTTGCGGCGCTCCAATATTTGCGAAACTTCGTCGTTCCAGCCGCGCTTGCGCATGAACTCGTTCCAAACGTAAACATCGTTTTCATCCGGCATGCGCCCATTTTCCAAACACCATTGCAGGATTTCTTCATCGCTTCCACCGCGTTTCACCCGCTCGACTAGTTGGTCGTAATTGATCCGGAGAAAGTTCGCACATTTTTCGTCGAAACCTTTTCCAAGGTTCGCGTGATAGTCCGGCGGTAATTCGCCTTTGGCGTGCAAGCGAATTTTGTCCAGCATCCGGCCGAAATAAAAAAGGCCTTCTACTTTTTCAGAAGGACTGCGGAGGGCAACTGTTGCCATGAAAAAAGTTTGGGCCTTTTCGGGCACGGTTCAAGGGCACGAAAATATTTAGCGATTTAACGATTCAGTGATTTAGTGATTTCAATTCGCTAAATCGCTCACTCGTTAACTCGCTAATTAGTTCAATGGACCGGATCGTTGGAATCGAAACAGAATACGGCTGCCTGCTGAGTGAAGAAGAGCCGCATGTTAATTCGGAACTCTGGCCCGCGAAGGTAAAAAACCATCTTTTCCGAAACGCCGAGGCTGGCACGATCGATCTGCATTACCGCGACTACGAAGAACCACCAGGCAACGGAGGCTTTCTTCGCAATGGCGGGCGTCTGTATCTCGATATGGGACACATCGAGTACGCGTCGCCGGAATGTCTTCACCTGCACGACCTGGTGGCTTACGAATTGGCCGGAGACGACTTGTTGCAATCCTCATTGATTGCTCTGGGCGCGCATGATCGTGTCGCGTTTATCAAAAACAATGTCGATCACCACACCGGCGCCACGTTTGGTTGTCATGAGAATTACCTCATGAAACGGGAGGCGCAATTCACGCCGCCAATTCTTGGAACGCTGCTTACTTTTCTGGCGACCCGGCAAATCTTTACGGGTGCCGGCCGGGTCGGTCAGTCGAATCCGCTCGCGTTTGATTTCGAGCCGCCGCAACCGGAGACCCAGGTCAATTTCCAGCTTAGCCAGCGCGCCGATCACATCGTGAACGACATTTATCAGTGGGTGCAATTCAACCGCGCAATCATCAACGCGCGCGACGAGCCACTGGCCGATTACCGAAAATACCGGCGGCTCCACCTGCTAATCGGTGATTCAAACATGAGCCCGTACGCCACGGCGCTAAAAATGGGGACAACGGCTTGCGTTTTGTCGTTGCTCGAGGACGGCCGTTTGCCGCGAAATCTGGTCCTGGCAGACGCCGTGCAAAGCACTCGCGACATATCCCGGGACCCGACTCAGCAATGGATTGTTCATCTCGAGAACGGCAAGACTATCGGTGCACTCGACGTGCAGTGGGAATTTCATCATCTGGCCCAAAAGTACCTGCGCAATAGCAACGCAGAGACCAACTGGCTACTGGAAAACTGGGGATTTGTTCTCGAAGCGATCGCAAATAACCATCAAGCGCTGATCGGCGGGGTCGACTGGATCACGAAGAAATGGCTGCTGGAAGCATTCGTCGAGTCGGAAGGATTGGGTTGGGACGATCCGTGGCTGCAAAGTGTCGATCTCGAGTATCACAACATCGATCCACTTCGCGGGTTGTTCTTTGCTGTCACACCGGGCAAACGAATTGCGGAGTGGAACAACAATGTGCGGCGTTCCAGTGCGACGCATGTTCCGCCGTCGAATACACGCGCGTCAGGTCGTGCTCGAGCAGTGGCTTTTTTTCAGGATTGCAATTCGCCCTATGTCATCAACTGGGATTCCATCGCGTGCGATAACCGCGACTTTCTCGTGATGGGTGACCCGTTCCAGACTTACAATGAGGAAGTGGATCGCTTCTTAGCCAAGCCGCGCACAGCCGAAATCGCTATCGATCCGCCTGGTAATTAAACCACCGACTCACTGGGCCGCTCTGGAAGTGCGATTCAGAGTGGGCGTCGCAGAATCGCCCGCACGATTCTTTCAATTCAGCCGATGCAGCGCGGAAATACCGTAATTGTCCTGGAGATCTTGCGCCTCGGCGGCCACTTGTGCCGCGTCGAGCTCGATTTGTTTTGGGTCTTCTTCGGTCTCCACTTTGATGAACCCCTCGATTGGATGTTTTACCGCTTCGGCCAGGTCGTCTAACGATTTGATTTCTTTGCCGTTCACTTTCGTTACCGTCAAATAGGCCAGCTCATCGTAGCCAACTGTGCTGTTCGCTGGAAGGACTTGGCTGAGAATAACCACGCGCCGATTTTTGTCAGGAAAGAGCTCGGATTGGAAATGATCGAGGTAAACCAAACGTTGCGGAGCTTCTCTTTGCCAGTTCGGACCCCATTCTTTGAGATATTGACGGGAAAGCTCCTGAAAAATCAGGCCCCCGAGAACATAATATCGCGGTGGTTGATCGAGATTGTACGGCGGGCTGACATAATCCTTCGTGTCCCGGTGTTCGAGCGTGACATTTAGCTGCATTGGCTTGCCGTTCCGTTGAACGCGAAAAGGAACAACATCGCCGGCGTACGCGTGGGCCGTCAGCAAATTGGTGAACTCGATCTTGCCATAGAGCGGGTCCACGTAGTTTCCATTTTGATCGATTTCATTGTTCGCGACCGCAGTCACGATGTCGCCGACCTGGAGTCCCGCTTTCATTGCTGGCGTACCAGGCTCCACGTTCGTCACATAAACCCCACCGGCATTCTTGCCTTGTTCTTCGGCGAACTCACGCAGCGCGGGATCGCGCGTTGGAAAAAATGAGAAACCGGCGGTAGGAAACCCGCGATAATTCTGGTTTTCAGCATCCTTTAAAAAGTGCGTGATGACTGGCCCAGGGATCGCATCCAGCAGCTGTGAGCGCGAATCATAGCGCAGGAGCAAGCCAGCAAGCTTGTTTTTCTTAACAAGCGGCACTGTGTAGCTGTTCTCCCGGTACTGCATCGGGATGCTGACGCGGTATGTAAGAAATTCCCCAAGGTCGATTGGATAGGGCATCATTTGGACGGTCGTCACCAAGCCCTCCGTCGCGAGCAACGCCCCGGTCGGCTCCAATTGCCACGCAGCCAGCCGGTCGCCCACTACCGTGTCCGGCGCAATTTCGAGCGGAGTGATTCCATTGAGAAATGCTTTTTCCACTGGTTGGAGGAGCGCAAGATTGGCTTCGTAATCAATTACCTCGACAGTGGCCGCGGTTTTTTCGCCAGACTCGGCGCGCTCGAGCTCGACGTAATTTTGATTTGCAACGAGGTCCGCTGTCACCAGGACTCGGCCTTTAGACAAAACTGCGCCAAGCGCGCGCTTTGAAAACGGCGCTTTCTTTTGCCACGGTCGGAAGTAATCGTAGGACTGTCCGGTGACGTTTACGCGAACGAGCGCGAGCTGCTTTTGCTTGTTCAGTGCGGAAGGTACGGAGGAATCCTTTTTGGCCAGCGCCCCACTGACCGTGAAAAGGATTAGTCCAAAAGCGATAAGAGAATGCCTGGTCATCTTTAGGTTTTGTTTGCTTGTTCGGTCCCTTTTGATGCCGGTTGTTCCTCGAGATTTTGCTCCTTCAGCACGTTGTAGCGCGTCTTGATTCGTTCGCGGGCAGCTTCTATCTGACTTCGATTGAGGACCAGCGGAGGTCCGTCGCCAATCATTCGAATAACCAGCCGTTCCGGCGACTCGGCGAAAGCGTTCGCTAATTCGTCAAGCGTCCGAATCTTCTTGCCATTTACTTCATCGACAATCCCGCCGCGGTAGGGGGACAGATACGTATTTATCGGGTCTGGCAGGATGTTGGCCAGCACAATGACGTCGGGATGCTGAAGATAGAGTTGGTCCTGAACGAAATATTCGAAGAAATGACGGACCCGAAGGTCGGCTGTCCGATACGCCTCCAGCATGTCCAGGTCTAACGGTTGAAAAAGCAAACCGCCATACAGGACGTAACGCGGCCGCACACCGTAGCTGTGGCCGAGGACGGAGTACGGCCACGGCTTATATAATTTGATTTCCACGGTCATCGGGCGCTTGTTGCGCAAGATGTCTATCTTGACCGAATCGCCTTTGAACTTTCGCTCGACGACTTCCTCAAACTGAGCGCGCTCACCTTCCAGTTCGACATTCGCGTCGCTGGCGATGGGATGTCCGTCGATCGCAAGAAGAACGTCACCTGGGTAAAGAATGCCATCCGACGGCCCGGCCGCGACTACAGAACTCAGCAGCACGCCGCGATCGTCATCTTTTAATCCGAGAAATCTTCGCTGGGCTGGATTTTGTAATTTTGCATAGGTGACCGCAAGATCGGGATACTCGTCGTAATGCCCGTTGCTGATGTCCTGCAGGAACCGCTTTATTACGGGCGTGGGAATCATGTAGGCCACGCCCTGGGCCACATCACCGCTGTAACCTTGGAAGGCTACGCCGACCACTTTGGCGTCTTGCATTACCGGGCCGCCGCTGTTTCCCGGGTTGATCTGCGCGCTGATCTGGATCGCCAGATGCTGATCCACCGACGAGTGTGTGTAGAGCTGGAAATCGACCCTGGAGACGATCCCGGTCGTGACTGACATCCGCTCACCTCCGATCGGATAACCGTACGCCGAGACGGTCGATTCCAGCGCAGGAATCCCGCCCAGTTGCAATGGTAACATGTTTTTAAAAAAATCGGGAGCCGGCACAGTGATCACTGCCAGGTCGCAATCGTTTGCTATGAATTGTACTTTCGCCGGATACTTGTTGGGATCGCCGTCCCTCTCGACGGTGAGGTAGCGGCTGTTAGCAACAACGTGTGCGTTTGTCATGATGCGATTGCCGCTGATGACGAAACCGGCGCCGACACCGCGCTCAAGCGCTCCGGCGTTCCAAGGCGCCTTATAATCCGGATCCACTGCGGTAGCCGTGATTCGGACGAGGCTTTTTTGGACTGGTCCGTTAGGCTTCGGCGGAGCAATCGGGACTGGAACCGGAACGACTTCTTGCGCAGGCGGGCTCGATCTCCATGGACCCGGCCGCTGTGGACCTTGCGGCTCCATTGGCGGGCGCGCCGGTGTGCTTTGCTGCGCGTCCAAAACCGGGCCGAGCAGCAAGGTGGCGTAGATAAAAACAAGGAGACGCTTCATGGGCAGAAAGGCTGCAAACTTAAATAGCGTACTCGAAAATCAAGATTCGGATTTGCATTAGCAAGTGGCCTTTTCGGACACAACAGACACGATACATGCTCTCTACGTTCAAATCTCTTATAGACGAAAAAGAGTTCGCACTGCCACCTCAAATCTGGGCGCGGTCGAGAATTGATTTCAGCACCTTTTTCGCCTCAAACAGTTCACGAGCCAGGGCATAGGCGGCTCGGGAATGTTTGGTGTAATCGGCGTTGACCCGCTTCACGGCGTCGACAATTTCACCGAGGGTTCGGAAAGATAAAAGGCCCGTCTCGCCGCCGTAAAATTTTGTAAAGCCGGTTTCCTGAGTTATAACCGGTCGGCCTGCTGCGAGATAACACACGCTCCTATCGCTGAACCATCCGGTATTTAGGCGCACGTATTGGTCCTTGGCGACGGTGAACTCGCCCTTGGAGCGCTGGACGTAATCTCGATAGAGCCAATAATCGACGCTCATTTGCAGCGGCGAAGTCAGCCGCCACCCTTTGAGCTCGAATCTTGCGCGGGTGGCGCCGTGCTCGATGTTAGTTGCCAGTTCAAATGTCTCACCCGCTTTTCTCGGCGCGGCAATGAACCGGAGAAATTCCCGCGATTTGCTCCAGAGATATTTTCTGCCGCGCCACGGTATGTCTTTCAGACCGCTGGTGGACCAATTGGCCACGGATGTAAACACAGACGCGCCAGAAGGGGCACGTCTTGTTCGCCAGAGATCAGTCACCACGGGTTGCCGCGTTGGCAGCCATTTGAATCCGTGAGTCGGGACGGGAAAGCTTTTGGTGCCGATGTTTTCGCCAAAGGTGAACAGGGCATGATGTCGCCCCAGGTATTGCTTTGTCGATTTCACGCCTTTATCGATCTTGATTTGCTCGACGCCGGGATCGCTCTCGATGTACAGAATGCGATCGGAAACTAGCAGATCGTCGTTGAATTCTTGGGCGCCGCAGATGTTCAGGATCGCGTCCGCTTCGCGATAAAGCTGCCGAATTCGTTTTAATCGCAGGCCAGCAGTTGGATTGCCCGGCAGGTAACGCGCACAAAAGGCCCAGCGATTCCGGAATTCAAATTCTCGTGCCAACCGATCCAGAAGCCGGGCTGTGTAATCAAACTCAGTGGTGACTTCGAACGTTTCCGGGTTGTATGGAATTCGGGCTGAATCTTCGATGTAATAAACGTCGTGACCGAGTCGTTGTAGTCCGACGATGTAATGGATGTGCTGCCAGATCACGCCCGCGATGGGCATCGAGCCCATAAAGCCCATCACGACAATGCGCTTCCGTTTCATGAAGCAGAAAACGCCGAACCTCCAACGCCCAATGTCCAACGCCCGATGCTTTGAATTGAACGTCGAGCGTTGGGCGCCTGCTCGCGAAGCCCTTCGGAGTTAGGCGTTGAGCCGCCTGCTCGCGAACGCTCCCGGGGTTGGGCGTTAGAACGAATCATTCTTTAAACCGTTTCACCACCACAGCTGGATTCCCCGCGACTACCGTGTTCGGTTCAACATTTTTTGTGACCACTGATCCCGCTGCAACAACCGAGTTTTCGCCGACGATCACGCCTTTCAAGATCACCGCGTTCATCCCGATCCAGACGTTGTCGGCGATTTCCACAGGGGCGGTTTTCAACTTGGGACGTGCGGGTCGGTTCTTGAAATAGGGGGCAAGCGCTTGTGCGTCGATGAGACGCTGGGCCGGCTCGAGCGGGTGAAAATCAGAATCCGCGATGCCGACGTTCCAGGAAACCAGGCAATACGATCCGATCTCGATCTTGTCGTCAGCCATGATCAGCGCGCCGTTGAGCAACGTGAAATCACCGATCGTGCATCGGCCATGTTCGCCGACAGAAAACGAACACCCGGCATAACACGAAACATGCCTGCCGATAATGACGGCGCCTGATTTTTTGCTCCGAAGTTTCCGGAAGATTTGCGCGCTCTCGCAATAGAATCCCTCGCCAAACTCGACGTTTGGCGGAATCGGATCCGGCCACCAGTCGCTTTCGACGTGTCGATCTTCCCTAACGTTGCTCATGGTTTCGCGCGCAGCCTGTGATGCAGACAATCCTGTCTGCTGTCCGATACATCGCAGGCAAGATTGCCTGCGTCACGTTGGGAATTTTCCCGATGCATATAGTTTTGCGTAAATCCCGCCGCGCGCTATCAGCTCCGGACCACGTCCTTTTTCGACGACACATCCGTGTTCGAGCACGATAATTTGATCGAGCCCATGGATCGTCGCCAGGCGATGGGTGGCGATCAATGTTGTCCGGCCGCGCATTAATTCCTGGATGGTTTCCATGATGGCAGCTTCGGTAGCGGGATCGAGCGCCGACGTGGGTTCGTCCAGCAGCAAGATCGGCGCGTTCTTCAAGAACGCGCGGGCGATGCCGATTCGCTGCCGTTGGCCAACGCTCAAGTATCCGCCTCGTTCGCCTACAGAGCTGGCATAGCCATCAGGCATCTGCCTAATAAACTCGTCTGCCTGCGCCCGGCGCGCAGCCTCGACAATTTCTTCTTCTGTCGCATCGGACCGCCCGTATGCGATGTTCTCTCGCACCGTCGTGGAGAACAGCAGCGTGTCCTGTAAGACAATCGCGATCTGCGCACGCAAACTTTTTTTCGTGAACTCGCGCACATCGCAGTCGTCGAGCATGACAGAGCCCGAGGAAGGATCGTAAAATCGCGGCACCAAACTCATCAACGTGCTCTTACCCGCGCCGGTGCCGCCTACCAGGCCGACGATCTGGTTTGGCTCGATCCGCAGGTCGATGTCACGCAAGACCTGCCGATCGCCTGCGTAACCGAAATTCACCGATTGAAAGGCGATCGCGCCCCTAGCTGACGAAATTGCAACCGCATTCGGCGAATCGCGTACATCGTCCTCCCGGTCCAACACCTCGAAGCAGCGTTTTGCGCCGGCGGTGGCGCCTTCCATGGCCCACGCGGTATAGGTAAGGGATTCGAGCGGCTGGTAAAGCATTAGCAAATACGCGCTGAAGACCAGCAGCGATCCGAGCGTAAGCGTTCCGGCAAGGACGTGCAGCGAGCCGATGTAATACATCGCAGCTGTGCCAATCACCATCAATGTGCTGATCACCAGTGCGCTGTTTACGTTTGTCAGCGTAAGCCGCAGATTGGCTTGCAAACTTTGCCGGGCTTGTTGTTGAAATTGGAGTACCTCGAATTCCTCCCGGCCAAATGCATGGACCATTCGAATCGAACTGAGACCTTCCTGCGCTTGCGTAAGGACCGCGCTTTCCTGTTCCTGGATGGATGTCGATTCGCGACGGATTCGTTGGGCAAACAGATAAATGGTGCCAACAACCAAGGGAACAATGGCAAGGGAAACCAGAGTAAGCTGCCAGTCCAGTTGCAGCATAATGAGGAAGGTTCCGATCAACGTGATTACCGATGCGAAGATGTTGGTGAACCCTTTGTTGTAAATCGTCTGGATTGATTGCGAATCATATGCGACGCGAAAGCTGGAATCGCTCGAACGGCGCGCGTCGTGAAATTTGAGCGAGAGAGATTGCAAATACGAATAGAGGTCGGTGCGCAGTTTGAGCAATGCTTGCAGGCCGACTTTCACAAAGAGATAGTTCGTGATCCAATTCATCATTCCCCAAAAAATCTGGATCACGATCAGAGAAAGACAGAGCAGCGGGATCCAGGTGCGCCAATCAGTTTGCGCGGTCGGACCCGGACGAAGGAAATCGTCGACGATCAGCTTAAACGGCCATGGTTTGAGCAGGTTCAGCCCAATCCCGAGCAGCGACAGAAATAATCCAAGGATCGTTTGACCCAGAAATGGTCTGTAGTAACGGAGAACGCGCCGGTAGATCGACATCTCAATTTGGGATTGCAGATTTTCGTTTTTAGACTGAACTAGGGCGAACCTTATTGCGGCTCGACATCGAGAAATTCCTCCAGACCTTCGCATAAAGCTACGGCTTGGCAGGCGACTTCGCTCGGAATGACGCGGAAGGCCCCAGGCGGCGGACATTCCCTCTGGCCGGGTGAGCTACTCCCGCCGCTTCATGTGCCGATGGACGAAGAAGTAATAGAGTCCGCCCAGCATAAGCATTGCGCCGCCGATCCACATCGTGAGCGAATGAAGTTCGCCGCGCATGAGGCTTTCGTCTTGTCCCGCTTTGATCCCGACGTGAGCCAGCACCGCGCACCAGAAGCCCGACCCAAGCAGCGTGAAGAGCGAGAATAGCCTATAATCCATCCGCACGATGCCGGCGGGAATACCAATGAGATGTCGCACCACAGGAAGCAGGCGCGAGATGAAAATGCCCATCGAGCCGTAATGTTGCGCCCAGCGTTCCGCGTCTTCCACCTTATCAGGCGGAATGAAAATGTATTTGCCGTAGTGCAGCACTAGGGGGCGGCCTGCGAGGCGTGAGGCCCAATACATCACCGTGGCACCGAGCCACGAACCAATGGTGCCGGCGAGCACCACTCCCCAAACGGTGAGCGGGAGCTGGCCGGTATGCGCCCAATGTGCTGCAGGAGGAATCACCAATTCGCTTGGCAGAGGCACGATGGAACTCTCGATGGCCATCAGCAGCGCGATAGCCGGATACCCGATGGTTTTAAGCGCGCCGAGATACCAACTAATCAGTGCCTTGAACATTGAGCGGGTGGCTATAGCGGAAAACTGAGGCGATGCAAGCGGCGCCTCGATTGGTGAAATATGGAGCTTGGAAGTTTTGGCATTGGAGCCTGTTTTGGATTTTGATATTCGAATTTTGGATTTTGAGTCGTCGTCATTCGGATTTGTTTCGAAATCCGAGATTCGAGTTTCGAATTTCCGCCGCTTGAGTCGTCATCAGTGGTGCGCGCTAGCGCCTGGCAAGAGCTTGCGCGAGCCCCGTTTGCGAAAGCCGAGCGGCGGATTTTGTGTTTTAAAATTGAACAAAAGTGTCGGCAAGCGGTCAGTCATAAAGTGCATAAAAGATGAATAA
>WNGK01007829.1_pt1 | contig 12015 bp, 11 predicted proteins | sample 5400601 | NCBI WGS metagenome assembly WNGK01 (sample SAMN13153376, study PRJNA577476) | soil metagenome | isolation source: 60 cm soil or saprolite under Garry oak tree replicate 1 | place: USA:California | collected 2016-06-15
CCTCTTCCAGCTCGACTTCGCTCAAGCGCCGCACGCCGCCTGGTTGCGGCCGCGGCGGCAGCTCGATGGTGCCGCGCCCGCCAGGCGTGCGCTTGATTGTCAGGCGCGCCGAGGCCGGCGGGCGGGTGGACGGCCGGCGGGTGGCCGGCGGAGGCGCGCCGCGACGTGGCTTCGCTGTCTTCTGAGGCGAGCTCCGACTTCCCGCATCCGCGGGCTTCTTCGCCGGACGCCTAGAAGAACTCACCGGAGAATACCCACCTCGGCCATCGGATTACGCGTTCGAGAAGAGCGCTCCCTAATCTACGACCGGGCCTCGGCGAGGTCACCTGAGAACGGCTTGCCGAGCAGGCAGGGCCGGTGTATGGTCCCCGCGTTCCAGCGAGCTAAGTCGCGTCGGCGTGGCGCCAACGCAGGAAGGTAAGAAAGATGAAGGGACTCTTCGCCACGGTCATCGCTCTGAGCGGAGCATTGCTCCTGGCCTTGCCTGCTGCCGCCGACGGGCCAACACGGAGCCCAGCATCAAATCCAACCATCACCCTGTCGGGTGTCTGCGCCTTCGACGTGACCCTAACGTTCCCCGTGAACAATGAGTACGTGCTGACCTTCACCGACTCCGCCGGCAATGTCACCGAGCAGATCATCTCGGGGCACCTGACCGTGGTCTTCACGAACGACGCCACGGGCAAGTCGCTGAGCTCCAACTTCAGCGGGCCAGCCATCCTGACCTTCTATTCGAACGGGTCACCCAAGGTCTTTGAATTCCTCGGGCCTCAAGGCGGACCACTGAGCAACACCTTATTGCTGGGCTCAGGGCGGACAGTCTTTGAGTTCGCGCCAGACGGGACGCTGTTCGACCAGACCCAGGTCGGTCACTTCACGGACGTTTGCGCAGCGCTGGCGTAGAGCGGCCTAGAAGAACTCACCCCAGAACTTCCTGACCTTGCCGATCGGGTTCGGCATACTCGCAACCACCGTCGCACGGGCCGCCGGACGCGGTGATTCCACGATAGAAGTCTCCGGGCCGTCCGGGATGCCCTCAGGGTGGACGCGGATCACGCCGTGGTGCACTCCGCCTTCGAGCACGACCAGCGCTCCCACGCGTGCGTCTCCTTCGCAGCTCGCCGTCGCATTCGATGCGGCCGCTGAACGTCCCCATCACGCTGCCGTTGCCCCGAACCTGCAGGCGTCCCGACAGCGAATCCTCTCTCGCGAGCACCGTCGTGATCGGCTGCTCGGCGCTTCGAATCTCCCGATCGCCATTCACCGCCGGCGCGTCGATTGTTTGCAGACCTACGTCAGTCATGGCTTCCCTCCCGACCCCTATCCCTTGGAGAAATGAACCACCCGGATGGTCCCCTCCAACTCAGCATAACCCCTGCTTGACAAGTTGGGCTAGAGGTCCGGATGTCCCTCCAGGAAGGCGAGGACGGCGTCGCGATCTGCCGGGATTTCGCCATCCATCACCAGTTCCGTCAGCCGAGCCTTGATCCGTCCGACCTCGGGGCCCGGCGGAAGGTTGCGGATGCGCATGATGTCGCCGCCGTCGACCGGTGGCGTGAGGCGCGATGGCGATTCAGCGAGCACCGTGTCCACGCGTCTTTGCAGCTCATCGAGCTTTTCCTGGTCGGGATAGGCCGACGCGGCCAGATCCGCACGCGCCAGCTTCATCAGCCGGTCGAGCTGATCGCCCGCGTCACGGGCAAGCCGGCGCACCGCGCCGTCGGACCACTCCGGTCGGTAATAGACCGGCCTCAGATGCAGGCGAACCAGCCTGGCCACCTGCTCGATCTCGCGCTGCGGGAAGCGCAGCCGCTCGAGCGCCGCGACCGACATCGCCGCTCCGACTTCCTCGTGACCGGTGAAGGCGCCGTCCTGCGTGGCCGTACGCGGCTTGCCCACATCGTGGAAGAGAGCGCCCAGCCGCAGGATGAGGTCCGGCTCGGTGTGCTGAAGAGCCTCCAGCGTGTGGCCGTACACGTCGTGCGTGTGATAGCCGCCCTGCTCGACCCCCTTGCAGCCGGCGACCTCAGGCAGGACGACTTCGAGCAACGCGCCCTCGTCGAGCAGCTCGATCGCGCGGCGCGGCCGCTCTGACTCCAGCATCTTGCAAAGCTCGTCCGCGATCCGCTCGGCGGAGATGACAGGCTGCGCGAGCCGGCCTGTCATCTCACGCATGGCCGGCGCGATCTCCGGCGCAGGTTCGAAGCCGAGCTGCGCGGCGAAGCGAACAGCCCGAAGCATGCGCAGCGGGTCGTCGCTGAAGGTCTGCGCCGGATCGACAGGCGTGCGGAGCACCTTCGCCTCGAGGTCGGCGCGTCCGCGGCCCAGCGGGTCGCTGATGTTGCCGTCGAAATCCATCAGCAGCGTGTTGATGGTGAAGTCGCGCCGCTTGATGTCCTCCTCGAGCGAGGCCGGGCGGACGACGGGCTTGCGTGAGTCCGGCGGATACGACTCGGCCCGCGCCGAAACGAACTCGACGATGTGACCAGGCACCGTCACCTGCGCGGTGCCGAAGCGCTCGAAGATCACCGGCGGCGGCGCTTTCGCGAGCTCGGCGAACCGCTGCGCCAGCCTGGGCGCCGAGCCGTGCTCGACCACCACGTCAGGGTCTGGATGCGGCCGGCCGAGCAGCTTGTCGCGCACGTAGCCGCCGACGATCCAGGCTCTGGCGCCCTTATCGTCCGCAGCCTGCTTCAGCAGGCGCAAGACGTCATGGTCGGCTACTGGTTGATTCGCGCCCATTCCACGGCTCCCACCTGGCCGGCTCGGTCGCCCAGTCGGGCGCGCAGCAGGCGGGGCCGGCGGCCCGGCTTGATGAACGGTGACGACTTGAGCGTGTCGAGCATCGTGGGCTGGACCAGCGCCCAGGACCGCGTCACGCCGCCGCCCATCACGAACAGCTCGGGGTCGAGCGCATTCGTGAGGCTGATGAGCGCGAGACCCATGTAGCGCGCTGCGCGCTCGACCACCTCGCGCGCGTGCGCGTCGCCGTTCGCCGCGGCCTTGAACAGCTCCGATGCAGGGTGGCCGGTCTCGCGGGCCAGGCTCGCGCCACCGGCCATCGCCTCCAGGCACCCACGCTGGCCGCAGTTGTCAAGCGGTCCGTCGGGATCGATGATCATGTGCCCGACCTCGCCGGCTGTGCCGTGCGCGCCGCGGTGCAGCTTGCCGTCGATGATCAGGCCGCCGCCGACGCCCGTCGACCACGTGATGTAGACCATGTTCCGCGTGCCCTGCCCGGCGCCGCGGTGAAACTCTCCGAGCCCCGCCATGTCCGCGTCGTTGGCCACGTGCACGCGCGCGCCGGTCGCGCGATGAAGCAGGTCCGCCAGCGGCACGTTGCGCCAGCCCGGAAGGTTGGGCGGGTTGACCAGCACGCCCTTCTTGATGTCGATTGGGCCGGGCGCCGCGATCGTGATGCTGGTCACCTTCTCCCGGCGGCGGTGGCGCTCGATCTCCTCCGCTGCCCATTCGACCATGCGCTCGGGCGTGCGCAGCAGTGGCGTCTTGGTCTTGAAGCTCGCGATCAATCGGCCGTCCGAGCGCGCCAGCGCGACGCGAACCTGGGTTCCTCCGAGATCGATTCCCGCGAGCATCGCGGTTAGGTTAAGCGGTCAGCAGTTGCTGGCCGCGGAGCGAGGCCAGGATCTCCATCGGCGCGCGGGCGCGGTTGAACGTGTAGAAATGCAGGCCCGGCACGCCGGCCTCGAGCAGCTCGACGCACTGCTCGATGCAGTGACGCACTCCCAACGCCCGCACGGCGTCGTCGTCAGGAGCCTCCTCGATCGCGCGAGCGAAGTCCGGGGGGAGGGTGGCGCCGGTCATGGCCGCCATGAATGCGAGCGAGCGCCGGCTGGGCACGGGCATGAGCCCGGGCACGATCGGGATGGTGATGCCGGCCTCCTTCGCTCGACGCACGAGGTCGAAGTAGAACCGGTTGTCGAAGAAGAGCTGCGTGATGAGGAAGTCCGCGCCCGAGTCGACCTTCAGCTGCATGTAGCGAAACTCCTGGGCCTGGTCGGGGCTCTCCGGATGCTTCTCGGCGCTGCACGCGGCCCCGATGCCGAAGCGATATCCCGACCGCCGCAGAAACGCGACGAGGTCGCTGCCGTGCTGGAAGTGCGGATCGGCCGGCACGAACGCCTCGCCGGGACCAGGCGGGTCGCCGCGCAGCGCGAGGACGTTCGCGACCCCCTCGCGCTCCATCCAGTTGAGGATCGGGCGCGTTTCGTCGGCGGTGTTCGCACACGTGAGGTGCGCCATCGCCTCGATGTGGTACTGGCGCTTGATGCGTGTGACCAGCTCGAGCGTCTTGTGCCCGGTCGCCTTGCGATACGTGACCGAAACCCAGTCAGGCGCGTGGCCCGCAAGCGCGGCGGTGGTTCTCTCGACCACAGCCACCTCGTTCTCGTCGCGCGGCGCCATGAATTCGAACGAGACCGTCGGGCGCCCGCGCGCCAGCATCTCGGCGATTCGCATTGCTGCGCCAGCCTACCTCAGAACGCGCGCGTCCCCGACGCGGCGCGTCACGCGACGCGAGTCCAGATGTTCGAGCAGAGCCAGCACGGGGCGCCGGCTTGCGCCCATGCGGTCGCGCAGCTGGGCCACGGTGATGGAGCCGCCGCCGGCGATCATCTCTTTGACCAGCGCCACGGCTCCCTCGTACGCGTCCTTGGTAAAGACCACGTCTTCGCTCAAGCGCACCAGGTCGCCTTTTCGCTCGAGGGCGCGCACCACCTCGGCGCCGGCACCGCTCTTCTCCATCGCCTCTGCGATGGACGGCGGCGCGAATGGAATGCGGCCGAGCTCGTCGATCAGGCGCGAGCCGGCGCCGTCGGCGGTCTCAATGGCGACTTGATGGTCAGGCAGCGAGATCTCGCCATCACGCTCGGCGACGACGTCGTCCTCGACGAGCCCCGCGAGTGCCGGCGCGAAGGCGCCGTGCGCGACACCCAGTCGGCTTCGCAGCTCCTCGCGCGGCATGCCCGGACGCAGCGGATGGGCCGAGTGATAAGCGCTGAGCTCCTCACGAGCTCGCACGCTGAGCGCGTCCCAGTGCTCGGGCGCCCAGATCCATTCGGCGACGCGCCTGGCCGTCAGTCCATCGACCCCGCCCGCGGTCGCCAGCGTGGCCTTCAGCAGCGCCGCGACGCTGACGCCGCGAGGGTACTTGCGCAACTCCTCCTGCAGCACGTCGCCTGACGCGCGGCGCTCGAGCGATTCCCGCACTGCCGCGTCATGGCGCGGGTGCTTGCGGGGAGCGACGTCCGCGAAGCGACCGCCGGCCATGGTTGTCGACGGGCTCGGCAGCCGGAGGATGAAGCGGTCGCCGGACGCCGCCGCGATGGGGGCCTCGAGGTACAGCTGCACCCAGCCCTCCGAGCCGGCGTCGATGGCATCGCCCTCGAGCACGATGGCGCGGCAGCCAACCTCCACGGTTCCCGTGTGCAGCGTCAGCTCGGCGCCGTGGCGCAGCGGCCGTGGTGAGTCGGCCAGCACGCGCACGCGCGCGTCCACCCGTCTCGTTGAGGGCAGCGTGTCCGGCCGCGTCAGCACGTCGCCTCGCCTGATCTCGTCTCGGTCCGCGCCGGTGAGGTTGGCCGCCACGCGGCTGCCCGGCGAGGCCAGGTCGACCTGCCGGTTGTGCTGCTGCAGCCCGCGGATCCTCACGCGACGCCCGCCGGGGACGAGTTCCAGGTCGTCGCCCACAGAGATTGACCCGTCGACGAGCGTGCCGGTGACCACCGTGCCGAAGCCGCTCATGGTGAAAACGCGATCGATCGGGAGGCGCGGGCGGCCGAGGTCGGTGCGCGCCTCGGTGTCGTCGAGGACGCGATCGAGGACTGCCTTCAAGTCGTCGAGACCCTGGCCGGTGACGGCCGAGACAGGGATGATCGGCGCGTTTGCGAGTGAAGTCGTTTCGATGGCGGCCTTGATCTCCTCGGTCACCAACCCGCGCCACTGGTTGTCGACCAGGTCGATCTTGGTCAATGCAACAACTCCGCGCTTGACCTCGAGCAGGTCGACGATCTCGAGGTGCTCGCGCGTCTGCGGCCGCACTCCTTCGTCGGCGGCGATCACGAGGATGACGGCGTCGAGGCCGTGCACCCCCGCGAGCATGTTGCGGATGAAGCGCGCGTGACCGGGCACGTCGACGATCCCGACCTCTCTGCCGCTCGGCAGGCGCAGATGCGCGAAACCCAGGTCGATGGTCATGCCGCGCCGCTTCTCCTCGGCGAGCCGGTCGGGGTCGATGCCGGTCAGCGCCGTGATGAGCGTGGACTTGCCGTGGTCGATGTGGCCGGCGGTGCCGATGACAAAGCTCATCGGACGCTCTTGGCCGCCGCCTCCACCGCGTCGATCAGCACCTCGTCCTCACCTTTGAGCACGGTGCGCGGGTCGATGCAGCACGCGCCGTCCTCGATTCGCGCGATCACGGGCGGCTCGCCGTTTCGCAGCGCGGTCGCAATCCGCGACGCGGGCCCCGCGAGGGCCAGCAGGACGGTGGGCAATCCGTGTCCCGGCATCGAGCCGCCGCCGACAGCGGACTCGTCATCGACGAGCCGCACATTCACCCCGCGTTCCTGCAGCTTCACCGACCACATGGCGGCGCGGCGCCGCACGTCCGCGACTGGCGTGCGCAGCATTCGCTGCACGGGTATGTCGTCTCCGCGCCCTGCCAGCCGCTGCTTGATGGTTGCCTCGAGAGCTGCGAGCGTGAGCTTGTCGATGCGCACCGCCCGCGCGAGCGGATGGCGCGCCATCTTGTTGACGGCGCCGGCGCGGCCGAGCACGATTCCGGCCTGCGGCCCGCCGAACAGCTTGTCGCCGGAGAACGTCACCACGTCGCAATGCGCCACGGAGTCGGCCACCGTCGGCTCGCCCGCTATGGGCTCGATCGCGCCGCTGCCGAGGTCGTCGATGAGCAGGAGGTCGTGCCGGCGCGCGATTTCCTCCATCTCCCGAAGCGACACCGTTTCGGTGAAGCCGCTCACCGTGTAGTTGGACGTGTGGACGCGCAGCAGCGCTGCGGTCCGCGCGGTGAGCGCGTCCTCGTAATCGGCGGCCCGCGTTCGGTTGGTCGTGCCGACCTCTACCATGCGCGCACCGGAAAGGCGCATCACGTCCGGCATGCGGAAGGACCCGCCGATCTCGACCTGCTGGCCCCGCGACACGATCACCTCGCGGCCCTTGCACAGGGCGGTGAGCGCGAGCAGCACGGCGGCAGCGTTGTTGTTGACGACCAGCGCGGACTCGGCGCCGAACAGGTTGATGAGCGGAGCGGCCAGGAGAGCCGCTCGCTCGCCACGCTTGCCCGTGGCCAGGTCCAGCTCGAGGTTGCTGTAGGAGGCGGCCACGGCGAGCGCGTCCAGCGCGGCTCGCGACAGCGGCGCCCGTCCCAGGTTGGTGTGCAGGATCACGCCCGAGGCGTTGATGACGCGCCGCAGGCGCGGCGCCGCCTCGGCACGGAGCCGCGTTTCCACCTGAGACAGGCGTTGCTCATCACCCACGGGTTCTGTTCGCCGCTCGGCCTCCACCTGCGCGCGAATGGCCTCCACCACTCGCTCTCGCCCGAAGTCGGCCACGAGCGCCGCATACGGCGGCTGGTTGACGAGCTTGCCTACAGCAGGCAGGGCGCCAGCGCGTTGAACCCTGGGACTCCGTACCCCATGCATGTGCCCAATGAGATTAGGCTCGCGGGCGTGTAGAAGGGCGACATCACGAGGTTCAGCACCGGCACCCTGAACACGCTGCCGATGAAGATGACGATGATGGCGCCGATCCAGATCTCGCGCCGGCGGGTGGACACGCTGAAGAAGAACCGCGGATTGCGGTTCCGGAAAAGCGCTTCCACGATGTCCCAACCGTCGAGGCCCGGGATGGGCAACAGCTGAAACGCGAAGATCGAGACGTTGAGAAACCAGATCGCGTACAGCAGGTAGGTCAGGATGCCGATCGGTGAGCTGATCGAAGGCTCGTTGCCGATGCTGAACAGCACCCGGAGGATCACGCCGACGATCACAGCCGCGAGCAGGTTGGCCGCGGGCCCGCCAAGCTCGTAGAGGACCTTCTGCCCCATGGTGCTGATGCGGTTGGGCTGCACCGGCACCTTCCTGCCCCATCCGACAAGCGCGATGAAGACGGCGATCACGCCGAGCGGGTCGAGGAACCGTCGCGGGTTCCAGGTGAAGTAACCGAAGTAGCGAACGGATCGATCGCCAAGCAAGTAGGCGGCTGCAGCGTGGCCCATCTCGTGCACCGGGATGGCGATGAGCAGCGCGGGCACGAGCATCACCGCCGAGACGAGAAAGACGCCGAGGCCGGTCAACCAGCTACTCGATCGGGATCTTGTTGGCGGCACGGGGCCGCCGCCTGACGGCGCTGCGCCGCACCGTCCGCCGGCTGGAGCCGACACGCTCGGCCGGACCGGCGGTCACGCGGTGCTCATAGATCAGGACCAGCGCCGTGATGAGCTCACGCTGCGCGTTGAGCAGGTGAACCTGCGCCGAAGGCGGGACCATGTCGGACATGACGTTGCTCACCCGCGTGGCCAGCTCGTTGATGAGCTCGATGGCGCGCTCGCCGTCGCGGCTCAAGAGCGCCCCGGGGCGGAGGTCCGCCGCAGATTCGCGGCATCCGGCGGCCGGAGCCAAGGAAGGGGTGGACCGACGAGCAGCGCATACCGCTGGGGTCCCCGCCGCAGGCGGGAGGCAGCGAGGAGGGCCGGGCCCCCTGACGCAGGCTTCAGCGCCATTCGGCGCCCGGCCGCCTGGGCCGCGAAGATGCAAGGACCTGCCGTCCTGGGGCGCTCATTGCTTGGGCTCCTTGCGCTTGGTGAACCGCACGCGAAGCTTGCCGTCGTCGATGGCAGCGCCGGCCGTTTCGCGCTGCGCGAGCACCCGCGGAAGGGAGATCTCGCGACGGTAGTTGCCCACCGTCACATACAGCTCGCCGTTGTGACGGCTGAGGTCGACGTCGGAACGCTCCAGGAACGGAACGTCGAGCGACAGGACATAGTCGGCGCCTTCCTTCTGGATGCGCTGCGGGCTCGCGGTCACGAATCGCTCGGCCGGATCGTTGTCGCCGTAGATCGCGTTGGCCATGCGCTGCAGCATCGTCTCGCCCACCACCTCGCTGTCGAACAGCGGCACGTTGAAGATCGGGATGCCCGCGAACGACTGCTCCACCTCGGCCTGGTACCGCTTGTGGATGCGCTGCCACTTCTTGAAAAGCTCGTCGTGCAGCTCGGTCGGAAGCAGCCTGTTCACGATCACGGCGTCGGTCATATAGCCGAAGAGGCTCAGGTAGCTGAAAGCGCGCTTCGCCTCCTTGACGACCATCTTCTCGAGGTTGAGCACGATGCGGACCGTCGTGATGTCTGGGTCGGTGAGGACCTTACGCATTCCGTCAAGGTCGAGCAGGAGGTCCTTCAGCGACGCGAAGATCTCGTCGCTCGGGAGCGGAATGTCCATCAGCGGCTGCAGGACCGGCCGTGCCATCTTCATCGCGCGTCGCTCCCACGGATACACCTTGTCCAGCCACCAGCGCGCGGCGTCCGGAAACGTGAGCAGCTGCAGTGTCTCGCCGGTGGGCGCGCAGTCCACGATGAGCACGTCGTGCTCGCCGCGCTGCGCGTAGTGCTTGATCCACATCAGCGAGGCGATCTCGTCCATCCCGGGCGGGTTCGCGACCTCCTCGGCGATCACCTCGTCGAGTCCCTGCGTCGCGAAGACCTCGACCGCGTACTCGTGCAGCCTCGCCCAGTGGCGCTGCATCTCGTGCAGCGCGGAGACCTCGTGGGCCCACAGGTTCTCGGCGATCGGTGTCATCGACGTGCCGAGCTCGACGTCGAACGAGTCGCCCAGCGAGTGGGCGGGGTCGGTGCTCATCACGACCGTGCGGTAGCCCGCCTGCGCGCAGCGCACCGCGGTCGCGGCGGCAACCGAGGTCTTGCCTACACCGCCTTTCCCGGTGAAGAGGATGACGCGCACGGCCTGAGTTTAGACGGGCGCCCGGAGGCGCCCCCAGGGCCCGGTCGTGCCTTACTTGATCAGCTGCGGGATCGTCACGGCGCCGGCCCCGAGCAGGACCACCATGGCAGCCGCCACAACCGCCAGCCGGATCAGGTCGTTCGAGAAGTACGGCACGCGGTCGAGCGGGATCGACGGGTCGACGGACTCGACGACCATCCTGCCGCCCCGTCCTTTCTGGATGCGGTTGCTCGAGCCGAGCGACATCTCCACCGCACGAACCGTCGCCTGGTCGCCGCCGACGCGGGCCTGGGAAACGGAGCGCTGGGCGGTGACTGCGCCGCCGGCGACGGGAGCCGATGCCTTGACGGGCGGGCGGTACCGCGCGCGGGCCTTGCGGCGGGACTTACGACTCACGAGGAAGGAGTCTACCCAGAGGCGCGGCCGGAAAGCTTCGCCGAGAGGTTCGGCGATCCAGGTGGCCCAGATTCGGGTGAAGCTCCGAGCAGCGGAGCGATCGCATTGGACAACTGCGTGAGCGAGCAGCACAGGAGCTGAACCCGAAGATGGGCCACATGGGCGCCGAAGATCCGGCGACGCCCTTTCGACCGCGCCTCTTGCCCAGGGACCAGGCAGGCGGTGGGGTGGGACGTGGAACGGGTGCTCCGCCTGCCTGTCTTTGGGCCTTGGGACTCAACCAGCTGGGTTGTGGGCTACGACATGTTGTGTCCCGATAGGAGTTATAACCCCGAATGTAGAGGTTGTCAAGCCTTTACACGTTTCCGACCGGCTCCGGCTGGACGCGCAGGCGGATTGGCCCGGCCAGGATCCAGACCCCGGACAGCAGGCTGACCGCAATGCCGACATAGATCGCGGGCAGGACACCGTAGACCGTGCCGATGGTGCCGCCGATGAAGGCGCCGATCGGGATCGTGCCCCAGATGATCGTGCGCACGGTGGCGTTCATCCGGCCCTGTACCCGGTCCGGAGTTATGGCCTGCCGCAGGCTGACCTGGGTGATGTTGTACACGGGGTTGACCCAGCTGCCGATGAAGAAGGACACGATCAGCAACGGGATCGCGAAACCGTACTGGGCGAGTGGGACCAGGATCAGTGAGAGTCCGCCGGCGGTGATGCTGACGAACAGGGTCGGCCCGACCCCGATGCGCGCCGCGATCCACGACGCGCTCAGCGCACCAAGCAGGCCGCCCACCGCGCCCGCGGCAAAGACGACACCAACGACGCCGGGACTCAGGTGCAGGAAGCGGTACGCAAAGATCAGGTAAACGGCGAACACCATGTTTCCGCCGAGGTTCGACGTCGCGGTGCTGCCGGCGATGCGCGAGATGGTCCGGTTGCCGAGCACGAATCGGATCCCCTCCGACATCTCGGAGAAGAAGCCGCTGCGGCCCGCCTCTGATGCGGGCTTCGGCGCAGGCTCAGGCCGGCGGATCCACCACAGCGAGAGGACCGACACAAGGAACGATGTCGCGTCGACCGCGACCGCGCGAGCCGCGCCCACGAGCTGGATGAGAATCCCGGCGAGCGCGGGGCCCACCATCTGCGCCACCGACCCGGTCACCTGCAGCTTGCTGTTGCCTTCGACCAGGTCTGACCGCGAGATGATCGCGGGCAGGTACGACTGATAGGAGACATCGAAGAACACGGTGCCGACGCCAACCAGCAGAGCAACGACGTAGAGCTGCTCCATGGTCAGCAGGCCGAGCACGAACGCCACCGGCACGCTTCCGAGCGCGACCATGCGCAGCAGGTCGCACACGATCATGATCGGGCGGCGGCGAATCCTGTCCGCGTACACGCCCGCGATGAGGCCGAGCACCGGGAACGCCAGGAACTGAAGGGCCTCGAGCAGCCCGACCTGAAACGGTGTGGCGCTGAGGATGAGGATCGCGACAGTCGGCAGCGCGAGAGCGCTGACCTGGCTGCCGAGCTCGCTGATGCCCTGGCCCCACCAGAGCTTCAGGAACTCGCCGTCCTTCCACAGCTTGGGCTGGAACAAGGCTTCCTATGATGCCGACTTCAT
>WNGK01006801.1_pt1 | contig 12013 bp, 5 predicted proteins | sample 5400601 | NCBI WGS metagenome assembly WNGK01 (sample SAMN13153376, study PRJNA577476) | soil metagenome | isolation source: 60 cm soil or saprolite under Garry oak tree replicate 1 | place: USA:California | collected 2016-06-15
CGTTCCCCTTCGTTGGCGTTTGCGATGCGGCAGAAGTTAGAAGCTGAAGCGGCCGCCCAACTGTATTGCTCTAGGTCCGCCGGTTCCGAAGCTCTGACCCGCACGCGACGTCGGCGTGCCAAAATTACCCGACGTGAGATTCGTATCGAACCCGGTCAGGTTAGAAATATTGAACAGGTTGAAGACCTCGAAGAACCCTTGAACCTGGAATCGTTCATGGAACTTGAAGGTCTTGGTTATTCGAATGTCTTCCGACTGGAAGTTGTCACCGAACTTGAAGTTGGCTGGCACAATCAACGTCTTGATAGTAGCGCCCTGTGCGTCTGGCTTCCCGGCCAGGGTTGCATTGAATTGGTTGACCAACTGGAAAAACTCACTTCGCCCAATACCACGACCGAGGTCATTGATCTTGAGCCCCGGTAATGTGTCGCTAAAGGTCCCATCACCGTTGAGGTCATTGGTGCTGGCAATACGGGCATTGAACGGAGGAGTGCTTGCATACACTGCAATCAGCGACGCCTGGAAGTTCCACGGCAGATTCACAACACCACTGACGGTCAGCCGGTGCCTCGAATCGTTGTCGAGCGGACCGTGGAATCTAAAGTAATCGGTCAGATCCTCGCCGGTGAAAAAACCGGTGAGGCTTGATAGGGCATAGCTGACGGTGAATTGGTACCGACTGGAGAAGCGCTTGTCCGCCTTGATGAGAAGCGCCCTGTAATCGTTGCGGCCGCCGCTCTGTATTACGCTGATCGGGCCGTTCGAGCACTTAGCCGCCGGGTTGATCGCGTCGGCGCCCACGCACTTCGGAATCTTGGGCCCGCCAAGCGCGGCTACTCTCTTAAAGTTGTTGTAGTCGTTCTGGAAGAGCTGGTGTACCTGCTTGCGAAGAACGAAATCAGCCGAGACCGACAGGTTGCCTCCAAACTGATGCTGCACACCAATGCTCATCTGCTCGGAGAACGGAATCTGAAGCCTCGGGTCGAGGATGTCCGTTCCGGTTTTGAAGAAGTCGATACCCGTGAATCCCGCGGCGCCGGCTGCCGCTAGTCCCGCCTGGATTATCGGTGATTGAGCGTTCAGCGCCGACAGGAAGTTTGCACCGGAGAACTTGGTCGGGATCGTCGTAAAGCTCAGGCTCGTACCAACCGCCGGGTTGATCAGACTCAATGGGGCCGGAATACCGGGAATCCGCGTGAACGCAATCGAGTTCTGGAAGTAATCTCCAGTGAGCTGCGACCGGCCATTGCCAGCAGGACCTATCGTCGAGCGCTCTCTAAGTCGGGTGACGAAGAGAACCGTGTCGTAATAGATGCCCGCGCCGCCTCGGATGACCGTCTTGCTTTTTCCGCCGACGTCCCACGCAAAGCCCAGAGAGGGAGCAATGTTATTGTTATCTTTCCCCGGCTTGCTGGTGCTGCCGATCAACGGAGCAACCAAAGCGGGCTTGGAGAGGTCGTGGTTCTGAAGATTGGTCTCGCGGGCATAGGACGCCCCAAAGCTAAAAGTGAAGTTAGGCTTAACTTTCCACGAATCCTGCCCGTAGAAACGCATCCGATTGCTCTGCCGCGCGATGTCGGTCTGGAATGGAGGCGGTTGAGAGGGATCGCCGATTCCGATGAACGCAACGGCGAGCGGAAGATTGAGCAAATCAGCCAGAGTTACCGGGCTGCCCGTAGTCGTGAACGTGGCCGGTAATGGGATCGTGTACAGCGGCCTGACTGCCGCCGGCAGGAATGCGTTCACAGCGGCGTTGGTCGCGATCACGTCACGTGGGTCGTGCACAACTATCAGCGCAGGATCGAGGAAGGCCCAGAGGCCAAATCCATAGTTGTGTTCAAACTCTCCGCCAAACTTCAAGGAGTGAGCGCCTTTCTGCCAGCTAAGGGTCTCGTTGAACTGGTACCTCTTCAGGTTTCTTTGCTGAGGCGCGTTGACGGTGTCGCCAATCCGGAAATTGCTGTTATTCACGCGGAGCTGGACGCCGCCCAGCCCTATGCACCCAATGTTGCTGGCGGGACACTCAGCGGAAGTCGGAATTGATTCCTTGTTGACGATTCGCTGAAAGTTGAAACGGAAGTCGTTAACCAGAGTCTGTGTAAGAACAGTGGTCAACCCCACCAACACGTTGTCGTCATTGTTGCTGTTTACCCGCCAGTTAGACGGGAGCGTGTTGTCCGCATCCGGTGCAAACACGTTGTTGTCGTCATGGCTGTAGCGCGCAAACATGTTGTTCTTGCCAGTCAGCTTCGGTATATCGACACGAACGTTTCCGAGGATTCCTTTGTACGGGCTCGAGGTGGTTGTGTTGAAGACAGAAAGCTGCGGAGGGCCGGTGATGAAAGAGGATATCGCGGAGGTTTGATCAAGTCTCTCAACGTTGCCGAAGAAGAGGACCCTGTCCTTCTTAATTGGCCCGCCGAACGCACCGCCGTATTGATAGCGACGGAAGAAAGGATCAAAGGTCGCATCCCGCCTCCCCAGTGTAGGAAGGGCGGAAAGGCTATGGTCCCGGTAATAGAGGAAGGCATTACCGTGGAAGTCATTGGTTCCAGTTCGAGAGACGATGTTGATAGAGCCGACCGACGTAATGCCTGTTGACAGATCGAAGTTGAAGGTCGATATCTGAAATTCTTGGATCGTCTCGGTTGAAAAGTTTTGCGCAGCGCCACCGCAGACCGGGTCCAGAATACTCCCGCCGTCGACCGTCAATCGCGTGAGAGCCGCGTCCGCTCCGCCGATTGAGACGTTGAACAGGTTGTTCTGCGAACCGGGATTCTTAGTCGACACCCCCACGCCGGGCTCGAGCAGCGCGAGTTGCAGGAAATTGCGTCCGTTGAGCGGCAGGGCGTCCACTTTCTGGCGAGTGATTACTCCGTCTATTTTAAAGCTTTCTTTGTTGAGGGTCGGAGCGTCGGCCACTACATCCACTACTTCGCCTTTCGCGCCCGCGCGCAAACTGGCGTCACCCGAAGTAGTGCCGCCAGTTTGAACCATCACCGACGTCATGTTCTGGGTAGCGAAGCCGGTAGCTTCGATTTTCACGTCATATTCACCTGGCAACAGGTTTTCAACGGCATAGATCCCATCGCCGCCGGTGGTGGCCGTTCTCGCATCACCCTTCGCCTTGTTAGTGACGGTGACCGTGGCGTTTTGAATAATAGCGCCTTGCTGGTCCGTTACCGTGCCGCGGATCGAACCAGTTGGGTTTTGCGCCAGAACTGGAATGGTCGTCCTTACTGCTAATGTCAAAAGCGCAACTGCTAGCAGCAGGAGTCTAAACTTCTTGTGCATGCTTTTCTCCTTTCAATTCCTGTGAGCGGGTAGTTTTATCTAGGCTCCGTTCAATAAACGGAGTGGGTCAAAGACCCAACCTGATTCGGCCAATGGTCGCACGGGAGTGGTGGACCACAGTCGCGTGATGTCAGTCGTGTGCATAAAGCCAGATATGACGACCACCTCTAAGGACGCCCCGGACACGCGCCAGCCAACCTTTAAACGATACTATGAATTTAAAGCTGGAAGCTTAGTAGACGCGCATATGATCATTTTTTTCCGGCCAGATTGTCAAGCTGATTTCCAACAGCTTCCCTGGCTCAGGAGGAGCATCGTACTCGACTCAGGCCAAGCTTGGTTATATTCGGAAGTGTTAGGGGTCTGATGACCGCAAGGATCTTGTAACCCGCTGGAAACGAAGACGCGGTGAGAGGCTCTCCTCTCACCGCGTCGCAAGCTGGTAGATGGCTCTACCCTAGAACTGAAGTCGAGCCGCGAACTGGAATGAGCGAGGACCGCCCGAACCAAACGTTCCACCGGCACGGGAGGTCGGGGTGCCGTAGTTGGCGGCGTTGAGGGTGCCGCTGTAACCAGCGAGGTTCGAAACATTGAAGACATTGAACGCCTCGCCGATCAACTGAAACTTCACCTTCTCGGTGATGCTGATGTTCCTAGTCAGCCGTATATCCTGCGAGACGAACGTGTCGCCGTTATCGATCGTGGTGGGCAGGGTGATCACCGGGAGGGTCTGGCCGCGCGTATCTTTCGTACCCGCAAGCGTCGCGTTGTATTTATTCACCAACACACGCAGCTCGTCGGCGCCGTAGCGAGTGCCAAAGCCGTTGAAGGTCCCGCCCGGCAAGATGATTGAGTTAATTCCACCGGTGAGATCCACGTTGCTTATCGTGTTGCCCAGCGGCGGCGCGCTGACCCACTGTGCAATCAGACCAAGCTGCCAGCCGTTCAACAGCCCTCGCGTGGCTTTGTTGTCGCCATCGTATGTCGGCAAATCGACGAATCCGCTGAAGGTGAAGCGGTGGCGGCGGTCGGAACCTTGATAGTCGTCGCGCGCGTGGAAATTGTTTCGGTCTACGACGCCGTTGTTGAAGCCGTTGAAGCCGGTGAACTTCGACAACGCGTAGGACGCGACGAAGAGATAGCGGCCGCTGAAGCGCTTGTCCACCTTGATGTGAAGGCCTGTATAGCGATAGTTCGCAACGCTATGCGAGACGGCAATCGGCCCGGTCGAGCAGAGCGCCTTCGGGTCCGCAGCCTGAGCTCCAACGCAGACTGGGATGACAGGCGTCCGCACGCCGTTGATGAACCGGTCGTAACGGTTCTCGTCAACAATTGCCGTGTTGTGCAGCCCACCGAAATTGAGCGAGCGGCGCATCACGAAGTCAGCCGAGACAACCAGATTCGACGCCAGCTCCCGTTGAATTCCGGCGCTGGCGTTAATCGAGTATGGAGTAACCGTGTCCGGCGAGAAGATACCGCCGAAGTCCGGAAGGCCCGTTGTCTTGAAGACCTCGACGCCCCGAATCGACAGGTCCTGCCCTGTGCCCAACTGGGCAACCGTTGCAGCACGCAACGCTGGAAGGATCGCAGCGAGGCCACCGGCGGTTAGCACATTCTTGGCAAGTATCCTACCAAGGAATGTATTCTGATCGAAGGGGTTGGATGGGTTATTGAAACGGCTGAAATCGAGCCCGTAGAACGAGGAGGGAATGATCGAACGTCCGTTGCCCGACGGCCCAACGTAGGCCCGTTCGTTCAGCCGCGTCCAGAAGAGGTTTGCGTCGTGATAAATGCCCGAGCCGCCACGAATGACAGTTTTACCGTTGCCCTTCACGTCCCATGCAAAGCCGAGACTCGGATCGAAGTTGTTCTTGTCACGCTTCGGCGGATTCAGATTGCCACCAAGCAACGGGGCAAGGATCTTTGGCCGGTCAAGGTCGTGATTTAGGATGTTGGTCTCGATCGAGTAAGCGAGACCGTAGTTAAGCGTTACCCGATCGGAAACGCGCCATTGATCGCCAGCAAAAACGCGATAGCGATTGTTGTGGGACGCAGTTTGTAGGTTGAACTTCTGCGGCTGGCCCGGATCACCGATCCCAGTAAGGAAATAGTAGATCGGAAGCTTGAGAACATCCGCGTACGTCGGGATAGTGGAGTTCAGCGGCCCCGTGCCCGTGGCGTTCAGTTTCAGGCTGTCGGGTAAGGCGTTGTAAAGAGGCAGAACCGGCGAGTTCGCGCCGCCGCTAACCGAGACGAGGAAGAGAAGGGTGCTCGGGTCCCAAAGAACGTTCAGCGATGGCTCCAAAAATGCCCAGAGTCCGACACCGTAGAGGTGCTCCCACTCGCCGCCGATGCGCACCCGATGCGAGCCCTTCTGCCAACTAAATGTGTCGGTCAACTGGTAGGTACGCAGTACGCGGTTCTGAGGCACGTTCACGTTGTTGCCGATGAAGAAATTTGGCGCCGCAGTGGTTTGAGTTCGGGGGCCACCCAGACCGATGCAGAATACCGGATCGGGGCAATCCTCGGCAGTGGGGATCCTCAACCGGCCACTGTAGAAGCTATGCGAGTAGCGCAAGTCGTTGACCTTTGTCGAGCCGAAGAGCGAGGTCAGCCCACCAAGCGCCTGCCACGAGACATTGCGCGTCGGAACCCAGTACGAAGGCATGGTAGTGCCGTCGGAGTTGATGTTGTGATTGTTGTCCGTGCTCAGGCGGATGAACGCGCTGTGCTTGTCGTTCACCTTGTAATCGAGCTTGAGGTTCGTTGTCTTGAAGGTGAGCGGTTGCGGGAAGGCGCCATCTAACTTCGACCAGATCGGATGGTTGTTGTTAACCAGCACCACACTGTGCTGGTTATTGTACTCGCCGTTGAAGAAGAAGAAGAATTTGTCCTTCTTGAGCGGACCCCCGAGGCTGCCGCCCATCTGCTTGCGCGAGAAGAACGGGTCTTGGGTGCGTGCATCACGCTTCAGCAGCGGGTAGGCCGAGAGGTTGTGATCGCGGTAATACATGAACGCCGACCCGTGAAAGGCGTTCGAGCCGCTGCGCGAGACGACGTTAACCGAACCAACGCTGGTCGTGCTGGTCGAAATGTCGTAGTTGAAGCTCGAGATTTGAAACTCCTGCACAGTCTCCTGCGAGAAGTTCTGCGAGGTGCCTCCAGTGACTCTATCGTTGATCGTCGCGCCGTCAACCGAGATGCGCGTCAACGCCTGCGAGGCGCCGGCGATAGAGACGCGGAAGAAGTTATTCGGCGAAGATCCGGGATTGTCGACCGAAGAGACGGCCACTCCCGGTTCGAGTAAAGCAAGCTGCAGGAAGTTGCGCCCGTTTAGCGGTAGGTTGTCAACCTGCATACGGTTAACCACGCCGTCAATCTTATAGTTCTGCTTGTCGATGATCGGGGCTTCCGCCACGATATCAACGACCTCGCCTTTAGCCCCCACGCGCAAACTGGCGTCTCCGGGGGTGGTGCCGCCAACCTGAACGACCACTATGATGTTCTGAGTGGCGAAGCCCTCAGCTTCTACCTTTATTTCATAATCGCCGGCCGGGAGGTTCTCGACCGCGTAGATACCATCGCTGCCGGGCTTTGCCGTTCTCACAGCGCCTGTCGCCTTATTGGTGACCGTGACGCTGGCGCTCGTTATCACGGCGCCCCGCTGATCCTTAACTACACCACGGATGGAACCAGTAGGGTTCTGCGCCATGACCGGAAATGACATCCTTGCCACCAATGTCAACAGCGCGACTGTCAGCAGCAAGAGTCTAAACTTGTTGTACATGCTGTCTCCTTTCAATTCCCTGTGGGCGGGTACGAGTTAGGTTTCATTCCTTGCTCCCATCGATGAGCGGAACAAGCCGAAGCGTCAGGCTGAATAAGCGAATGGAAACGAGAGAGATGCCAGTCGCTCAATATCAGTCGTGTGTATAACGCCAGATATGATGACTACCACAACGGGCGATGCTATGACGCACCCGTCTGCCTGAGATCCAACTGTGGATTATGAAGCTAGGAAATCGATATAAAGCTAGGAAGCCAAATAGACGCGCATATAATTGTTTTTTCGAGCCAGATTGTCAAGTCGATTTCGACGTGTCATCCACCGCGTCACGAGGCACTATAGGACTCGGCTAACGCCAGACATTTGGTTATGTTCGGAGGTCGACTCGTCGCGCGCACGCTTACCTTGAGCGCGCGGAGAACAAACGCTATCATGCGCGCTCTTAGCTAGGTCAAATGGTCCAGCGAAACTGCGCGGAGGAACAATGTCGAGATCGCTTATTCTGGCGCTATTGTGCTTACTCTTGTTCGGGCAGCTCAGCCTTATCGCTCCCGCCGAGCGAGTAGAAAAGCGCGGCCTGAAAATCGGAGTCGCCGCCCTGCCAATTACGCCCTTCGGACAGGATCGTGACTGGGACGGGACCATCACTGAATCAGGCGTTTGGGGCGAGAAGTTCACCGATACCAATCACAACGGCCGCTGGGACGCGGGCGAGCCCTTTGAAGATGATCCCGGCAATGATGTGCTCGACTCAAGCTCGAAAGGCAAGTACGACGGGATATTCCTCGCCGGCTTTGGCAATAACCGGCTGGCGACCGGCAAGCACGATGACCTTTGGGCGCGGGCAATCGTTCTCGAATACGAAACGACTAAGATTGCGATAGTCTCAATCGATGTCATCGGCTATTACTCGAAGGCAAACTACTACGGCCTTGGCGAAATCAAGAAGCTCGTTGATCCGAAGCTCGGCGTGACCGAAATCCTGGTCGCCAGCACTCACGATCACGAAGCTCCTGATACCATCGGCGCGTGGGGACCGAACGCGCTCAGCGACGGAAAGTACCCGAAGTACCTTCGATTCATCGATCGGCAAGTTGCTAAAGCCATCAACAAAGCGGCTGCCTCAACGGTGCGCACAGTGATGAAGCTCGGAGGCACGGACCCGCTACTCTCTCCATCAATCGCGGGAATGCAGACCCGCACACACGGGCGGCCTCCGGACTTCTTCGATCAGGAACTGCGCGTGATGCAGTTCTTCGACGGCGCGGGAACAACGCTCGACAGAGTGATCGCCACCGTCATCAACTGGAACACTCACCCTGAGTCGATGGAGAGCGGAAACACGCTCATCACATCGGACTTCCCTCACGCGGTGCGCGAAGCCGTCGAAAAGAAGTACGGCGGCACTGCGATCTACATCAGCGGCGACATTGGCGCCGTCGAGATCATCGGGGACTCGAACAACAAGACCGATGATCGCGTTCGATTCGACGGGAAAGAGTATCCATTAAAGCCCAACAGCAAACGTCCCGAGTACACTTTTGAGCGGACCGAAGCCATCGGACGCGATGTGGCAAAGGCGGTATTCGATGCGTTGGGCCGAGGCGAATGGAGCGGCGTGTCGGGAATCGACCTGAAGAAGGCTACGCTGCGAACGCCCATGGACAACGCGGACTATTTGTTCCTGGCCAGCAAAGGCGTGCTTGATACGATGCCGATGCCTCGCGAGGGTGAACGGCCTGACCTCGAAACGACTGTCTATGCGATCACGATCGGCGATGCGCAGATCATCACTACTCCCGGCGAGTTGTTTCCCGAAGTCTTCTACGGCGTTGAAAAGTACCGCCGGCGCGACTGCGCCCGGGCCGACACCAGGCGTCCCGCGGAACCGGGCGTCCGCGATCGCATGACGAAGAAGTACAAGTTCGTGTTTGGGCTGTGCCCGGATGAGTTCGGCTACATCGTTCCGGGTTATGATTTCCTCGCTCCTTCGCCTGACCCGGCGCGGGGGCTTCGCCAGGCGCAGGACCCGTGCAAATCGGCCGGCTCGCCCGATCACTATCACGAGACGAACTCGGCCAGCTCGCAGCTTGCGGCACGTTGGGCCTGCGCGGCGGCTGAACTGCTTGAGGGGAAGATGCCTGATTCGGCAGCTTGCAGAAAGTAGCTGCTCTTTGCGTTCTTCGCGAGTCTTTGCGTGCTTTGCGCGAAACGAGTTCTTCCTTACAGATGCTAACTGCAATTACCCGTCAGGTCAGCCCGAGCATCAATCGCTGCGAGCTTACCTTTCACGCCAGGGAGCCAATCAGCGTAGCGAAAGCGATCGCGCAGCACGAGGCTTATGAAGAATGCCTGCGGGGCGTTGGCGCGCGCGTCGTCTCGCTTGAGGCCGAGCCCGACCTGCCGGACTCGGTGTTTGTCGAAGACGCCGCCATCGTTTTTGATGAAGTCGCAGTGATTCCAATGATGGGAGCTGTGAGCCGCCGGCCTGAAACCGAGAGCCTCGCCAGCGCGCTGTCTGTTTATCGGCCGCTAAAGTTAATGCAAGCACCGACCACGCTCGATGGAGGAGACGTGATGCGCATCGGCCGGACGGTCTTCGTCGGCTCATCGAAGCGGACCAATAGCGAAGGCGTTGCGCAGTTGGGCGACATCCTTCGGCCTTACGATTACCAGGTGAAATCTGTCGCGGTAACAGGCTGCCTCCATCTCAAGAGCGCGTGCTCATACGTTGGCAACAACACGATTCTCATAAACCGGGTGTGGATAGATGCGCAACCACTCCTGAATTTTGAACTGATCGATGTACCAGAGGAAGAGCCGGGCGCAGCAAACGTGTTGCTGGTGAAAGACGTTGTCGTTCTTCCACAGTCTTTCCCGCAGACACGCGCACTGCTCGAGCGACGCGGCATTCGAGTGAGACCCATAGATGTGTCTGAGTTGCAGAGGGCCGAAGCAGGCGTGACTTGTACGAGTTTGATCTTCGATCATCTGGGAGCGCAGGCATCCCTGCCTGCCTCGCTCAGCTAACGCCCATTATCTTTTCGCGCTACGACCAGCAGGCAGGGATGCCTGCGCTCCCAGGCCCTTCGCGTCCCACTTCATCGCATCGGGCCAGTGGTTCTCGCTCAAGAAAGTCAGGTAAGAGCTTTCACCCTTCAGGTAGTAACCTAGAAACGCGACGCTGTAGGAGTTGATGATTTTGTAAGTCGTCTCCATCCCAGTGAAGTCGAACGGCTCATTCGTGTCTCTCCGCTTCCCTGCTCCCACTCCATCGCCAAAGTTTTTGTTGATCTTGAACATGTCGGTGAACGAATAGTGTCCGCCGTTTTTCAGCTCCAGCAAGTAAGACGGGCCGGTGTGTTTTGCGTGATTGTCGCGAATGGCGGTGTTTCCCGCGACGCCCAGCGTTCGGTCCTCAGTCCCAAGCATTCGCAAGGAAGGCACGGTCAAATTCGTGTGAGCAGGTGGAGCGCCAGACATCGCAATAACGGCTTTGAATCGCGGCTCTTGATCAGCCGCCCAGTGCGCGGTGAACGAGCCAAACGACATGCCGGTGATGGCTGCGTGTTCAGTATCAATGCGGCCAGCAAATCGTTTATCCGCGCCCTTGTCCCAGCGAATCATCTGGTCGAGCAGGAAGCTCACGTCGAGGGGCCGGTCTTTGGCGGAGTTGTTACGTTCCCCGCCCTGGAACACAATTGGCTTTCCGTTGATGATCGTCCATCTTGCGTTGCCCGTGTGATCGCACGACACAATGATGTAGCCGTGGCTCGCGAGGTAGTCGCACCAGAACGTGTTTTGATTGCGCGAGCCTCCATTTCCGTGCGAGAAAACCACCAGCGGGAATCGCCCTTTGCGCACCGGCGCGTTTCGGTGCGATTCGTTCCAATAGATCTTATCGATCTCGGCCGCGCTCATCTTGTAGGTCTTCTTGATCAGCTCGTCGATTTCGGGAGTCACGCCGCCGGGAATGAAGTCCGTGTACTTGTTCTTTGGCATGCGCCGCGCGTCGTCAGTAGAGGGATACCAAATCTCGGTGACCAGCGTGCGAGGCTGTTTGGTGAAGTTATCCGTGCGGCTGGTATCGACGAATACGGTTGTAGTCACGCCCACGGGAAACGGTCCTGCCCAGAGCGGATCCGACGGTTGGGCTTTCACAGTCTTACTCGAGGCTCCGATCGGGGCGAGCATCGCGACGATCAACAGCAACTGCATTATCGACGTGATCATTCGTCTGCGCATCGTCTTCTCCTGTCAGTAGAGTTCGTAGTTGGGCCTGGTTTCTAGTTTCTAGTTTTGGGTTTCTGGTTCGCGACCTTCAAATTCGAATACTTCTTACAACCGAAACCAAAAACCAGAAACCAGAAACAAGCCTGACCTACCGCTCAACGGCCATCGCTACAGCGTTGCCTCCGCCAAGACACAACGCAACAAGCCCGCGCTTCACGTCGCGCCGTTGCATCTCGTGAAGCAGAGTCACCAGTAGGCGCGCGCCGCTTGCGCCGATCGGATGCCCAAGAGCCACCGCTCCGCCGTTCACGTTCAGCTTCGCCGGATCGATCCCAAGCTCGCGAATGATAGCGACAGCTTGAACCGAGAACGCCTCATTCAACTCGATTAAATCTACATCCGCTAGGTCCCATCCCGCGCGTTCGAGAGTCTTCTGAATCGCCGTCACCGGGGCCATCATCACCAGCTTCGGTTCGACGCCGCTGGTAGCCTGGGCAATGATGCGAGCCATCGGTTTGCGCCCAAGTTCGCGCGCGACCTCCGCGGACGCAACCACGACGGCCGCGGCGCCATCGTTCACACCTGGTGCGTTCCCGGCAGTAACAGTTCCGCCTTCTTTGAATGCCGGCTTCAGTCTCGAGAGAGCTTCGAGTGATGTGTCCTCGCGCGGCCCTTCGTCGGCTCGAATGACCAACGCCT
>WNGK01006803.1_pt1 | contig 12012 bp, 10 predicted proteins | sample 5400601 | NCBI WGS metagenome assembly WNGK01 (sample SAMN13153376, study PRJNA577476) | soil metagenome | isolation source: 60 cm soil or saprolite under Garry oak tree replicate 1 | place: USA:California | collected 2016-06-15
CCGCGGCCTCTAATGAAATCTGAAACCTTAATCAAGGATTTCACTGTTGACGCTCGGGCCGTACGCGCTCCGGCTCGCGCGCCGACCTGGGTCGTCCCGCTCGTAAAAGCTCTATTGGTTTTCACCGATGTACTGCTCACCTTACTTTCATTTGTCGCCGCGTTCTACCTTCGCCATTACGAACCGCTTCTTCAGCGAGACAATGGAATCCTTACCTGGAGCAGACAATTTGCTCCCTACGCCGTGCTCCTGCCGCTGGTAATTCCCATCAGGCTGCTCCTTCTGCGTTACTACGATCTTTATCGCGTGCGAGGCGAGTTCTCGTTTGTTGATGATATGGCGAGGGTGTTCAAGGCAATTGCGATCAGTTCGTTATTAATTGTCGCGGCGGCATTCATGTATCGCGGCGGCCTGACCTATCGCGCATTTTCATATTCGCGCGGAATGTTTCTGTTGGATTTTCTATTGGCCCTCGCCGGCATCGGCTCGGTCCGGATGCTCTTGCGCGCCGGACAGATCGGAGCGCGGCGCCGCGGCATTAATCTGATTCCGACCTTAATAGTTGGCCGCGGGCCAGAGGCTTCGCTTTGCATTCGTGAAATGCGCGCCCGGCCGGAGCTTGGGTACCGGGTGATTGGAATTATCGATAATCAGGAACCCAACAGACCGACGGGTTCAACCTTTGAAGACGTGCCCATCATCGGCGACCTTAGCAGCCTGCCCGAAGCGATTCGCGAATCGCGAGCCAATGAAGTAATCATCTCGGATCCGAGCGTGCCTGGCGAAGCGCTCTTTGATGTAATGATTCAGACCGGCCGCCACCGCGGAGTTGAATTTCGCATTGCGCCCACGTTGCTGAACTGTCTGCCGAGCAAGACTGAGATCGATCAGCTCGGGTCGCTCCCCATGGTCACGCTGTTTCGCTCGCCGCTTTCGAGCAGCGCGCGAATCGTCAAGCGCCTTTCTGATCTCGTCATTGCCTCGCTGGCTCTGGCGCTGTTTTCACCCCTCTGGCTAATGATTGCACTGCTGATCAAATTGGATTCACGTGGACCGGTCTTTTACAAGCAGGAACGCGTCGGGATGGACGGCCGCATTTTTCTCTTCTATAAATTTCGCACCATGCGAGCGGGAACTGATGACATGCGACACCGTGAATACCAGCGCGCGTACATCAAAGGGGGCCCCGATTCAAACCTGGGCAATGATGAGCGGCCCATTTTCAAACTGCAGGCCGATGAACGTATCACCCGACTGGGAAGGCTCCTGCGGAAGACGAGCCTCGATGAACTGCCCCAGCTTTTCAACGTCTTGAGTGGTGACATGAGCGTCGTGGGGCCACGACCGCCGATTTCATATGAAGTTGAAAACTATCAGCTGTGGCATCGCAAACGGCTCGACATGAAACCGGGCATCACCGGACTTTGGCAGGTTTCGGGGCGCAACCGCCTGCCGTTTGACGAAATGGTCCGCATGGACTTGTACTACATCGAAAACTGGTCGTTATTGCTCGATATCAAAATTATTTTGCAGACTTTGCCGGTGATGTGGCGCGGCGAGGATGCTTACTGAGAAAGGGGAAGGTGAGGATCGCAGGCCATTGACGAACGCCCAACCAGTAGTTCATGAAAAATCCAGACACCAAACGTGAAATGCTTCGTCACACAGTGGCAACGCTTGCCTATCGCGGGGCGAAAGCCGTGCGCGGCGCGCCGGCTTCGTTTGCGCGATTCAAGGCGTCGAAATCCACGCGCACGCCGGCGCAAATTCTAGCCCACGTCGGCGACTTGCTCGAGTGGGCGCTGTCAATCGCAAAAGGCAAAGAGACCTGGCACAACTCAAAGCCGCTTTCCTGGAATAAGGAAGTTCAGCGGTTTCACAAAGCGCTGGCCGCCTTCGACAAGTATCTGGCCTCGAACGGTAAATTAGCCGGCTCCTGCGAAAGATTATTCCAGGGACCGGTCGCCGATGCCTTGACCCATGTCGGCCAGATCGCGATGCTGCGACGCATTGCCGGTGGGCCAATCAAGGGCGAGAATTACTCACGCGCAAAAATCCGGGCCGGCCGGGTCGGCGCAAAACAGGATGCGCCTCAGCGCGAGTTTGATTGACCTTGCAGGCCCGTGAATTTAAGCCGGTGATTCAGATGTAGTACTGATATGGAGGTCGTGATGAATTCGCTTAAGGTAACCGCTGTCGGGATCATCATTTGTTTGTTTGCAGGTGTGACTATGGGTCAGGAAGCCGAATCGGAAGCCACTGCTGCTAATCGCACAATGCGACCCATCGTGCGCGGCCGGCATTTCGCCGTGTCGTCGATGAAAGCCGAAGCCACCCGCGCCGCTGAGCGTATTCTCGAAAAGGGTGGCAACGCCTTTGACGCAATCGTGGCCGGTCAGGCGGTGCTCGGCTTAGTCGATGGCGCGATGAACGGCGTCGGCAGTGATGCGACTCTGCTTGTCTACGACGCAAAAACAAAAAAAGTCTACTCAATAAATGCTGAGGGCACGGCCCCACACCTGGCGACAATCGAATGGTACAAAGAACATAACGGCGGCAAGCTGCCGGTCAATGATTCCTTACTTGCCGGCACGGTACCTGGTTGTGTCGATGCCTGGTACATCCTGCTCGATCGCTGGGGGACGATGAGTTTTGCGCAGGTGCTCGCCGAAGCGATCGATCTGGCGGACAACGGTTTTCCCGTGGGCGATTCGCTGGCGCGAGCATTTACGGTCCCGGTTGCCGACCGCAAGCTCCATAAATATCCCACCTCCGTAAAGCTTTATTTCTCGAATGGTCACGCGCCGCAGGCAGGTGAGATCTTTCGCAATCCTGATCTGGCACAAACGCTGCGAAGATTGGTCGAAGCGGAAACCCAAAACAAGGCGAAAGGCCGTCACGCAGCCCTAAAGGCCGCGCGCGATCGATTCTACAAGGGCGACATCGCGCACGAAATGGCCAGGTTTGCCGAAGATAATGGCGGGCTGTTTCGCTATGAAGACTTTGCCAATTACACCGCCAAAGTCGAAGAGCCCGTCTCGATCGACTTTCATGGATACCAGATTTACAAGAACGCTTCGGCCAGCCAGGGACCGGCGGAATTATTCGCGCTCAGAATTCTGGAAGGCTACGACCTGAAAGCGATGGGTCACAACAGCGTCGACTATATTCACACCAGTGTTGAAGCGATCAAGCTGGCGTTCGCGGATCGCGAGAAATATCTCGGCGACATGGATTTCATCAAGATTCCCTACGCCGGTTTGCTCTCGAAAGAATATGCCGCCGACCGGCGCAAACTGATCGATCAGAGTTCCGCTTCCGTCACATTTCGTCCGGGCACAGCCGAGAAATTCACCAGCGACGCGACGCCGCTTGATCGTCCGGTAAAGATCACAACCAGCGATAACGCGGACCATGACGGCGACACGAGCTACATTGCGGTCGTCGACAACGCGCGCAACATGATCACATTCACGCCCAGCTTGCACAGTGCCTTTGGCACTGGCGTAGTCATGGGAAACCTGGGATTTATTTTCAACTGCCGTGGCGATTACTACACGCTTGAACCCGGTGAAGCGAACGCGCTCGCGCCGGGCAAGCGTCCCCGCAGCACTCTGCAAGGCACCCTGGTGATGAAGGACGGCCAGCCACACATGGTGCTGGGCACACCTGGCGCCGATCAGCAGGTGCTGCTCACGATGCAGACCCTGCTCAACATGATCGAATTTGGCATGAATGTGCAGCAGGCCATCGAGGCCCCGAAATGGTTGACGCGCGCGTTTCCGGCCTCGCCTTATCCGCACACGATGTATCCCGGTGACTTGTCAGTCGAATCGCGCGTACCTGAGGCCGTGCGCGCGCAGCTGCTCGCACGCGGGCACAAGCTTCGGGTCACGGGCCCCTGGTCGGACGGCTCACTGGCAGCCATCGTTGTGGATTTAAAAACAGGAGTACTCAACGCCGGGACCGATCCGCGCACGGAAGCGTACGCCTGGGCGTGGTAGTCTTCGGCTGTTGACTTATCCCAATTTGTTATAATCTCATGCGATGAGCGCTCACTTCGACGAGATACAAAAACAAGCAAAGTTACTACCACCTGAAGAGAAGGCTGCCCTTGCGCGTATCCTAATCGAAGAGTTGGACAATTCAGTTGACGCAGACGCCGAGCGAATGTGGATCGAAGAAGCCCAGCGTCGTTACGATGCGTATCTCAAGGGTCAGCTTCAAGCACTCAGCGGTGATGATGTAATGAAGCGTGCTCGCGAGCGTCTTGGATGATCGTTATCGCTTTCTCTCTCCCGCTGATGAAGAGATGACTGAGGCTTCGGTCTTTTACGAGGCCGCGACGTTTGGCTTAGGTGCTGACTTTCTTGCTGAAATACAGCAGGTTATCCATGCGTTGCGTGAACATCCGCGATTGGGCCAATCCATCGGTACTGGACTAAGACGAGCCGTGCTTCATCGCTTCCCTTTCAGTTTGATTTACTCGATTGAAGTAGATGCAATTCTGATCGTGGCCGTGGCCCATCAACGGCGCCGCCCAGATTACTGGAGAAGCAGAGTCTGAAAGGGTCATTGCGTCGGCTTCTTTTCGTAGAGATACAGCTCGACGCCTGGTTCCGTCTGGTGTTCCTTTACTTCGTACCACTGGGCCATTTGCTTAACCACGAGCGCGCACTTATCGACCTGGTGTGACAGTACGAGCCAAACCCGATTGTGATCCTCCACCACAGGCTTTAGGACACTGCCCACCGTGTCGGCATTGAACTCGTTGTTGTAAAGCGGGAACGGCCGTTCAGTTAATTCGTGGTGCGTCGAATAATAATTAAACGGCTGATGGCCGGCAGGTTCACTAAAAACTATCAGATCACCCGGCTGGGCCTTCTGATTGAAGAAAGCTACCGCTTCACGCCAGCGATCCTTTCTCGCGTGCGTCCAATAATCATTTAGATCCGACTGCGCGTAGGCGATGACAATCGCCAACACTGCGATCTGCAAGTATCGGTTCGGCACCATTCTGATTCCTCGCGCCGCCAGGATGATGAAGGCGAGCGTGGCGCAGATCGTATACTTCGCCAGAAAAAACGGCGTCACGAAATACGAGGCGATAAACGGCAGAAGTGTCGGACTCGCCAGCCAAATAAAGAGAAAACAAATTTTCTCGTTCCGGCTCAGAGGTAACGAATTAACCTCGTCCTTAACCTCCAGTGTGTGAGACTTGGCAAACTGCTCCGCGAGCGCCCAGGCTACCGGCAGCGCCGCCAGCGGAATAAGAATCAGGAAGAGTTCATACGAACCTGCGATTTGCAGAAACGAATAACGCAGTTCGAAAAATGTCGGTGGGCGAATCCAGAAACTTTTGTGTTCGGCGATCTGACGTTTGAGGACGACAATCCAGGGCAGGAACAGCAACAACACAATACCCTGAGTCATTATCCATCGCCACAACGTGCGGCGAAAGATCTCGCGCGAAGAGAAAAACAGGAAAGCGAAGAATACGTTCTCGGCAATCAAAATAAAGACACTGTAAACCTGGGTATAGGTCAAAAGCGCAGTGCAGGCAATGTAGCCAAGCAAAGTTCCAATTCCAGCCTCCTTTCTCAGAAGCTTCAGAAAGAAATAGAACGAGCCCAGCGAGAGCAACGCCAACAACTCGTACATTCGGGCTTCCTGCGAAAATTCGATATTGAAATGCGACCAGGCCAGGAGCGCAGCGCTGAAAAGGCCGGTCAGCCGATCAAAAAGCAAGGTCGCGAGTTGATAGATTGCGGCGATCGCGATCACGCCAAAGACGACCGATAGAAACCGGGTGGCAAACTCTGAAATCCCGAACAATTTGATCCAGTAGTGCAGCGCAAAGTAATAAAGCGGCGGATGCACATCCCCTGAAGTCTCTTGCACAATTGTTGGCAGCGATTCCTGCGAGGTATAAACGGAATAGGCTTCATCCAGCCAGAGACTTTCGGAACCCAGCTTGGCAATTCTCAAAAGTGCGCCCAGAGAAATAACCAGGACCAGCAGGACGAGCACGAGACGCTTTTCGGTTTCTGCTTTGGCGGCTTGAGTCATTAAGCGAAGGATATTTGTTGGCCTGAAGGCGTGACGTTCAGCGGTTTGGGCGCCTAACGCTTTTTGGCGGCGACTCAATCAGAGAATGTTCACCGGAACGCTTGGTCATCGTAACGCGATTTCCCTGCGCATTGTATTCAACTTTGTCCATGATGTTGTACATCAGCATTACGCCGCGGCCCGAGGTCCGGAACAGGTTCGCCGGATCGCAGGGGTCAGGGATTTCGCTGACGTCGAATCCGCTGCCTTCATCTTCCACGGTGAAGATCGCTTCTTCGCGAGAAAGCTCCGCGGTAATGCGAAGCAACTTCGTCTGATCGTGCTTGTTGCCATGCTTTACCGCATTGACAAAAGCCTCGTCGAGAGCCACAAAAAGGTTGGATCTTTCGGGACGAATCAGGCCCAGTTTGGTTACCCGATCCAGCAGATAGTCGATCACCATACTCATCAGCGAAAGATCGCTCGGCAGCTCAAAGTCGATCTTTTCGTGCAGGCGGCGGTCCGAATGGGGATCATCGATGAATCGCGATTTGTGCGAAAAGATGGTTTTCAGGATCGGCCGGAGAATGTTGTCGGCGCGCCGCAAACCAGGACTGTTGGCTCCTATCTTAAACGCGGCGACATGTTCACTGGAGACAATTGACGATGCGACGGGCGTGAACAATCGCCGCCGCTGCTTCTCAGCGACAGCCTGACTGTTCGAAACTTCATCCGCAAGATCACTGATAATCAGATCGAAACTGTCCAGGTCGTCGCGCGCCAGCGCCGCCCGGCGTTCGTTGAGGGCCACGACCGTGTGCCCAAGCGAACTCAATTCGCTGGTCAGGCTAACGCGCAGTTCCTCGTCGTTTTCGACGAAAAGGATGCGCTGATTAGCCGTCGAAATCTGATCCATCTATGTGATTCGTACCCGGCGGAGAGCGGTACCGTAAGTTCCCTGGATTTATATACGAAGATCAACAGTCCGGCGTTCAGCATATCAAAGAGATCAAAGGGCCAGAAGCGCGGCCGGGAGATCCACCAAAGGAACGCGCCGCATCCGGGCTCCGGCGCACGTGCATAATTCTCAACTTGTCACTCGTCCGTATTCCTGCGCTACACTGCAAAGCTTGTTCCCAGGATGGCCAAATCAACCTTGCAGCTGAATTCTGAGTACGCAGTTGCCCGGTTACTGCTTGGAGGGCTGGGCCTTCTGCCGCGCTCGCTGGCAATTGCTATCGGGCGTCTGATGGGCTACATCACATACCTGCTACCGACCAGATTGGGCCGCACGGGCCTCCGTAATTTGGAGATAGCCTTCCCGGAGATGCCGCCCAGGGAAAAAAAGCGTCTATTGCGCGGCTGCTTCGACAACCTGGGCCGCTTGTTGGGCGAGGTCAGCCAATTCCCGCATTTGACGCGGGAACGCTTGCGCCAGATGATCGATTACGATCAGGTTGGTTTAGCTCATTTACGCGAAGCTGAACAGAAACATCGGGGTGTAATATTTTTGACCGGACATCTCGGCGCCTGGGAAGTTTTGAGTTTTGGCTGGTCGGCGCTGGAATACCCGATCAATTTTCTCGTCCGGCCAATCGATAACCTCCGCATCGAGGCGATGATCGAAAATTTGCGCACGCGCTTTGGCAACGTCGCGATTGATAAGAAGTCTGCCGCGCGGCGAGCCCTGAAAGTTCTGCGCGAAGGAGGCACGGTCGGGATTCTTTCCGATCTCAATACGCAGCAGCGTGAAGGCGTATTCGTGCCGTTCTTTGGCGAACTGGCCTGCACGAACGCCGGCATTGCCACGCTTGCGCTCAGGACGAATGCCGTTGTGATTCCCACCTGCGCGATTTGGGATCGCGAGCGCGGAAAATATTTTTTCCATGGCGATCCGCCGGTAGAGCTGCTGCGCACAGGCGATCACGATAAGGACGTCGAAATTAATACGGCGCGCTTCGCCGCCGCGATGGAGCACATGATTCGTTTGTACCCGGAACAGTGGTTATGGATTCACCGGCGCTGGAAGACCCGGCCGCCGGGCGAGCCGGACATTTATTAAGTCATGTCGCCATGCTTTGCGCAAGAAAAAAGGTCGTTCTCATTCACACCCGGATTCAGCCGGGTGATCGAGAGTGACAGGAGAAGCGGAAACCGGCTTTGCCAAAAACTCGTTGAGCAATTGACCCGGGTCAGTTAATGCCGGGAACGCGGACGTCCCCGTCCGCACAGCGTGCGGAAGCACGCTTAAGAGTTTAAAAGGAAGTGAGCCTCCAACTAAAATTCGCGCTGCGCGCTCAGTGCGGACGAGGACGTCCGCGCTCCCAGCAATAGGCTGCTCATTTCAAATGCGGACGACTTTTTGTGCAAAACCATGCCATCGGATCAGATCAATCAGCCACCGCGATGACCAACGGACCTTCATCGGCTAAGCTCGATCGCGCCTATTCTTTCGCCGATCTTTCCGCTTATTCATTCAAAGAGCGACTGCTGATTCGCGCCGCGGATTTCGGATTTTTCGTGCTCATCAAATTGATCGCCGCCACCGTCAAATTTGAAATCAAAGGATGGGAGAATTGGGAAGCAGCGTCACGTGACGGCAAATTACCCATTTACACTTTATGGCACAATCGAGTCTTTCTGGGAACGTATTTTTGGCGGCGCCGGCAGATCGTCGTCATGACTTCCCGAAGTTTCGACGGTGAATACATCGCCCGGTTCATTCAACGATTCGGTTATGGCGCCGCGCGCGGGTCTTCGACGCGCGGAGCAACGCGGGCGATGATCGAAATGGTGCGGCTGATGCGCGCCGGACGTCCGGCCGCATTTACGATTGACGGACCGAAAGGCCCGCCATATGTCGCCAAGATGGGCGCGGTTATGCTCGCGAAGAAGACCGGCCATCCAATTTTGCCGTTCACGATTACCGCCGCGCGATTTTGGGAAGCGACAAAAAGCTGGGACCGATTTCAGGTGCCAAAGCCTTTTACGCGAGCGCGGGTGGAGATTGCGGCGCCAATTTATGTCTCTGCTGACGCCAACGATGAAGCATTGGCAGCCAAGCGCGAAGAGCTGCAGCGCGCGCTCGACGAAATCAATCAACACGGGGAGTCGTGGCGGGCTGCGAATTCCTGGCGCGTGTAGTACGATTGCGGCAAACAGTTTCAAGTCCCAGGTTTCAACTTTCAAGTTTCAAGTTCGGTTCGGCGGACCCTGAAAACTGAACCTTGAAAGCTGAAACTTTTTGCTCGGAGGTCTGATGATTAATCAGGAACGCATTAAGAATCTTCTGCTCGAATTCGTCAAAATCGATAGCCATTCCCGTAAAGAGCGCGACATCGCCGAGCGCATAAAAAAATATTGCGAAGAAATGGGGGCGCAGGTTGAAATTGACGATGCCGGCAAGGCCGTGGGCGGTAACAGCGGCAATGTCATCGCGCGGTTCCCGGGTTCAATTCCCGGCGCGCAAGCCATCATGATGAGCGCGCACATGGACACGGTCGTTCCCGGCGAAGGCGTCAAACCTATTGTCGAAGGCGACATCATTCGCACTGATGGCACCACCGTGCTGGGCGGCGATGACAAGAGCGGCTGCGCCGTGATCATTGAAGTAATTCGCTGTCTCCAGGAGCAGAACGTTCCGCATGCGCCAATCGAAGCAATCTTCTCGATCTGTGAAGAAGTAGGACTACTCGGCGCCAAGAACGTCGATGTGTCGAAATTGAAGGCGAAGTACGGGATTGTTTTCGATTCGGACGATCCCGGCTTTCTCTTCACCAAAGGGCCTTCCTCGAATCACATGGAATTCAGGATTCACGGGCTCGAATCGCACGCCGGCGTCGCTCCCGAAGAAGGTATTTCCGCAATCAAGATCGCCGCTGAAGGAATCGCGGCGATGAAGCTTGGCCGCATCGACCCTGAGACCACTGCAAACATCGGGGAAATCCAGGGCGGGATGGCGACCAACATCATTCCAAATCTGGTTGTCTTGAAAGGCGAGGCCCGCTCGCACAGCGAAGAGAAACTAGAGTCACAAACTCAACACATGTTCGATTGTCTGCAGCAGGCGGCATCGAAGTACGAAGTGACCGTCGCGGGCAAGACGACGAAGGCCAGCATCGAGAAGGATATCGAACGCGACTATTCATCCATGGATGTGCCCGACAGTTCGCACGTGGTGCAACTCGTAATTCAAGCTGCGAGGCGAATGGGCCTCGATGTGAAGACGATGGCCTCGGGCGGCGGGTGCGATGCAAATGTTTTCAATCGCAAGGGCATTGAATGCGCCAACCTCGGCACCGGAATGCGCGCAATACATACGGTCAAGGAATGGCTCGACGTAAAAGATATGTACGCATCGGCCGAGATGACGCTGGAGATCATGAAACTGAATGGCGAGCTGGCGATGAAGTAGGGAGTGACACTCAAAGCATTATGCTCCAACCCGAGTAAATCCCTTTCGCTCGTGCGAAGATTTCCGACAGATCCAATTCTAAATGTCCTTTGGTAGTCGTATTTACTAACGCAAATTTGAACTGGCTCTTAAGACTCTGTGCGACGAGAACCTCCGCACCCGTCAACGAGAAAAAGAAAGTTGAAAAGTTTGGCTTGAGCACTTTCTTGGTTGATTTGATCTCGAAGATGACGATTTTGCTTAGATTAGCTTCGACGTCCGATAAGTCATTGAGTCTTATCGGACTGGACAACTTAACAATATCGAATGCTCTTCCATAAACGACCTTGCCTCTCTTAGCAAAGGCAACTAGAAGATTCTGTTTTTGTCGTGCCGTAGGGATGATGAAGCCAAGATTCTTGGAGACGAGTATTTCGGCCGCCTTTTTCGCGGTTTTTTGCCCGGTCTGAAAGTCTTCTTTTACAAACGCGGCCTCGAGATTAGTCGCGGCTGCTTCGACCTTTTTTGGCGAGCTTTTTGGAGAACGCTTTGACGAAATCATCTAGAGAAATTCCCAACGCTTCACATACGGAAACAGTTTCTACAAAATCTAAGCGGCGCTCACCAGTTTCGTATTTGCTGACATAGCTCTGAGGCAATGCGAGCCGTTTTGCGAGTTGAGCTTGTGTGAAACCCTTTTGCTGACGCAGATCCTTCAGCGTTGCACGGAATAAATCCTCTGTTTGGGCGAATTTGGATCCCCGCACGGCGTGAGATTAGCCGAGCTAGACACCGTAACCCAAAACAGGATATGTTCTGCCCCTTAAATGGTTCGTGGAGGAGATGTGCATTTATGTTGAAGGGCTATACGAAGGACGGTAAGCAGATCATTGGAACTTATGATTTGATCCCGGCGACGGCATTTCTCATAGGTCGCTCCGACGACGGAGAACTGCTTTACGAAGGCGAAAGTAAGGTGTGTTGGGATGCCTCCGAGATGCAAAAGAAAAATGGAGAGATCATCTTCATTGACGAGTGCCACGAATACGTGCTTGAGAACGAAATCGATTGGAGGACCGAATAGACGAAGAACCGTACTACAGGGCGGCGCTTCTTTCTGACGAACGGCCAATGCCACACTGGACCCACATCACCATCAATTGCTCCAACATCGACGCCTCAGTTGATTTCTATGCTTCGTTTTGCGGTCTCACGATTGTCCGCGACCGAAGACTCGAGGGTCGTCACAATGTCTGGCTCGGGCCGAAAACTCCTGAAGGCGAAGATCCCATTTTCATTCTGGTCATCATTCAGGACGAAGTGAAAGCGCGACTCGATCATTTTGGATTTCAATGCGACTCGCGCGCCGAAGTCGACCGCCTCGTCGAACAGGCGCGCCGCCAAAATATCCTGGTGCAGGAACCGGTCGACGCCGGCGGGGTTGTTGGTTATTTCGCAATGGTGCGAGATCCCGACGGGCACATCGTTGAGTTTACTCACGGCCAACCGCTAAGAGGTCTAAACTAAGACTCAATGCCGGACGACACCTCTGAATTCCGCGCCGGTTATGT
>WNGK01009932.1_pt1 | contig 12009 bp, 11 predicted proteins | sample 5400601 | NCBI WGS metagenome assembly WNGK01 (sample SAMN13153376, study PRJNA577476) | soil metagenome | isolation source: 60 cm soil or saprolite under Garry oak tree replicate 1 | place: USA:California | collected 2016-06-15
AGGACCTAATAGATCGCGATTGGGATAATTTTCTAGGGCTATAATGACCGGCGCGTCGTGCTGGCAGGCTCGGTTTCCTATCCCAAAATGGAAGGAGAACTTCGGCATGGCACCAGCTAATTGGTTCCGCAGCTCGGCCTTGTTGGTCTTGGGCGCAATCCTCGGTGGTCTTTGGTGGTCTTTTCGTTTCGGCTTGGGAGCACCCCGCCGCGGTAGCGCAACAGAACAATCCGCAAGCCACTCCTCCGACGATGGCGGACGTGGCCCACCTGAAAGATATTACACCGCCATTTTCTCATCCGATGGTTGACGTGGCCATGTTCGCCGCCAATCTTTGGTTTGCGGGCGATAAGAAAAATTGGCCGCTGGCTAACTACTATCTGGGCGAGATGCGCAACCGCTTGGGATGGGAAGTGCGCCTGAATCCCTCTCCGAAGGGAGCCGACGGCAATCCCGTGGATATGAAAAATATCTTTGACGGCATTGACACGGGCAGCTTGACCAAGCTGAAGACCATTATCGCCATGAAAGACAGCAAGCGATTTGCCCCGGAGTACAAGAACTTGCTGGAGGACTGCTATTCGTGTCACAAAACCGCGGGCCGAGCGTATATACGCCCCATGGTTCCGACTGCGGGTTCGCAACCTATTGTGAACCTCGACCCCGCAGCCACGTGGCCGCAATAGCAACGAGACTGAGAGTCCAGGGGTGGGGATGTAACTCGCACCAACAAGAGGGCGCTGAGCGTATGCTAAACCCAACAGGGGGATCTGGAATGGAAAGTCCGGCTACACCGCGACTTCTCAGGAGTTACCCGGCGGAAAGCGCCTGTGGGATCGATCGCCAGAACCACACCACCAGAATCGCATTGTAGGCAATGACAATGGCCAGGCTCACCAGAAATGTAGTTCGCCCCCTACCGAGGCCGGCGTATTGCCGCTTCCAGCGATAAGCACAGAAGGAGATCAGTAACACAGCGAGTATAGTGAGGATGACAACCATCACGCTTACCTCACTAGTAGGCCGTTGCGCCCGCATCAGCTTGGAAACCTGGCGCATTGCTCCGCCCAACAACCCGACACCATACGCGAGGATCAGCCACACGGCAGGAGCCACCATGCCGAGCATGTAGGCCCATTTATCTTGAAAATAGAACAGCATCAGGACAATCGCCAGATACATCAGCGACTCATAGAAGTGCAGAAGGAAAAACTCCGGTTCCATCGCGCTGAGGATGAGGAAAGAGAGCATCAGAGCGCTCGCAACGGTGGCAATTCCCCGATGAGCTGACATGAGGCACCTCGCGGCGCATACGATAGGCGCTCAAATGGGTGGAAATCAAGGAACAAATACAAGCGGCGTTCTGGCGGAAGCGAACTCTCCTGATTAGCGGTTCACGCAAAGTGAGTATGTGTTACGTGTATAATACCGGGCCGCATTGGGTTAGTGCGCGCGGCGTCGGCGCCCTTTGGCGTCTACGGATCGATTGTCCAGTCGATTGGGGTTTCAGTGCGGAGGTCCTAATGGCTGATTATGCAGCTACCAAGTCGTTTGAAACAGGGACGACGAGCCGTGTCGCTCCTCGCGGCCGATTTACGGATGCGGTTTGGGCTTACACGATCTTACGTCTTTCCTTCGGGGCGAATGTCATGCTGCACGGCGTAAGCCGCCTTTTGGCGGGGCACGCCGCATTCCTGGCCTATTTGAGTCACTATTTCGAGAAAACTCCCGCCGTCCCAACGAGCCTGCTTCCCGCGTTCGCCTGGGTGCTGCCGCCGGTTGAGACCGGACTGGGTCTGCTGCTGTTCTTCGGTTTGTGGACGCGATTCGCGCTAATTGCGGGCGCGCTGGTTTTGACCGCGTTGGTTTTCGGTACGAATCTCGCGCAGGACTGGAATGTCGCTGGACTCCAATTGATCTACGCCTTCCTCTATTACTACTTGTTGGTTCATCGCGAGCGAAACGCAGTCTCCATTGATGGGATCCGGGGCCGATGAACCGCGGTTGCTACTCTGCGCATCAACGGAGCGGACGTAAATAAGCTCGGAGGGTGAAACACGACGTGAAATACGTTTACTTTTTTGGCAAGGGCAAGGCGGAAGGCACCGGCGATATGAAAGAGATTCTCGGCGGCAAGGGGGCCGGGCTCGCCGAGATGACCCGCATCGGTCTTCCTGTTCCCGCCGGCTTTACCATCAGCACGGAATGCTGTGATTACTACCTGAGCCACGATCACAAGCACCGGCCGCAGCTCCGCTCCGAAGTGGGAAAGAATCTGTCACGGCTCGAGCGCGCAGTTGGCAAGAAATTTGGCGATGCGCGGGACCCGCTGCTTCTGAGCGCGCGCTCGGGTTCGGCGCGTTCCATGCCGGGGATGATGGAAACCATTTTGAATCTTGGCCTGAACGATCAGACCGTGGAGGGCTTGGCCCGGCGGACTAATAATGGCTGAAAGCCAAAGACGACACGCAAGTGGCGGCGGAGAATTGGCAGAAGTTGGTCGCGGAATATAAAGACTATTTCAAAGCGAAGCGCGGCCAGCCTTTTCCCGAAGATCCCATGGAGCAACTGTGGGGCGCTATCGGGGCGGTTTTTGAATCCTGGATGGCTGAAAAAGCGGTCACCTATCGCCGCGTGGAACACATCACGGGCCTTTTGGGAACTGCCGTGAGTGTCGTGCAAATGGTCTTTGGCAATACCGGCGACAACTCCGGAACGGGAGTGTGCTTCACGCGAGATCCTTCTACCGGCGAAAAGAGTTTTTACGGCGATTTCCTTCCGAATGCGCAGGGTGAAGACGTCGTGGCGGGCATACGCACCCCCGTGCCGCTGCGGGAACTCGAGCGGCGGATGCCGAAAGTCTATAAACAACTGGAGCGCGCTCGGCAGGTGCTGGAGAAGCACTATCGCGATATGCAGGATATGGAGTTTACCGTCGAGGACGGGAAGCTTTATATGCTGCAAACGCGCGCCGGGAAGCGGGCCCCGGCCGCCGTATTCCGCATCGCCGCCGATATGGTGCAGGAAGGCTTGATCAAGCGCGAGGAAGCTCTGGAGCGAATCCAGGCGCAGGATATCGACCGGCTGTTTTATCCGGTGATTGCGCCTTCGGTGCCGCGGCACGACTTGGTTCAGCGCAAAATCTGCACGGGCATCAACGCCGTCCCAGGAGCCGCCGTGGGCCGAGCCGTTTTCCTGGCGCACGAGGCTGAGGAATGGGCCAAGAGGGGCGAAAGAGTCGTGCTGGTTCGGCGGGAGACGAGTCCGGAAGACGTAGGGGGCATGGCCGTGGCGCAGGGCGTGCTCACCGCTACGGGCGGCAAGACCAGCCACGCGGCCGTTGTGGCGCGCGGCTGGGGCAAGTGCTGCATCGTCGGCTGCGAAAAGCTGTTTATTGACTATGCCGCCAAGCAGATGTCGTCGAACGGCCGCGTGATTCATCAAGGCGATTGGATCACCTTGGATGGCAGTGACGGCACGGTTTATGCAGGCCAGGTGCCGCTCGCTTCGCCAGAAATGCCCAAGCATTACCACACGATCCTCAAGTGGGCTGACGAAATTCGCAAACTGGGGGTTCGCGCCAATGCCGATACGGCGCAGGATGCGCGCAAGGCTCGCGAAATGGGCGCGACGGGAATCGGGCTCTGCCGCACCGAACATATGTTCTTCAAGGATTTTGAGCACCCCGAACGCAGCGCGGACCGGCAGCTTGCGATTCAAGAGATGATCATTGCCGACAGCCGCGAGGCGCGGCAGAGGGCGCTCGACCGGCTTCGGCCGTTTCAGCGCGGCGACTTCATCGGAATCTTCCGCGCGATGGACGGTTATCCGGTGACGATCAGGTTAATCGATCCGCCGCTGCACGAATTCGTGCCCCATGATGCGGAGAAGCAGAAAGAGCTGGCGCAGAAGATCGGCCTGCCGCCCGAGCTGGTGGCTCGCCGCGTGGAGCAGCTCAGCGAATCGAATCCCATGCTGGGCCACCGCGGCTGCCGGCTGCTGATCACCTACCCGGAAATTTTGGATATGCAAGTGGGGGCGATCATCGAGGCGGCATTGGAATGCCGCAAGGAGGGAATCAAGGTCATTCCGGAGATCATGCACGCGCTCACTCTGGATAAAAAAGAGCTAAAGATCCTCGTGGATGAGACGCGGCGCATCGCCGACAACCTTATCCAAAAGGCCGGCATTAAGCTCCATTATCTGGTGGGCACGATGATCGAATTGCCGCGAGCCGCGCTGCTTGCCGATGAACTCGCGGAGGAGGCTGAATTTTTCAGCTTTGGCACCAATGACCTTACGCAAACGGTAATGGGGCTTTCACGCGATGATGCCGGCCGCTTTCTGCCTGAGTATCTGGACGAAGAGAAAGCGGCCATTTTCAGCACCGACCCCTTTCAGACTCTCGACCTCGCCGGCGTCGGCATGATGGTGGAGTGGGCCATCCAGCGAGGCAGGCGTACCCGTCCGCACCTGGAGGTCGGAATTTGCGGCGAGCACGGCGGCGATACCGAGAGCGTGAAGTTCTGTTATCGCGTGGGGATGGACTACGTGAGCGCTTCGCCATTCCGCGTGCCGATTGCGCGGCTAGCCGCGGCACAGGCCATTATCGAGGATAAGAAGCGCGGCAAGCGCGCCAGCCGGTAGGCCGGCGCTATTCGCGGGCCTGCGGAGAGGCGCTGCACGAAAGAGTTTCTGCCCACGCGCGGACGGATTGCGCCAATTCATGCATTACCTCTGCATCGGTCTTCCCCGAACTCCTCAACACGTGAAACGAATGGTCGGCTGTTCCGATTTCGTGCAAGGTTGCCCGGGGGCCGAGGTTCGCACAGATGGGGCGCAGTAGCTTCAAATCGGCGAATTGATCGCGTGTGCCTTGCAGGAAGAGCATGGGTGTCCTGACCTGAGCGAGGTGTTCCGCGCGTTTTGTGCCCGGACGGCCGGGCGGATGCAGCGGAAAACCGAAAAAGACCAAGCCCTGGACTTTTTCCAATTCAGGCGCCAATTCGGAACGATGTTCCGCCGCGGCCTGCGAAGTCATGCGCCCTCCCATGGACTTGCCTCCCGCGAGCATTGGGAGATCAGGCGCGGTCTCGCCGGCCATACGCACTGCCGCTCGAACGACGGACTGGAGCACGGCTGGCGGGTCTGGGACGCGGCGCCGCTGCTCCATGTAAGGGAATTGATATCGGAACGTGGCCACCTGGGCGCCAGCCAGTTCATGGGCAAGCTTACCCAGAAACGGATGATTCATTCCGGCGCCGGCGCCATGCGCCAGTACCAGCGCCCAGCGCGCATCGGCAGGCCGCAACCATAACGCGGATACGTCGCCGATATGGGGCACGACAACTTTCAAATGGATATAGTACGCCGAGTACTTTACCCCAGAAAACTTTTCGCTCGAGGTGCTAAGAAAATCTATCTCCAGGCCAGGCTGTGGTACATTTCTCCTCGGCAAGGTTGCAGCCATACTTCCCTGGAGTCCTGACGCAATCATGATCATTTTTCGCAAGGAACGCATAGAAGGTGAGTTGGCCGCCCTCCGCAATGAGTGGCGAAAAGAAATGGAACGCTCCTTGAGGGCCGTGGGGGCAGAAACTGCCTCGCGTTTGAGACGCGATTCCGAGGCCATGGAAAAGGAAGTCGCTTCGCGGGTCGCCGGAATGGGCCAAGCCCTCACTGAAGAGACTTCCCAGGCAGAAAACACGCTTAACGTTCTACGTGACTCGCTGAATGAGCAAGACGAGCGCTCCCAGCGGGCGCTCTTGCGACTCGAGGATGCCGAACAGCGCATCAACGATCAAACGGCCAGGCTCGCACAAGCCACCGGCGAAATCGACCTCAAGCTCAGCGGGCTGCGCCAGTATCTCGACGAGCAAAACGACCGGCTGCACGAATCGTTGCGGCAGTTGCAGGCTGCCGATGAGCGTCTGAATGAGCAACTCTCGAAATTCGATCGGGTAGCGCAAGCCGCAGAACAGAATCTCGAATCCCGCGCTGCTGCCATATTGGAAACCGCCAGCCAGGAAATGACGCGACGCGCCGAAGAGGCGATCATCGCATGGGGCGAACAAGTGCGCATCGCCCAGGAAGCAACAGGCCGCGAGATCGACCGGTTTTCAAGTGAGCTCAAAGGCGAGCTGAGCAGCCGCCTGGATCGCACCAACGAGACACTAAGAAATATCGACGCGGCCATTACAGCGGCTCAAGAATCACTGCGAAGCACGCAGGAAAACCTCGGCAGGATTTCGGAGCACGCCCTGGAAGGCGCCTCAGGGCGAATGCAGAACTTCATACAGGAGTTGATCGCCAATTCGGAGCGGCAGATGGAGGAATCTGGCCGGGCGGTTGCGGCCAAGTGGATCGCCCAGCTCGAGGATAAAGCTACGGACACGACCTATACTACCTTTGGCTCTCTCTTCAAGGTTTCGGAATGGTGCGAGAAGAAAGCCCAGATACGCATGCAGGCCGCGCTGGAAAAAGGGCTGAACGCGGCTTCCGATGACGTCAGAGAAAAAGCCGAGACTGAACTTCGAGAATTCTCGGCCAAGGTGGAGGCCGCGAGCGGGCAAATCTCGGCATTTATCGAAACGCAGCGCCAAGAGATCCGCGCCGCCATGGATGCGGAAGGGGAACAGCTCACATCGCGGCTGGGCGCCGCCTTTGCGGAGGATGTACAGGCGACGCTGAACAGAGCCGGCGAGAATCTGCGGAACGAGGCAAACTCCATTCTCGAGGCAGTTCGCGCGGAAACGCTGTCCCAGGAAAACAGATTGAGAGAGGTGATCTCTCAACTGGGCGATCAGGCCATCCAGGCTCACGAGATGCGGCTCGAGCAAGTTTCCCGTTTATCCCTGCAAGAAACGATCGGCAAATTCAGCCAGGAATCAAGTGAACTCCTGGAAACGATTGTTCGCGCGGCCGAGCAGCGCCTGCGTCACACCTGCAATGAAGTTTTTACGGATGCCGGCGAGGCGCTTCGGCAGAGATTACTGGAGCTTACTTTTGCTCGACCCGCCGCCAAAGCCGCGACGGATTCTGCCTAATCGCCGCGCTGCGCGGCTAGAAGCCTTAGTCCTCTGCTAACTTCATTCGGCGAAACGTCAGATTAACGCGAGTGCCACACGCTATCTTCGATTTTGGCACGCAGTGCTGGTATTTCTGTTGGAATCCAGCGGGCATCACGAGCAGACTTTCAGAAGTAAGGACGTAGGTCTGGACAGCGTGCTTGCTGGCAATCGGGCGGACTAGGAATGCGCGCGAAGCCCCCAGGCTAAGCGATGCGATGGGGTGCGCTGAATCCATCTCCGGCTCATCATCGGAATGCCAGGAGACGCTATCCTGAGCATTCGCGTACCGATTGAGCAGCACGCTATTGTAATCGCCGCCGTACTGCGCCTGAATCTTGCCTCTGATTGCTGCGATTTCCGCTGTCCAGCCGGCGGGCTCGAGCGTCCGGCCCGAAAACTTGTAGGCGTAGGGGCCTATCCAGACTTCCTCTCGGGGAACAGGGCGGCCCCGGAACTGGCCGCGCGTCCAAGGCAAACACTGAACGGAAGCGAGCAGGGCTTCTGCTTCCAATGGCGTGAGAAATGACTTCAGGAAAATGGGGTTCATTTATGGACGCTTTGGCGTGCTTGCTTCATTTTGGTACACGTGTCTGCCAGGTTCAACGACTCTGACTCACAAACCGGGAATCCCCGACATTGTTTGCCGAAGGCCTTAGGTGATACTTTAGTGTCAATCGAGAGGTCAAAACAGAAATTCTGGAACAGGCAAACGGAATTTCGAGGTGAGATCTTATGTCCAAGACAGCGCTTTTGGCCGGCATCGCGATCGTGGTACTCGGCACATTTTTGTCTGCGCCACGTTTGATCAAGGCGGCAAATTCCTCTGGCATCGCCTTGACCGGGCAAGTGAGCTCGGAGAAGGAAGCGGCAATGGAAGGTGTGGTGGTCGGCGCCAAAAAAGACGGCTCCACGATCACCATAGACGTATTCACCGACGGTAGCGGCCGCTATAGCTTTCCGAGTTCGAAGCTGGGGCCGGGGCAGTATTCGCTTAAAATCCGCGCCGTCGGGTACGAGATGGATGGCCCCAAGACCGTGGAAGTGACGCCAGGGACCAGCGCGACAGCGGATATCAAGCTCCGCCCGGCAAAGAATCTTGCCGCACAGTTGAACAACGCGGAGTGGCTCACGAGCATGCCGGGAACCGACGCGCAGAAGAGGTTTCTCCTCGACTGCACGGGCTGCCACACTCTCGAACGCATCGCGCGATCCACTCACACTGCCGATGAATTCATGCAGGTCATCCAGCGCATGAGCCTTTACTCCCAGGGCAGCACTCCGGCGCATCCGCAACTGCTGGCGGGCGGCGCGCGGGCCGGGGGTCCCCGAGGCAATCTTCAGCCTATCGCCGACTGGCTGGCCACGACGAACTTGAGTTCGACCGAGAGGTGGGACTACTCGCTCAAGACGCTGCCGCGGCCCAGGGCGAAGGCCACGCGCGTCATCATCACGGAATATGATCTGCCGCGGAAGGTGGCCCAGCCACACGACGTGGTGGTCGACTCGGGCGGCACAGTATGGTATTCGGATTTCGCCGACGAATTCGTGGGAAAGCTCGACCCAAAAACCGGCCAGGCGACGGAATATCCCATTCCCTTACTGAAACAGGGATTTCCGAAGGGTTCGCTCGAGCTGCAGCTCGATAAAGATGAAAATCCGTGGCTGGCCATGATGTATCAGGGAGGGATCGCGAAATTCGACAGGAAGACGGAAAAAGTTGAGGCATTCCCGCTCCCCAAGGAACTGCAAAAAGATCACACCCAGGAATCGATGGTGATGCCGACTTATTCCTATGTGGACGGCAAGGTTTGGACGAACAATCAGGACGACCATTCCATCCTGCGGCTGGATCTCAAGACAGGCACATACGAGAACCTGGGCACGTTTGCGATACCCGGCGCGGGCCGCAACATCAATGCGTACGGCATCCCGGCGAACCATGAAAACGATCTCTATCTGCTCGATTTCGCGGCTGACAATATCGGCCGGATCGATGCGAAGACGAAAGAGTTCAAGGTTTATCCCACGCCAACGCGAGATTCCCGGCCGCGCCGAGGTATGGTCGACGCGCAGGACCGTTTGTGGTTTGCCGAATACGGCGCAAATGCCGTCGCGATGTTCGATCCCAAGACGGAGAAGATCCAGGAATGGAAGGTTCCCACTCCGTGGAGCGCGCCCTACCAGGCGGTGGCGGACAAGAACGGCGACGTCTGGACGGGCTCGATGTTTACCGACCGCATTATCCGGCTTAACCCCAACAATGGAGAGGTCACGGAATATCTGCTGCCGCAGCAGACCAACATTCGGCGTGTCTTCGTGGACAATTCAACCACGCCCGTAACATTTTGGGTGGGCAACAACCACGGCGCTTCGATTATGAAGCTGGAGCCGATGGATGAGGATGTTCTATCGAGGGCCGCGGCCAAATAAAATCAGCGCTGCTGGGCCAGGATCTTCTCAACATCGGTGCAGGCCAGGTGCAGAGATTTGAGCTTGGTCCCATAACTTGTGAGTCCCAGTTTCCCCGGCGTGATCTGATGGCAGGTGGTGCAACCGAACTCCTGGAAGCGAGCGGCCTTCTGTTTTTCCTCCGCCGTGCGATCCACTGATTTCACCTGGGCGATTACGTTCATCGAGGTGAGCAGAGAGATGCACCCTTCAAATCCCTTGCCCACCTGCTTGCCACGTTCCGTGAAACCGAGCTTCCCGCTAGCGCCCAGCGTATGACAATTATTGCAGCCGTGGTGCTCGAAGACGTAGTGGGCGAGCTCATCCGAGCTCATCTTGGACATTTGCGCGTCCGTCAATGTGTTCGGTGAGGCCGAAGTAGATGACTGCGGTTGAGAACTCGGCTTGGATTGGGAGAACAGCAGAACGGCGCAGAGCACAAGAGAAGTCGTGCCCAACCAGATCGCCGCGGTTCGTGTGAGATCCACCCCTTTGTTGGCATTAGACCTGAGCATAGAAAATTGACGCGCCGCGTTTGCAATCCCGCGCCGGAAATTCATCATACGTTCGCTCCCTTAAGAAAATGGGATGTGCTTGCAAATTCCTATCGCGCCGTCCGAGTCGTTCCGTTTCCCAAGGTTAATTGGGACCGGGGACGCTCCGGAAAAAGATTCGGCGCCAGGAAACTGAATAATCCATTGCGAATGCTATCGGTGGCGAAAACTTCGCCGTCCTTGGGATCAATGGCCACTCCACCGGGATGAACCAAAAACGTGTTGTCCCCTTTGATCATCGCGCGCGGCGGCACATCTCCGTCGTCGTTTATATCCCAAACGCCGATAAATCCGAGAGCGCCGCTGTTCCAGGGCGATGGCAACTGGACATCATGAGGCAAGTCGGCCCTGGGTTTTTCCAATTCGTAGGGTGGATGGCTCTCATTGTTGATTGCAGCGACGAAAATCTTGCCTTGCTGCGCATCGGCGGCAAGCTGCCAGGGCCGCACGATTCCCGTCTTGGGGCCGGCGATCACTGCTCGCGGAGCCACATCGCCTTGATCGGTCCGCCCGAAAATAAACAGGCCCGTCTTTCTACCGGGCACGCTTGCGGCGCTGGCCGCAATGAGACGGTCGTGAATCGGGTCGACGGCGACGCCGACAACGAACAACAAGCCGGTGCGAGGACCTTGAATGATGCGCTTGGGCGGCACGTTTCCGTTCGCATTCCGATCGAAAACCAGGATGCTGCGCCCGCTGGAATCCCCGACGATAATTTCGTTGTTCTGCTCATCCACGGTAACGGTATGCGGCCGGATCATCTGCGTCTTCGTTCCCTGGATGACGCGAATGGGCGCCTCCGACCCATCGGCGCCGCCGCGGAACACCAGAACGGCATCGGCGAGTGCGACCGGGACCACTACTTCGTCATGCGTCACGTCGTAAGCGATTCCATGCATGGTTCGGCTCAAGCGCGTAGACTGCCCGGCGATAATCCTCACTGGATTTGAATTGCCGCTTGCCGACCTGGCAAACACCGCGATGCGCGGCTGGCTCACTCAATTCGGAACCAAGAGTTGATCGCGCTTGGAGTCATACGCTACGGCATAGGGATTACCGAACCCGCCGGTTGGCGTACCCGCAGGGGCGTTGCGGATGATTCGCTTGGGCGCGATATCGCCAGCAGCATCGCGCGCAAAAACCAGCGCCGTGTGGTCTCCGTAGTTCGCCACCCACAGTTCGTTGTGCTCAGGATCAATGGCTACGCCCATGGGGCTGGAAAGGCCCGTTTTAGCGCCGCGAATCACGCGCACCGGAGCGACGTTGCCCTGCGCCATGCGGCGAAATACGAGAACGGAGTTGTCGCCATTGTTGGCGACGGCGATTTCGTCGTGCATGGCATCGAGATCAATTCCCATGGGCCAGTTCAGCTTTGTATTTGGCCCCTGAATCGTGCGGACGGGCTTTGCATCGCCGCTGGCCGTTTCATCGAAGACGTTGATGGAAGGCGGGACAAATTGTCCGCCCAGGATATTCTCCTCGCGAGCCGATGTCTGCTGCGCGTCGTAAGCCGTATAGGGCGCGATCTCCGTCGAATTGCCGTGGCTTGCCACAATAATCTCGTGATGACCTGCATCCCAGCGCACCCCGTGAGGGTCCGCCAGATTCGCATGAGATCCCTTGATGATGCGGAGCGGCGCATCCATGCCGTTGGCGTCGCGGCGGTATACGGCGAGCATGCTGAGCTGCTGAACCGAGATGACCATTTCTCCGCGCGAGCCATTCAGGGAAATTCCCCAGCTTTGGTGGGGGACGTATAAATGACGCTTATGCTTGAGATTGCCATTTGCATCGTAATCGAAAACCGCGATGCGATCCTCGACGTCATTATTCACGGCATAAATTTCCCGGCGCTCCGGATCAAGTTCGACCCCCGCAATGAAACCGACCTCGGTTTGCGGGCCGATAATCTGCCACATGGGCGATGTCACAGCCGA
>WNGK01006809.1_pt1 | contig 12008 bp, 5 predicted proteins | sample 5400601 | NCBI WGS metagenome assembly WNGK01 (sample SAMN13153376, study PRJNA577476) | soil metagenome | isolation source: 60 cm soil or saprolite under Garry oak tree replicate 1 | place: USA:California | collected 2016-06-15
CTGATTCTTTCGAATGAGGTTGTCATCGCCCGCACGCAAGAGGTCGGCAAGCTGTCCGCCGATTTGGCGATCAACGCCGGCATCACTGGCCCAATGCTCCGCGCGTGTGGGGTCAACTACGACGTGCGAAAAGTGGATGGCTATGGATTCTACCCGCGCTTCAAATTCCGGGTGCCGCTTGGCGAGCACGGTGATACCTACGATCGGTTAATGATGCGCGCGCTCGAAATGCGCGAGAGCGTCGGAATCCTGAAGCAGGCTTTTGAGCAAATACCGGCGGGTCCGGTTATGAATCCGAAGGTGAAAATCCGCGCGTTTCGTCCGCCAGTGGGCGAAGCGTACGGACGCATCGAAGCGCCCAAGGGAGAACTCGGTTTTTATTTGATCAGCAACGGCGGGACGAACCCGTATCGTTATCGCGTGCGTCCGCCGAGTTTCATTAATTTAACTGTCTTGGAAGATCTTTGCCTTGGCCACACAGTCGCCGACGTGATGGTAATCCTAGGCAGCGTGGATATCGTGATGGGAGAAGTCGATCGATGATTGGCGCAGGCATACTGAGTGGCATGGCGGTTACTTTGCGAAACTTCGTCGGAAGTTATTTCGAGAAGGAGCGTCTAATTACGGTCCAGTATCCGGAGGAACGCAGCCCGCTACCCGAGAACTACCGCAACTTTCCATTCCTTATCTACGACACTGATGATCCGGAGGCTGGATTGCGGTGCGTTGCCTGCAAGATCTGCGAGAAGGAATGCCCGCCGCAATGCATTTATATAATTAAGAGCGAAGACAAGAAGCCCGATTACATGGGCAAACCGCAGTTTTATCCGGCTGTCTTCGACATCGATATTTCTGTCTGCATGAGCTGCCAGATCTGCGTCGAGGTTTGCCCGTTCGAAGCCATCAAGATGGACAAGGTTTACGAACTAAGTCGTCGCGAACGTTTCGATGCGCTACTGCAACGCAAGAGAGAACTTTCCAAATCGAACACGTATTACCACAGCATTTGCCCGACCGAGGCGGCCGAGGTCGATGCCAAACTGGCCGAAGCTGCCGCCAAAAAGAAACCAGCATCAGCCGCGTCTGCCGCTGGAGCAGCACCGGCCATATCCCAGGGGTCGGCCACTTCAGTGTAGGCGCTCATCATTTTCCGCACACAATTCGAAATCCAAGACCGGAAATCTGAAATCTCGTTGCCAGGGTGGCGAAATCGGCAGACGCGCCAGACTTAGGATTGCGAAATCATCGATTTCAAAACATTGCTCTTCGTTTTTAAAAGCAACTATTTTACGAGAGAAAATGGGCCTACTCCGCAAAATTGACCCAATCGCGATAGACGAGTAGAAGCCCAATCATTCTAGCACAAATCCTAGCACAGGGACGCGCCAGACTTCGCGTCATCTGGTCCTGTACTTACGCCATCAGACCATTGTGTCGTGCCGGTCGCGCAACGCCCGGCGTTTCGCGATATGTGAAAAGTGGAGCCCTGATCGCAGCGAGACGCCCTTGACGATAACCTCACCTCATCTAAAAGGAGCCGCTCGTTCCCACACCCGAAGCGATCGCATCGGTCATCTCCTCACTTCCCGATCAGCGCGAGGCAGACGTTTTGCGATTCTCCACGACAATTCGCAAGTTTTCTGGAAGCGACGCTTTGAGTTTGAGTGCCGCGACGTGAGAACTCAGTCATTCCGTGACGGAGCATGATTGTATTTCATCAAAGCGTTCGTCCATCTTAGCTGCGTGATTGACAGCGAGTCGAATTCGCGATTGAGAGTTAAGTCATGACTCGGATTCTTCTTGCGGATGATCAGCGCGATGTTCTCGAAGCGCTGCGCATATTACTCAAAAGTGAAGGTTATCAGACGGAAGCAGTCACATCGCTCGCCGCGGTGTTTCATGCACTGGAAAAGAGAGATTACGCGCTTTTGATAATGGATCTCAATTACACGCGCGACACAACGTCGGGACAAGAAGGCTTGGCAGCGATTCCAAAAATTCAGGAGATCGACAACACATTGCCGATCGTGGTCATGACAGCGTGGGCGACGATCGATCTGGCAGTGGAAGCGATGAAACGGGGCGCGCGGGATTTTGTAACGAAACCGTGGGACAACGAGCGCCTGCTGACCATTGTGCGCACGCAAATTGAGCTGGCAAGGGCTTTGCGCCGCAGCCGCAAGCTCGAAGCCGAAAATCAGTTGCTACGTGGCAGCATGCCAAACCTGATCGCGGAGTCGTCCGCGATGCGGCCGGTGATGGAAATGATTTCACGCGTCGGACCGTCCGAAGCGAACGTGCTCATCACCGGAGAAAACGGAACAGGCAAAGGCTTGATCGCGCAGGCGCTTCACGCGCTCTCCCCGCGCGCATCGCGAACGATGATCACCGTGAACATGGGTGGCTTGTCCGAAACGCTTTTTGAGAGCGAATTGTTTGGACATGTAAAAGGCGCGTTTACCGATGCGAAGACGGATCGCGCGGGGAGATTCGAACTTGCGGATGAAAGCTCGCTTTTTATGGACGAGACCGCAAACATCCCGCTCACTCAACAGGCAAAACTGTTGCGCGTAATCGAGACGGGTGATTTTGAGCGGGTCGGCTCATCTAAAACGCTACATGCGAACGTGCGCATCATTTCCGCCACAAACGCGAATTTGGAGGATGAAATCGCAGCCGGGCGGTTTCGGCAGGATCTCCTCTTTCGTTTAAACACAATCCAGATTGCGCTCCCAGCGCTGCGCGACCGGCGGGAGGACATGATGCTGCTAGCGAACAGCTTTCTGCGACAACACGCACAACAATATCGGAAACAGATTAGCGGTTTCGATGAAGTCGCGCGGGAGCGGTTATTGCAGCATCGGTTTCCGGGAAACGTTCGCGAGCTCGATCACGTCATCGAGCGGGCCGTGCTTATGGCGCAGGATCGACAAATAAGAGCAGCGGATCTCGGCCTGACAACCGGCGGAGCTGATTCACGTGGGCTTGAGGAGATGAGTCTCGAGGAAGTAGAAGCATTTCTAATTAAGAAGGCGCTGGCGCGAAATGACGGCAATGTGCGCAAAGCAGCGGAAGCACTCGGCCTAAGCAGAAGCGCGTTTTACCGGCGGTTACAGCAGTACGGATTATGACTGGGGAGCGCACGCGCCTCGCATGCTATTTGCGGGGCGTCGCGAATTTCTTTTTGCAAATCAAATGTGCCACAGCAGTCGACGAGGATGTCGGCCGCAACACGCGGCGCCACGTGTTCTGCCTGGAAGGGAATAGCAGAAATGAATCGGGTACCGAAAAGTCGCTACCGGCTTTCGCATGAGGGGAAACTGACCTGGCTCACGCTCGGCGCGGCCGCTCCCGCGATCGTTGTTGCGCTGGCGGTTCTTTGGTTCGGCGATTACAGCGCGAAAGTGCAGTGGACGCTAACGATCCTGATCGTTGCGTGCTTCCTCGGGTTCATCTCCAGCGCGCGCGAACATATCGTTCATCCGTTGCAAACCATGTCCAATCTGCTCGCCGCTTTGCGCGAAGGCGATTACTCGATCCGGGCGCGGGGTGCCCGCGAAGACAATGCGCTGGGGGAGGTTCTTTTGGAAATCAACTCGCTTGGCGAAACGTTGCGCCTCCAGCGCCTCGGTGCCTTTGAAGCGACGGCGCTTTTGCGCACGATCATGGGCGAAATTGATGTCGCGGTTTTCACTTTCGATCCAGAACGCCGTTTGCGTCTCGTGAATCGCGCCGGTGAGACGCTGCTCGGCCTACCGATGGACAAATTACTTGGCAAAACGGCAAAGGAACTCGGGCTCGATGCCTGTTACAACGCTGACCAGGACGAACCGGTTACGCTCAGCTTCCCGGGAGGATCCGGCCGTTGGGGCATTCGGAGGAGTACATTTCGCGAACAGGGGTTACCGCACGAGTTGCTCGTGCTAACCGATCTCAGTCGCACGTTGCGCGAAGAAGAACGTCGCGCCTGGCAGCGACTGATGCGGGTTCTCGGTCACGAAATGAATAATTCGCTTGCGCCCATCAAGTCGCTTGCCGCCAGCCTTGAATCATTGCTGCGCCGTGATCCGCCTCCACCAGATTGGCAGGATGACGCGCGCACTGGCTTAAACTCTATTGCATCTCGCGCCGATTCGCTCAGCCGCTTTCTACAAGCCTATACCCATCTGACAAAACTTCCGCCGCCCCAAAAACAAGATGTCGATCTTGCTGAACTTGTGCAGGGCGTGGCGAGTTTGGAGCCGAGATTGAATGTGAAAGTGGTGCCCGGCGCGAAAATAAAAATTCGTGCGGACGCGGCCCAGATCGAACAGTTATTGATCAATTTAGTGCACAATGCCGTTGATGCCGCGCTTGAAACGCGCGGAAGTGTTGCGATGGGATGGCGCGAGAAAGATAATTCAGTTGAAATCTTTGTTGAAGACGAAGGGCCGGGAATTATGAACATGGCGAATCTCTTCGTGCCGTTCTTTACGACCAAGCCGGACGGCTCTGGAATCGGTCTGCCGCTGAGCCGTCAAATTGCGGAAGCGCACGGAGGTTCGTTGGTGGTAATGAACCGACGCGGCGGCAAAGGCGCGGAAGCGTTACTGCGACTCCCGCGCTAACGCAACGCCGTTGCGATATCCGTCCCGAAAACGGGATTCCCTTGTCCCGAAAACGGAGTAATACGACGGCGTTACTTTTCGATCGATAATCGTAAATCACTGATCGACAGGCTCATGCGACTTTATTTTTCTTGTTGGCACGGACATTGCGATACGTGTTATCGACCAAAAGAACCTTTGAATCCAATAAATACCCGGAGCAAATCTGAAGAAGTATGAAACCAACCTCCTTAATAGTTCGCAATCATACGAGGTTCCCCCTGACCGACTGCAATTACCATTCGGTCACCCTTAAAGATTATCGTAGCCACTGCGCGAAACCGCTGGCGCCATCTTTTCGCGACATCAGTTGTCAGTACTTTCAAAAGGAAGCGCGGCGCGATTTCGTCGGCGAAGCGATTTTGTTCTCAATCTTGGTCATCACCGCGGCCGTGCCGTTGGTGAGCGAAGCATATGCCGTAATCGAACTTTGTCGGGCTTTCGGTCAGCTTTGATTCAACTGTGACCCCACAGCGACAAACAAAAGAAGAGACAATAGTGCGACCGGCCGGATTCACACCGACTCTCTCGTCGATGGATGTGCCGCGCGCAGGGGTTGCAGCAAAAAAGCGCAAGCGCCGCATCATTATCATTGCCGCCTCGGCGCTGGGGTTGATTCTGGCCACAATTGCCATTTCGCGCTTGAAACCAGCAGTGCCGAGCGTGGATCGCTCCACAGTCTGGATAGACACGGTAAAACGCGGACCGATGGTGCGTCAGGTGCGCGGCCTTGGGACGCTCGTTCCCGAAGACATCCGCTGGATTCCGGCCAACACCGAAGGTCGCGTGGAAAAAATAATTATCTGGCCGGGCACACGCGTTGAACCGGACTCGGTCATTTTGGAGCTAAGCAGTCCCGAGCTTGAGCAAGCCGCTCATGACGCCGAGCTGCAAGCGACGGCCGCGGAAGCCGAGTTAACTACTTTGCGCGCGACTCTGCAGCGCGGGTTGCTCGACCAGGAGGCAACTACCGCAAAAGCCAAGTCAGATTATGAACAAGCGAAGATGGAGCGCGAGACCAACGACCAGTTAGCCAAGAACGGCTTGATCGCCGAGCTACAATACAAGACTTCGAAGGTGAAAGAGGCGGAGTTGGCCAACCGGAATGAGATCGAACAAAAGCGTCTCAGTTTCGCGCATGATTCCATTGATCCGCAGTTGGCGTCCAAGCAGGCGGCGGTCGATCAAGCCAAGCAGCTTGCCAAGTTAAAAGCGGACCAGGTGGAAGCGCTGCATGTGCGCGCTGGGATGTCGGGTGTGCTCCAACAATTGCCCGTGCAAATCGGACAGCGCGTGAAAGTCGCCGATAACCTCGCGCGCGTCGCCGATCCAACGAAGTTGAAAGCCCAAGTCAAAATTGCGGAGACGCAGGCGAAAGATATTCAGATTAAGCAACAAGCGGCGATCGATACACGGAACGGCACGGTGAACGGCCACGTCACGCGCGTCGATCCGGCAGTCGAACAGGGAACTGTCACTGTCGATGTTGCGGTCGATGAGGCGCTGCCGAAAGGCGCGCGGCCAGACCTCAGTGTCGACGGAACGATCGAACTGGAGCGTCTTAATGATGTGATTTATGTCGGCCGCCCCGCATTTGGCCAGGAAAACAATACCGTTGGAATGTTCAAGATCGTCAATGGCAGCTCGGAAGCTGTGCGGACGCCGGTGAAACTCGGCAAGAGTTCGGTCAACACGATTGAGATCTTAAACGGCCTTCAACCCGGGGATCAGGTGATTCTCTCCGATACCAGCGCATGGGATTCGCGCGACCGCATTCGGCTGAACTGAATTCAGAAACCAAAATATGAACAACGGATCAACTCCATTAATTCAACTTAACAGCGTGACCAAAGTATTTCTTACCGACGAGGTGGAGACGCATGCGCTTTCTGGAATTCATCTCGATATTCGCCCGGGCGAGTATGTCTCAATCGCTGGGCCGTCCGGCTGCGGGAAGACGACGCTACTGTCGATTCTTGGGCTTCTCGATACTCCTTCGGATGGCAGCTACTCGCTAAAGGGAAACGAAGTTGCGAATCTGTCGTTTGCAGACCGTGCGCGCATCCGGAACCGCGAGATTGGATTTATCTTCCAAAGTTTCAATTTGATCGGTGATCTGACGGTGTTCGAGAACGTCGAATTGCCGCTCACTTATCGAGGCATGGGTGCCAGCGAACGCAAATCGTTCGTCACGGAAGCACTGGAACGCGTGGGCATGGCTCATCGTGCAAAACATCTGCCCAGCCAACTCTCGGGTGGCCAGCAGCAACGCGTGGCAGTCGCGCGGGCTCTCGCGGGCAGGCCGGCGATTCTGCTGGCGGACGAGCCAACGGGCAACCTTGATTCGCGCAATGGCGAAGCGGTGATGGAGCTGTTGAAGGAACTTCACGCCGGCGGCGCGACGATTTGCATGGTCACGCACGATGAACGCTTCGCGCAACACGCCGATCGGACCGTGCATTTGTTTGATGGCCAAGTCGTCGAAGACAGGGTCGCTGCCTAACGAAGCGATAAATGCAAACGCTTTTGCAAGACCTTCGGTTTGGATTCCGAATGCTTCGACGCAGTCCCGGCTTTTCCATCCTGGCGATCCTTTGCCTGACTTTGGGGATCGGCACAAACGCCGCCGTATTTAGTTGGATCGAAGGAATTCTGATTCGCCCTTACCCTCTCGTGGCGCATCAGGACCGGATGTTCGCGCTCATCGGCACAACGCGCGGCGCGCAACAGGGCACTCCGCTTTCTTATCCAGACTTTCTCGATCTCGAAAAAAATTCGACGCTGTTTGAATCGTTCATTGTCGATAAGATCATGGGCACGACGCTCAGCGTTGGCGACCGGGCGGAGCGCGCGGTCGGCGGAATCGTTTCGGCGAACTATTTCGATGCCCTTGGCGTGCGTCCGATTATGGGACGCGGCTTCAAATCGGAAGAAGGCGAGGGGCGAAACGCGCATCCGGTCACAGTGATCAGTTACCAAACCTGGAAGGACCGTTACAAGGGCGACCCGGAAGTCATCGGCAAAACACAATATCTTAACGGCGTTCAGCACACGATCATTGGCGTCGCGCCGGAGAAATTTCACGGCACGTTCATCGGATATTCCTTCAACTTTTGGGTGCCGACGTCGATGCAGGAGACGTTCGATTCGACTGGCTACAAACTCGAAGACCGTGGCGCACGTTGGATTGAATCTTATGCATTTCTCAAGCCGGGCGTGACGCGCCAACAAGCGCAGGCCGAGCTCAATGCGATCGCCCAGCGATTGGAGAACGAATTTCCAGAAACAAACCGAGGACAGGGCTTTGAAATTCTGCCGCTTTGGAAAACACCGTTTAACGCCGTTGGTAATCTGTCGCCTACGCTGGCGATCACAACTGCGGTCGCGTTTTTCGTCCTTTTAATCGCCTGCGCGAACGTCAGCAATCTTCTGCTCGCGCGCTCACTCCTTCGACGTCATGAAATGACGATGCGTCTCGCGCTCGGCGCGGGGCGCGGGCGTTTGATTAAACAACTTTTCACCGAAGGCCTGCTTCTTTCTCTAATCGCAGTCGCCGGTGGAATCACGGTCGCGTATTGGTGTCGTAACGCTCTCGTGCTGGTGTCTCCAACCCGCAGTCCAGGCATCACCATTGATTATCCCGGACAGCTCGACTGGCGTGTTCTGGCTCTGAGCGTGGCGGTTTGCATCGGATCAACAATGTTGTTCGCATTGGTGCCCGCGATTCAAGCGAGCCATGTCGATCTTTTGGGCGCGCTAAAGAGCGAGGGCGGCGGCCTGGTTGGGGGAAGTGGTAGATCGCGAGTGCGCTCGGTGCTTGTGTTCGTTCAAGTGGCGCTGAGTTTTGTGCTCATCGCCGGAACTGGATTACTGCTCCGAAGCCTGGTGCAAATGCAAAATTCCGATCCGGGATTTTCGACACGAAACGTCGTCGTATCGTCGTCAGATCTTTTCTCTGCCGGCTACAAACTCGATCGGGCCAAAGTTTTTTACGAACAAATGCTCGAGCGGATCCGGGCACTGCCCGGCGTTCAATCGGCAACAATGGAAGGAGTTCGGCCTTTCAGCTACGCGGATTATTCGTCAGCACCGCTGGAGATCGAAGGTTATCAGCCGCCGCGCAATGAACAGGTTTCGGCGGATTACAATCGAGTTGGCGAAGGATATTTTGCGACGATCGGAATTCCGATTGTGGCCGGCCGCGAGTTCACCCGCAACGATGACGAAAACGCGCCACCCGTCGCAATCGTTAATGAGACAGTGGCGGCAAAATATTGGCCGGGGAAAGACCCGGTCGGTCAGCGCCTTAAGGTGAAAGACAAATGGATGGAGGTCGTCGGCGTGGCAAAAAATGCGAAGTACCGAACCAAGGTTGAGCAGCCTACGCCATTCTTTTATGTGCCGGTTCGACAGAACTTTTTGGTCCAAAACGGCTTCATTATTCGGACGGACCAAAGCCCGGCCGCGATCAGGAACGCGCTCGCCCGCGAAATCCGCGCGCTCGATCCGAATCTCGCGCCGCTGGACACCATCAGTTTGCAGGAGCAAGTCGATCGCATGAGTTACACGCAACGACTGGCGGTAGCGTTGCTGGCGATTTTTGGTGGAATGGCGCTCTTCCTCGCCGCAATCGGGCTCTACGCCGTCATGTCCTACTCCGTTTCCCAAAGCACCCGCGAGTTTGGCGTCCGCATCGCACTCGGTGCCGACGCCGGAGATGTATTGCGCTTAATTTTTTCGCGAGGGCTCCGGCTGACGACAATCGGACTCATCATCGGCGCTGTCGCGGCACTTTTGCTTACCCGTCTGATGGAGAACTTGCTTTATAAAGTTAGCCCGCGCGACCCTCTCGCGTTCGCGTCTGCATTCGTGATTATGACTGTCGTCGCACTGGCTGCATGTTTTTTACCCGCCTGGCGCGCGACACGCATTGATCCGGCCCGTGCCTTACGAGACGAGTGATGAATATGCTGGCCGAATTCGTATCAAGTCGCTGCTTAAAAATAAGACCGACTTCTTATGTTTGAAGAACTCTGGCAAGACCTCCGCTATGGTGCGCGAATTTTGCTGAAGTCTCCGACTTACACCGCCATCGCGGTAATGGCACTCGCGCTGAGCATCGGTGCGAACACCGCCGTCTTTAGTGCAGTCAATACGCTGTTGCTGCGCCCTCTGCCCTTGGAAGACTTGGACCGGCTGGTTTTCAGCGTGGCGCTGCGCGAGGGTTTCGATCCATTCGGGTCGTCGTTGCTGGAATTCGAAGCGTATCAGCAACGAAATCATTCCTTCGAAAGTATCGGCGCAGCGATGCAGCGTTCTTTCAATTTGATCGGGCGCGGCGAACCTGAGCGCATTCGGGGCGCGTCGATCATGGCGGATTATTTAACAACGCTCGGCGTGAAGCCGGTTCTCGGTCGGAGTCCTACGCTTGGGGAAGATCAACCCGGTGGTCCGGCCGTCGCGTTGATTGGATACGGCTTTTGGCAAAAGCATTTCGACGGCAACACGCGCGTCATTGGTGAAAAGCTGAATCTCGAAGGTCGCAGCTACACCGTCATCGGAGTAATGCCTCCGGGTTTCGATCTTCCCGAGGCGGCCGAAATCTGGTTGCCGCTGCAAACAAAAATCGACAGTTTGCCATTCACGGACCGCGCCGTCCCTGGCTATGAGGTCGTGGCGAAACTTCGTCCGGGCGTCAGCCTGAAACAGGCGGATGCGGAATCAAAATCCATAGCGCGCCAATTGGAGCAGGAATTTCCGCAGGTGCGTCGCGGCTGGAGCGTGAAATTGATTTTGCTCCGGCAAGAATTGCTAGGCGACCTGGCGGGACGGGTGAACAAGGCGCTCGTCGCGCTCGGGGGCGGCGTCGGATTTCTTTTGCTGATTTGCTGCGCGAACGTGGCAAATCTTCAGCTCGCCCGCGGTATCGCGCGCACGCGTGAACTGGCGTTGCGGCGTGCCTTGGGCGCGAGCCGGTCCCGTTTGATTCAACAACTTCTCACTGAGAGTATGTTGTTGGCGTTGCTCGGAGGCGCGGCCGGCTTGGTGCTCGCGCATTGGATTGTTCCTTTGCTCGCTGCGATAAATCCGATCCAGGGCACTTCGCTCGCCGGCTTCTTTCACAATTTCAAGATCGACAGTCGCGTTTTGACTTTCGCGCTGCTGGTGACGCTCGCGACCGGTGTGATTTTCGGACTGCTGCCGGCACTGAAAGGCGCGGGTAAACGTGAAGTGATGCCATCTCTCAAACAGGGCGATCAACACAGTGCGAGCGCGCCCGGTCACGGTTGGCTCAATGTCCTAATCGTCTTAGAAATTGCGATCGCGATGACGTTGTTAGTGGGCGGCGGACTAATCGCGCGCAGTTTCAATCGCCTTCAGCATGTCGACCTTGGATTCAGGCCGGACAATCTCCTAACGATGAAAATGATTTTGCCGGCATCGAAATATTCCGAGCACCGAAAGCGCGTCGCGTTTGTCGATCAAGTTCTTGAACGGGTAAAAATTTTGCCGGGCGTACTCTCCGCGGGCACGACGACTAATATTCCGTTGGAGCGCGAGATCGCCTACGACTCCGTCTTTAGCGTCGAAGGGCGGTCTCCGCCCAATCCCAACGATGTCCCAATCACATCGCATCGGCTTGTTAGCCCGGACTATTTGAAGACGCTCGGTGTGACTCTGATTAAAGGCAGGCTGATCGATGAGACCGACCGAGCCGGCAAACCACCGGTGGTGGTAATCAGCGAAGAGCTGGTGCGTCAGGCATGGCCCGGAGAAGATCCGCTCGGCAAACGGATCAAGCGAGTCCGACCCAATCAGGATTTTCCCTGGATGACGGTAATCGGTGTCGTCAAAGACGTGAAAGAAGATTTGTTCAATTATCGAATCAACCGGCCTGTGTGGTATGTGCCCTATGCACAGGTCGAAAACAATTTTCCAGTTAATCTGGTGGTGCGGACGAGTAGCGACCCCGCCAGTGTGACCGCAGCTGTGCGCGAAGCGATTCACGCTGTCGATCCCGATCAGCCGGTTTCGAACGTGATGACAATGAATGAAAATCTCGCCGGCGTTCTGGTGACCGAACGTTTCAGTGCGATTTTGATGAGCGCATTAGCTGCATCCGGTCTGCTGCTCGCTGCGCTGGGACTCTACGGCGTAATGGCTTATTCGGTCTCGCAACGAACAGCCGAGATCGGAGTTCGCGTGGCATTGGGCGCGCAGCGTATTCACGTGCTGCAACTCATCCTTGGCCACGGCGCAAAACTGACGTTGTTAGGCGTCGCTATCGGTCTTGCTGCCGCGTGGGGACTTACGCGATTACTAGCCGGTTTGCTGTTCGAGGTGAACGCAACCGATCCGGTG
>WNGK01006810.1_pt1 | contig 12006 bp, 10 predicted proteins | sample 5400601 | NCBI WGS metagenome assembly WNGK01 (sample SAMN13153376, study PRJNA577476) | soil metagenome | isolation source: 60 cm soil or saprolite under Garry oak tree replicate 1 | place: USA:California | collected 2016-06-15
CGCGCCTCAGGAAGCCTGCTGGCGCCCCGCCCAGCGGGCGCGCCGCGGCGGCTGGCTGGTTGGTGGACAATTTCGCTGACAGGCGATGTATCACCGGCGCTCGACTGCTTCTCCGTATGGTGGGACAGTTGCAGCCGAGGACGGTCTGTCGGCGTCCCCCGAGGAGCCGCTATGGACGACGGCGAATTTTCCATCGCCTCGCTGGTCAACGCGGCTGTGGCCGGGAACGAGCAGGCTTGGCACAAGATCGTGGACCGGTATTCACCGCTGCTCGCAGGCGTGATCCACCGCTTCCGGCTCACCACCGCCGAAGCCCAGGACGTTGCCCAGACCGTGTGGCTGCGCCTGGTTGAGCACCTGGGTAGCCTCCGCGAGCCGCGGGCGCTGCCGATGTGGATCATTACGACCGCCAAGCGGGAGTCCGTGCGCTGCCTGTCCGACCGGCGGCGGGCCGTCCCGTACGACCCGCTCGACCCCTTCTGGCCGGCGTTCCCGGCCGAGGATGCCGAACCCGACGCGGAACTGCTGCGGGCCGACCGGCATGCGGCGCTGCTCGCCGGGCTGGCCGAGCTGCCAGCGCGGCAGCGCGAGCTGCTGATGCTGCTCGCCGCGGACCCGCCGCTGTCGTATGCGGAGATCACCGAACGCACCGGGATTCCCATCGGCAGCATCGGGCCCACCCGCCGCCGGGCACTGGACCGGCTGCGGCAGACGTTTGCTTTCCGGGATCATCTGGCCGGCTCGCCCGTTGTGCCAGCGGAACCGACCGGGTCGCCTGCGCGGCCGCGCCACAGGCCAGCTGACTGGATCGATCGCGAGAGAGGGGAGGGCCATGACGCAGCATCGCTGGGATGACGACCAGAATCTCCTGGATGATCTTTCCGACGCGCTCCGCGAAGCCCCGCTTGCCAGCACGATCGGGGAGTACGGAAAGGGCGCGTTCGTGTGGGCCACTGTGGACCAGGACCTGCTCCTGGCCTCCCTGAGCTTCGACTCATCGCTGGAGCGGGTGCGGGAGCGGCGCTCGGATGGCGGCGATGGGCGGGTGCTGGTGTTCACGGCGGCGCCGCTCTCGCTGGAGGTCGAGGTGATGCCGGACCATGTGATTGGCCAGGTCCTCCCGCCTGGGCCAGCTGAGGTCCGGGTGGAGACCTCCGACGGGATCACCTTCCACGTCGAGGCCGACGATGCGGGGTCCTTTTACCTCCCCGGCAAGCTGGTGGGGCCGGTCCGGCTGCGCTGCGACACCCCCGCGGGGCGGCTGGTGACCGAGTGGGTCCGCCTGTGAGTGCCGGGGGCCCGCGGCTCGGGCTCACACCCCGAATGTGATGAAAGAGTGCGCGGTCGACCGGGCCACGGGCTCGGCGCTGGCCGCGCGCCGGGCGAGGAGGAGGGCCTGGGCCAGCTCGCACCCGGCGCGAAGGTGGTGGTGGAGGGCGAGCATGAGCGGAACAGTGGCCGGGTCATTGACCGGGACCACGCTGGCCACCACGCCTGCGGAACCGAGCGAGATCAGGGCGCTGACCAGCCCAAGAAGCTCATCGGCGCCGACCGCTTCGCCCGCGGCCGAGCTGCAGCTAGACAGGATCACGCGGTAGGGGGCCCGTCTGAGCCGTTCCAGGTCGTACACGGTCAGCGGCCCGTCGTCCAGCTCGATCGCGGAGAACAGCGGGCTATCGGCCCGGAACGTGCCATGCGCGGCCATGTGCACCAGCCAGGCGCCATCCATCGCGGCCATCACCCGCTCCGCCACCGCGCGTCCCCCGGTGAGGAGGAGCGCGTCGGGGTACTGCCGGGCCAGGCGCCGGACCTCCGCGTCGGCCGTGGCCAGCCGCGGGCCGCCGACCAGCACGACCCTGCGTTCGGCGGGCGGCGGGGTGCGGCGGGCCCGCAGCCACGCGGACGCCGATGGGGCCACGGCCGTGGCCCGCTCCCGCAGGGATGGCATCAGCCCCCACGGGACCGCGTGCAGCCGTCCGGTCGGCACCACGACAACCGGCCCGCCTCGCAGCATCCGCACCGACCCGCCGAGCAGGCTCGCCTCCAGGCGCTGCCCGATCATCTCCAGGTCGAGCCGGTGCGTGCCGCGGCCGGAGCCCTCCCGCCTGAGCGCGAACAGCGCGTAAGCCAGCGAATGGATCGCGCCCTGCGCCGGACCCACGTGTCCCAGCCGCAGCCGCCCCCCGCTGGCCACGACTGCGTACAGCTGCCCGCCGACGTCGGTGAGTTCCACCAGGTCCGTGTCGCCGAGTTGCGCCAGCAGGTCGGCGACGCGGAAGGGCCCGCCATCGACCGCGGTTACCGCCGGGGTCTGCAGGACCCGCTGGCGCACGGCGGCCTCCAGACGGCGGCGCTCACGCAGCAGCGCGGGCGGCGCCGCCCGGCCGTCGGCACTGTCGAGCCGGGTGACGACAGTGCGCAGGGCCGCGAGGCCCGCCACCAGGTCGCTGTCTGGTGGCGGGCGTACGGGGGTGACCCGCATCCCAATGGCCCTCCAGCGTTCGCTCCACCGCAGGAAAAGCCGGGCGTTCTGCTGGCGCGCTGCATACCCGAGCACCATTCCCGCCAGGTCTGCGCCCTGGGCGGTGGCCAGTGTGCGCAGCTCGGTAGCGCCGAGCGTGCGCAAGTGCAGGTCGAGCATGGCCAGGCCGCGGTCGCACGCGGCCAGCATCGCGGCCCAGCGCCCGTCCGCCTCGCAGGCCGCCGCCTGGGCGAGCCAGCCAGCGCTGCGCACGCGCAGCTCTCCCCGGTACCGCGCGGCTGCCGCCACCCGAAGGTGACGGCCGGCGTCGTCACGGCGACCACAGGCCAGCGCCAGCCGGCCGGTGAGCAGATGGGCGTCGACCGCCCGCGCGGGATCCCGCTCGTCCAGCCGCGCGGTCACCCGCCTGGCTACGGGCAGCAGGACATCCGGGCGGTCCTCGCCAGCCGTGAACCGGCAATGCACACCGATCAATTCCGCCCGCGCCGCCCACCCTGGCCGCTGCTGGCGGCGGAATAGCCGCAGGGCCTCGGCGCTGCGCTGTTGCGCCACCGGCAGGTCGCCGGTTGCGGCGGCGGCGAGGGCAGCAGAGTACAGCAGCTCGGCACGCCACGCCGCCGAGCCGCGGTCCCGCTCGATCGCGGACACCGCGGCGTCGGCCTCGCGCAGGGCGTCCCGCGCCAGGCCCGCCGCGAGCAGCACCGTGCACTTGTTGGCGGCCAGTTCGGGGTCGAAGATCCCCACTTGGTCGAACAGGTCCTGGGCGTGGTTGAGGTGGGCGAGCGCCGTAGGGAAATCACCCCGGGCGTGCGCCGCGACCGCGCGTTCCTGCCGCGCGTTCGCGTACTCCACGTGCTGGCCGCAGCGGGCGTACATGGTCTCGGCCCGCGCGTAGTCGCGGTCGGCCTGCTCGATGTCGCCCACGGCCAGGTACATCGTCGCCCGATGGTGCAGGGCACGCGCTTCCCACACCGGGTCTCCCGCGCCGCACAGCAGCCGCGCCGCCTCCTGAGCGTCCCGCAGCGCGTCGGCGTGCTGGCCCACGATCCACAACGCGTAGGCCCGGCGGATCAGGATCCGGCCAGCGGCGACCCCACGGCTGCCGCGCAGCACCGTGTCGATGATGGACAGGCCCCGCCGGGTCTGCCCGGCCAGCAGCCGGGCAACGCCCAGGCTCGCGAGCACGTCCGCCTCACGGGCCGGGTTTCCCGCCTTGTGCGCGAACCGGCGTGCAAGCTGAAGCTCCCCGATCGCTTCGCCGATGTCGCCGAAGTCACGCAGGACAACACCGGCCGCCTGGTGCGCGACCGCCGCCTGCAGCGCCGACGGATGGTGTGCCAGCACCTCCCGGGCGGCCGCCAGAGCCTCCGACGGCCGCGACATCGCCAGCGCCAGCAGCTCGTCAGGATCCCACGCTAATGGGGCACGATGAGCGATGGCTGACACCAATTGATGGTAAGGAACCCATATGCATCCCGTCGAGACAATAACCTGGCCAGAGGAGGCGGAAAATGCCCGTAGATCCCCGTTTGAAAGCTCAAGTTGAGCTGATCTTGGAGTCCCATCCAGATGCGGCGGCGTTCCCTGCTAACTGGGCTGCCGTTGGCGATGTCGATTATCTGTACCGCAAGGGCGAGATCCTCGCCCGGGAGCAGGATGAGACCCGCGTCATCCAAGCGCTCGAACGGCTCTTCCGGGAGGAAGGCGAGCAGGCCTCCGAGCGTCCGATGGGGGCTGACACCCGGCATATCGGCGGGGTTGTCGCCATCCCGGTACCCACGCCCCCGGCCAACAAGCCGCAATCAATACCAGAGATTCTTGAGGCACTCGACGGCGACCCGCAATTGGGCCCCGGCCGGGCCACCCCTAACCACATGGCCTTCGTCTGCCCCCATCCGTGCCCCGCGAGTGAGCCGGGTGAGGTGCCGCTGGGCACCGCCACCCCGTTTCCGCCGCCCGGCATGGCCGGACCGTGCGGCTGCCCGGGCCACGGCGGCAGGTGCGACGGTGAGGGTGTGTTCGTCAGCGTGCTGGACACCGGCTGGGAGCCGGACGCCGCTGAGCATCCATGGCTGGCCGGGGTGGACGGCATGCCAGAGGACACGTTTGAGGCGGGCAGTGGCAACATCCGGCCCTACGCGGGTCATGGCACATTTGTGGCTGGATGCGTGCGCTGCGCTGCCCCCAAGGCATCGGTGTTCGTCGAGCGGGCATTCGAGGTCGCGGCCGCCAAGTTCGAGACCGACCTCGTGCCGGTATTTGAGGACGCCCTCCGCCGGAGCCCGGACATCCTCGTGTTCACCTTCACCGCCTCGTCCCGCCACAACCGGTCGCTGCTCACCTTCGACGACTTCTACGAGCGGCGCATCCGGCACGTGAAAGGCCCGGTCGTGGTCGCGCCCGCGGGCAACGACCGCTCGCGGCGCATGATGTACCCGGCCGCCTCCGACGGAGTGGTCTCGGTCGGCGCGCTGTCGGCGAGCTGGCGAGACCGGGCGCACTTCAGCAACCACGGCGGCTGGGTGGACGTCTATGCGCCCGGGGAAGACCTCATCAACGCGTTCGCCACCGGAACGTTCATATGCCGCGAACCTCCCCAAGGGCAGCCGCGGCACTTCCAGGGGATGGCGCGATGGAGCGGGACGTCGTTCTCCACCCCGATCGTCGCCGGGCTGATCGCCGCCCGGATGTCCGCGACCGGGGAGAACGGTCGGCAGGCGGCCCGATCGCTGCTGCGGCTCGCCCGCGGCCAGGCGATCCCTGGGGTCGGCGCCGTGCTCTATCCCGGCCAGGCCTGCTGTGACCCCCGCCACTTCTGCCAGGGCTCCCGGCACCACCGGTGCCACGATCGCGGGCGAGAACGCCCCCGCTGCAACTGCGCGGAGTGCGGTTAACTGGCGGCTCCGGATTCTCCCGTGAGTTATCTTTCCCCGCAGGTTATCTTTCCCCGCACGGACTTTGACGAATGAGTCAAGTTGGGTCGTGTGTTACGGCAGGTGCCGGGCGCGGGTTTCGGGTGGTCACTGAGGGTGGCCTGCTGGAACCTTCGGACCGCCTTGGGGTTATAGGTAGCTCGCCCTGCTCGCTGAGATCGAGTCAGCATTGCTGGCAGCCATACGCGTCCGGGCGGCTACCCTGTCGCCAAGTCCGATCTCGAGTACGGACTTACGTATCACGATCATGCGTTCGTCCTCTGTGCTAGTAGGGCTGGCTCGCCATGACCAACCCAAGTGCAAGAAGGAGAGACGATGAACGACAACGACGCCAGGCTGACCCGCGTGTACACTGCGGTGACAGGCAGCACCGTGCAGGAGGATATCCCCGACCAGCCCGACGCCGGGGAACCCGCTGACTCCAACTTCGACCTCTTCATCGAGGCGGCGGCCGGGAACGCTATCGGCACCACTGCAATGCCGTATACGCTCACAATCACTGGCGTCAACGAGACGAAGCAGGTAGTCGTGCCTGCACTCGGCGCCGTGTTGGCCCAGGCCTTTGACGGCGCGAATGGCTGGGTCAGCAGCGGGGACGATTTCGTGAAGGTCCAGAACATCACCTTTCCCCATCCTCTTCCGGCCCCCAGTGCGCCGAACGACCTCTACCGTTTTTACGTCTCTCTGGTCACGCCCGGCCTCCAGATCGCCTCGTTCGCTGAGAGCAACCTGTTCATGCTGGTCTGATCGCGCGGCCTAGGCACCCGGGGCAGGGGCGCTGGGAGCCACCGTGGACGCAATCCCAGCCTCTGGCCCCGGGCGCAACCTGGGCCTGCGGCCATTGCCCCATTCCGCGTTCGGGTCGCGACGAGCGGAGGTCAGGAATGACGGCGCCTGCTTGACCTGACGGGCCAGCCGGGCGGCCAGGCCCATGTCCAGCGGTCGATGGTGGGCCGCGACACCCTCATCAGCTGCCCGAACGGGCCCGGATGCGCCCAGGCCGCCAGGGGCCTGCCGCTGCGCTGTACAGGTGAGCAGCGCAGCGGCAGGGAGCTGTTTCGGCGGCAGAGTTGGGACCAAGCAAAACCAGGGGCGTTGGATGCCCGTAGACAGCCAATTCGATGTATGGAGCGTGATAGGCGCGGGGCCGGCGGGCCTCGCCGCTGCATCGAGGCTCGTTGACGACGGCCGCGCCGTTCTCATCCTCGACCGGGCAACCGCGCGGTCGCGGTGGGGCGGCGTGACGTTCACGGGCGCGATCCGGGGGCCGCTCAGCGAGCTTGGCTGCTGGGAGGCGTTTGTGCGGGCAGGGCACGTTGCCGGTTATGAGCGGCAGTGCGCGTGGGGTGGCGAGCCGCGTGCGGAGAACGCTCTGTTCCAGCCGGAGGGGCCGCTGTGGCACGTTGACCGCGATCGCTTCGACGCCGACCTGCGCTGCGCCGTGCACAAGCGCGGCGCGGCCTTCGAGACCTATCGCAAGCTCGAGTCCGTCCGCTTGGAAAATGGATGCTGGTGCGTCGAACTGGGCTGCGGGCGCGTGGTCGAGGCTCGCTACCTGGTCGACGCGACCGGCCGGCAGCGGACGTTGAGCCGCCGGCTCGGCGCGCGAATCGAGTCTCACGATCGGCTGGTGGGCCTGACGGCCAGGGTGGCTCGCAATCAGGCCACTGCCGAGGTCCGCTCGATGCTCCTCCAGGCAACGCCGTTCGGATGGTGGTACGCCGCGCCGATTCCCAACGGGCATGTGCTCGTGCTCTTCACCGATGCGGACCTCACGCCATTCGAGCTACGGCGCCGGCTCCGTCCAACCGCCGCCAACAGCGCGTTCACCGACACCGAGGGGCAGAGGGCTGGCTCGCGGTTGGTGATGCATGCGCCTCGCACGACCCGTTGTGCGGGTGGGGGGGTCACCGAGCGCTGGCGAACGGCCTGCGGGCGGGGGACGCGATCGCGTCGCTGCTCGCCACCGGCAACTCCAGGCCGATTGTGGAGTACCGCCGCCACTGCCGCAAGCAGTACGACCGGTACTTGCGCGGCCTCATCCACCGGTACTCACTCGAGCGCCGGTGGCCGACCGCTCCGTTCTGGGAGCGGCGACACCATCCAATATCACTGTAGGGGGCACACCATGGCGACACTGCAAAAGGTCCAGATCTTTCCGGCGCTCGGCATCGCCCGGCTCGGGAACAGTCCGGAGTGGTACCTCGGTCCCGAGCTGCCGTTCCCGGCACCGCCCGTTCCACCGCCGGGCGGTGCCTACAAGGACGATCGATGCCGCATCAACCGACAGGCGCAGCGGGGAAACGTGGCGTCGTTCGTGGGCAGCTACAACAGCGCTTCGATCCCGCTCGGCGACGCGGAGATGGACGGCGAGGGCCGGCTGATCGTCCGCGGCGGCTTCGGCAAGAGCGCCAACCCGACCGATCCGAACTCCGTGCTCGGTTACTTCTGGGATACCCCCGGCTGGTACGACGACGTATCGGACGGACCGATCACCGCCCAGATCGAGTACGGCGGGCAGACGATCACCGCCACCGGCGGCGCGTGGGTGATCTGTCCGCCGCCGCACTACGCGCCGGGCACCTACTCCATCACGACCCTGTACGACACGATCCGACAGCTCGCGCTGACGGCGGGCCAACTGCCTGCGCTTGGGCTGCCATCGTTCGCGACCGACATCTACCCGATCCTCAAGCGGGCAGAGGACATCGCCGGGTGAGTGCCTTCGCGTTCGGGGCGGGTGACCACGACACGTTGGCGGCGTTCATCCGCCTGGGGGCCCCGGGGACACGCTTGCTGCGCGTCAATCGGTGTACAACAAGCTCAAGCCCCCGCCGGGCGGTGACATGCCGCTGCTGTACGACGGCGACACGCCATCCCAGCTCCAGGACTTCCAGCACACGTTCATGCAGCAGTGGAGTCAGGGGCAGGGGACGCAGGACTGGCCGCCCGTCGTGCCGATCGAGATGTCACCAAGCAGATGGCGCGGCCGTGGCAGAACGACTTCATGGCCTGCAGCGGGCCCACCTCGGACGCTGAAAACGACCAGCAGTCCTGGTGGCCGGCAGCCCGGCCGATCGGCGTCTACCTGGTGGACGATCCGAGCACCAAGCGGCTCTGGACGCTCGGCGTCGCGGCGACCCAAACGAGATGGTCGACAACTGGCACGAGCTCGGGTTCATCGTCGACCCCGGGAACGGTCTCGCCGTCGAGATCGAGAAGACCAACGTCTGCAAGAGCTGCTTCTTCATAAACAACCGCCCGGAGATCAGCCAGGACGAGGCGAAGGCGCTGATCGACTCCCACGACCACATCAATGATGGGCTGTTCGTCATCGTCCAGGGGCTCGCGCCCTCGGACCTCGGCATCACCACGGCGAGTCCCACGCAGGCACAGCTAAACACGTGGGCGCCCCAGATCACCAACCCGGTGCCGGGGACGATGATGATCACGCCGGCCGACATGAAGCTGGAGGACAACAACCTGAGCCAGACGCAGCGGATCACGTTCGGCTACGACATCGCGTTCACGAGCACGAACGCATTCACCCAAGAGGACGTCCCGGAAACGATCGGCGCCTCCGTCCTCGGGCTATCGACGGCCACGATCATCGATCTCACGACCCGCCAGCACCCCTACATGGTCGCCGGGCCGACAACCTGGCTCAGTGCCGACACGCGGGTGTTCAAGCTCCAGCCCAACGAGATGTTCGCCGCGCAGACCATGGGAACCGACCCGAACAAGTTCATCGCCGACGTGATCCACAGCCTCCGCTCCAGCCCGGCGCAGGCGAACGCCTGGTTCGACGCCCTGCCGCCCGATGAACAGGGTGCCCAGCTCGAGTGGTCAGAACAGCTGAACAATCAGCCGGTCTACAACTTCGCGATCTGCCGGGTGCGCTACCGCGCCGAACTGAACGACGCCCCGAATGTCCGCGTGTTCTTCCGCCTGTTCCCGGCGATGACCACGAGCACCCGGCAGCGGTTCAGCCCGCCTGGCGGAGATGACGCCTGCGCACGTCGGCCGCCTAGTCTTGGAGAGGATGCCGGAGCCGCTGGCGCGTCGCGACGCCAAGAGTCAACTGTCATGGAACCCTTCTGTATTCGCAAGGCTTACGGGACATGCGCGTCCATCAAACCTTGCTAGTCTGCAATATTTCCTGGACACTAGGCGTTGATGTCAGCGATACGGGTCGACTGCCAGGGGTGCGAGTATGGATGCCGACGTGCTGAGCGTGCGCGAAGCAGCTGAACAGCTGGGTGTCAGCAGCTCGCGCGTCAGGCAGCTCATCATCGCGGGTTCCTTGCCTGCGCGGCGATCGTCAGCGGGTTGGCTAATCCGGGCCGACGCGGTCGCTGATAGAAGCGGCTCCGCGCGAGCCGGGCGGCCAGCGAGCCCGCGCACTGCCTGGGCCATCCTTTGCGTTCTCTCGTCGGCCCTGACACCTGACGATGCAAAGCCGCCAGACTGCATGGTAGAAGACCGGCGGTTGCGGCACCATGTCCTGCAGTTGCTCAGCGCGATGCCCGATCCGGCAGACGATCCCGGGCGATGGCGCATGTTGCTGGCATCCAGAAGCCGGACAGAGCGGATGTGGGCCCATCCTGGCCTGCTGTCTAAGCTGTGCTCCGACGACCGGATCTCAGTAGGTGGGGATAGGGCCACCGCGCACGTCGGCGAGGGCCTGTCCAGGACCGGTCTTCGCGACTTGTACGTGGCCGGGTCGGACGTCAAGGACATTGTCGCGCGCTACCGCCTGCGCCCCGACCCCGACGGCCAAGTCAGGCTGCATGTAGTGCCGGAAGGAGTGCCGCGCGAACTGATCCCTGGAGGTCCCGGAATCGTGCTTCCCGCGGCTGGTGCCGCTGACCTCCTGGACGAGAACGACCCGCGCGCCCGCCGGTCCGCGCTTCTACAGCTGAGTGCGATGTGCGCCGCCTTGGCGAGCCGTCGTCCGATCCGAGCGGCATCTACGTCACAAACCTCGGTCACCCGGGGCGAGGGAAGCAAGGCTGATGGCTCCGGTAGCGCTCGCTGAGACCATGTCCGCTGCCCAGCATCAGGGCTGGCGGGTCCTCCTTGACCTCGCGAAGGTCTTTCCGGCTGGCTGGTGCCTGGTCGGGGGCCAGATGGTATGGCTGCTGGCAGCCGAGCACGGTGCTGATCCTCCCCGGGCCACCGACGATATCGACCTGGTCGTGGACATCCGCGCAGAGCCTACTGGGATCCGTGACCTCTGCCACTGGCTGGAGGACGACAGCTTCGACCTGGAAGGGATAAGTCCGGATGGCGTCGGTCACCGTTATGTGCGACCAGCTGCCCCGGAGCCGGGAAGCATCATGTTCGACGTGCTCGCGCCCGACAATGTTGGTGCTCGGGCTGATCTCGCCACAACTCAAGGCGCTCGCACGATTGAAGCGACGGGATCGAGAAGAGCGCTGAACAATTCCGAACTTGTCGAGGTATCAATCACGGGCACGACAGGACCGGTTCTCCGCCCAACCCTGATTGCGGCGATCGTCCTGAAGGCCACGGCCACCACAATACCGACCCGGACCGAGAAAGACCTAGATCTCAGCGACACGGCCTTCCTCTTGTCGCTGGTCCCCGACCCTATAGAAGCCGCACGCAACCTGAGCAAGCCTGACCGGAAACAACTACGCGCCGTCAGCGCCCTTCTTGATGAGCACCAGGCGTGGCGTCCTCTCGGCCGTGAGCGCGCGAGGCTTGGCCAGACCGCGTTGGACATCATGCTTAACCCAGAATCATGACTCCCGGCGAAGCCCATGGGCCAAGCCGACGGCGTTGCGCCGACGATCTGCAAGCCTCTCGGCAGCTCTTCTTCGTGCAGCCTGCCGGGAAGCGAGTGGCTGTGCTCGGGAGCGCTGGCAGGCCGGGTGGCACCCCAGCTGGCCCCAGGCGGGTCTCGCCTGTCGAAAAAGGCCGTTCTGCCTGGGCAAATGCCGCGCCCTCATTCGGAGCGCTTGAAAGACTTTTTCGCTATCCTTCGCGGAGTGGCTTGCCCAGAATGGCTGGATCGTGACACGACTCCCTTATTTCGTCCGCGGCGCCTCGTGGCCGGGCCCGCCATGAGCTCTAGCCGAGGAGTGCGAACAGCCGGTAGGCCTGGCGTTCCAGTGTGCCGGGAGCGTTTCGTCGGCTGGCTGCGCCATTAGGAAGCAGCATGATCAGCCAGAACAGGGCAGCAAGGCGCCGCATTTCTTGCAGTCTGATTCGCTCTGGTGCGGTCAGTTCGAATCGGGCGGCAAAGGTTTCAGCGTCGAGATGGGCATCTGACCATGCTGAGATGTGCTCGACCAAGATGGCGAGTTCGAAAGCGCGATCGCTTGGACCGGAACCTTCGAAATCGACGATCCGGACCTGGCTGCCGTCCCAAAGGTAGTTGGCTAGGTTGCAATCTCCGTGCCCGAGCACCAGATCCGCGCCTGGACTAGCCTCAGCGTCCAGCGCCGGGCCGGCACGCCAGCGCACCGCTGCCTGGTAGCCACGGCATATCACCGCGTTTTCGCCAAGACCAGGGCCGGCGGCGATCATGGAGCGTACCTGGCTTATCAGGGCGGCGGCGTTCAG
>WNGK01006812.1_pt1 | contig 12006 bp, 12 predicted proteins | sample 5400601 | NCBI WGS metagenome assembly WNGK01 (sample SAMN13153376, study PRJNA577476) | soil metagenome | isolation source: 60 cm soil or saprolite under Garry oak tree replicate 1 | place: USA:California | collected 2016-06-15
AGAAAGCCCTGGCTGTCGAGTCATCCGGTGTAAAGCTGACATGGTCCGCGACCAGAGTAATGCTGTTTCGGGCGCGGGGGATTCCGACGGCGGGCACGGCGGTCTACCACCTGGGGATGAGTCGCATCAGAATCTCTCGATCACCCTCAAGCCCTTCGATGTCCTCACGGGATATCTGCAAATCCATTCCCCGTAAGTAGTAGAGCCCACCAAGCACGGCGTTCCCTATGAGAGACAGGGCGACCACGACGATCAGGAGAACCGTGCGCTGAGGTGACATGGGAGAGTCTCTGTTGATTGAGGATATGCCCTGGACTGGATGGCCGCTGCCTAACGGATTGCGCCTAAGCTGCGGCGCGATGCTTGAATGCTCACAAACCGATGGCCTCCACAGAAAAACGGCGCCGCCAGCTTCAGGCGCGTGTTAGGCCGCCACGCGGATTTCGAGCTCATCCCCCACCGCAAGATCTTTACGAAGCCATTCAGTCTTCGCTGTATCGTCGCCAAAAGTGCTCACCGAAACGTCTAGGCGATCAGGATGCCACTTCCCCCAAAACATCGAACAGAGAATATGGTCTTCACCAGGATTGAGCCGTGCCACCGTGACCAATCCCTGATTGATGCGACAATAAAATGCTAGCTCTGGAAAGGCTCGCCGCGACGGATTGATATAGGGTAGGACGGACTTCCTGAGGGCCGCGAACTCACGTTGCTCCTCGATGTACGCCGGGGAATCGGTGGGCACGACCTGGTCGGGCGGAGAAGGAAATTCACACATCGCCAACCGGAAGGTGACCACTGTCCCGTCGTTCAATGCGACGTCATCGGGCCCCCAGTAGACATGCGCCGCTCGCTCTCCGCCGAGATCACACACTCCACTCAGCTCCAGGCGGGCCGGCGCTTCATCATCCACGAAACCGTGAACGGTCGGAGTGATTAGGGACGCGTCCTTGATTCCCACTCTTCGAAATGGGCTACCGTCCAAGGTCACCTCGACGCACACCATGGCGTGGGCGGCCTAACGGATCGCGCTTAAGCTGCGGCACGCTGAAGAAAGAGTAGTCATTCAATATCCTACCCGCCCCGCCAGCTTCAAGCTCTTGTTAGGCGGCATCACTTTGTCAACAGTACCTTCACGGCGAGGTGGCGTTGCTCACCATCCCAGTAGACGAATGCTATACGGCGGGTCGGCAGGTGGACGTCAAAATCGGCGAGCTCAGCATAGTCGGCCAGCGGCAGGAGGCGCTCGCCATGGTACCAGAACGCGGGGTTGTGCCCGCGTTCGTACGGGGGGTGGACCGTGACGATGAACAACACATCGCCGGGTCGGCGGGCGCGGAGAGCGAGGCCAGACTGCTGCGGGTGGGCCGGAATGCGCGTCAGGGCACGAAGCCGTCCGCTGCGCAGGCGGTAGAGCGTGAGCGTGTCGCTGCCGACGGCGAAGATGACGTCCTGGCCGGCGACGAAACCACCCCTTAGGTCGGCTGACGCCGGCTCCGGCTGTCGCAGGACGCGGACGGCCTGTCGGCGGTCGAGCCTATACAGCCAGACGTCGTCATCCACACCCGCGTGGCGCTTCTGCATCAGCACGAAGCCCGGACCGCGAACCGTCGGCCAGCCGAACCCGGAGGCGAACACGGCGCTGGGGCTCACGCCGGAAGGGGCGACCTCCGGGTAGAGATGAGCGAGACTGTCAGCCAAGGGCTCATACGCGTCCTCTTCACCTCCCTCGTGGTGCTCCTCGTGCAGGATGCTTCGGGTACGCACATTGAAGGTGACGGCCGTGACGCCGACGTCGCCATCGGGAATCCAGGCCAGAAGGCTCGTGTCACTCAGCCATTGGAAGTCACGTACGTACGCTTTGTAGGTCGCGTACTTCGCTGCGGCCTTGGCAGGCAGAAGCGTGTCGACAACACGTCGCCGCATGTCGAGGATCAAGATCTGCGTGTTCTCTCCCGTAGTGTCGGCCAGCACCTGTGAGACGGCGAGCAGACGTCCGCTCGGCGAGAACTTCGGCCAGACGTAATCGCCGGCGCGCAGCTCCGTGATGGTGCGACCGGTGAGGGACGTCTGAGCGGTCGCCGCGGCGCTGGAACTCAGCGTCGCACCGAGCGCAAGCACGAGGAAGCGCTGAGCCTTCATGATGTTGATCCCTCGGTGAGCCGCCTAACGCCACAGCTAAGGTGCGAGCGAGTCAAATAAGAGCGCCGGCGCAGCCGGCGCAATTCCGAAGATCGCTCGTCAGCTTCAGCGTTCGTTAGACGCCACACGGTACGTTAGGGGATTCGCGTTTTTCTGATCGGATCCCAGAGGTAGTTCTGCTCCACAACCTCAATATCGTTCCGCGGCTCTAGGCCAGCAAAACCGCCCAGCCGTGAGCGAGTCCATTTAATGCTTCGCGCCGTGTCGAGCTGTGCGCTCGTGTCCAAGCGAACGACATGTGTCGGTGTATAGGTCGAGCCTTTGAGCGTGTCAGTTGTCCTGGTGCCTTCGCTGCGGCCCGGAATCCCAATCAGGAACGCCGGATCATCACCAAGCGGAGGTAGGAATTGCAGCAACGCGAATTCGTCCCGATGGTAGTACCGCTGAAGGTGACCGTCCATGACCCGAACGATATCGAGTGATTGAAGGCAGCACCCTACGTCTTCGCCGAAAAGAAAGATCAGGGTCCCAGCGCGCGGATACTCGTGAACGAACGCATCTCTGGTCGGGACCGCATTGTCGTAGGCTGCGTAGTCATCGCGGGCGGGATCCCAGTTGCCCACAACAGAATCGGAGGCCCCAGTTGCAAGCCGAACGCGCACCTTGGTAATGGTGCCGGGATCAGTGGGGTGCGTGAGCACCTCCAACTGCAGTGAGTCGGTGCGGTTATCGCCATCGAGATCCAAACCGAAGGACTCGATTCGATAGGCCGGACTATTGTCGGCGACACGCCTCGCCGTCCCGTTGCCGCCTCCACTGCATGCGACCAGCGCGATGGAAACAAGAGTCGAGGGGACGGCCCGCAAAGGTGTCCTTTCGATGAAGAGTGTGTGGCGTCTAACGGATCGCGCGTAAGCTGCGGGCGACCCGCCTGCCGCGCGCGGAGTTGTTGAACGTTAGTTCGTGCCCGCCAGGGCACCGCCGAAAGGGTACCATTAAGACGGTCGCGCCCGCCAGCTCCAAGCGCTTGTTAGGCCGCACGCGCTCAGGCGCACCCTTCGATGTAGGAGACCGCGGGCCTGCGGCCAGCTCGATAGCTCTGGACGCGGTGGCCATCGGTCTCGAAAATGATCCCGAATGCAGAGTCCGCAGGATTCCTAGGAACGAAGATCAGGTAATGCCACTCCGGTCCCGGCTCGTCGGGATGTGGCCGGACGCGTATTTGCCCCGAGTATACGCGGTGAACCTCCTCCTCAGTGGAACCCACCTGGACACCACTGGCGGTCAGGATACCCGTAGTGTCGATATCGACGCGCTCAATACGACCGTCGATGACCATCAGCGTCGCGCCGGGCGGAATGGATGTCGGCCTTATGTAGGAGCACCCCTCGGACTCTTCTTTGCCAGGCTCGAGATGTTCGCCCAGCGCTCGCGAGGCTTCGGCGAGCGTCATGCCGTACCGGACCGGACCGAACGAGCGGAGGCGCACGCGCCAGGCGGAGGGCGGTTGACGAGTTTGAGCGGTTCCGGTGGCGAGGAACGCCAGGAGAAGGACGCTGATGCTGAGACATGAACGGGTCACTTGAACACTCCCCGAAGCGGGCGTGCGGCCTTAACGCCACCTTAAGCGGCGCGGCGCAGTTTGCCGCGTCCGCTTGAAGGCATAGTTGGGCTGTTGCGACAAATCAGCGGTAGCCCTGTGCTGAGAGTTCAAACCGTATCCAGATCCAGATGGAACCGGCTACCAGCGTCATTAGCAACAGTACAGCAATGCTTTTCCAATTGAGACGCTTTGGATCGATCCTAATGTCCTCAAAGACTCTCTCGAGGCGATCTCCCATTACTACAGTGGCAGCGCCAAGGACAGATACCAGAACAGCAAGGCCCACGAGCAACGATGAGACAGTTACCTGTTCAAGGCCTTGCTCGCGAGCATGCAGCGGGTCATAAATCTGCCATTTAGCAAGCCCAAGACCAATTATCAGCATGAGCAGCCCACGGCTGCGAGTGCCTAGTTTGGCGGCAGGTTGCCGACCCGACCGGGAATGATTATCCGACTGCTGTGCCATTCAGCGCTTCTCCTTTGCCTTCATCATGTCGTCCAACGCCCGTACTCAGCGGCGGGCGCGTACTTCTTTGCTTGTCCGCGCCCGGCCGCTGCAGCGCGTCGTTACGCAGTCCTCTTCAGAAGTAAAGGTCACGAGGGTCGTCCACCGAGAGGCTGCCGTCGCGCAGGGCCGCTCGTAGATCATGGCGTTCTGGACGCCAGCGGGCGTTCCCACGACCTCGCGTCTGGCCACGCGCCAAGAGCACTGGCTGCGGCGGGTGACTGCTTATGTCGAACACCGCCAGTACCAAGTAGTGCGCTCGCCCGCCCAGCTCTTGTGGAATGGATCTGTTCGTATCCACTCCCTATGCTCACGATTCCACCGTCTGCCTCCTTCGATTCGTTCCCGGGTTCCTTTCTTCCAAGGCACGCATAGGCCTTCATTGGCTGAGCGAGAGTGTGAGCACTACGGCCGAATGGTCCCGTTCAACGGCCGCCGATTGGGCAAGGCAATATAGAAGTGCCACCATTCCTTCGAATACGCGGTGAAGCCGGCGGCCTCCATTGCGCGTTTGAGGACGAGCCTCCGTTCCAGGATGTTTCCCGTCGCATTCGCGGTATGCGCCCGTTCCGAGAATTCGTCGAATGCAGTACCCATATCCACCTGCAAGCCGTTCGCATCGGCGAGCGTGAGATCGACTGCGACTCCGGCGTTGTGCATCGACCGCTCGCCGATGTAAACGCCCAGCAGATCTTCCCGCCCGACCCTCTTGGCCCAGGCAACCATGGCCTTCGTCGCCGAGAGGGGGCGCCAGCAGTCCCAGACTTTGAGCCGCCACTCGCGTGACGCCAGCACGGTTGCTGCACGGGCCGCGGCCTCGGCGACCTCGCGCCGCAGCCAGCAGCGATTGGCCCCATACCCAGGCAGCGGCGAGCCGGTGAAATTGCCGTCGTCGCGATAGCGCATGTCGATGATCACGTCGGGGATGAAATCCGCGAGGTCGACCAGGCTCGGTGGCGGCGGCGATCTGACCGCCGCTGTCGCGGATTCGGTCGCGGGGGAGGGGGCGGAGGGGGAGGCCGGGTTCGTCGTTGCTGCGCCCGTGTGGGGTTCCTCGCGGGTTCGGCAGCCGATCAGTACAAGCGTCAGGATCAACGCGCGCATCGGATCTCCGAGCGGTCGGGGCAAAGGAAAGCCGGCCGTGGGCGCGACGGGTTGGCGGCACTCCAGGCGCGGGTTCGCAACTGGTTGGGGTCGTCAGGGGCCGCGTTGCGGAAGGCTCGCCAGACGTCTTCTCTCACCCAGGCGTGGACGCCGGGCAGTCGCTTGGGCTGGGGGTCGGCGCGGTCGCCCAGGACGTCCGTGATCTCCCAGGCGTCGATGTCCGAGGCGATGCGCCACGTTCGGGTGGGATCGAGCGTTGGCTCGGGCTCCCACGACATCGCCGGAATGCCGGTCCGAAAGGTAGTCAATTCCGCCAGGCCCTTGTGGGCGATTATCAGCTCGGGCGCATCGCTGTCCCACAGCGCGACGGCGGCGTCCGCGATAGCGGCGTATCTGGCATACGGCGGATCATACGCCGTTGGCGGGGGGACCAGAGCGGCGCACGACAGCGAGCCAGCAATCAGCGCGCCGCCGGCGGTCGCCGCCGTCGGTGGCGACGCGTTCCCAAGCAGAATCGCCGCGATCAACGGCGACGCGCCCAACGCTACCAAGATCAACCGATAGCCTGCCGATTCGCCATCCACCACGAAGAACGGACACGCTGCAGCGAACGCCGCGACACTGATCCCCCAGGCGAACCACGGTCGCGGGCGGACCCGCACCAGCCGTACGGTCGTCGCGCCGGCGCCCACGGCCAGAATGAGGTAGGCCGCGTGCAGCTCGACCGCCCAGGCTTCCGGAACGAGGTCGCCGCGAAGCCAGGCGATGATCGCTGCCGGCGGCCATTGCGGAGTCGCTTGAAACGTGTCGGCGAGGCGTTCCCAATCCCGGACATTCAGTACGCCTGGGATCACGGTCGACGCGACGGCCAGTAAGGCGAGCGCGGCAAGCCCGAGCCAGATCGTCCGCCGGTCGCGGAACCGTGCCACCCCGGCGGTCGCCAGAGCCGCCAATCCCACCGCGGCGGCCAGGCGATGAGCGAAAAAGGCCGCGATCAGCGTCGGCGCCCAGATCCGCCAGTCGCCGTGGTGCAGGCCGTACAGACACCAGACCAGCAGCGCGAAGCCGATCCACTGACGTGGAAACTGGAACGCCAGAAATGTCAGCGTAGGGCTCAATGCGGCCCAGATGCCCGCGGCCAGCGCGATGATCGGACCCGCGTCCAGCCGCCGGGCGAGGGTGATGATCCCGGCGATCAGCCCCACGGCGCTCGCCGCGAGGACCAGTTTGTAGGCCAGCACGGCGTCGCCCGTTACGATATAGACGGGAGCGAGCAGGGCGTAGAGCAGATTTGCGTCGGGTGTATGGAAGCGGCCCGTTTCCCACAAGCCGCGGAATTGCGCCAGGAAATAGTAGGAATCCCACCCGTTCGCGAACGGCGACTGGAGCGTGGCCCACAGGAGTCGCGCGCCGGCGAGCAGCGCCGCGGCGGCCGCACAGCCCGCGAATAGGCGCGGATTCAATGCGGCTTATTGGTACTCGAGCCGCGTAAAGAGCTTCTGACCTGTGATTCGTCCCGGCTCGACCGTCAGATTGTCCTCGAAGATGCGGACCATTTCGGCTTGTACCTTGTTCCGGTAGTAGTCCTCCGTCTCGCGCAAGGACCGAACGCGGCCGAAGATGCTGATCCGTGCCCGGGACGCATCGGCGGAAAGAATGCGCCAGTTGCCGTCCGCGACGGTCTCTGCCGCCGTGCCGCCGGGCCCCTGGGTCCATACCACGAAGCTGCCGTTGGAACGGAGCGCCATCGCGGTGCCATCGCGCCCCGCCAAGGTGCGGTCGAGGACCTGCTCCAGCGCCGTGCCTCTGGTCCCGGCGATGAGCGCCCGCTTGCGGGCGTCGAGTTCCCTGCTCATGTCGATGGTGAACACCCGCTTCCCGTCGGAGAATCGCAGCTCGCTGATGACGAGATCCTGGTACGCAGCGCCGGGAAAGGCCTCGTCGATGCGCAACGTAAATCGCCGGCCCCTGAGCGGCGCCGCCAGCGGGATGTGCTGGGAGCCCTGCATATCCTTCAACGTATAGCGGCCGGATGAGCCTCCGTCGGCGCCGAACGTGAACCCCTTCACCCGTGCGTTCGAGGTGAAGTGGCGGTCCGACCGTTGGTAACCGTTCCAGATCCACAGCCCCGTGATCGTGACGCTGGCGGGGAACGTGAACACCAGGGACTCGCCAACGCCGTCACCGGGCGAGCCTTCTGCCCAACCGAAGTCCCGGCGGCTGTCGAACAAGAAGAGGGGCGAATAGGCTTCCTCCGGCGCGAGAGACGACGACGCCGTCACCGTGCCCCTGACTTGGGCCACCGGCAGGATGCGCACCTCGTTCCCGCCCTTGAAGAATCGCAGTTCCTGGATCGCGGTGGGCGCGGGAGTAGATTGCCCGCCGACGGGGGCAAGCGCTTCAATCTTCAGGTAAAGGCTCGACACGCCCCACTCGCCGGCGGTCTGGGGGAACGAGAAGCGGGTCCCGGCCTCCGCGACACCCACGTCTACGCCGTCGGCAAAGACTTTGAGTTTGGAGACGGCGCGCATGGACCCGTCCGTCGCCGACGTGAATTCAAGCGCGTCAAAGCTCACGTTTTGCGACGCGAAATAGAGCATGACACCTTCCATGCTGTCGGCGCCGGGCATGGTCGCCCAGGGCGCCGGGGAACCGTCGAACAGGTTGGCCGGGCCGTATGCGGCGCCGGGCAGGTTCACGGAGGTCGCGTAGATCCCAATCAGCTGTTCGGTGTCTGGCGCGGACGTAGCGGTCGTCGCCGTCCCGGCCCCGGTGTCCGCTTTTCGGTCGCAGGCCCCGATCGCGAGCACGGCGATTACGACGAGTATGCTGCGCATGTGGCGCTCCCCACAGTTGCCGGCGTATCGCTGTCCCAATTAGCTGCGTCGCAGTATCGACGAATGGTTTGGATCCAGGCTTCCGGATCGTCCCACGGCAACAGGACGGCTCCGTCGTCGCCGGTGAGGCCGCTTTCCGGCGTGGTCAGCACGGGGACGCCCGCCGCAATTGCTTCCAGGAGGCGGGTCGGGCGCGTTTCGCCGATCGTCGGGGCGGCCACCAGGGCGGCGTCCGCCAGCCAACCCGGGCCCGGCGGCCGAAGCTCGGCGTCCAGCCCGGCCCAAAAGTCGGGGCCCTCGACGACTGAGCCGACGACCGCCAGGCGCGCGCCGAGCGTGCGCACCGCCTCCCGAACCGTCCAACATCCTTTGCGCGCCACCGTGGGCCCAGGGAACACGATGGTCCGACCCCGCGGAACCGGCGATGCGGGCGGCCGGCGCCACGGAATGCGCACGGCCTTCGACCCTGCCAGAGCAGCGACGTCGGCGTTCGGCGTGATCCAGGTGCGGGCGCTGGCCAGGGCGGCGTCTTCGGCGTCGATGAGCGAGAGATCGGTGCGGAAGTCGGCCGCTGTTGGGCTATCGGGGTAGCGCGCGGCCAAGCGATCGAGTCGCTCCTGCAGAATGCGGATCGGTGGACGCGTCATAAGGACGTCGACCCGGCGCCCGCCGAATGCGCCTGCGCGCCACAGGTGGGGCGCCAGTGACTGAGCGACGATCAGTCTCGTGGTCGCGGCGTCCAGCCGGGCGGCGTACGTCTCGGCGAAACGGGCGTCGAACCTCTCTTCGGCCCGACGTCGGGCCGCGCCCTGCTCGCCTAGGCGCCGCATCTGGCGGCCGCGCATGATCGCCAGGACGGGAAACGTGTGTACTTCGGCGCAGCCGTCGACGGTCCAAGCGTAGCCGGGCCGCCGAAACCGGCGCCCGTCGATCGGAAGGAAGAGCGTGTCGCGATCCGCGCGCTCGGCAGCGATCCAGGCGTCGAACTCGGGCGTCCACGCGTCAACCAAGAAGGCCGCGCGACAGGCCCGGCGGGCACGAGACGGACGGAGGTCGGATCTGAAACAGTCCGAGCGAGCGCAGCCGTAGCAATCGTGGTCGGCGACAGCGGTGCCGTCCCCCTGGGGCACGGGCGCCGGCAACGCGGCGACGCCGGCGCGCCCGACCGCTCGCAAGCGAACCGTGAGGTTCGTCTCCGTTAAGAACATTTCCAGGGCCAGGTCGACCGGCGGGCGGAAGCGGAGGTCCACATAGTTCCAGAAGACCGTGGCGTCGCGGCCGCGTTCGGCGAGAGATCCCGGTACGATCCGCGAATGGGCGTGACGCTCCGTGATGGTACAACCCGCCGTCAGCGCGACGTCGTACAGGGCGTTGGAGAGCTGACACAGACCGCCGCCCACGGATGGGACGAGGCATCCCTCACGCAGCTCGCGCCCTTCCACGTAGCCGCGAAGACGCCAGGGAGGGCCGGCCTGACGCCAGAAGCTGAACTCTGCCCCAGCCGGGATGCGCAGTCCGTGAAATCGGCGGGCGGCCGTACGGAGGTTCTGGATCTTTCCCAGCTCCAGCCTTGAGTCGACCGTGTCGGCGCCCGAGCGCAGGGGCGTGGTCGATTCCGCCAACAGGGGGCCGACTGCCGGACCGGTGACCTGTGGCAAGCGCGACGGGCGCCCGCGAAAGGCATTGCGGGTGAAGTACAGCGTGCGCAGACCCCATGCGCGTGCGGCGAACCACAGAGTTTCTAGCCGAGTCGGAGCAAGCACCTCCATAATATGTGACCCTACTCCGTCGGTCGGGTAGAGCGTTTTTGGGGGGGGCTCATCGCACGGCGGATGGCTCGGTGACGAGCGGGATGATCTCCTCGGCAACGGCCGCCTAGGGTGACCCTATTCCCGCCTCTCCAAACAATTGCGCCGCCAATCGGACCCACAATAACGGCAGCCGTCGCGGCCGTGGTGACCATGACCATGGCCCCTGCAGCTATTACTTCCATGGATCTATGATGCCCAACGGTTGACCTGAGCGCCGCGGGCACCGCGGTTTGGACTTGGCACTTTATGTTCCACGCGTGCGCTCCAGCGATTTGTTAGGCTGCACTTCCCACAATCATGCGAGCCAATTCTTGGCACGACGATCGAACTCCTTGAGGCGAGCGCGAGGAATCATTAGAACGATGACGAAGTCACCAAACGACTCGACAGCGCGCGGCGAGCGCCCTGCGTCGCCTAATCGCAATGCCAGATCTTCTACGATTCTGGCAGGCGGAGCAATCGGGAGATCAGCCACTCCGGCAGCTTGACCTTCTCCTCTTCGCTCAGACACGGCAACAGAACCTCGTAGACGTCGTCAGCTGAACCCTTCCAATCCACGGGACCGCCATGTCGGCCTTCGATAAATGACAGAAACAAGTGTTCGCGCGCGTCGTCCTCTTTCTGTTGCGACAATTGCGCGAGTTGGTCGTTGTCGAGCCCGACAATGCGGCCGAAATCCAGCAGATGCTGGCTCATGCCACGCACAAGCGCCTCATACAGCCTGCCGAAGTACTTACGCATCGCCGTGCGGCCAAACGTCGGAGCGTAAGCGGCGCGCCAACCAAGTAGACTCCCACGCCGTTGCGACGAGCGCGTCCGCTTCACGCTCTTGTTGGGCGGCATGTTCGCTTCGGTACTGTGGCTCCTCATTCCTTATGGGCTGTCACCACGACACGCGCCCCGTGAAACAAGTCTCCAGTGGAAAGGGTGGGTGGTGTACAGAGTTGCATCGTGATCCCGCTGAAGGCGAGGGTACAATCGGAATAGTAGTAGGGTTTCCAGCTCTCGACGAGCAGCTCATTGGCTGGTGACCACCCGACGGCCATGTATCCATATGGCATCTCGTAGGGCGTCAAGTCCAAGCCCTCGAACCGTGGCGGGGTAACAGCCCACCAAGTGCGGCTGTAGCCGAGAGCGCCTATATCGTACTGGTACTCGAGAAGCCTGAGTTCTCCTTTCGGCGACGTCGAGTTGACCCGTAGAATGAAGTCCGGATCAGTCGAACGCCTGGCGCTCGAACCACAGCCTACAAGTGTGACACACCACATCAGCATTACCAAGGTGGCTATGCGACCCCGCATCGTGAGATGTTCACCTCTCCTCTTAAGCAGGCCCCGGCAGCTTCAAGCGCTTGTTAGGCGGCCCCTCCAGCTAATATCCGATCTGGATAGCTACACCGCGGCGGAGTGACGGTACGTAGGCGACGATCCGCACGTCCTCTCTCCACTCGGCGCGGTACGTGAAGACCCGGACGACCCGCTGCTTGCGTAGCTCGTTAGAGATGGTTCTCGCGCTTGCGCCGCCGATCTGTTGAGCTTTGAGTGACCATTCGATGGCTTCGGAGTCAATCCGCACTTCAGTCGACGCGACCGTATCAACCCCCGTGCGGAAGTATCCTTGGAGGTTGCCAAAGCGGGAGAAATAGTCTTCTGGGTTAGCTGCACGGTGTGTGGCAACCAACAGCGGCATATCCTCGAACTTGATTGACCACTTGTCGCGGTAGGAGAGGCGGCGGGATGCATTACGGATCTCAAGCGTCGTATGGAACCAGCAGAATATGCTGTCCGACTGCTGGCCGGTGACTGTGTTGACCGCCCTGTCGCGCTCTACTCGAGCGATCACCCTCATGAGTTCTGGCCGCCCGTCGCCGTCGAAGTCCAGGCTGGTCTGTCCTGATAAGATCGTCCCGACGGGAACCTGCTTCTTAACTGTGGGCTGGCCGGTGTCCTCAGAAGAAGCTTCATAGGAGCACGCGGGGTCTGGCGGCCGCGGCGGGAGGGACGC
>WNGK01006813.1_pt1 | contig 12006 bp, 11 predicted proteins | sample 5400601 | NCBI WGS metagenome assembly WNGK01 (sample SAMN13153376, study PRJNA577476) | soil metagenome | isolation source: 60 cm soil or saprolite under Garry oak tree replicate 1 | place: USA:California | collected 2016-06-15
GCGATGCGGCATGCCCAGCACCACATCTTCGACACCGCGCAGTACTGCCGTCTCGATGACGGTGCGCAGCAGAGTTACCACGCTCTCGCTTCCCTCTAGGCTGAACTGTTTGTACTTGGGATGATTCGCCCTGAGGTAGTGCTCGAACGTTTCCGCGGCAACAAGGCGCTCGAGCGCCCGCATCGCTTCGGCATCGCTCAATCGCGCCCCTCCGCCTGCAGCCTCCACCCGCGCGTACAGCCAGCGTCGCTGGTCGTCGGCGCGGACGTGGGCGCATTCGAGCGCAATCGAACCGCAATAGCTCGCCTGCAGCGTGCTCAGGAGCTCGGACAATACGACACTGCGAGGAGCGCCGCCGAGTTCGACCGGCAAGGCGATCGAGTCGTCGAGCAGCAGTCCATACCGGTGAGGGTCCAGCTCGGGGACACGCGAGACATCCGCCGAATGCACGGCCAGAGGATCGATCGCCGCCGCCGCGTAGCCGTGCGAGCGGTAGCCATCGATGAGTGCTTCGGCGGCGTAGTCGAGCTGCTGCGAAGGCTCCGCAGGCGCAAGGTTCGCGCTCTCGGCGTCCTGCAGCGGCGCAGGCACAGCGGCGAGCGGAACGATCACTGCCATCGAGGACTCCTTGGGCGAGCCGGAACCAGGTCGCCGTCGCTCGTCGCCATTCTGTAGTGCGCAAACGAAGGCAAATGGCCTGGAGTGCCCGCCAATGCCAGTCGCCGTCCCCGGCTGCTTTGCAGCCGCATTTCCCCGGATATCTCGGTCATGGCGGTGCGAGCGGCTCCCACGTGGTGAGAGAGACAACGGTTCCCGTAGGTAGTCTACAGATTATCCAACAGGTTGCCTCCGGTTTTGATCAAGATCAACCCGTATACGTGTTGGCGATGGCCCCGGCGGAGGCTTGCGGGCAGGCAAGTCCGGGCTTTCGCCTTGCAGGCTGACCCCGAAACCGCCTACAAGCGGTGTGCGCGATCGCCGTCGCGGAAGCCGATGAGCTCCGGATCAAACCCGCGCGTCAACGCCAGCACCTTGCTGAGCTCGCCCATCTCCGCGGGCGAAGTGAGCTTCTGCACGGCGCTTGCGGCACGCAGGTATGCGGGCGACTGCGGATCGCCGCAGCGCGCGAGCGCGTCGAGCACGCCGCAATTGACCAGAAACTGCGCCTGCGTCGCGAAGCCTGCGACCGTCAGGCCGGAAGCGACGGCAGCGCGCGCCATGGCGCTGAAATCGACGTGCGCCGTCAGGTCAGCCAGGCCGGGGCGAAACAACGGATCGGAGAACGCGCGATGGCGATAGTGAACCATCAACGTTCCCTGATCGCGTTGCGGGTGGTAGTACTCGGCCTCTGGAAAGCCGTAATCCACCAGCAGGATCGCGCCCTGCTCACAGCGTTGCGCCAGGCTCGAGACCAACGCTTCGGCGGCGGGATTCAACTCCGACAGGTAGTCCCCGGTTGCCGGAAAGCGCGCACGCACCCGTTCACGCAAGCCGGGCGACGCGAGCGCGCGGTCGGCAAGGGCCAGGTGACCGGCCGCGTCGAAGGTCACGCCACGCTCGAGCGATTCGCCACCCCGGCGGACGATGAGATGCACGGGAAGCGCGTCGAGCACTTCGTTGACGACGACGGCACCGCGCCAGCGTTCCGGGAGCCGGTCGATCCACTCGACCCGGGCCAGATGATCGGGCAGCGTCGCCGCGAGATGCTTGCGCTGCCGCTCGCGCAGCTCCGGGCTCACCTCGAGCAGCCGATAGCGCGCTGGCAACTCATCCTGCTCCGCGAGCGCGGCCAGGACGTCCGCGCAAAGACGTCCCGAGCCGGGGCCCAGTTCGATGATCTCGGGATCTCGAACCTTCGCTAGCACCTGAGCAAGCTGGCGGGCCAACGTTCGCCCGAACAGCGGAGTCAACTCGGGCGCAGTCACGAAATCGCCCCTGGCGCCGAACTTGTGCGCGCCGGCTACGTAATAGCCGAGGCCAGGCGCGTAAAGTACCGCGTTCATGTAATCGGCGAACGGGATCCAGCCGCCAGCTTCGACGATTTCGCGCCTGAGATACGCGAGCACCCTCTCGCCGTGCACGCGTTCGTCGGCCGACAGTGGCGACGGGTCGCCGGACGCATCGGGTGGAGCCGGGAACATCGATGTGCTAGATTGGCAGGTCCAGGGGAGTGTAGCCGGAGCGCCGCGTGCAAGGCAAAGTCGTGCTGATCACGGGAGGGGCCAAGCGCGTCGGGGCCACGATCTGTCGTCGCTTGCACGCGGCCGGCGCCAATCTGATGCTGCATTATCGCGCCTCGGCCGGCGAGGCGCGGCTCCTGCAAGCCGAGCTCAATCACCAGCGCAGAGACTCGGTCGCGCTCATTCAGGCGGACCTCCTCGATCTCGGCAAGCTGCCGTCTCTGATCGACCAGACGGTGCAGACCTTCGGCCGGCTCGACGGGCTTATCAACAACGCCGCGACGTTCTACCAGACGCCTGTCGGCGAGATCACGGCCGAGGATTGGGAAAACCTGATCGGCGCCGATCTGCGCGCGCCTCTGTTCATCGCGCAAGCCGCGGCGCCAGCGCTCAAGAAATCGCAGGGCGCGATCGTCAACATTACCGACATCCACGCCGAGCGGCCCCTCAAGAACTACGTCCTCTACAGCATCGCCAAGGCCGGGCTGGTCGGCCTCACCCGCTCGCTCGCGCGCGAGCTCGCACCCGAAATCCGCGTCAATGCGGTCGCCCCCGGTCCGATCCTCTGGCCCGACGACGCTGACGCCTTCGACGAGCTCTCCCGGCAACGGATCATTTCGCACACCCCGCTGAAACGCGAAGGCACGCCGGACGACATCGCCAAGGCGGTGCTGTTCCTGCTCGTCGAAGCGACCTACGTCACGGGCGAGACGATCAACGTCGATGGCGGGCGCCACGTCGTGTTGTGATCGGCGGCCGGAGTTGAAGGACGGGCTCCGGGGCTCGGCCTGACCTCATTTGCACCGCCGCCGTGCGACCAGCCGCACCAGTCGTTCGAGGTACGGATCGATGATGCCGTGCGTGACCAGGGCGATGCGCGTGCGTTCGAGATAATCCGCCGAGGAGCCGAACGCGCCGCAGGCGGTGGCGATGACGTCGGCCTGCTCGCTCAAGGTGAGCTTGCCGGCGTATTGGCGGTGCGCGCGGTCCACGACGAACGCCAGCGCGACGAGCGGCTTACCGGCGCAGCGCAGGCTCACCCACAGCGGGTGGTACGCGCCGAGCACCATCTCCCGTCGCCACAGCAATTTGAGCTCGTCATGCGCGCAGCGGGCCGGCAGCCGATATGCCACGCCCTGGCAGGAACCGCCGCGATCGAGGCCCAGCACGAGCCCCGGTTGATTGCTGGTGCCGCGCGAGGCGAGCGACCAGAGACAGAACCGGCGGTGGCGGCCGCTCAATGTCGCCGGCCGCGCGTCCTCGAAAGGGAACAGCGGATTCCACAACAGCGATCCGTACGCGAACACCCACCACTCGGACCCCGTCGGCTTCGCCTTCAGCGCCGCGGCGAGCGAAGTGGCGAGCTGTTCATCGGTGAGCGGATGGCGCGGATCGACCGCCTCCATGTAGACCGCGCGCATGCGGCCTTCCTCGAGGTCGCGCCGCGAGAGCGTCATGGCTCCAGTTTCCCTTCGCGCATGAGCTTCTGCAACTCCACCTTCTCCCGCCGGCGCGTGGCGGCCGTGGTCTTGCCGTGCGCGCCACCCTTGGCGAGCAGCGGCGAGCGCGCAACCGGATTGCGCGGCTTGGGTGGAGGGTGCTTCTTGGCCCGCTTCAAACCGGACCCGTGAGCGGAACGGCCGCCGGTTGCGCCTGCCGGGGCGGATCGCTGCGCAGGAAGATTACCTGCAGATCGTTGAGAAAACGCCGCCCCAATGGCGTCGGCTTGATGCGCTCGTGATCGCGGACGAGGAGCCCGCGCCGCTCGGCCTCATCGAGCTCCTTGCGCACGACCGTCGGCGGAAATCCGGTGCGCTCGGCAAAAAGCGCCAGGGGTACCCCGTCGGTCAGCCGCAAAGCATTGAGCATGAACTCGAAGCCGATCTGGCCCCGTGTGACTTCGCGCTCTTCGAGCAACGGCTCGCCGCGCGCCATGCGCTCGAGATATTGCTGCGGCTGCTTGTGACGCACCTGGCGCACGACGCGTTCCGGGAACGACAGCTTGGAGTGCGCGCCGGCGCCGATGCCGAGATAATCGCCGAACCGCCAGTAATTGAGATTGTGCCGGGACTCGCGGCCGGGTCTTGCGAACGCGGAGGTTTCGTAATGCCCATACCCCGCGTCGGTGAGCGCGGCTTCGACCGCGTCGGCAATGTCGGCCGCCGCATCGTCGTCGGGCAGCGGCGGCGGATGACGGTGGAAGAGCGTGTTCGGCTCGATGGTCAGATGGTAGAAGGAGAGATGCGGACTCGCAAAGGCGAGCGCCGCAACGACGTCGTCCCGGGCCTCTTCCACCGTCTGCCCGGGCAGCGCGTACATGAGATCGAGATTGACGTTGCCGAAGATCTCGAGCGCGGCGGCCGCCGCAGTCCTGGCCTCGCGCTCGTCGTGCACCCGCCCGAGCGCGCGTAGATGAATCGGGTTGAAGCTTTGCACGCCCAGCGACAGGCGATTGACACCCGCGGCCCTGAAGCCGGCGAATTTCACCTGCTCGAAGGTTCCGGGATTCGCCTCCAGCGTGATTTCCGCATCGGGTGCCAAAGGCACCCTCGCGCGAACCGCCGCGAGAATGCGATCGATCGCTTCGGGCGAGAACAGGCTCGGTGTCCCTCCGCCGAAGAACACCGACGCGAAGCGGCGGCCCCAGATCGACGGCAGCGCGAATTCGAGATCTGCGATCAGAGCCTCGACGTATTGCGCCTCCGGAATCTCGCCTCGCTTCTCGTGCGAGTTGAAGTCGCAATACGGACACTTGCGGATGCACCAGGGAATGTGAACGTACAGCGCGAGCGGCGGCGGTGCCGCAAAGCGCGGCGCCGAGGGCGGCGCGATCGAAGTGGTCGTCGATGCCACCGGCTACGCTTCCCGTTCAAGCCGCGCGACGAGTGCCCGCATTGCTTGGCCGCGATGCGACCGCGCGTTCTTCTGCTCCGGGGGCATCTCGGCGCCGGTCAGCCCGCTTTCCGGGTCGAGGAAGTATGGATCGTAGCCGAAGCCGCCGCTGCCGCGCGGGGCATCGATGATCGTGCCGTCCCAGCGCCCCTCGGCGATGATCGGCTCAGGGTCTGCGCCGTGGCGCATCAAGGCCAGCACGCAATAGTAGTGCGCGCGCCGATCGGCGGTCCCGGCCAGATTGGCGATCAGTTTTTCGTTGTTGCGCCGGTCCGATCTGGGCTCGCCGGCGTAGCGCGCCGACTGCACGCCGGGCACACCGCGGAGCGCGGCGACGCACACCCCCGAGTCGTCCGCGAGCGCGGGTAGCCCGGCGCTGCGGCTGGCGTGGCGCGCCTTGGCAAGCGCGTTCTCGACGAACGTCGGGTGCGGCTCGTCGGTTTCCGCGATCCCGAGCTCGGCCTGCGCGACGACCTCGATTCCGAGCGGCGCGAGCAACCGCCGGAATTCGCGCAGCTTCCCATCGTTGCCGGAGGCGAGCACCAGGCGCGGAAACGTTGCCATGCGATGCTCCCCCTCACCCTCCCCTCTCCCCCGCATGCGGGGGAGAGGGTGCGCAAGCGAAGTGCAGCGCGGGTGAGGGGGTCATTCCGTTTCACGCGCGAGCGCGCGCTTCTGAGCTGCGATAAGCTCGCGAATGCCGCCTTCGGCGAGCGAGACGAGTGCGTCCATCTCGCCACGCGTGAAGGGCGAGCCCTCTGCAGTGCCTTGAACTTCGACGAATCCTCCGCGCCCGGTCATGACGACGTTCATGTCCGTGTCGCAGGCCGAGTCCTCTGCATAATCGAGATCGAGCGCCGGCACGCCGTCGACCACGCCCACCGACACCGCGGCGACGAAGTCGGCAAGCGGGTCGACGAGGACGAGGCCTTCCGCTCTGCACCAGGAAATCGCGTCGTGCAGCGCCACGCATGCACCGGTGATCGACGCGCAGCGCGTGCCGCCATCGGCCTGGATTACGTCGCAATCGATGCGCAGTGTGCGTTCGCCCAGTGCCTTGAGATCGACGATCGCCCGCAAGCTCCTGCCGATCAGGCGTTGAATTTCCTGGGTGCGGCCGGACTGCCGGCCCTCGGCCGCTTCGCGCCGCGAGCGCGTGTTGGTCGCGCGCGGCAGCATGCCGTACTCGGCGGTGATCCAGCCCTGCCCCCGACCTCTGAGGAACGGCGGCACGTCCTGCTCGACGCTCACCGTGCACATCACGCGCGTTTCGCCGCACTCGATCAGCACCGAGCCCTCGGGATGACGCGTGTAATGACGAGTGATGCGCACCGGTCGCAGCTCGTCGGCGCGCCGGTTGGAAGCGCGTGCGCTCATTTAAGAAAATTCGACCATGGAGGAAGGATTATAGCGGCGCCGCCGAAGAACCCGCTGGAACGAACCGTCAACGAAGCTGACCCCGCCACCACGTGGCCGTCGCGAGCAGGCCCTGATCCAGCGAGAACGGTGGCGTCCAGCCGGTCAGCCCGCGAAAGCGCAGCGCGTCGACTTCGAGTGAATCCAGGAGCCGCGCCGCGTCGCCGCGCCGGCCGATGATGGTCGCGGCCCCGCGCAGGAATGACGGCGGCAGCGCGAAAAGACGCGGCTCGACCGAAAGCGCGCGGGCGAGCTTGACGATGAGCTCCGACGTGGAGATGGTTTCCGCGTCGGCGATGGGGAGTGCGTCCCCGCGCGGCGCCGGCCCCGTCAGCGCCGCCTCGAGGGCGCTCACGGCGTTGCCGACGTAGAGAAGGCTTCGCCGGTTGACGATGCCGGCGAGCGGCAAGCGCTGCCTTCCCGCCACGCTTGCCAGGAGCGTGCGGAAATTGCCCTTCACCCCGGGACCATAGGTGAGCGGCAGTCGCAGAATGATGGTCTCGACCCCGCGCGTTGCCGCGATCTCGCGCAGGACATTCTCGGCCTCTGCCTTGCTGCGCGCGTAGGCGTCCTGCGGCGCGGACGGGTCGCCCGCACGGAACGGCCGGCCCGGTTCGCTGGCTTCACCGTAGACCTTGACCGTGCTCGCGAACACGATGCGACGCACGCCCGCGCGCGCCGCCGCGTCGGTCAGACGGCGCGTCACATGGACGTTGGCGACGACATAGGGCGTCGGCGCCTCGGCTTCGCGACCGGCGCGATGCGCCCGTCCGGCGAGATGCACGACGGCTTCGACACCGCCCAGCACTTCGTGCCAGTCGGCAGCGGCGAAATCGCCCAGCGCGACGTAGGAAGAGCGGTTCGCGTCCTCGGGCGCGAGCGCGCGTACGACCGCGACGTGCGGGACGCCGGCTTTCGCAAGGTGTGCGCAGAGCGCGCGGCCGATGAAGCCGCCCGCGCCGGTCACCAGGACCTTGCCGCCCGGAGGCAGCGCTATACCCATTTCCAGCCGTGCTTGCGATAGAAGCGAACCGCGCTCCTCGCGAAATGGGCGATGTGCCGGGCGCCCTTGCGCGCCGCACCGCCGCCGTGATGCACGATCTTCACCGAGGGTACGTAAGCGCTCCCGGTGATGCGGTTCAAGCGCACGCTCCAGTCGAAATCCTCGAAGTAGAGGAAATATCCCGGATCGAAGCCACCGGTGGCGTCGACGGCCTTGCGGCGTGCCAGCATGAAGCAGCCGCTCAGCAACGGCACGGGAGAGACAAAGCCGTCGCCGCTCACCGCCTCGATCGCGTCGCGCATCTCGTAGCGCTCGAGACGCCCCCGGCACCACCGTCGCAGCGCCGCCGGGGCGAATGCGCGCAGCGCGAGGTCGAGCACCGCGGGATAGCGCTTGCATGTGAATTCGCGTTCGCCATGGGCACCGGACACAGCCGGGGCGAGCACTCCGATTTCCGGATGCGCGTCGAGAAAGCGCATGCCCGCGACCAGCGCATCGGGCGCGAGCTCGACGTCGGGATTGAGCACGAGGTGGTAGTGCGTGTTGCCGCCGTGCATGACCAGGTTGTGCGCGCGGCCGTAGCCGAGGTTGTTGTGGCGGTGGAGATAGTTCATGGTCCAGCCGGAACCCCGGAAGCGCGATTCGCCGAGATGGACCACGGCCTCAGCGGTCGTGCGCGATCCCGTGTTGTCGACGAGCACGACGTTCGCATCGCGCAGGATGCCCTCGCCGCGCGCAGCATCGAGCGCCGTCGCCAGTGAGACGAGACAGCGTTCGAGAAGCACGAGATCGGGCTGATACGTGACGATGCTGACCGTCAGCGTTACGGGAGCCACGGCGGGAGGCTACGATCGCGGGATCAGTTAGAATCCTCGTCGATTGCCAGTCCCGCGTCAAATCGCCCCAAAAACAGGCACAGGTTCAGTCCAAACTGAACCTTCACCCAAAGACAGCCCATGGCTGACCCAACGCCACTCCGCTACGCGGCGGATGATCTACGTGTATTCGCGCGCACGCTGCTCGGGCGCGCCGGCGTGCGCAGCGACATTGCGGACGATATCGGTGACGTGCTGCTCGACGGCGATCTCCTCGGCCACACGACACACGGGCTCGCGCTGCTCTCTCCGTATCTGGACGAGCTCGCGCACGATCGAATGGCGAAGAGCGGCGAGCCCGTGGTGCTCTCGCGTCGAGCCGCAGTGCAACTCTGGGACGGCAAGCGCCTGCCGGGACCGTGGCTCACGCTGCGCGCGCTGGAGTCGGCGGCGACGATGGCGCGCGAGCAGGGCACGGGCACGGTGGTCATCCGCCGCTCGCACCATATCGCCTGTCTCGCCGCGTATCTCAAGCGCACGACCGACGTGGGCCTGGTGGCGATCATCCAGAGCTCGGATCCGGCGGTGGCCGCCGTCGCGCCGCACGGCGGCATGACGCCGTTCATCACGCCCAATCCCATCGCCGCGGGCGTGCCGACATCCGGCGATCCGATGCTGATCGACGTATCGACCTCGATTACCAGCATGGGCTACGCGCTGCAGCAGATGCGCGCCGGCAAGCAACTACCGGGTGCGTGGCTGGTCGACGCCGAAGGCCGTCCGACTGCCGATCCCGCCGCGATGGTCAACGAGCCGAAAGGCGCGCTCCTGCCTCTGGGCGGGATCGACGCCGGACACAAGGGCTTCGCGCTGGCGCTTCTGGTCGAGGCGCTGACCGCCGGGCTCGCCGGGCACGGGCGCGCGGACGCGCCCGAGGGTTGGACCGGCACGACCTTCGTTCAGGTGTTCGATCCCGAAGCATTCGGCGGACTCGGCGCGTTCTGTCGACAGATGGATGCGGTCGCGGCCGCTGCGCGCGGCGCCAAGCCGCGGCCAGGCGTCGATCGCATTCGCATGCCGGGTGAGCGCGGACTCGCGCGTTATCGCGATCAGCTCGCGCACGGCGTCGCGCTCTATCCGACGATCCTGCCGGCCCTTGCGGCGTGGGCGGAGAAATACCGCGTCGAGGCGCCAAAGACATTGGCGTAGCCCGGATTTAAGCGCCCGGGCATCGCTTCGCGCTCAGCCCGGGCTACATGCCGTCCCGTCGCCCATGCGTCACCCGCGGGATGCCGGCAAGGTCGCGCGCCGAGGTGATCGCCACGAAACCGGCCTCGTGCAGGAGCGCCTGCACCGCGCCCGCCTGATCGTGCCCGTGCTCGAGCGCCAGCGCGCCACCCGGTGCAAGGTGGCCGGAGGCCGCAGCGACGATCGCGCGCATCGCATCGAGCCCGTCGCCGCCCGGAGAGAGCGCGCCCGCGGGTTCGTAGCGCAGGTCGCCCTGAAGAAGGTGCGGATCATGCTCCGCGACGTAGGGCGGATTGGCGAGGACGACGGCGAAGCGCTCGCGAGGAACGCGCGCGAACCAGTCGGATTCGATGAACGTTGCATTGACGATGCGCAGTCGCGTCGCGTTGCGACGCGCGAGCGCGACGGCCGCCGCGGCGAGATCGGCACCGAGCACTGCGGCGCGGGGCCGCTCATGGGCAATCGCCAACGCCACGGCGCCTGACCCGCAACCCAGATCGAGCACGCGCTCCGTTGCGTCGGTCTCGAGCCAGGCGAGCGCCAGCTCGACCAGCAGCTCGGTCTCGGGTCGGGGAATGAGCACGTCTGGCGTGATCTCGAGATCGAGCCCGAAGAATTCGCGACGCCCGGTGAGATAGGCGATCGGCTCGCCGTCATGACGCCGCCGCGCCAGGGCGTCGAACGCGCGCGCCTGGTCGCGCGACAACGCCGCGTCTCCATGCGCGGCGAGCCATGCACGATCGCGATCCAGAACGTGCGCGAGCAGAAGCTTGGCTTCGAGCGGGTTGAGCCCGCTCAGGGCAAGCGCCGCGGAAACCGTCGGCGGGAGATACATCGGCTTTTCACCTGTCGGCGAACGATTGCGATTTAAGGGAAATGGGGCTGCCTTGCAGTGTACAACGGCCATAGGCAATAATGGCTCCACGCCTCGGACGCGGTCGGCGCGAGACATTGACGGCGCTCACGATTTCTCCGGTCACTGCGATATCGGGCACTCAGGGGAACTCTCGAGGAGGAGCAATGCCGTCACGACGCGACTTTCTGAAGACCACCGGCGGACTCGTGATCGCCACCGGCGGGACGTGGCTGGCTACGCACGCGCGCGGCGCAGTGCCCAATCCGCCGGGGCTCGCACCGCTTCCGGCCGGCGCGGTTGCCTCGGGCGATCTGGAAGCCATCGCCGGCAAGGTACCGCTGATCAAGCGCACATGGCGCCCGCCGAATTACGAAACGCCGCTGTCGTATTTCGCGGAGGACTTCACGCCGAACAACGCGTTCTTCGTTCGCTATCACCTGGCGTCGATCCCCACCGTCGCTGCCGACAAGTGGTCGCTCAAGATCGGTGGCGATGCGGCCGCGACACCCTTCGAGATCACCTTCGACCAGCTCAAGCGCGACTATCCTGCAGTCGAGCTGGCGGCGGTGAATCAGTGCTCCGGCAATCGCCGCGGACTGTTCGACCCCCACGTCGCCGGCGTCGAATGGGGCGTGGGCGCCATGGGCAACGCGCGCTGGAAGGGCGCGCGGCTCAAGGACGTGCTCGCTAAGGCAGGCCTCAAGAAGGAAGCCCTCGAGATCGCCTTCGACGGCGCAGACGGTCCGGTGATGCCCGGCACGCCCGATTTCCAGAAGTCGATCCCGGTGTGGAAGGCGCTCGACGAGAACACGCTGATCGCCTACGAGATGAACGGCGAGCCGCTGCCGCACTGGAACGGCTTTCCGGCGCGCATCGTGGTTGCCGGCTGGACCGGGACGTACTGGATGAAGCACGTGACCTCGATCAACGCGATCAGCAAGCCCTTCGATAATTTCTGGGTCAAGGCCGCGTACCGTATCCCGACCAACCGCTTCCCGCTGGTCGAGCATTTCGCCTCGCAGATGACCGACGCCAACGAGCCGATCACCGAAATGGTCGTCAATTCGATCATCACCAACGTCGCTCCTGGGCAGGAGGTCGCGGTGGGCCGCGCATTCGAGGTCAAAGGCGTGGCGTGGGACGGCGGGCGGGGAATCGCCAGTGTCGATGTTTCGGTCGATGGCGGACGCTCGTGGCGGAGCGCCACGCTCGGCGCCGACCACGGCCGGTTCTCGTTTCGTAGCTTCAGCCAACCGTTCACACCGAGCGAGCGCGGCGCGCTCGTGGTCATGGCGCGGGCGAGCAATCGCGCCGGCGGCACGCAGACCATGGAGCTCATCCTCAACCCTGCCGGCTATCACCACAACGTTGTCCAGCGGATTGCCATCAACGCGGTTTAGAGGAGCGAGCGATGAAAGCGATGATTCTGTCTTCGACGTTCGTCCTCGCCGTGGCCATTGGCGTTGCCGTCGCGCAGGAGCGGCGGCTCGAACTCAAGGACGCACCGGGACGCGCGCAGGTCGAAGCCAACTGCGGGTCGTGCCACAGCCTCGATTACGTGTTGATGAATTCGCCGTTCCTCGATCGCAATGCTTG
>WNGK01006817.1_pt1 | contig 12002 bp, 8 predicted proteins | sample 5400601 | NCBI WGS metagenome assembly WNGK01 (sample SAMN13153376, study PRJNA577476) | soil metagenome | isolation source: 60 cm soil or saprolite under Garry oak tree replicate 1 | place: USA:California | collected 2016-06-15
TCTGCGTCGGCATGGGGATGGGCGCGGCGCTCCTGTGGGAGCGTGTCTAGAGGCGTCGCTTGCGATGCCGACCCTAAGAGGCCGCGCCGACCTGCGCGGCGCGGCCGCTAAACCCGGCTCCGAACCGAAGCCGCTGACGCAGTTCAAGCTCGCACAGGTGAGAAGGCCGGAGCTCGAGCGGCCGCTCGCAGTCGTGACGATCGACAACGATGCCGACCATACGAAGCCGACCGTGTTCGGACGGTCCGCGTTCGAGTCGCTCGACCGCGTGCTCGGTGAGCTCGAGAGCGGCGACTGGGCCGCGCTCGTGATCACCGGCAAGCCCTACTTCTTCTCGGCCGGAGCCGACCTCGACGAGTTCTCGCGCGCCTCACCGGATCTCGCGCGCGAGGGCAGCAGGACCGGCCACGAGCTGTTCGGCCGCATCCAGGCGCTGCCGTATCCCACGGTCGCCGCGATCAACGGGGCCTGCCTGGGCGGTGGCGTCGAGCTCGCGTTCCATTGCGATGCGCGCACGATCTCGACAGCGGTTCGCCATTTCGCCTGCCCCGAATGTCTGCTGGGGATCGTTCCCGGCTGGGGCGGAACCCAGCTCACCCCGCGGCTCGTCGAGGCCGAGACCGCAATCGAATTCGTCGTTGAGAGCCCGCTCCGCCAGAACCGGATGCTCGACGGCCGCCGGGCGCACGAGCTCGGCTTCGCCGACCGCCTGCTCGAGCCTGCCGAGTTCGTGGACGAGTCGATCGCCTATGCCGTGGAGCTCGTGACGCTTCCCCCCGAGCCACGTCCCGGGGTCAGACCCCCGGACACGCCGCTCGCGGACGTGTTCCAGCAGGCCCGCGCTCGGCTGGACGACGCCGTCCACGGCGCCGCGCCGGCTCCCTACAGGGCGCTCGACCTGATCGAGGGCGCGCTCTCGGGTTGGAGCCTCGAGGAGGGCTACCGGGCCGAGGAGGATGCGATCGCCGAGCTTTTGCCGAGCCCGGAGGCTCAGGCTTCGCTCTATGCCTTCGACCTCGTCGAGCGGCGGGCGAAGAAGCGACCGAGTCTCGACGCCGAGCCGCGCACCGTCACCAAGGTTGGCATCGTCGGCGCCGGTCTGATGGCGACACAGCTCGCGGCACTCTTTGTCCGCCGCCTCGAGCTGCCGCTCGTGATCGCGGACGTCGACGAGCAAGCTCTCGAGCGCGCCCGCGGGGCGATCGAGGCGGAGCTGGCCGGTCTGGTCGCCAAGGGACGCTATGAAGAGGGAAAGGCCCGTTTCCTCGCCTCGCTCGTGCACACGACGACGGGCCGGGCGGAGTTCGCCGGCTGCGAGCTCGTGCTCGAGGCCGTCTTCGAGCAGCTGGAGCTGAAGCAAACCGTGTTCGCCGAGCTCGAAGCCGTGGTTGGGCCGAGCTGCGTCCTGGCGACCAACACCTCCGCGCTCTCCATCACCGCGATGGCCGCCGGGCTCGAGCATCCCGAGCGGCTGGTCGGCATGCACTTCTTCAACCCCGTCGGGCTGCTGCCACTCGTCGAGATCGTCCGCGGCGAGCGGACCGACGACGCGACCGTCGCGACCGCGGCCGACCTCACCGCGAAGCTCCACAAGCGTCCTCTGCTCGTCCAAGATGCGCCCGCCTTCGTCGTCAACCGCATCCTGACGCGGCTCCTCTCGGTCGTCCTCGCGGCGCTCGAGCGCGGTAATTCGATCGAAGAGACCGACGAGGCGATCCTCCGGCTCGGCCTGCCGATGGCGCCGTCCGTGCTGCTGCAGCTGGTCGGCCCGCGCGTCGCGCTCCACGTGCTCGAGACGCTGAACGACGCGTATCCCGACCGCTTCCCGTTGTCGCAAACCCTGGCGAACTACGCCGAGGGCCACGAGGAGATCTCCGTCGTCGACCGGAGCCCGCTCTCGCCGGACGAGATCCTCGAGACAGCGCTGGCCGCGATCGCAGACGAGATCCGCCACCTGCTCGACGAGGGCGTCGTGCCCACGGCGGCCGACGTTGACACCGCCCTGATTCTCGGCGCGGGCTTTCCATTCTGGCTCGGCGGGATCACCAAGCACATCGAACAAGTGGGCATCTCGGAGAGAATGCCGTCGTGAACGACGACTGGCGGATCAGGGTCGACCTCGAGGAAGGCCGTGCCGAGAGCACGCTCGAGCGGCTCGGTCTCGACCTCAGCTTCGAAGCCCGCCGGTTGGCCGAGGACCTCGAGGGCCGCCGCCTGGTCGTGTCGCGCGACGACGAGACGCTCTTCGTCTACGCCGGCTCGCGGGCCGAAGCGGAGCGCGCCCGCGACGTCATCGAAACGGAGCTTCGCGAGACGGGCGCCGAGGGACGGGTCGGCTCGATCGAGCACTGGCTCGCGGAGGAAGACCGCTGGGACGACGAGGCACCGCAGGAATTCGAGGCCGAGCAGGAGGTGCTGAAGGAAGGGCTGTCGCCCTGGGAGGTGCGGCTCGAAGCAGACACCCCCGAGGCAGCGGAAACCCTCGCCGCCAAGATCGCAGCGGACGGCTACAGCGTCGTTCGCCGCTACCGGTACGTCCTCGTCGGCGCCGATTCCGAAGAAGGCGCTCGCGAGCTCGCAAAAAGGCTCCACGGCGAGGTCGAGGCAAGCGGGGAACTGGTCTACGAAACGCTTCCGCAGAACCCGTTCGTCATCTTCGGCGGCCTCGGCGGGTCAGGCACTCCTCTCTAAGCGGTGGCCTGGCCGGTGACGTTGCCCGCTTCCTGGGTCGCGAGCACCAAGCCAGAGGCCGCGTGATCGCGGGCCAGGGAGCTTGGCCGACGTTGCCGGTCAGGCCACGGGTTCCGCAAAGCCCCGGAAATGGGGTATGCTGCTGGTGCGAGGCTCGCCAAAGGGGTAAACGCGGGCTCGCTTCTCATTACGAGGATTGCAGCACTGGAAAGTGCTGCGTCGATGCAAGAGACGACCGAGCAGCCGACGCTAGCGCCGGAGGCGGCAAACGGTCTCACCGAGACCGCCGCCCGCGCGCAAGACTGGGCCGGAGAGCCATTTCTCCGGGCCGACGAAGACCCTGCCGTCGTACTGGCCCCCGGAACTGCCCGCAGGCTTGCTCTCGACGACGCCGTGGAGGAGATGGACGCGGGCCGCACCACGCCCTCCTACGAATGGAAGCGCCGCTACGCGCTGATGCTCGGGCTCGAGCGCGTGCTCACCAACCGTCCGCCGCGGCTCGCCTCCGGAACCGAGCTGCGGAAGCACCAGATCGACGCGCTCGCCGGCATGCTCACCGAATTGATCGCCGCGGCTCAGGCCGCGCCTGAGCTCGGGAACGGGAACGGCGCCTACGCCGAGCCGGAGGTCGACGAGGAGGAGGAAGACGAGCTGGAGCCGGCGGCGGCCGCCGACGGCGACGGGGACGAGCTGCCGCTGCCGCTCTCGCCTGAAGAAGACCCCGGCGCAGTCCGCCGCTTCCGCTTCAGGCATCCGACCGCGTCCGGCAAGACGATCGCCGCCGCCGGGTTCGTCGAGGCCGCGCGCACGCTGGGCGTGCTCATCCTCACCCACCGCCGCCTGCTCGTTTCCCAGTTCAACCGTGACCTGACGGCCGAGGGGTACGGCGACCGGATAGTCGACGCCGTCGAGCGCGGCCAAGAGCCGCCCGAGGCGAACCCGCTGACGATCCAGACCTACGCCTGGTTCGCGCGCCACTGGGGCGACCTGAACCCGGAGGCGTACCACCTCGTGATCGCCGACGAGGCCCACACCGCCCTCGGCGAGAAGACGAGCGCGGCGATCCGCGGCTTCACGAACCCGATCTACATCGGCATGACCGCGACCGAGCAGCTGATCGCGAAGCAGGTCTCGGACGTCTTTCCTGCTTCCGTCGACGACCTGCCGCTGGCCGATGCGGCCCGGCGCGGGCTGATCGCGCCCCTGCGCTCCCTACGCGTTCCACCGGCCGCGGCGATCCACACCGTGCCGATCGTCGGCGGCGACTTCGAAGAGCGAGCCCTGGCGCAGGCGCTCGACCACCAGGCCCTGAACCAGGCTGCCGCGAGCCTCTACCGGGACCGCTTCGACTCGACGCCCGGGATCGTCTACGCGGCCGGCGTCGAGCATGCCTACAACCTGGCGAAAGAGTTCCGAGCAGCCGGGCTGAAGGCCGAGGCGGTCAGCGGCCGGACGCCGCCGGTGAAGCTGGCCGAGATTCTCGCCGCCTACGAGCGCGGTGGGATTGACGTCCTGATCAACGCAATGCTGCTCGCGGAAGGTTGGAACTCGCCGCGCGCGACCGTCTGCATGCACCTGGCTCCGACCGCGAGCAAGCGCGTCTACCAGCAGCGAATCGGCCGGATCATGCGCATGCACCCGCGCAAGGAAGCGGGCGTCGTGGTCGACTTCGTGCCCAAGGCGGCGACCCACAACGAGCGCGTCGTCTCGCTGCACAGCCTGCTCGACTCCGACTTCTACCGCGAAGGCGCGCGCGTCACGCCGGCGCCTCGGCGCCGCCAGCAGCGGCGCGCCCGCCGGAAGCTCTCGCCGGCGCCCTGGCTCGTGCCGGTCACGGCCGACGTGAAGCGCCGGCTCGGTGTGATCACGCGCGAGTGGCAGCGGATCGACCCGCGCTTCCTCGACGAGGACGAGCAGCGCTACTGGGCGACGATCGCCGGTCGCAACGTCCGCTTCGACGAGCGTGTCGAGTTCGCGAAGAAGTTCACCGAGGGCGGCGCGTCCAGGGGTGCGCTCGAGACTTTCCTGGCCACCTGCGCCGCGGAGAACCCGAACCGCCGGCTGCGAATGACGGCTCTTGCCGACCGCGTCTCGATGGTGGTCGAGCGCGCTGATTTCGACGATCTCGTCACCCTGGTCACCCAGGCTCCGACCTGGGAGAAGGACCGCGTCCAGGGAGTCCGGATCCTCCTGCGCGCGATCGGCGAGGGTAAAGCCGATGCGCCCGAGCAGATCCTCGCCCGCTGGATCTGGCGGCTCGCGCGCGCAACGCGCAAGGTGCAGGATCGCCGGGCGAGCGCCGAGTTCCCGGAGGCGAAACGCCTGCTCGGGGCGCTGGCCAACTCGCGCGGACACCGTCACGAGGAGAACGCCGCGAAGCTCGTCAACGCCGCCCGCGAGCAACCGCTCGAAGTGGGGGCGGCGCTGCTCGCATCCGCCGAGGGCTACACACCGCGCGCCAACCAGCTGATCGACGCCGCCCGCGAGCAGCTCGGCACGCTGCCGGAAGTCGCGCACGGGCTCGCCGAGAACCTGCCGGCGCCCAAGCAGCCGAGCGGAAGATCGCGCCGGCGGCGGAGACGGCGCAAGAAGAAGTCTCAGAACGCGCAGCAGCAGCAGCAGCAGGCCCAGAACGGGCAGCAGCAGCCGCAAGCGGCGCAGGACGCCACGAAGCCGACAGACGAGCCGGCAAAGCCGGAGCCCGCGCCGGCGCAAGAACCGTAACGCCCGGCTTCAACGAAGGACCATAAGCCGTGGCTCTTCTGCTCGGGGTCGCCTTTCTCGTCGGTGTCATCACCGCGGTCTCACCCTGCGCGTTCCCGGTCTTACCGATCGTCTTCGCAGGCGGCGCGAGCGGAGGGCACCGCCGCCCGCTCGCGATCATCGCCGGAGTCGTCGTCGGCTTCACCGGCTCGCTGCTCGCGGTGTCATGGCTGCTGCGACAGCTTCACCTCCCCCAGGATCTCCTGCGCAACATCTCGATCGCGCTCCTCTTCGTCGTCGCGGCGACCCTGCTCGTTCCCCGCCTGGGCCAGGTGCTCGAGCGGCCGCTTGCCCGCTTCAGCCGCCGGCCCGGGGGCGATCTCGGTGGCGGGTTCGTGCTCGGGCTGGCGCTCGGGCTCGTCTTCGTGCCCTGCGGCGGCCTGATCCTCGCCTCGATCATCACCGGCTCTGCGAGCGTCGGCAGCGGGGAGCGCGAGGCGATGGCGCTCGCCTACGCGATCGGCATCGCACTGCCGATGCTGGCGGTCGCCTACGGCGGCCGGCGTGCAGCCGGCGGCTTGCAGTTCTTCCGGGCGCACGCGGCCCAGGTTCGCGCCGGCCTCGGTGCCCTGATCGCGGTGACGGCTCTGCTGATCACGTTCAACGTCGATCGCTCGCTCGCGAACATCGGCACGTTGGGGCTCGCCGACCGGCTCCAGAGCAGCTGCGCGGTTCAGCAGCGGCTGACCGGACGGTGTCACCACGAGTCGAGCAACCTTGCGAACTTCGGTCCCGCGCCCGCCTTCACCGGCATCAGCGACTGGTTCAACTCGAAGCCGCTGACGCTCCAGCAGCTCCGCGGCAAGGTCGTCCTCGTCGATTTCTGGACGTACTCCTGCATCAACTGCCTGCGGACGCTGCCGCACCTGAAGTCCTGGTGGAAGGCCTACCACCGGGCCGGACTGGAGATCGTCGGCGTTCACACGCCGGAGTTCGCGTTCGAGGCGGTGCCGCACAACGTCGGCTCGGCGACCAAGCAGCTCGGCGTCAGCTGGCCCGTCGCGCTCGATCCGAAGTACAAGACGTGGAACGCCTACCGGAACCAGTACTGGCCGGCCGAGTACCTGATCGACAAGCGCGGGGACATCCGCAACGAGCACTTTGGCGAGGGTGAGTACAGCCGGACGGAGAACCTGATCCGGCAGCTCCTCGGCGAAGCAGGGCCTGGGAAGGCCGAGCTCGCCGACATGACGCCGACTGAGTTGACGACTCCCGAGACCTACCTCGGCTACGACCGGCAGCTCACGGGCTATGTGGGCTCGAAGGCTTTGCCCAACGTTGCACACAACTACAAGGCCCCGGAGGACGTCAGCCAGAACAGCTGGGCGCTGTCAGGTCGTTGGCGGCTCGGTGGCGAGCATACGACCGCCGTGCGAGACGCAGAGCTTGCGCTCCACTTCCACGCGAAGGATGTCTACCTCGTCATGGGCGGCCACGGCAGCGTCGGCGTCTCGGTCGACGGCCACAAACTGCGGACCATCGCCGTCAAGGGGATCGACCGCCTGTACACCGTCGTGACCCGGCCACAGCTGCTGGACGCGCAGCTTCGTCTCAGGTTCACGCCCGGCGTCTCTGTCTACTCGTTTACCTTCGGGTAGAGCTCTAGCTGGCGGGCCCACGCGGGCCCGACTCGCCGTTGCCGCCCTCGCGCTCGCGCAGGTAGCGCGTCAGCTCGGCGGCGAGAGCGTCGCCGGAGGGAAGCTCGAAGTCGTCCTCGACAGTGTCGGCCCGTTGCTCGAGCTCCTCGACGTACGCGGCCGTCTCCTCGTCGCTGGCGACCGCCTGGCTGACCTGCTCCTCGTAGGTCTCGGCCGCCTGGTCCAGCTCAGCCGTGTCGATCTTGACCCCGAGCAGCGCGCCGAGACGCTCACACAGTGCTGACGCGGCCCGAGGGCTCGGGGTCAGCGAGACGTAGTGCGGTACTGCCGCCCAGAGGCTCGCCGACGGGATCCCGGCCTTGTTGCACGCGTCGTGGAGGACACCGATGATCCCTGTCGGCCCCTCGTAGCGTGAGGTCGAGAGACCGAGCTCTTTAACGAGACCCTCGTCGGAGGCGCTGCCGGTCACCGGCGAAGGCCGCGTGTGCGGCACGTCGGCGAGCAACGCACCGAGAGACACCACGAGCTCGACCCCGAGCTCCTGAACGTGGTCGACGACCAGGTCGCTGAACGTGCGCCAGCGAAGGTTCGGCTCGATGCCGAGCAGCAGCAAGACGTCGCGGTCGAGGCGGCGCGGTTTCGCGTGGTAGAAGGCTGTCTCCGGCCAGTCGATCTGGCGTGTGATGCCGTCGACGAGCGAGACGTGCGGACGGGTCGCCTGGAAGTCGAAGAAACCCTCCGGATCGACCTCCGCGATCTGGTCGGCGCCCCACAACCTCGCGAGGTACCCGGCCGCAAGCGAGGCCGCCTGCGCGCCGTCGTTCCAGCCGCGAAACGCAGCGACGAGAACCGGCCGGGTGAGCTCCGGCCGGGCGGAAACCCGAAGCTCCGATTCCATCCCGGAAGTTTACGCGTGTCCTGCCGAGGCATCTCCCGCGATGCCGTCTGAGAGGCCGTGGCGGCTTTGCCGGTGCGGCCGTATTAACCCGGGTCTAGTAAGAGGCACGGACCGGAGGGTCGTCGGCATGGCGAACCGCCAACCAGGCCGGCGGGCGCCAGAAGGCTGTGATGAGGGCAACGATGCCGGCCCAGGCGGTCGCGGCGACGGCGACGTGCAGCAACACGAGATACCAGGGCAGATGCAGCCGGTACTGCAGCTCGCCCAGGCCGACCTGCACGAGCAGGACCGCGAGCACGGCCAGCGCGGCGATGAACAGCCGCGGCGCCCGCGATCGCCGGGCCGCCAGATAGCCGAGCAGGAACAGGAACGCGCAGCCGAAGACCGCCACGACCCCCGCATGAGCGTAGAGAACCGGTTCTAAGCGAGCGAGCCTGTGGACTTCCGTCGTTCCGCCACCCGAGTGCGGGCCCGCCGCGGTGGCGAGCGCACCGCTGACGACGAGCGCCAGCCCCGCGACCGCGACGCCGGCGCCGTAGAGCCGGAGCTCCCGTGGGACGAGCGGCTCGGCCCGCCCGCCGATGAGCTCGGAGGCGAAGAAGACCAGCACGACCGCACCCGCGAGCAACACCATTGACAGCAGCAGATGGGCCGCCACGACTGGCCAGCGCAGGTCGGTCTTGACGGCGAGATAGCCGAGCGGCGCCTGCGCGAGAGTTCCGGCGAAAACCGCGACCGCGAGCTGCTTCGCCCGCCGTCCGAGCGGCGTCCACAAAGCCGCCACCGCAACGAACAGCGTGATCAGGATCGTCACGCCGCCGACGACCCGGTTTCCGAACTCGATGTAGGCGTGGTAGTCCTTCGCCGGCAGCGGATGGCCGGCTTCGCAGCCCGGCCAGTGGCGGCAGCCGAGACCGGAGCTGGTCAACCGGACGGCCGCGCCCGTCGCGACGATCACCCAGAGCGCAAAGAGCTCGAGCGCGGCTAACCGCAGAAACCAGACCGGCTGGAGCGCAAACGAGCGCGCCCGGCGCGCCGCCGACGTCGACTCGACGTGCACGCGAATCAGCCTACCCTGGGTCTAGGATCGGCGTTCCATGTCGACGTTCTCCCAGGAGCTGATCGGTCGTTCGGGATACCTGAACGAAGGGTTCGCGGACGTCTACGACCGCTACCGCCCCTCGCCCCCAAGCGAAGTGCTCGACGTCCTGACGGTCGTGGCCGGCGTCGAGCGGCCGGGTCTCGTCGTCGACCTCGGGTGCGGCACCGGCCTCGCGACCCGGGCGTGGGCGGAACGCGCCGACGAGGTCATAGGGGTCGAGCCGAACCCCCGCATGCTCGAGCGCGCACGAGCCGCCACCGCGCAGTCGAACGTCCGCTACGTCGAGGCATTCGGTGCGGAGACGCGCCTGCCGGACGGCCGGGCCGATCTGGTCACGAGCTTCCAGTCGTTCCACTGGATGGAGCCGCAGCCCGTCCTGGCCGAGGCGGCGCGGATTCTCAGGGACGGAGGCGTCTTTGCGGCCTGCGACTACGACGTCCCGCCGTTCGTCGAGCCCGAGGTCGACGCGGCGTTCTCGGCTCTCCTGAAGGCCCGACGCGAAGCGCGGAAGCGGTTGGGGATCCCCGCGGGGGCTTCGAGCTGGCCGAAAGAGAGGCATCTCGACGAGATCCGCGCGAGCGGTCGCTTTCGGTTTACCCGCGAGCTCGTCGCCCACGGCTGGCGGGAGACCGACGCCGGTGGGGTAGCCGGCCTGGCCGAGAGCATCGGCGCTCTCCGGCATCATCCGCCCGAGCAACTCCGCCTCCGCGAGACCGCAGATCGCGTGCTCGGCGACCGCACGTGGCCGCAGCTGCTCTGCTACCGCATCCGGATCGGGATCAAATGAGCGGCTCGAGCAACTCTTTCGCCGGATAACCGTCGGCGCCGTCGACGGGAGTCGGTCGCGAGCCCAGGAAGAGCGGGCGGTCGGCGGCATTCAGCAGCACCGGCATCAGGTCAGGCCCGCGGAGTTGACCGAGAATGCCGTGGGCGCAGTCGAGCTCGCCGAAACTCGTGACGGCGTCGGCTCGGACGCCCGGCCCGGCGACGAGGAGCGGCACGGGGTCGCCGGAGTGGATCACCTCCGGCGAGGCCGGGGTTGCGTGGTCGCCGGTGACGCCGACAATCGCCCGGTCAGCGGGCAGGGCCGACAGCTCAGCGTCGAGCTCCTCGATCGCCCGCTGCTTCTGCTGCGGGTCCTTCGTGTGCCCCGCCTCGTCCACCCGCTTGTCGTGCACGTAGACGAAGGAGTCGCCGGCGTCGAGCCGCTCGGCGACCAGACCGAGATCAAGCTTCGCCTCGATCGGCTCCAGCCCGACGCAGCACCCGAGACCGCGGAGAAATGCCGATTCCGCGGCGAAGCTCCCGGAGAGCCCGTGGCGCTCCCGAAAGCTCGGCACCGCCCGGGGCCGGCCGAACCACTTGAGCGTGATCAAATTGAAGGGCTCGCCTTCCAGACGCCGCAGCACCTCGCGGCTCCACTCCTCGCAGGCGCGCGCCGTCCGCTCCGCCTCAGGGACGACCGGTCGCGGCCGCAGGACCGGGTGGCGGTCGCGGAAGAACGCATCCGTGTCCGTGACGCGGTCGTCAGCGCCTCCTGAAATCCGGAGCACAGATTCCCCGCGCCAGACGTGCTCGAGCGAGAACGTGAGCCCGTCGATCTCGATCCCGTTGCAGCGCTCGACGAGCCCTGCGGTCTGCTCGGCGTCGCGTTCCGGATGCGGGCGGCCGGTCAGCCACCAGCCGTCGTCCCGGCGCTCGGCCGGGCGCAGAGCCGCATAGGCGAACACGTGCTCGGCGCTGACCTCTTGTCCACGCCCCAGCGCCTCGAAGACCGCTCGGCCGGGAAATTCGTCGGGCCGGTAGCCGAGCATCGCCCAGTGCGCGACCTCGCTCGACGGCGCCCGGCCCGGCCCGACGCCGTGAAGAAGTCCGCACGACCCGCGCGCCGTAAGCGCGTCCAGGTTCGGGGTCGCCGCCGCTTCACCCGCCGTCCGTCCGCCGAGAACGTCGTGAGCGCGGTCGCCGAGCCCGTCGAGCAGGACGAGGACGATCGGGAGCACGCGGGCAGGCTAAACAAACCGCAAAGGGCGGCCCGAAAGCCGCCCTTCGCGTTACTCCGGCGCCACTGACCCCTAGCGGCGCCGAACTGTGATCGTCGGGCTGTACCCGGCGAGGTAACCAGCGCCAGCCTGGTTGATGGACATGGCGACGCGAATCTGTGACTTCCCCGTCGGCAGGGTCAGCCTGAAGACCGCGCTCGACTGGCCGCCGAGCCGGACCTTCTTCAGCGTCACCCACTGGCCGAAGCGCGAAAGCCTCTGAGCCTGTACCGAGCGGCGCGCGTGCGAAGCCGCCGACTGGACGATCGTAGTGAACCTTCCGTTGCGATAGCTGAGCCTGATCCGCGGGCGAACCTGGACGCCCACGGTGACGCTCGTGCGGCCGTTCCACTTCGCCTGGTACTGGGTCAGCGTCTTCGGCGACGGCGTCAGGACGAGATTCCACGCCCCTCCCGTCGTCGTCAGAACGGTTGTCATCTCAGCGAACGAGGTTTGCGGATAGGGCTGCTGGTAGATCGTCACCCTCTCGTTGGGGTTGCCACTCGAGGCGGTGCCAGAGAGTGTGACCTGCTGCCCGTAGACGATGATCGGAAGCGAGGCGCCGATCGTCACCGCGGGCGGCGGCCCCGTCACCCTGACGGTGCCCTTGACCGCAGCGTTCAGGCCGTCGTGGTAGCGGTAGATGGCTGCGGCCGTAAAGCGGTGCGAATAGGTCTTGCCGGGACCGAGTATCGGCGAGACGAACGATCCGTTGTTGGACACGACCTGATGGTTCTGCGTGTCCGAATTGACCCACCTGACCGTATCGCCCGTCTTGATCCTCGCTGTCGTCGGGACGAACGAAAGGCGTTTGATCTGAACCGTCACTGTCGCTGTCGACGCCGGCATGGCCGGCGAGGCGCCAACGGCGAGGGCAGCGACTGCGAGCAATGGGATGAAGAGCTTTT
>WNGK01012017.1_pt1 | contig 12000 bp, 10 predicted proteins | sample 5400601 | NCBI WGS metagenome assembly WNGK01 (sample SAMN13153376, study PRJNA577476) | soil metagenome | isolation source: 60 cm soil or saprolite under Garry oak tree replicate 1 | place: USA:California | collected 2016-06-15
GGTAGCACCGGAAATGAAATGACAGGAGCGAACGTGATACGAGGTCCGCATCGATGCAAGAAAAATCAACGCGTTATGAACTCCCAGCAATCAACTTCCATCTCGGGGAAACACCAACCCGAGAACCTGCGGGGAGAGGTGGAGCCTGCGGCTCGCGCAAAGCCTCGGACTACTCCGCCCCGACCGAAACCAGCGCCGGATCGAGCGGCATCGACAGCACGGCCTGCAGTCCCTCCGCCGCGTAGTCGATCTTGGCGCTGCCGCGCAGGACCGACTTGAGCTCGCGCTCGATGAGCTCGGTGCCGAAACCCTTCCGGCCCGGCTTCTTCACCGCCGGCCCGTCGCTCTCCCGCCACCTGATGATGAGCTTGCGCTTGGCGGGCCCGTCGATGTTCCAGGTCAGCGAAACATGGCCCTTGGTGTCCGAGAGCGCGCCATATTTCACCGCATTGGTCGCAAGCTCATGGGTGACGAGGCCGAGCGCCAACGCGGCGGTCGGCTTCAATGAAATCGAAGGGCCCTCGATCGTGATGCCGTGGCCGCCGTCGACGCGGTACGCCGCCAGCGCGGTCGCGAACACATCTTGCAACGGTACATCGCTCCAATGTTCCCGCGAAACGAGACCGTAGGCCGCGGCCATCCCCTGGATTCGTGCCGCGAAGGCATTCACGAAGGCCTCTGGAGAACGGCTTTTCTGGAAGCTCTGCTGCGCCATTGCGCCGACCACGCTCAGCATGTTCCTGACCCGGTGGTTCAACTCCTCCACCAGGGTGCGCTGCTGCTCCTCGGACTGGACGATCTTGGTGACGTCGAAGAATGTCACGACCACGCCGTCGATCACGCCGTTCTGGGTCCGGTAGGGCAGAACGCGCATCAGATAGTGTGCGCGCCCGTCCGATCGACGGACGCGGCGCTCGATCGTTTCCCCCCGTTCCAGTGCGGTGCGGATTTCGCGCCCGAGATCGCCCTCTTCGAGGTGGCTCGCTATATCGGTGAGCGGGCGGCCCCGATCGGTCGAGATGAGATTGAAGATCGAGGAGACGGCAGACGTGAAGCTCCGGATGATGAGCTCGTTGTCGAGGAAGATCGTGCCGATCTGGGTGCTTTCGAACAGATTTCGCAGATCGGTGTTGGCGCGATCGAGCTCCTCGATCTTGCTGTTGAGCTCCGCATTGACGGTGTGCAGCTCTTCATTGACCGACTGGAGCTCCTCCTTGGACGTCTCGAGCTCCTCGTTGGTGGACTGAAGCTCCTCGTTGACCGAAACCATCTCTTCATTGGCGGCTTTCAGCTCTTCGAGGGCAGTCTCGTATTCCTCGACCGTGGATTGGAGCCGCTCGCGGGTGTCGCGCAACTCGCGATCGATCTGCTCGACCGACGCGCCGCCGGTCATGCGCCGCCCTGCCGCCGCCTCCGAAGGATTCTGAAGAACGCCGACATCGGTGAAGAGGACCAGGAACAAGGGATCGGTGTCGTGATGGCCGAGCGGCTCGACCGTCAGCTTGATCGCCTGGACGTGGTCGTCGATCTCGACTGCCACCCCGTCCCGCACCGCCGTATGCCGGGTCTCCAAGGCCTCCTCGAAGGCGCTGCGCAGATCGAGACGCAAGCCGCGGCGTGCCGCGGCCAGAAGCTGCCGGCTCGGCATGCCGGACGCGGCTTCGAGGTATTTCCCGGTGCGGGCCGAATAATGCACGATATCGCCTTCCCGGTTCACCACGACGTGGGGCGGCGCAAAATTCTCCAGAACCCGAGTTTCGACCGCGTGCCTTAGAATGGCTGCCGGCTCCCGCCGTGTCTGCCCGCCGCCGGTCCCGGGGCGCACTCCTGGAGTGAACAATGGGAACTGGAGCGGGGCCGCGGCATGATCGCGGCGCTGGAACAGCCGTTGCTTCTTGTCGATCCGCTGGAACAGGTCGCTGTATTGGCTGATGTTCTCCGCCGTGCCCAGGAACAGGTATCCGCCCGGCCTGAGCGCGAAGTGGAAGATCGGGATCACGCGCCCCTGGAACTCGGGGCCGAGATAGATCAGCAGGTTGCGGCAGGAGATCAGGTCGATGCGCGAGAACGGCGGATCGCGAATGATGCTATGGGCGGAGAAAATACAGAGATCGCGGACCTCCTTGACCACCGTGTAGCTGGCATCGTCCCGAGAGAAGAACCGATCGAGCCGCGCCGGCGTGACGCCCTCCATCAGGGCGCGGGGATAGCGGCCGGCGCGGGCCACCGCCAGCGCCGCCTCGTCGATGTCGGTTGCGAAGACCTGAACCTTGGGCGCAGGGCGCAGCTTTTCCATGTGCTCGCGCACCAGGATGGCGATCGAATAGACCTCTTCTCCGGTCGCGCAGCCTGGGACCCAAATCCGAACCGTGTCGGGGGCGCCCGTGCCCTCGAACAATTTCGGCAACACCAGTTGCCCGAGGGCTTCGAAAGCGCCTTCGTCGCGGAAGAAACTCGTCACCCCGATCAACAGATCGCGGAACAGCAGCGTGACCTCGTCCGGCTCCTTGCGAAGCCGTTCGACGTAGGCGGAGGGATCCGACAGTTGCAGAATCTGCATCCGCCGGCGGACCCGGCGCATGAAGGTCTTTTCCTTGTAGCCGCTGAAATCGTGGCCGACCTGGTTGTGCAGGACGCGCGCGATCGTGCGCCGCACTTCGACCAGGCCAGCGGCGTCGCCGGGCGCTTCCTCCTGCGGGACCAACCCGTCGACCTCCCGGGGGCTGCGGACAAACTGCGCCAGCCGGCCGGACATGGCCTCGACCGGAAGCACGAGATCGACGAAACCGGTCGCGATCGCGGTCTGCGGCATGCTGCTCTGGCGTGGCGCGCTGCCGTCAGTGCCGCTGTCCGCGCCTTGGGCGAGCGTGAGGCCGCCGCGCTCCTTGATCGCCTTGATGCCGAGCGTGCCGTCGCTCCCGCCGCCGGACAAGATGACGCCGATCGCGTTCTCGCCCTGCGCTTCGGCGAGCGAGCCGAGAAAGACATCGATCGGCTTGCCGTGATCGTGCGATGGCCGCGCCTCGAGGATCAGCCGCCGGTCCTTGATCGTCACCACGTGATCGGAAGGACAGACATAGACGTGGTTGGGCTCGGCAATCTCTCGATGGCGGATATTCGTCACCGGCATGGCCGTATAATGGGCGAGGATTTCCGGCAGCGTCGTCTCGTAGCCGCGCGGCATGTGGGTGACGACGACGAAGGCCATGCCGGGATCCGATGGCATGTCGCGGAAGAAGCCTTCCAGTGCCTCCACTCCCCCCGCCGAGGCGCCGATTCCGACGATAGGAAATGCTGGCTCAGTCGCCACTGGAAACCTCGGTAATTTTGGCGCGCGGCCTCGCAGCGCCAAGTTTCTACGAGCCTAGGCTCGTTCGACCAGCCAAGCAATGAGCATCGAGAAATGGACCGGCCTCAGCAGCGTGCGCGTGATGACCACGGCATCTACTGAAGTTCGTTCGGGATCGGCAGGGCCTGGTCGATTTGCTGCCGGATGGTCGCATAGCATTCGCAGGCGCCCTCTTCGAGCGCGCCACGATTGACGATTTGAATGAGCCCGCGACGATAGCGGATCATCCCGGCGGTCTGCAGGATGCGCGCGACGATCGTCACCGTGGTCCTGCGAACGCCGAGCATCTGGCCGAGAAATTCCTGAGTGAGCGGCATGGTATCGCTTTCCATGCGGTCATGGGTCTGCAGCAGCCATCGGCAAAGTCTCGCCTCGACGTCATGCAGGGCATTGCAGGCCACCGACTGCTGGATCTGGGCAATCAACACTTCGTTGTAACGAACGACGAGATCGCGGATGAATCGGCTTCGCGCCGCAGCAGCATGAAAGCGGGCGAAGGGAATGCGCGACGCCATTCCCGGCAATTGCACGACCGCTCTCCCGAAGGCGAACCGGTATCCCATGCCGGCGGTGACTCCGATCGCGCCTTCGCGGCCGACAGTCGCGGTCTCGACCGTTTCTCCGGTTCGCATGACCGCGACTAGCGAGACCATTCCGCTGTTTGGAAAATAGACGTGCTCGATGATGTCGCCGGCGTCATGCAAGACGGTGCCTCGCTCCAGCGGCATGTCCCTGAGGTCGGGGGCGAGCAGCGCAAATTCGGCCGGCGGCAACATCGCCAAGAGGCGATTGGGCTCCTTGCCGAACTTGGAGCCGCGGGCAATCCTCACATGACCAGCAAGCATCGGTCCCCCTCCTGCTCCGGGAACGGCACCTCGGCGGCGCAACGACCCGCGGGGAAATCTCAACCAAAACGCATCAGTGTCTGTCGAGTAACCAACTTTTGCAAGGGTTGAAAAGTTCCACTGGGCGCCGTCCCTGGGCGCAACGCATGGGGAGGGGCGACGCGTGCGTCGCACTCCCGGCACGTTGCGCTGCACCGTATCCGGCGAGAGTCCGCTTGCTGGCTAAAGCGCAAGGCTCGGTGCCTCGGATCAACGGCCGCCGGGCAACAACACCAGCACTGGCCGCCCGCCGCGAGCTGGTCGGGGTGGAATTTCGCGGTGCCCGATGCCGCCCATCGGCGTTCCGCCTTGCCGCGCGCGCGACACGAGTTCGCGCGCGCGCTTGATCCTGTCGCGGGCAACGAGGACTTCCGCGACCAGGGCCCCCTGCAGATCCCGGCAGCGCTCGATCAACTCAGCCGTGCGCCGTCTCACCAGCAGCAATTGGTGCCCCAGCCCATCCGTCGTCGCGCGGGCGCCGAGCGAAAGGTCGCTTTCAGGCGCCATCCTCGGACCCACGTCGTCATCTTCGATCTCGCGTGAGCCGGGCGCCTGGAAGCGCCGGGCCGCGACCGAGTCCACGCCCGATTTGGCAAGAGGAATCTGGAGCACCGGCTCGCCCTGTTCATCCAGCACCTGGATGGAACAGCCGATCCATCGGTTCTGGTTGCGCGCCCCCGCGGGTTTCATGAGGTCGCGTGCCGTCGCCAGCGCTTCCTCATGGGCTGCCTCGAGATCGAGCAGCTCCCGGCCTTGGTCGTCGATCAATGTCTGGTTGCCGAGGCGGAAGTTGAAAAAATAGCGCGACATGAGTCGTCCTCTTGAATCGTCCTCTTGGTCGCTGATCGCGCAGCAGGCGATATGCGGCGCTTCTCCATCTGAATCATATCATAAAGACTGGAATGGTTCCGCATGAATCCTCTGCCTCAGCCGCCCGCTAGGCTTCCGGAATAGCCGAGGACTACATCAATGGGTGAGCCGCCCTTACCTGATTGTTCCCATGGTGTAGGTCTGGGCGGTTTTGCACTTCGGGCATTCGAACTTCTGACGGGTGAACCGGCGACCATAGGATTGATTGGGCTTGACGTCCGCGAGCCGCATCTGGGTTCCGCACTTGACGCAACGCGGCCGGATCGACTTGTCGAAAGACGATTTGGTGTGACCTGGCATCAGCAACTTCAGCCTTGCTCGCCGGGGGAAGTGCCTTCAGGAGTGGCCGCCGACTCCTGGGCAGCAGCAGCTTCGGCCACCCAGGCGTCGCCTTTCCGCCACGGATGGTCAAGCCCGCAGAACGGGCAGCAGGTATGCGCCAGCACGTCCGGCAGTTGGACAAAAATCTCGGTATCGGTCTCGATCCCGGTGAAGACAGGATGCCCCGTGCTCGGGCATGTGATCATCACGGCGCCCATCTGCGCCCTCCGCGCTGTGCAGGCTGTTGCCGCAACCTAAGTTAGTCCTTTGCGGAGGCGATGTCGGTCGGCAACCTGACTCATCGGCAAACAAAAAGAGGACCGCCCGGGCGTCCAAGCGGTCCAAGTCAGGGAGGAAGTGCAACGGGCGGCAATAATCGTGCCCGTTGTAGGCCTTGATTGGGAGCCGCTCGGCGGAATGCAACTGCGGTCGATTGGCGCAGCCGAGGCTTCCCGCCGCGCCGGCTCCCTGGTTAATGCATTGTTTATGCTCCGCACGGGATCCGACCGGCCCGGCCCGTAACCGACCACAACTATGGCTGAGATCAGCCAGCGGCGACCAGGACCGGCGGCGTGAAGGCGCGCACGGCCGGCGCTGGCGCATCGAAGCGTTCGATCTCGACCAGCGCGGTGAGGGCGCTCGGGCCCTGCGCGAGACGCGAAGTGCCGATGTCGAGGGTGAGCACGTTGGGATTGCCGTGCCGCTCGGGCTCGTCGGGCGCTGCCGCCGGATCGAACCAGGCGCCAGTCGCCATGACGGCGACCTGCGGCATCACATCGGGATCGAGCACCGCAGCGGCGAGGCACGAGCCGCGGCCATTGAACACCCGCACCACGTCGCCGTGGCGGATGCCGCGCCGGGCGGCATCGGCAGGGTTGAGGCGGATCGGCTCGCGCCCGGCGATTTTCTGCGCTTGCGACAGCGGACCGGGATCCATCTGGCTGTGCAGGCGGCTTGCCGGCTGATGCGTCACCAGATGGATCGGCCATTGCGCGGCGGTCTCGCTGCCGAGCCATTCCGCCGGCGGGAACCAGGCCGGATGCGCGGAACAATCCGCATACCCGAAGCCACCGATGACGCCGGAGGCGATCTCGATCCGCCCCGACGGCGTGCCCAGCCGATGGCGCTCGGGATCGCGCCGAAAATCCTCGAACAGGACGTGGTCCTGCTCGGGCGGCGGCAGCTCGACGAATCCCTCCGCCCAGAACTGCTGGAATCCGGGCAGCGCCACGCCCTGGCGCGCCGCTTCCGAGCGCACGCGATCGTAGATCGATTGGCACCAGCCCATCTCGTCGCGATTTTCGGTGAAGGCGTCCTCGTAGCCGAGACGGCGCGAAAGCGCGCGGAAAATGTCGAAATCGTTTCTCGCCTCGTTCACCGGCTCGATCGCGCGGTGCATGGCCAGGACGAACGGATCGCGCGACGAGCCGCCGACATCGTTGCGCTCGAGCATGGTGGTCGCCGGAAGCACGATGTCCGCGTGCCGGGCCGTTGGTGTCCACCAGCTCTCGTGGACGATGATTGTCTCGGGCTTCTGCCATCCGCGCCGCAGGCGGTTGAGATCCTGGTGGTGATGAAATGGATTGCCGCCGGCCCAATAAATAAGCCGAATGTCGGGATAGACCTCGTGCCGGCCATTGAACTCGTAGGGCGTGCCGGGATGCAGCAGCATGTCGGCGATCCGCGCGACTGGAATCGAGGATTTGGCGGGATTGGCCGGCAAGGCGACCTCGGGCGCCGGCACGTTGATCCGCGGCACGCCAAATCCATTCGTGGAGCCGTGGCCGAAGGCGAAGCCGCCGCCGGGGAGCCCTATTCCGCCCAGCATCGCAGCGAGCGCGATCGCCGCCCAGAACGGCTGCTCGCCGTGGTGCGCCCGCTGCAGCGCCCAGGCGCAGGTGATCAGGCTCCGCGTGTCAGCGGCCCGGCGCGCAAGTTCGCGGATCGTGTCGGCGGGAACGCCCGTGATTGCCGCCGCCCATTCCGCGCTTTTCGCAATGCCATCGTCCTGGCCGACGAGGTAGCGCTGGAAGGTCTCGAACCCGACACAGTAGCGCGACAGGAAGCCGGCATCGTGGCGGCCCTCGCTCGCGAGCGTGTGCGCCATCGCCAGCATCAAGGCCGTATCGGTGTTCGGCCGGATCGGCACCCATTGCGCGCCGAGGAAGTCCGGCGCATCGGACTTGAGCGGGCTCACCGACACGAATTCGATGTCGGCCTCCTTGGCGCGGCGCAGCCACCTTTCCATGGTGTGCAAGCCGGCGCCGCCTGAGGTGATCTGGCCGTTCTTCACGGCGAGACCGCCGAACGCAAGGACGAGGCGAGTGTTCTTGACGATCGACGACCAATCGGTGACGCGGCCGGTCACCGGGCCGAGCGAGCCGACCACCCGCGGCAGCAGGAAATAGGCCGCGCCGAAACTGTAATTGCCGACCTGGTCGACACAGCCGCCGCCGAGGAACAGAAACCGGCGCACCAGCATGCGCGCGTGATGAAGCCGCCCGGCCGATGACCAGCCGTAGGAACCGCCGAAGATCGCCTTGGCGCCGAGCTTCTCCCGCACCCGCGCGAGTTCCTGCGCGACTGTGGCCAGCGCTTCGTCCCAGGAGACCTCGCGAAAAGTGTCGTTGCCGGTGCGTTCCCGTCCTTCCCGCCAGCCATCGCGGATCGCAGGCCGTGCGATGCGCAGGGGCGAATGCACCATGGCAGGGATCGCTTCCAGCATCGGGGAGGGCGCAGGATCCCGCGCAAACGGCTCGCATCCGACCACCCGGCCATTCTCGACCAGCGCGGTGAAAGCGCCCCAGTGGGCGAGCGAGGGAAAGCGTGCGATGCTCATGGGTTCTCGCCGCTCTATAGCACGCGCGCATTCATCAGGCTGCCCCAACACATGCCCAATTCGTCAGGGAGAGACATGCGGGACTTTGACTTAGTGGTCATCGGAGCCGGCGTGGCCGGGCTGACGGCTGCGATGTTTGCGGGCCGATATGGGCTCAAAGTCGCAGTGTTCGCGGAGCTTGGTGTGGGGGGCCAGATCATCAATGCAGAAAGAATCGAGAACTTCCCCGGCTTCCCGCGCGGAATTGCCGGCCATGAGCTCGGACCGCTCCTGCACGAACAGGCCGAGAGAGCCGGCGCCGAGTTCGTCCTCGACGCCGTCGAGGGCATCGAGATCGCGGGCGATGGGCGGATCGTGCGGGGCGCGACCGAGATATTGCGGGCGCCCTCGCTCATCATCGCCGCCGGCTCCGCCCCGCGTTCGCTCGGCATCCCAGGCGAGCAGGAGTTTTTGGGAAGAGGCGTATCGCACTGCGCCTCCTGCGACGGTCCGTTGTTTGCCGGTCAGGAGGTCTGCGTGATCGGCGGCGGCGATTCGGCGATCGACGAGGCGCTGGTGCTGGCCGATCACGCAACAAGCGCTGCTGGATCAGGCTGCCGCCACCCGCCAGGTCGAGATCATGGTCGAAACGATCGTCGAGGAGGTCATGGGTGAGGCCGCGGTCTCGGCCGTGCGGCTGCGCGAGTTGAAGACCGAGACGACCCGCATCCAGAAAGTCAACGGCGTGTTCGTCTCCATTGGGCTTGAGCCCAACACCGCCTTCTTGCGCAACCTGCTCGCACTCGATCCGGCCGGCCGCATCGAGACCGACATCATGATGCGCACCTCGCTCGCGGGAGTCTTCGCCGCGGGCGACATCCGCAGCAACTCGGTCGCCCAGCTTGCGGCTGCGGCCGGGGATGGGGCAACCGCGGCAATCTCCGCGTTTCGGTATCTGAAGGGTCGCCGCTGAAAGCCCCTGCGGCGCATTCAAGCTGCACAGGCGCGCTGTCGCAGGCGTGCTGTCGCAGGCGTGCTTGGCTTGCGCCGAAGTGCGCCCTATACTGGCAATCCGCTTGGATTGACTTGGCGAGGCGGGTTGCAGCCGGAACTAGCCCCGCCGCAGCGCGGCAGACGCGTGAAATAGGGACTTGCATCATGAACAAGATCGTCACCACGCCAAAAGACCTGAGCAAGATCGGCGTCCTTGAGCCCGCAGTCGAGAAGATCACGGTTCTCAACCCCCTCGGCTATCCGCCCCAGGTCACCAAGAAGACGCCAGCCCCGCGGCCCGAGAGCCTCGACGGCAAGACGGTCTATCTGGTCGACTGCCGGTTCGACGATTCGATCGAGCTGCTCAAGCAGGTGCAGGGCTGGTTCGCGGACCACATGCCGGGCGTGAAGACGAGGATCATTTCGCTCACCGCCACCTATCAGCGTGACGATCCCAAGACCTGGGAAGAGATCAAGGCCAACGGCGACGCCGCCATCGTCGGCGTCGGTCATTGCAGCAAAGTTCGACCGCGTGGTCCAGTCCGTGACCAAGATGGCGGGGCTGCCCGAGGCACCGCGCGCCTTCGTGCCGCAGCCGGTCATGGGCAAGACCACGGAGGAGCTCCGCGGCTATGTCTACGGCAAGGACCCGATCACCGGCCGTCCGGTCATGCAAGAGGTCATCGCGGGACTAACCACCGCGCTGAACGGCTGAAATGGCGGTGTTTGAACGAACGACGCCGCGTCTCGTCGAGCCGGATACCGAAGACAAACTGCAAAAACTGTTCCTCGACAACAATTGGACCGACAAGCTTCCGATTGTCCTGCCGACCGAGAAGCGGGTCGCGGACATGCTCGCCCATACCAGCCATGCGCCGGACGAGATCGTCGGGCGCATGCAGCCGACCGAATTCCGCGTGGCATGGGAATACACGGTCGAGAAGGTCGCAGTGAACGCCGTGATGGCGGGGGCGAGCCCGGAATATTTCCCGGTGATTCTCGCGCTTGCCGCCTCGCAGGTGTCGGCGCGCGGCAGCACGACGAGCTCCTCCGCGGCGATGGTGGTGGTCAACGGACCGATCCGCCACGAGATCGGCATGAACTGGCAGATCGGAGCAATGGGCCCCTACAATCACGCCAATGCCACCATCGGCCGCGCCTATGGCCTGCTGTCGCAGAACCTGCAGGGCGGCTCCGAGCCGGGCGTGACCTTCATGGGATCGCAGGGCAACAATTACACCTACAACAACATCACCTTCGCCGAGAATGAGGAGCGCAGCCCTTGGGAGCCACTGCATGTGCAGAAGGGCTTCAAGCCCACCGACAGCACGGTGAGCATTTTTTACGGCTGCCGGTCGACGACCTTCTGCCTCGGCCTGCGGGAGAAATATTGGCGCGAGCACGTGCGCGACATGCTCGCGGGCATCGATGGCCACTCCGCGCCATGCCTCCTGCTCGACCCGATCACCGCTCAGCAGTTTCTTGATCGTGGCGGCTTCGACACCAAGGAGAAGCTGATCCGCTTCATCCACGAAACCGGTGAAATGCCCGCCGGCCGCTATTGGGACCTGCAGCTGGTGCAGAACTACGTCTATCCCTGGGCCACCTTCGGCCAGGAGCCGATGGCCACCTGGCTCAAGGCTCGACCGGACGAGCCGATCCGGATTTTTCCCGAGAAGGAGATCAACGTGGTTGTCGTCGGCGGCGAGGCCAACGGCTACTGGCGCATCATGGGCGCGAAGTATCGCAAGACGGTGTCCGTCGACGCGTGGCGGTGAGATGCCTATGACGATGCGCATGCGGAGAATCTTCCAGGGCGCCGGCTCCACGCTGTCGCGCGGCGGCTGCCTGTGCGCCGCCCTCGCGCTTTCGGTGACGATCGGCGGCACGGCGGCGGCGCCCGCGGCCGACATGGTGCGCGTCGGCAAGGCCTCGGCCACGACCTTCGCCTTCACGCCGATCGAAATCGGCAAGGAGAAGGGGATCTGGGCGCGGCACGGCCTCGAGGTCGAATCGATCGGGTTCGCGGGCGACGCCAAGATGCAGCAGGCGATGGTCGCCAATTCCATCGACTTCTCGCTCGGCTCGGGGCCGGGCATGGGCTTCATCGTCAAGGGCGTTCCCGCGCTCGCGGTCGCCGCGATGGCGAACGAGCCGTGGAGCACGGGGCTGATCGTCGGCAAGAACTCGCCGCTCAAGCGGGTGCAGGATCTCAAGGGCGCGACCGTCTCGATCTCCACGGTCGGATCGCTGACCTATTGGCTGGCGCACGAGCTCTCGCGCCAGATGGGTTGGGGCCGCGACGGCATCAGGACGGTGCCGGTCGGCGTGAACTCGGCCCATGTCGCCGCGCTCAAGACCGGGCAGGTGCAAGCGATCGTGACCTCCTCCTCGATCGGCTATGCGCTGGAAAAGATCGGCGAAGGCCGCGTCCTGCTCGAATTCGGCGACTATGTGAAGGATTTCCACACCCACGTCATCTCCGCGACCAACGACATCATCGCGCGCCGCCCCGATGTGGTGCGCCGGTTCCTCGCCGGCTGGAAGGATGTGATCGATTTCATGGCGGCGAACAAGGACGAGACCGTGCCGCTCGCGCTCGCGGTCAGCGGCCTGCCCGCCGACATCCAGAGCCGGGAATACGACAACGTGATGCCGATGATGTCGCGCGATCTGCGGTTCAAGCCGAAGGCGCTCGAAGTGCTCGCCCGCTCCTTCACCGAGCTCGAAATCCTCCCGGCGACGCCGGACATGCAGAGGCTTTA
>WNGK01052528.1_pt1 | contig 12000 bp, 10 predicted proteins | sample 5400601 | NCBI WGS metagenome assembly WNGK01 (sample SAMN13153376, study PRJNA577476) | soil metagenome | isolation source: 60 cm soil or saprolite under Garry oak tree replicate 1 | place: USA:California | collected 2016-06-15
GTGGCTGGGAGGACGCGGCGGCGGAGAGCGCGAAAACCGCGGCGGCCGCAAGCGCCGCGGCGAGTGCGCGGCTCATGCGAGCTTGCCGTCGGATCCGACGTCCACCCCGGCTTGGCGCAGCCGCTCTCGGATCAGGAACTGAAAAGTCGACCACGCCCCACGCCGGGCGTCGAACATGCGGTAGATCTGCCATTCGGTCAGGAGCGTCTCGTCGCGGCGCCGCTCCTGTGCCCAGTCGGCGAACTTCGGCAAGCGGCGCAGGCGCCCGGCGAGCGCGACTCCCTGCTCCAGAGCCCGCTCCAGCCGCTCCTCCCCCACCGGCACGTCGAAGCCGGCTTCGCGCAAGGCATTCGTGAGTGAGCCGAAGGTGTGCCAGTACAGAGACTTCGAGGGCAGCAGGCTCCTGTTGGCGTCGATGTCCCTCGCTGTTGGTACGCGGCCGAGCCGCTCGCCAAGTTCACGCAGGAGCGCGAGCAGCTCCCCTCTCGTCGCGAAGCGGCGCGGTACGAGCCCTGCCTTCCGTTTCGCCGCGTTCCAGCTGCCGAAGTGCTCGATCACGGTCTGGGGATGCACGGAGGTCTCCGGATCGTCGGCGAACTCGCGCATCGTCGGCGAGCGCCCCAGCCGTTCGGCACACGCTTTCAGCTCGGCGAGGATCTGATCGTCGGAATAGCGCTTCCGGATGCCCTCTTGGAACGAGGCCAGCGCGTCGCGATCGATACCTGCAATTGTGCGGTAGACCCGCTTCCGAGGCCTCGCCACACCAAGAAGCATAGAGCAACCGCGCTTACTTGCAAACCCGGCTGAGTATTCTAGCTACGAGGCGACGAGAACTTTTGCCGTGGGCTTGGCGTCCAGCGCCTCGAGCGGCAGGATGCGCTCCAAGGCCGAGACGCAGCGCGGGCAGAACTGGGTTCCCGCGGCGCGCCGGAGCTCCTCGAGAGCCTCCGAAGCGGGTCGGGCGGCACGGTAGATGCGCGTTGTCAGCATCGAGTCGAGCGCGTCAGCGACGTGGATGATTCTCGCGCCTAGCGGAATATCCTCGCCCTTCAGGTGGTCGGGGTAACCCTTGCCGTCAAAGCGCTCGTGGTGGTGCCTGATTGCCGGAACCGCATCGTTCAGGAAGCCGAGGCGATCGATGATCCGAGCACCCTCGTCGGCGTGGCGCTGCATCAGCGCCCACTCCTCGTCAGTCAAGCTGGCGGGCTTCAGCAGGATGGAGTCGGGGATTGCCAGCTTGCCGATGTCGTGAAAGAGCGCAGCGTGCCCGAGCAGATCCAGTTCCGCCTGTGAGAGGCCGAGCTCGCGCCCGATCGCCAGACCGAGCTGCTGGACGCGCCGCGAATGGCCTGCGGTGTACGCGTCGCGGGCGTCGACCGTCGCCGAGAGGCTCTCCATCGCGGCCGTAGAGCGCTCCTTGAGCAGGCGGTTCGCCTGCTCGAGCGACACGTTCTGCGTCTGGATCGTCTCGGCGGCTGCGCGAAGCTTCTGTGCGCTCTTCTGCGTGTGCCGAAGGTAGGCCTCCTGCGTCTTGCGCATGAGGAGGAGCGGCACGGCGAAGACCGCGAGCGCCCAGAGGCCGACTGCGTTGTAGGCCGCTGCGATCACGCCCGCGACGAAGCCGTAGACGAGGTAGTGCGGCGCGAGCCAGGCGAACCGCTCCTGCCAGCCGCGCCACCAGCGCTCGTGACCTGCCATTGCCTGGGCGAAGCTGAGCAGGCCGGTGTTCACCGCGAAGTACGCGGCACCTGCGGCAACGCCGGCGACAATCCTGATGAACTCGTTCCGCGCGCCTCCGATGCCGGCGCTCGAGAAGATTCCGGCGGCGGCAAGGGATGCCATCGAGAGCGCGCCCACGTTGAAGAGAACCATGTGCAGCGGCGACCGGCGGGCGCTCCACTCCACCGCGGCAGTCGTCACGGCGAGCGCAAGCGCAGCGCGGGCGTCGAAGAGCGCAGCGCCCGCAAGCGCACCGACCGCGCTGACGGAGATCGAACCGTCGTCCACTTCGAGCGCGAGCGCCTGCCCGGCACCGACGAGCGCAACGATCGCGATCAGGCCCCAGACGTTCGTCGTGTGGCCGAAGATGAGCCCCAGGACGCCCGAGGGCGATCAAGCGTGCAGAAAGAGAGAAGAAACGCGGGCCGTGGACGGCATGCGGCCGGGGATGCCGGCGCTCGCGGGCGGGCGGGCTCTCGACGGCGGGTGGGAGCGGAACGATGTGCTCGCCGTCTTCGGGAACCGAGACCAGCCGGCCGCCGCGCTTCGTTGGGAGCGAGAGCGGCTCCGTTGACGCATCGAGGACGCGGTTGCGCCCCTGGAGCTTCGCCCGGTAGACCGCAAGGTCGGCCTGATGGATCAGCTCGTTGGAGTCGGCGCCGTCGCGCGGGAAGGCCGCAATACCGATCGAGACGGTGGCGCGGATGGGCTCGCTGGACGTTTCGACGTCGAATTCGCGCTCCGCAACTGCGCGCCGGATCCGCTCGGCGATCTCGAACGCCTGCTCGGGCGGAGTCTCGGGGAGCAGAATCGCGAACTCCTCGCCGCCGAAGCGGGCCGGAACGTCGTAGTGACGGAGCTGGACGCGAAAAACCTCCGCGATCCCCTGGAGCACCGCATCGCCGGCGAGGTGGCCGTAGGTGTTGTTGATGTCTCGCAGGAGGTCGAGGTCGGCCATGATCAGCGACAGCGGCCGTTCGAAGCGCTCCGCCCGCCCAAGCTCCTCCGTGAGGGCTGCTGCGAAGTGCCGGGCGTTGAAGAGGCCTGTCTTCGCGTCCACGCGCGCCTCGGCCTCGAGCTGCGGAACGCTGAGGGAGCGGTGAATCAGCAAGAGCGGAGCGAGCGCGAACGGGATCAGCCAGGGATCCCAGCGCCAGAAAGCCGCGAGGCCCACGCCGAGTGCCGCGAGCACGAGGTCGGTCGAAAGGCTCTCGAACGAGAACAAGCCGCTTTCGCGGATCGAGTGGCCGTTTCCGAGGTGGAGCAGCGGCGCGAGCAGCACGTGGTTGATCGCGACGAACGAGAGGCAGGCTGCGACGCCCGCAAGGGCAAACCGCACGTCGCCTGTCCGAGAGCCCATGTGCAGGACGAGGTGGGCGCTCCCCCACGCCGCCAGGTTCGCGAGCGTGTAGTTACAGATGTTGAACGACTGGGCGTACCAGGTGCTCCGGTTTTTCAGCCATTCGGGAAGGTGCTGCATGATCCCGAGCAACGCCACGAGCTCGGGTGGAAGCAGGAACGCCGCGGGAATCAGGAACATGATCGTCGTGTGGTACGACTGGTTCCGGGGCGTCCGGACGATGAAGAGCTGCGCGATCGCGGCGAGCGAAGCCAGGATCGCGAAGCGGATCCAGCCCTCTGTGTGCCCGTTGATCCGGGAGATGAAAGGGCCGGCCGACGCGCCGGCAACCGCGGCGACGAGAACGATGTAGGCGACCGCGCGCGGGGGGATCTTCGGCCGGTCGGCGGCGGTCAGGTTGTGCTCGCCCTCGAGCCGGAGCTCGGTCGGGACCGCACTCACGGCGCTCGACCACCCGAGTTCAAACCGGCGAGGACACGCGCCGGGCCGGTCGGCGTAAGCACACCATGCCCCCAGAGGGCATTTGCGCGAATTCCGCCCAAACTTCGCTGGCCGTTCATGCCCGGTCTTTCTCTCCTTCTCCGCGCATTCACGCGGGCCGCAGGAACACAACGCCTGTTCAGTGCCGAGGTTTAGTGCCTCTCCACCTCTTGGAACCTACGATGCCGGGGCGCGGGTCACATCCCCCATTTTCGGTAAGGGGCCGAATATCCCCCGAAGGAGTGAGGCCGGGGCCGGCCGTGACCGGCCCCGGTGTTCGTCGGAGCTACAGGGCAGGGACGCCGGCCGCGTTCGCGGCAGCGTTGATCACGTCGACCGGAGGGGCCAGCTCTGGATCGGCAGCAATCTCGTGGAGGAGCGTGGCGTCGAGGCTGTACCCATTGCCTCCACCAGTGTCTCCCTCAGCGGCGTCCTCGTAGGAGACGTCGAGGTAGGACACCGCGGCGTTGGAAACCGCGTCGTACGAGACATCGCTGTAGGAGACAGCGTCGTAGGAGACCGCCGCCCAGGCCGCGAGATCCCACGAGACGCCTGCCCAGGAGACTGCGTCGTACGAGACCGCATCCCAGGAGACGTCGGTCTTCGCCGTCTGCAGCCAGCTGACCGCGTTGAAGGCCGTGCTTCCGGTGATCGGGTCGACCGCGAGGAAGCGGTCGAGCGCCTTGTTCGGGTTCGGAGGAGTGCCGACGATCGACTGAGCCCGAGCAGCTTGGATCTCGCCGCCGCCGACCGAGAGCGGAGCCGCACCGTCGACGGGCTTCGTGCTCAGCATGAGGGCACCCTTCACCTGGTCGGGCGTGAAGCCCGGGTGCTGCGCCAGGATCTGCGCCGCCGAGCCGGCCACGACCGGAGCCGCGAAGGAGGTCCCTGAGAGCTGCATGTAGCCGGGTTCGACAACCTGGGTCGGACGCTCGAGCGGCAGCGTCGAGCCCACCGGTACCGGGCCGACCATGTACCGGCCGGGCGCCACGAGATCTGGCTTGGCGAAGCCGTCATTGGTGCGTCCGTAGGCCGACCATGGAGCCGGGGCGTCGTCCTTGGAGTTCTTCGTGCCACCGATGTCGACCGCGCCGACAGTGATCACGAACGGATCGTTGCCGGGGGCGTACTTGACGCCGCTGGGACCGCTCGGGCTTCCGTAGTTCCCCGCGGCGGCCACGACGACCACGCCGTTGAACCAGAGCTGCTCGACCGCCTGATCGAGCGGATCGCGAGTGAAGTTGCTGTTGCTGGACGAATGGAGCGAGAAGTTTGCAATCCGGATGTTGTACTTGGCCTTGTTGGCCAGGATCCACTTGCACGCCGCGATCACGTCGCTCGTGGAGGCGACGCCGTTGTCGTCCATGACGTCGATCGAGACGAGCTTCCCGTTCGGCACAGCACCCGCGTAGCCGGGCGCGCCGCCCGCTGCGATGCCGCTGACGAACGTGCCGTGGCCGCGACCGTCACCAGGGGAGTTCGGCGTGCGCGTGCTGAGGTTCACGCTCGCCAGAACCCGGTTCCCGAAGTCGGCGCGGTTCGCCTCGATCCCGGAGTCGACGACCGCGATCGTCGGCAGCGAGGCCGAGGTGGTTCCCTCCCAGTTCTTCGCAATCCCCGACTCGTACGGCCAGAGCTGCTGAGAGGAATACGCCGCCAGGCGCACCTGCGCGTCGGGCGTGACCGTCAGACCACGGATCTTGGCCAGCGCGGCCAGCTTGTCAGCGTCGATCACTGCGGAGACGCCGCCGACGAGGTCGAGCCTGCGCCCGAGCTTCTCGTTCGCGATGTCGCCGTCGAGGCCGTTAATGGTCGAGGCGGTTAATGCGCGCGAACGCAGCCGCCGCGGCAGGCGTGCTGTTGTCGCTCTGGATGATGACGTTGAGCTTTCGGTGCGGGAACTTCGCACCGAGGCGGAGCAGACCCGGCGAGATGTACGTGTGCTTGTGACCGGTACCGACGTGCCTGACGACCTGACGGCCGGAGGAGCTCACCGCCGCCGTCGACGCGAGAGGCACGCCGAGCACGAGCATTGCGGTGATCGCCGTGACGAGCCCGCGTGTCCCGCGGCCCCAGAGGGCATTCGCCCGAGAGTCGCTTCCGCGGTTGCCCGTGCCCCAGAGTGCGCTGGAGCGCGTCTCGCCGCGCGTACCGCCTGAATTCCTCAGCATTGAAACTCCTTTTTCCGCGCAAGGGCGCGGGCCGCATTTCCGCAGAGGGCCTTTTCAGACCCCACATAACCTCGCCAAACGTAGGGGCGGTGGCTGCACGGCTCGTCCCCCGTCGGGGGGAGGAAGGCCGAAAGATCACTCGTCCGAGGGAGACGGTTCAAGGGAACGGCGACCCCTCGAGCTCGGGAGGGGGTACCTTCCGGCGGTGGGCCTGCGCCTTCCGGTTGAGATCCTCGCTGCCCGGGCGGCCGGACACCTCTCGCGGCTTGCGCGTGCGGGAGGAGGCACCACTGTGCCCGGCAAGCTCCTCTGGAAGCTCGATCCCGACGCGGTCGACGCGCTCGCGAGACGCCTCCCCCTCGGCTCTGCGCTCGTCTCGGCGACGAACGGCAAAACAACGACCGCCGCGATGACGGCGGAGATCCTGCGTGGACGGGCTCGCCTCGCGCACAACGCTTCAGGTGCGAATCTCGTCTCGGGCGTCGCCTCGACCCTGCTCGCCTCCAGAGAGGCCGAGCTGGGCCTCTTCGAGGTCGACGAGGCTGCTCTGCCAGAGGTTGTGCGTCGTCTGCAGCCACGGGCGCTGTGCCTGGGAAACCTCTTCCGCGACCAGCTCGACCGCTACGGGGAGCTCGAGCTCGTCGCCGAACGGTGGCGCGGCGCCCTGCGGGGGCTCGTTCCGGACGCGACGCTCGTCGTGAACGGGGACGATCCGCAGGTCGGCGAGCTCGCCAGCGAGCGGGACGGCGTGGTCGTGTTCGGGCTCGACGATCCGCGACATGCCCGGGCAGAGCTCCAGCACGCGGCCGACTCGAAATGGTGCTTGCGCTGCGGCACGCCGTACGACTACCGCGCCGCCTATGTGGGTCATCTCGGCGACTACGCCTGCCCCGCGTGCGGTCACGCCAGGCCGCCCCTCGACGTCTCAGCGGTCGAGATCGAGCTCGACGGGCTCGAGGGCGTCGCCTTCACGCTCATGCTCCCAGAGGGGCGCGAGCGCGTTCGCTTGGCCCTCCCCGGCCTCTACAACGTCTACAACGCGCTCGCGGCCGCCTCGCTTGCACGGGCGCTCGGAGCGAGCCTCGACGAGATCCGCGCCGGCCTCGAGCGGTTCAGCGCGGCGTTCGGGCGCTTCGAGCGGATCGCGATCGGCGACAAGAAGCTGCTGATGCTGCTCGTCAAGAACCCGGCTGGCGCCAACGAGGTCGTGCGGACGCTCCTCGCCGGCGATACCCCGACGCGGCTGGTGATCGCCTTGAACGACGGGATCGCGGACGGACGCGACGTCTCGTGGATCTGGGACGTGGACTTCGAGCCGCTGATCGACGGGCTCGAGCGGCTCGTGGCAACCGGCGACCGGGCTGCAGAGCTGGCTCTGCGCTTCAAGTACGGCGGTCTGGACGAGCGCGCGATCGAGGTGGTTCCGTCGCTGGAAGCAGGGCTCGACCGCGGCCTCGAGCTGATCGAGCCGGGCGGCGAGCTCGTCGTGCTGCCGACGTATACGGCGATGCTCGGCCTGCGGGAGATCGTTGCCGGCCGCGGCTTCGTCCGCCCCTACTGGGAGCGCGCAGCGTGAAGATCGTCGTCGGTCACCTGTATCCGGACTACCTGAACATCTACGCGGACCGCGGCAACCTGGCCGTTTTCTCGCGCCGCGCCGCCTGGCGCGGGCACGAGCTCGAAGTGCGGGCGCTTGGCGTAGGAGACGACATTCCTCCCGGCAAGCACGACCTCTTCTACATCGGCGGCGGCCAGGACCGCGAGCAGGCCCTGATCGCACCGGATCTGGCCGCGAAGGGCGAATCCCTCACTGCGGCAATCGCGAACGGCGCTTCCCTCCTCGCCGTCTGCGGCGGTTACCAGTTGATGGGCCGTTTCTACCGCGACCAAAGCGGCGTCGAGCAGCCCGGCGTGGGCCTCTTTCCGCTCCATACCGTCGCCGGCGAACGACGCATGATCGGCGACGTGTTGCTCGAGTGCGAGCTGGAGTCCGGTGAGCGGCGCACTCTGGCGGGGTTCGAGAACCACGCAGGGCGCACGTATCTCGACGAGGGTGCGAAGCCTCTGGGCCGCGTGATCGCCGGTTTCGGAAACGACGGAGAGACCGGTTACGAGGGCTGCCGCCTGGGGCGCGCCCTTGGCACGTATCTGCACGGCCCGCTCCTGCCACGCAATCCCTGGCTCGCGGACTGGCTCCTGGCTCAAGCAGCCGCTCATCGAACCGGCGAGGCGCCTCGCTTCGAGCCACTCCCCGACGAACTCGAGGCCGAGGCGCAGGCCGTCTCAGCCGACCGTGCGCGTCAGCGGGGCGGTCGTTACTAGGAATGAGTACCCGCAGCCAGCACCGCCGCAGCCGACATGCGCGGCTGCGGCACACGTCCGCTCTCGGAGACCGCCGAAAACCTCGCAAGTCGTCATGGCCCGCGAAGCGGGCCGGATTTGCGAGGTTGAGGCCGGACTTGCGAGGTTAAGGAGCCCAGAGAGCGCCGAGATACACCGCGGGGTCTCCAGAGCGCCAGCGGGCCAGGAAACGCTGTATGGGCGGGTGCAGGACGACTTCGTCCAGGTCCTCGACCTCGAAGAGTCGGTGACCCCGGACCGCGGCGTCCTGTGAGGTCACGGTCTCGAGCGGCAGCGCGTCGACCAGGCTCTCGCCGGAATTGACGCCGCCCCCCGGCAGGAGCCAGTACTGCTTCTCCCCCTTCTCGTGGCGGCAGAGGAGGACCCGTTCTTGCCAGCGCAGGATCGCCGAGACACGGATGCGCGGCTCGGCGGCCATCAGGCGCGCGAAGACCCGAAGCCGCGGGCCCCGCGCTCGCTCTCGGGCAGCTCCTGCATCTCGACGAGCTCTAGCTCGGGGACGGGCAGGACGACGAGTTGTGCGATCCGCATCCCCCGTTCGACCGAGAACGACTCGCGCGGGTCGGTGTTCAGGAGCACGACGCGGATCTCGCCCCGGTAGCCGGAATCGATCAGCCCTGGGGCATTCACGACCGAGATCCCGTGCTTGGCCGCAAGACCTGAGCGAGGCTGCACGAATCCCGCGTAACCGGCCGGAATCGCGACAGCAAGTCCGGTTCCGACGACAGCGCGCTCACCGGGGGCGAGCTCGTGCTCCTCGCACGCCGTGAGATCAAGGCCTGCGTCCCCCGCATAGGTTCGCTCCGGCAGGACCGCGTCCTCGCGGAGGCGCCGCAGTGCCAGCTCGATCACGGAACGGAGCCGGCTGTCGCCTCGCGCGCCTCCGCGATCAGGTACGGCGCAAAACGGCGCAGCTCGCGGCGCGGCAGCCGGGCTTCGATGAGCACCCCTTCCTCAGAGTCGACACGGTTCTCGATCGGCGCTCCGAGCGCGTACAGCTCCGCGAGCTTGCCGCCATCCTCGTAGGGCAGAAGCAGCCTCACCGTCTCGAAGCGCTCGCCGAAGCGCTCTGCGATCCGGCCCCGCAGCTCATCGAGGCCTTCTCCCGTCATCGCCGAGACCTGGGCGGCCTCGGGGAACCGGTTCGCGATCCGGCGCCGCTTGAGCGAGTCCACGGCGTCGATCTTGTTTAGGACGACCTCGACCGGGAGCTCCGCCGCCCCGATCTCGACCAGGACCGCCTCCACCGCGGCACGCATCTCGTCCATGCGCTCGTCGTCGGCGGACGCGTCCACCACGTGCAGCACGAGATCGGCCACGAGCGTCTCCTCGAGCGTGGCCGCAAAACCCTCGACCAGCTGGTGAGGCAAGCGACGGATGAAACCGACCGTGTCGGTCAGGAGGTAGCGGCGGCCTTCGATCTCGAATCCACGCGTCGTCGGGTCGAGCGTCTCGAAGAGGCGATCGTTCACGGAAGCGCCGGCGTCGGTGAGGGCGTTCAGCAGCGTGGACTTGCCCACGTTCGTGTAGCCGGCCAGCGCAATCGTCGGCATCTCGGAGCGGCGGCGCGACTTGCGGCGAGTGGCGCGCTGCTTGCCGAGCTCGCGCAGCCGCTTCCGGAGCAACGCGACGCGCCGCCTGGCAATCCGGCGGTCCGTCTCGAGCTGGCTCTCCCCCGGGCCCCTCGTGCCGACGCCTCCGCCGAGGCGTTCGAGGTGTTGCCACAGGCCGCGCATCCGGGGGAGGTTGTATTCGAGCTGCGCCAGCTCGACCTGGAGCTTGCCCTCGGCACTGACGGCGTGTTGGGCGAAGATGTCGAGGATCAGCTGCGTCCGGTCGACGACGCGGGCCTGGAGCGCGTCTTCAAGCTCCCGCTGTTGGACAGGAGAGAGCTCGTCGTCCACCAGCAGCACCTCGGCGCCGGCGCGACCCAGGGTCTCCTTGAGCTCCACGAGCTTGCCTTTGCCGACGTAGGTCCGCCGATCGGCTTGCGCGCGATGCTGAACGAGCTCTCCGATCGGCTCGACACCTGCCGTGCTCGCGAGCTCGTGGATCTCGGCCAGCTCACGCTCGGAATCGGTTCCCTGGTCCAACACCGCGAGAACGAACCCACGCTCGGGCGTCGCGCCCGGAGCGGGGTCGGGCTGGCGGGAGGTCACGGGCTAAGTATGCCCGCTCGCAGCGAAGATTCGATCCGCCGGACGGCCTCTTCGAGCCGATCGTCGGCCACGGTCAGCGAGATTCGGACGAACCCCTCCCCGCTCGGCCCGTAGCTCGGCCCAGGCGCGACGACGACCGCGGCCTGCTCGAGCACGAGCTCGGCAAAGGCCGCCGACGTGTAGCCCTCCGGAACGCGCACCCAGAAATACGGCGTCGCCCTGGGCGGGTCGATCTCGAGCCCGATCGCCCGCAGTCCCGCAGCGACGAGGTCGCGGCGCCGCTCGTAGACAGCCGACATCTCGCGCGGAAACGTCCTCGCCTCCGTGAGCGCAGCGATCACCGCCCGCTGGAGCGCCTCGAACATGCCCGAATCGAGATTCGTCTTCAGGTGGCGGTAGCGCTCGACCACCTCAGCGTTTCCGGCCATGATCGCCGCTCGCCAACCCGTCATGTTCCAGCCCTTCGAGAGCGAGAAGATCTCGACGCCGACGTCCTTCGCCCCAGGCGCCTCGAGAAAGCTCGGCGCCCGGTAGCCCTCGAAGCAGATCTCCGAGTACGCGCTGTCGTGCACCACGATCAGGTCATGCCGTTGCGCGAGCTCGACGGCGGCCGCGAACTGCTCGAGCTCCGCCGTTGCCCCGGTCGGGTTGTTCGGGTAGTTCAGGAAGAGGAGGTTCGCCCGTTCGAGCACGTCCGCCGAAATCGCCTCCAGCTCGGGCCAGAAGCCGTTCTCCTCCCGCAGGGGCAGGTAGTGCACGTCCGCACCCGAGAACACGGGGCCCGACGTGTACGGCGGATAGCCGGGATCGGGCGAAAGGCAGATGTCGCCGGGGTCGAGGCAGGCGAGGGCGATGTGCGCGACTCCTTCCTTCCCTCCGAGCACCGGCAGCACCTCGGTCTTGGGGTCGAGCTGGACGCCGAAGCGCTCGCGGTAGAACCCCGCTACTGCTTCGCGAAACTCATTCGTGCCGCGGTTCGAGGGATACTGGTGCGTGGCCGGGTCGCGAACGGCGGTCGCCATCGCCTCGACGACTGCGTCCGGAGTCGGCAGGTCCGGATCGCCGATCCCGAGGCTGATCACGTCGATCCCGGCACGCTGCCGTTCCTCGATCTTCCGCTCGAGCTCGGCGAAGAGATACGGCGGGACGGCGTCGAGCCGCCGGGCGAACTTCACAGGCGTAGATCCTCGGCCAGCTCGATGCGGCAGATCTCCTCAGCGGGGCCGGTCAGACGCGCGCGTCTGTCCCCATCGAGCTCGACGTGGAGGTCGCCGCCTGCGAGGTGCACGGTCACCGGGCTCTCGCACCAGCCGTTCGCGACCGCGGCGGCGGCACAGGCAACGGAGCTCGTGCCGGAGGAAAGCGTCTCCCCCGCCCCACGCTCCCAGACGCCGACGCTGAGCTCGTGGTCGCTGTCGACCCGCACGAGCTGGACGTTCGTGCGCTCGGGAAAGCGTGGATGGTTCTCGACCTGCGGTCCGAGCCGCAGCAGGTCGGCGCGGTCGGGCTCCCGCCTGATGACCGCGTGTGGATTGCCGACCGAGACCGGCGTGAACTCGATCTGCTCGCCCGCGACGTCGAGCGTTTCGGGCTCCCCCACCTCGACGGCGCCGACATCGAGCTCGACCTGGGGGCCACCTCTCATCGTCGCTGCGACCTCGAGCGGGCCGACGGTGATGCGCACCGACTTCGCGCCGCTTCGCCGGGCGAGCCAGCGGGCGGCGATCCGCGTCCCGTTCCCCGACAGCTC
>WNGK01016196.1_pt1 | contig 11999 bp, 10 predicted proteins | sample 5400601 | NCBI WGS metagenome assembly WNGK01 (sample SAMN13153376, study PRJNA577476) | soil metagenome | isolation source: 60 cm soil or saprolite under Garry oak tree replicate 1 | place: USA:California | collected 2016-06-15
TTTCCCGCGATTATCGAGTTCGAAAGGCGGGTTCAGCGAAGCGGGAGAGCCCATGAGCGAGGCGAAAAGACCTCGGAAAGGGTCGCCGGCCGGCGGCTCGAGCTTGATGACGCTCGCCCCCCAGTCGCCCAGCATTGCCGCCGCCGAAGGTCCGGCGACCCAGAGACCCAGCTCGACCACTTGGACGCCTTCCAATGGGCCGGGCATGGCTTAAGCTAATTGCTCGGTCTCTTCGCCAGTCTTGTTCAAAGTTCTATGATGATCCTTCGCGGTATTGGCCTCAGGTGGCCCCCAAGAGAATTTCGCGCAAAGTATAGCACGCCGCTTCCGGTTTTCATCGGCGGCGGAGCGCTGCGACTAAATGCGAAATTCGCAAGACGCTCCGCCCGTTAGCCTAGCGGAAAAAGCGCCGTCAACCCGGCCGGACGCCGTCCATTCCCATGGACCGGGCGGCGGGCCGTGGCATGTGCCGCTGCCGGAGTCGCTGAACTTTCCGTGCCGCTCCTCCGGCATGAACTCCCAGTCGTAACTGGCCGGATGGAGCTTCAGCTTCATTACTCCAAAAGTATCGTCGTTGGCCGCCTCACTATTGGCCAAACGCGAATCTGATTCGCGGTAATGGCTTTCGCCGCCTGTCCCAACGACGAACTCGCGGATGCCATTGTTCGCGTCGAGCGCTCCGTCTGGCGTCTGAGGGGCAAAGCGCTCGTAGTTGTGTTCGTGGCCATTGACAACCACGTCAGCCCCAGCTTCGTATAACAGGCTCCAGAGCGACTTCACGTATTGAGAACCGGCATGCATGCGCCCCGAGCTGAAGAGTGGGTCGTGCCAAATTGCCAGAGTGCAGAATGCGGGATGCCCCTCTAGGTCTGAGCTCAGCCATCTCGCCTGTGGTGATCCCTCGGCACAAGAAATCTCGTGGCAATGATCGTTCGTATTGAGGACGACAATGTGCCAGCCACCGAGATCGTAGCTGTAGTATCCTTGCGCCGGATCGCCGGCGATCGCCCCGTAGTACTCGAAGTACCCGTTCGCGTTTCCGCTGGCATATTCGTGATTGCCTGGCGCGGGACGTGTTCTCGCCTTCTGACGTCCCCAGGTTGGCTCATAGCACTGCTGGTACTCCTCGATCGACCCGTTTTCGTAGGCGTTGTCCCCTGCCGTGAACACCACCACCTCGCCGGTGGCGTTGGCGACCACCTTGTCCAGGAGGTCCGCGGTCAACGTGTCGTTCTCCTGTGCGCAGGACGAAATGTCGCCCGCCCCAACGAGTACCGGGTCGTTAGGTTCGGGTGTGCCTACCGGCGTGGCAGAAAGCTGCCGCTTCTCGCTGTCGCTTGCATCACCACTGGGAAAAATAGGCGAGACAGCCCAGTACACCGCCGCGCCGAACGCGATAACGGCAACGAGGGCAAGTAACTTCCAAAACACGCTTCGGAGCGGACTCCTGAATCCTTACCGAGTCTAACCCAAGTCCGATTAGGTTTTGCGCTGTAGGGATACATGGCTCGCTGCGGAAGCTGGACTTGATACGGAAATGAAGCCTCGGTCGGGCGCTCGCGAATCGAAACGCGAGTGTCGCGGTTCGCAGGCGCGGGACCGCTGGCGGGGAATGACTATAGACAAGCGCGGGGGGGGGGGGTTGCGCGCCCAACCAGGGGCTGGACCGGGGGGCGCACAAGTCGGGCCGCACCCGACTAACCCCTCCGCGATAGTTCAACAAGATCAGGCGGTAGGCTGTTACGGCCCTACCTATTCGTCATGACCGCGCCCGCTGTCACCCTCAGTGTCACCTTCGTGTTCGCTATTGCTTTGGCCCTGCCCATCATCACCGTTCTCGCCCTGATCGTCCTGATCGGCGTTTTCGCAGTCATCGTCGTCTTGATCCCCGTCCTTGTCATCGTCGCCTTCGTCCTCATGGTCGTCCTCATTCGCACAGGCTGAGGGTGTGGATGTTGCGGAAGTAGGCGTGGGGGTAGGAGTAGGCACGCTCGTTGGCGTCGCGGTAGGCGTAGGCGACGCAGTTGCCGTAGGGGTAGCGGTATCGACTGGACTTGCGGTAGGAGTTGGCGTTGGATTCCCGCAGTCTTCATCATCCTGGTCTTGGTCGTTGTCCTCGTCTTCCTCCTGTTCGCCTGCGGGGGTGGCCGTCAATACCGGCGTAGGCGTTTCCGTGGGCTCAAGGGTGGCTGTCGGTGTGGGAGTCCCAATCTCTTGCCCGGGCGTTGCGCTAGGCGTCGCCGTTCCGCACTCGTCATTCTCAGCAAGTAGGCCAGGGCCCGAGTCGACGGCCACTGCTAGCGCGCTCAGTCCGCCGACGAGCAGCGCCAAGCCGGTAACCGCTAGTGGCAGAAAGCCGAACTTCTTAAGCATAAGTTCACCCTCCGATCATCGGTACTGTTAAATACAGTCGCATTTCGGGGGCGTTTGTTACACCCGAGGAAGAAATTCGCGGCAGGCTCATGGCTGGTCGACCGGTAGGAGCCGCCAACCGCGACAAAGCGGGAGCCGCGGGTGGAGTCCTGGTGCCGGGGGGCAGAATCGAACTGCCGACACCGCGGTTTTCAGCCGCGTGCTCTACCCCTGAGCTACCCCGGCACGTCAGCCCATTCTAGCAGGCGAGACGAAAGAACTTGAGGCCGCGGGAGAGGGGCTCCCTGCTAGAATTTTAGCAGGCCGCTTGGTTCGCGCGGATCGGAGGTGTGATGAAGGTCGGGACGATAAAGGAAACGAAGATCGAGGAGTACCGCGTGGGCCTGACGCCCTCAGGCGTCAGGGCGCTGGCGCACGCGAGCCACAACGTGTTCGTCGAGCAGGGCGCGGGCGAAGGATCCGGCTTCGGCGACAGCCAGTACGAGAGCGCGGGGGCAACTGTCTGCCCGTCGGCTGGCGCAGTCGCTGCTGCCGTTGACCTGCTCGTCAAAGTCAAGGAGCCGCTGGAGCCGGAGTTCTCAATACTGCGGCCGGGACTGATCCTCTTCACTTATCTCCACCTTGCGCCTCTGCCCGAGCTTACCTGCGCGCTCCTCGAGTCCAGGACGAACTCGATCGCCTATGAGACGGTCCGGCGGCCGGACACTTCTCTGCCGCTCTTGGTGCCGATGAGCCAGGTGGCGGGCCGCATGGCGGCGGAAATCGCCGCGCAGTTCCTCAAGAAACCAGGGCCCGGTCGCGGCAAACTGCTGGGCGGCATAGCCGGCTCCTCCCCCGCGCGGGCGCTTGTGGTCGGCAGCGGCAATGTCGGGACCGCGGCCACACGCGTTCTCCTCGCCCTTGGGGCGCGCGTGACCGTAAGCTCGACAGACCTTCAGCGCCTGGCCGGTCTCGAAGCGCAGTTTCGTGAGCGGATCGCCACCCGCGTCACCAGCCCTGCTGTACTCGAGGAAGAGCTGCGCGGTGCGGACATCCTGATTGGCGCGGTCCTGGTCCCCGGCGGCATCGCTCCCAAGCTTGTCACGCGCGAGATGGTGCGCTCGATGGGCCCCGGGGCAGTCATCGTGGATGTCTGCATCGACCAAGGAGGAATCTGCGAGACGTCCCGTCCGACGACCCACAGCGACCCGATATACGTCGAAGAAGGGGTGCTCCACTATTGCGTTCCGAACATGCCGGGCGCGGTCCCGCGAACTTCCACCGAGGCCCTGACCTCAGCGACGCTGCCGTACGTGCTGAAGCTGGCGGACCGCGGCCTTGCGGCACTGCGTGAGGATGCCGCCCTTGCCTCCGGTGCGAGCACTATCGAGGGCAAGCTCGTATCAGAAGCCGTCGCCCAGGCGCAGGGACTCGCATACACGCCGCTTGATCAGGCCTTGAGGCAATAATCGGGCTCACGAGGCCACGCCTGCATACTCCTCCGCAGACAGCTGCCTCTCCGCACTTTCCCCAACGGCGCGTGCTACAATTCACGAGTCAATGTCCGCCCTCACCCTCCTCGCGCCGGAGCCTCTTGCCGGCAAGACGGCGGTTGCCTGCGGCCTCGCGCGCAGGATTGCCTCCGAAGGCAAGCGCGTATCGCTACAGAGGATCCCGGGCGATGACCATGCCGAGAACGATGCAGTGTTGTTCAGCGGGCTGAAGGGCGTCACGCAAGATTCGACGAGGGCGGAAATTACGCTCATCGAAGCACCCGCCGGCGATGGGGCGCCATCGCTCGCAGATTTTCCTGATGGCCGGGCGGTGGTTATTACCGACGCATCTACTCCGATGGACGCCCTCGCCGATTACTGCCGGGAGGCCGGCGATCGCCTCGCGGGCGCAGTCATCAACAAGACGCCGGCAAGACGAGCTGACTCGTTGCTCGCCGATGCAAAGGCAGCCGGGATCAACGTCCTTCGCGCATTGCCCGAAGACCGATTGCTCGCCGCTCCCGTCATACGCGACGTCGTGCAAGCTCTATCGGCGCAGACGGAACACCTGGATGGCGGTGGAATGCGGCCGCTCGATCGCCCGGTCATTGCGACCATCAGCGCGGACCCGGGGCAAGGATATTTCGCGCGCTACGACGCCTCGGCAGTTATTGTCAGAAGCGACAAACCAGACCTTCAGCTCGCGGCTTTGAACGCAGGCGCCGGCTGTCTCATTGTCACCGGCGGGAGGACCAGATTCCGCTCCTGCGTACCGGCCTCGACACGATCACGGCGGTGCATCGAATCGAGGCGATCTTCGGCTCGTCGCCCTTCTCTGGTGACGCCAAGATTGAGCGGATTAGCACGCTGCTATCGGACCTAAATTTAGCAGCTCTCTTTGACTAGCAGATCAGATTTACGATCCGGGAACAACGTCACGAGACCGGGGCCTGGCCGGGGCTTCCTGTTCCTTAGAGGAATCTTCCCCCGCGGCCGCCGCGCGGGCCGCCTTCTGCCTCGAAGCCGTGGCCACGGCCGGCGGCGGCATCGGATCCATCCGCCGCGAGGCGCCCTTCCGCTCTGCGGTGCAGTAAGGACAGACCACCCAGTTAAAGCTGAGCAACTGCTCGCATTCGCCGCAGATGTCTTTCAGCTGTGTCTGGCAGAATGGACATATGCGCCAAGCCCGCTCGACGAAGCGCCGGCAGGAGGGGCATAGGCCTTCGTCACCTATCTCCCTAAGCAGTGCCTCTTCCTCGAGCGAGCGCGAGTAGGCTTCCTCAAGCGTCTCTCGTGGCCTCATCATCATATAAAGCGCAAGTCCCGGGATGTTGAAGCCGGGGAAGAACAGCATGACCACGAAGACCGCTAACACTTGAAGCCCGACGTCGCGGGTGCGGTCTCGTATGTCGCGGTAGGCCCAGACGATAATGCTGAGCCAGAGGAGAAGCAGCCAGGTGCCGGCAATGAGCCCGCCAGCGACTAGCCAGTCTTCCATACCCTGCCTCTTCCTTCTGCTCTATCGAGTAAGTTTCTTAGCATTATAGCATTCCCGGCCAATTGTCGACGCTATCAATTATATATAACGCCGCCCACCCGGCATTGGCATCGTTGGCCTTTAGGCAGATAGACTGATAGTCGAGTCATCATGTCCCGAAAGAAGGCTGAAAACCGGCTCGACCCGCCCGAACGTGTCACTGTCCAGCTTGACGATATCGCTTTCGAGGGAGGCGCGCTGGCCCACGATGGTCCGCGCATCGTTTTTGCCGAATACGGAATACCCGGCGAGACCGTTTCCGTCGAGCTGCTGCGCAGTCGTGCAGGCGTGGCGATGGGGCGCGTTGTGGAAGTTCTCACGTCGTCGCCGGATCGCGTTGACGCACCGTGTCCTTACTTCGGCGCCTGTGGCGGTTGCGAATGGCAACACATCACTTATCCCCGTCAGCTCACTTTTAAGGAGCACATCGTGCGGGAGCAGTTGAGGCGGATAGGGAGGTTCATCGACCCGCCCGTCTTGCCCGCTGTTGCGGCGGAAAATCCCTGGGGGTATCGCAACCATCTGCGGTTCACGGCAAAACGTCGGGGCGAGGTGGGCTTCGTGCAGAGAGGAAGCCACCGGTTTCTGCGCGTCGACCATTGCCTCATAGCTGACGACCACGTAAATGATGCTCTCCCCGGCCTTCAGGGTAAATGCGGAGGCATGCACCAACTGACGTTTCGCGTCGGCGTTAACACCGATGAGATGCTGGTGCACCCGGACCTAAAAGCAATCGAACCTTCGATTGAGTCCGGTCAGCGCTTCTACCACGAGGAGATTCTGGGTCGCCGCTTTCGAATCTCTGGCGCGTCCTTCTTCCAAACGAATACCGCCCAGACTGAGCGCCTGGTCGGGTTGGTCCGCGACTGCCTTGATCTTGGCGAGAATGAAACGCTCGTCGATGCGTATGCAGGCGTAGGCACCTTCGCGGTAATCCTCGCGCCGCTCGTACACCGTGTCGTTGCAATCGAAGAGTCCGCGGCAGCGGTCGATGACGCCATGGTGAACATCGCTGGGATGCCGAACATCCAGTATTACAAGGGGAAAGTTGAAGAGCTGCTGCCCCAGATCTCGGAACCGGCCGATGTCCTTATCCTCGATCCGCCACGCCAGGGTTGCGATGCAAAGGCGCTCGAAGCGGTTATCCACATGGCGCCAAACCGCATCGCTTACGTCTCCTGCGACCCCTCAACGCTCGCGCGTGACTTGAGGATTCTCGTGGACGGAGGTTTCGAGCTGCGGGAAGTGACGCCCGTCGATATGTTCCCGCAGACCCACCACATAGAGTGCGTGGCAACCCTGAGGCGGTCATCTTAGCAAAACAAATGGACCCGCCGCTGTTTGTCTGAGCTGGTCCTCGCTTCCGCCTCGCCACGCCGCCGGGAGCTGTTCGCCCGCCTGAAGCTACCGTTCAAAGTCCGCCCCGTTGAGGTATACGAACGTGTGCCCTCGCAGGGAAATCCGGAGATCGTCGCGCGGCGCCTCGCCCGCACTAAGGCCGAGGCTGCCCGGCTTGTTGACTCGGACTCAGCGATAATCGCTGCCGATACGGTCGTAGCCGTCGATAGAGCGATCCTTGGAAAGCCGGTTGACGCCATAGACGCGGGGAGGATGCTCGAACTTCTGAGAGCGTGCGAGCACGAAGTCGTCTCGGCGGTGGCTGTCATGCGAGCGGGCGGGCGGTCAGCCCTTCTACGCCATCCGGTCACGCGGGTCACTATGCGAAACTACGCCGACAACGAGATCGATGCTTCGATAGTACGCGGCGACCCTTTCGATAAGGCCGGTGCGTACGCCATCCAGGACGAGGCATTCCAGCCGGTCGAGCGCTATGACGGCTGCTACTGCAACGTGGTCGGTCTGTCGCTGTGGGCAACGATCGAGCTGCTTCGAAAGGCGGATGTGGACGTGTCGGCTGTCTCCGAAGCTGACCTTCTGCCCCAATGTGCGCTGTGTCCTCTGCGGCCCAAAGCGTTATAATTCGCCGCCGAGACTCCCTTCAAGCGAAAGGAGCGACATGGCTCTGGAATTCTTTCCCGCCAAGCCCGAGCACACCAGCGAACTGGGCAGAATCTGCTACGAAGCCTTCAAGGACATCTCGGACCGGCATCATTTCCCCTCCGACTTCACCAGCGCGGCGATGGGGAGAATGATCATGGGCCTTTTGACGGGACGTGAGGACGTCTATGGAGTCGCAGCGATGATGGATGGCCAGCCGGCGGGCTCCAACTTTCTCATGGTCGCCGACGAAGTGGGCGGGCTCGGTCCGATTTCAGTCGAGGTATCGATGCAGGGTCAGGGCATCGGGCGGGCGCTAATGCAAGACGTCGTTGATCACGCGAAGGAAGCGAACGTTGAGAAAGTACGACTCCTCCAGGACTCCTTCAATATGACTTCCCTCGCGCTCTACGCTTGCCTGGGCTTCGACACGAAGGAGCCGGTTGCCGTTATGCAGCCGACTCCGGGCGAGCGGCCCGACGACTCGGTCCGCCCGGTGACTGAAGCTGACCTCGAGGCGGTCGAAGAACTTTCGCGGAGAATCTACAGGGTAAGCCGCCGCAACGAGGTCGCTTCCGGCATTGCCGGGCCCTTTCGTCCGTTCCTGCGCGAGCGCAACGGGCGCATTGCCGGCTACTACATCCCCGGCATAGCCGGCCACGGGGTTGCCCAGACCGAGGACGATCTCGTCGCGCTCGTGCGCGAAACGGCCCGCCAGATGCCACCCGACTTCCACCGCGTCCTTTGTCCTCTCACTGAGGGCGACCTCTATCGCAAGCTCCTCGCAAACGGGTGCCGGAATATCAAGGTCATGAACCTCATGGTTCTCGGGCCTTACGAGCGTCCCGACGGCGCGTGGCTCCCCAGCGTTCTCTATTAGCTCCCGCCGTTCACTGTCCTTTACAGCAGTCTTAACTGAAACTTAATGCTCATACCCTAACCGCTGCTCGCCGGCGCACGTCAATCCAATCAAGGGAAGTGAGCATGCGATCAAGGGCATTCCGTAGAAGCGCGCCGTTTGCCTTCCATTTGCCCGGCCGGTTCGGCCGGATGCCGGGGGCGATCGCGTCGCTAATAGCGAAGCTAGCTACGCTGCCCGGTCGCCATCTTCGCTGGAAAATCGTCCTTCCGTACGCGTTCCTCGCTCTCATTTTAGGCTGCGCCGCGACTTACCTGGCGACCGGTGTCATTACAAGCTCCCTCCGTGAGCGATCTGACAATCAGCTCGTCGAATCGGCGCGCGTCTCAGCCGACACGTTGGCCCGCCTCGAACGGAAGCACCTCGAGACCGTGCGCGCGATTATCTTCAGCGACGGCGTACCCGGGGCGATAGACGCCCGTGACAGCGTACAGCTCGGTACGCTGATCGAAGGCACCGCCGCCAATGACGAAGTGCAATACCTCCAGGTGCTCGATGCATCCGGTCAGCGGTTGAAGGCCATCCAGCTGACTGCACCCAAAACCGTCGAATACGGCGACATCACCGACTCTGATAGACCCGCCGCTTGGCCCCCCGTTCAGCAAGCGGTCGCTACTGCCTCGACCGGCGGCGGCAAAGCGACGGCGATTGTGCAGACAGCCGGCGGCCCGGTCCTTTACACGGCGGGGGTCGCCGAGTCCGGGGGTCGCGTTATCGGCGTCGTGCTCATCGGTACATCGCTTCAGAAGCTGGTCGCGGAAATGAAGGCTGAGTCGCTCGCGGACGTGACCATCTTCGGTGATCGGCAGACTCCGAGCGCGACAAGCTTCGTTCAGCCAAGCGAAGCGGGCTCCAAAGAAGCTGACCTGAGCCCACCGCCGGAGGCGGCCTCAGCTTTCGATGGAGGCGGCGCCTACCGCGAACAGAGGATGATCTGGGGACGTGACTACAACGTTCTCTACGCGCCGCTTCTGATACAAGGGACGAGAATCGGCACTTATTCCGTGGCGCTGCCCGCTGATTTCATCGTCGAGGCTCAGGATGCCGCTCGCTGGAAAATGGCGATACTCTTCGGCATCGCGATGCTGGCGGTCCTCGCCATCGGCTTCTATATCTCGCGTGCCATAACACGCCCGGTTGACCGCCTCATGTCGGCCGCCGAGAAAGTGTCCGGCGGTGACTTCACCGCCCGGGCAAACATCGAGTCCCAGGACGAGATCGGCCGCCTCGGCGCTGCCATTGACAACATGACTGACACGCTCCAAGGTCAGTATCTGGGTACGCTGCGCGCACTCGCGTCTGCCGTCGCCAATAAGGATCCGGTTACTCTTGGCCATTCCGTGCGCGTCGGTCAGCTCGCCGCTATGCTTGGCCGCCATTTCCAACTGGACGAACGCACCATTGCTCAGCTCGAGATGGGTGGCTACCTTCATGACCTCGGCAAGATCGGAATCCGGGACTCCGTTCGCCTGAAACTGGAAGCGCTTACGCCTCAACAGCGAAATCTTCTCGAACATCACCCTCATCTCGACCTGCTTGCATCAGCGAACGAAGGAACGCGAGTGCCGTTGGATAGTCTGCGAAAGCCGGCGAGCTATTCTGCCGCCTTCAACGAACAAGGCACGATCGTTGCCCGTATCGTCGAGGCCGCCGACCTCTATGATGCTGTCCGGCTCGGCGATTCGCAGCTGGGCGGATTCACCTCTGAGCAAGCCCTGACGTTCCTTCGCACACACGTTGGGGCGGTCATCTCGATCGGCATGCTCGAGGCGCTCGCAGCGGTCGTCCCAGCCTGGGAACAGCGCCGCGCGAGCGATCCGATGCTGCAACGACTCCTCGTGGAGACAGCGCTCGAGACCAAGTAATGGCGCCATCTCAGTTTAGGGCTTTCCTGTGCAGGGTTCTTCCCGTGGCGGCGCTTGTAGCCATCTGCATGGTCGCGTCGACGATCGCGGCGACGCTTGCTATTCTCGGGGCCGGCTCGGCCGTTCTCGAAGCCAGCGTCAGCTCGCGAGTGCCGGTGGACTACTCAGCGGATCAGGTAGCACTAAAGATTCCTCGCCTCTCCCCAGAAATCATCGATGCCATCAGGAGAGATCGTGACGCTTCCGCCAGTGATTCCGGCGCATCGGGCGGGCCCGCCTCACAAACGCCGTCGCCCGGCGTTATCATCACGCCGGCGCCGTCCCGCGGCGCTACGCCGCCGCCAAATACAGAGGCCCCGTCCACGCCCACTCCTGTGATACCGCTCCCTAGCCCCATCCCTACGCTGCCGGTGACAACGCCAACGCCGCCACCGCTTCCCACGCTCCCACCCACGCCGACGCTGCCCGCTATTCCAACACTGCCGGCACTCCCAACACTGCCGCCTGCCCCCACCCTTCCGCCGCTACCTTAATTCGAACCCCGCTCTACTCCTCCTTCCGCCTCGTACCCGAACAGATGTATCATTTTCGTCGTGGGAATATCCACTGAGAGTCCCATTCTCGAAGCCCTTAATCCACGCCAGCGCGAGGCTGTCGAACAGACTGACGGGCCGCTCCTTATACTCGCAGGTCCCGGCTCCGGCAAGACACGGGTCATCGCACATCGTGTGGGCTACCTTGTGCGCGACAAGAACGTCCGCCCCCGGCGGATTCTCGCCGTCACGTTCACTAACAAGGCAGCGCGAGAGATGCGCGACCGCGTCTTCACGCTAGTCGGCGAAGACCTCGGACGCGACATAACACTCGGGACCTTCCACGCGGTCTGCTCGCGGATCTTGCGCATCGACGGCGAACAGATCGGCGTCCCTCGTAACTTCACGATATACGACGACTCGGACCAGATCGTCGCCGTAAAACGCGCCCTGGAGGACCAGGGAGTCGATCCTCGGAGGATAGCGCCACGCGCGGTGCTGTCGGCTATTTCTCGTGCGAAGAGTGAGCTACAGGGTCCGCGCGAGTTCGCAGCCATCGTTGCCGACTACTTCCAGGAGGTTACCTCGCGCGTGTTCCTGCGCTACCAGGACCTTCTCGAGCAGAATGAGGCGCTCGACTTCGACGACATCCTGCTGAAGACAGTGGAGCTTTTTAACGAGCGCGAGGACGTCTTGGAGAAGTACGCCGATCGCTACCTCTATGTCCATATCGATGAGTTCCAGGACACGAACATCGCCCAATACGTCCTCGCCAAGCAATGGGCCTCGCGTCACCGCAACATCTGTGTTGTCGGTGACCCCGACCAGTCGATCTACACCTGGCGCAGCGCAGACATCCGCAACATCCTCAATTTCGAGCAGGACTTCGCGGACGCTCGGATCGTCATCCTCGATCAGAACTATCGTTCGACCCAGACCATTCTCGATTCGGCGCATTCCGTCATCGCGCTCAACAAACAGCGTAAGGAGAAGAACCTCTGGACGGAAAACCCGGGCGGCGGGCCCGTGGTCCTACACGAGTCCTACGACGAGGAGGACGAGGCGCTATTCGTCGTGGAGGAGATCAAGCGGCTGGCTGCCGATGAATCGCTGGCCTATCACGAGATCGCGGTCATGTACCGCACGAATGCGCAGTCGCGCCCAGTCGAGGAGGCGCTCGTCCGGCGTGGCATTCCGTACCGCCTAGTCGGCGGCACGCGCTTCTACGAGCGGCGCGAGGTCAAGGACCTGCTCGCCTACCTGCGGGTCATCCAGAACCCGTTCGATGCCGTCGCGATGATG
>WNGK01017477.1_pt1 | contig 11997 bp, 7 predicted proteins | sample 5400601 | NCBI WGS metagenome assembly WNGK01 (sample SAMN13153376, study PRJNA577476) | soil metagenome | isolation source: 60 cm soil or saprolite under Garry oak tree replicate 1 | place: USA:California | collected 2016-06-15
CGGCCCGAGCTCGGTGAGCAGCGCCCTGGCCAGGTCCTCCTCGGGGGCCAGCGGCGCGCAGACGGCCCGGCCGGCGTAGCCGACGCGGGCCGGGTGGGCGCCGAGGAACACCGGCGCGGGCAAGACCTCGTCGCCCGCCAGGGTCATGCTCACCGACAGGTGGTGGCCCTCGAACCGCCACGACCACGGCTCCCCGCCGGCCGGGTCGCCGAACACGCTGACCCAGTAGTCGCCGCTGTGCCGTCCGTTCCGCCAGCCCTCCTGCCGGTCGAGCACCTCTTCCAGGGCCATGACCGTCACCGCCTGCGCGTAGCCGCGCTCACTCAGGGCCGTGGCGAGCAGCCGGTGCGCGGCCTTGCGGGCGGGCGGGCTCACCAGCGCGAGGCAGGCACCGGGCCGCCGGGCCGGCCGGTACTCGAGCAAGCGCCGGGCTGCGTCGTCGGCGAACGGCAGCGCCGCGAGTACGCGCTGCTCATCGTCGAGCGAGCGGAGGAGAACCTTCGCGGCCGACCGCATCGCATCGGCTACAGTTTCGCCGGTCATGGTCCCGGTATACACCGATCAGCCGCGCAGGGCGCGCGAGCGCAGGGCCCGCTGCACCGCGTCGCGGTGCTCGGTCAGCATGCGGGCCAGGGCGGGGTCGCGCGGGCCGTCGGCGAGGAACTCCGCTATCCGCGCCAGCAGCTCGGGCGAGGCCGCTGGGTAGGGAAACAGCAGCTCGCCGAGTAGCAGCCGCAGATGACCGGCCGCCGTCGCCCAGACGTCGGCCATGGCAGGCAGGTACCGCGAGGCGTAGGGAGCGAGCAGGCCAGCCTGCTCCGGCACGACGAAGCCACGCGCGACCGCGATCAGCGTCTCGACGCCGAGCTGTCCGCCGGTGAGCAGCCTCCAGCCCGCCTCCTTGTGCGCGGCATCGGGTATGGCGGCCCGGCACGCCGCGGCGCTGCGCCGGCCGGCGTCCGTCGCGTCGCCTGCCAGCTCGGCGTCGATGTCCGCATCGTCGGCGCGACCGGTGGCAGCCAGCCGCTGCAGCAGTGACCAGCGCAGGTCGACGTTGACCGCCAGGCCGGGAACCGCCGTGCCGCCGTCCAGCAGCCCGGCGACGAGGTCAAGCTGCTCCGCCGAGGTCGCCGTCCGGCTCAGCAGATCGGCGCCGGCGAGCTGGTGGTCGCTGCCCGGCTCGGCCGAGCGCAGCATCTCGACGGCGGCGCCGGCAAGCTGCTGCTGGCCCGCGGGGACCCAGCGCGGCTCGGCAAGCTGCACCATCATCCGCTGGCTCCACTCGATCAGGACCTGCAGTACCGACGGCAACGGCTCCCGCGGGACGGCTCTGGCCAGCATCGCGACGAACTCGGGCACCGGCATCTCGGCGCGGGCGACCATGTCGATGACCGTGTTCCAGCAGACGGCACGGGCCAGCGGATCGCCGAGTTCGCCGATCGACTCGGTGACCGTGCGCAACGAGCCGGGATCAAGCCTGACCACGGCATAACCCAGGTCGCCTTCGTTGAGCAAAAGAAGGTCAGGACGCCGCGTGCCGGCTAGCTCCGGCACCTCCGTGCGCGGGCCGCTGACGTCGATCTCCACCCGACCCGTCCGCTCCAGCCCGCCGCCGGCCAAGCTGTACAGGCCGATCGCGATGCGGTGCGGCCGCAGCACCGGGTGCCGCTCGGGCGCCTCCTGGACGACGGCGAAGCTGGTGAAAGCGCCGTCGGCGTCGGTCTCGAACGCGGCGCGGAGAGTGTTAGGCCCGGCGGTCTCCAGCCACGCCTTCGACCAGTCGGCCAGGTTCAGGCCCGAGCGGGCCTGGACCGCCCGGAGGAAGTCAGAGCGGCTCGCGTTGGCCCAGCCGTGCGCGGCGAGGTAGTCGGCGATGGCGGCGAAGAAGCTCTCCCGGCCCGCGTAGGCGGCGAGCTGCCTGAGCACCGACGCGCCCTTGGCGTAGCTGATCCCGTCGAAGTTCGCGAGCGCCTCTCCGAGGGTCGGCGCGTCCGCGGCGACCGGGTGCGCCGACGGAAGCTGGTCGACCATGAACGCCCACCGCTTGCGGCCCACGCAAAAGGTCGACCACGCATCCCGGTAACGAGTCGCCTCGGCCGCGGCGAGGTGCCCGCAGAGCTCGGCGAACGCCTCGTTCAGCCACAGGTCGTCCCACCACCGCATGGTCACCAGGTCGCCGAACCACATGTGCGCCATCTCGTGCAGGAGCACCGTCGCCCGCTGCTCGTGCGCCGCCGCGGTCACCGGCGACCGGAACAGGAACTGCTCGGAGATGACCGCCGCGGTCACCGGCGACCGGAACAGGAACTGCTCGGAGATGAGCACGCAGCCCGCGTCCTCGGTCGCCCCGGCGCTGAACTCGGGCACGAACACCTGGCCGTACTTGGCGAACGGGTAGCCGGCCGCCAACAGCCCGGTGAAGAAGTCCAGGCCCTGCGCGGTCAGCTCGAAGATGGCCGCCGCGTCGAGGTGACCGGCGAGTGAGGCGCGGCAGGCCAGCTCGAGCGGCACGAGCTGCCCGCCGCGCGTGGTGTGCGAGGCGCGCACCACGTGGTAGTCGCCCGCGACCACGGTGGTGTTGTAGGTCGGCAACGGCAGCGTCGCGGGAAAGTGCCACACCGCGCGGCCGTCCCCGGCGGGCACGGGCTCGGGCTCGGGCGCGGGCTGGTTCGACAGGACCGTCCAGTGCGCGGGCGCGGTGACGTGGAACGTGAACTCGGCCTTCAGGTCCGGCTGCTCGAAGCAGGCGTAGACGCCGCGGGCGTACGCGGGCTCGAACTTCGCGTACGTGTACACCCGGCCGTCCGCGGAGTCGACCGAGCGGTGCATGCCCGTGCCAGAGCCCGTGTAGGCGCAGTCGGCTACGACTCGCAGCTCGTTGTGCGCGGCCAGGCCGGCGAGCGAGATCCGGCCCTGCCCGCAGGCGGCCGACGGGTCGACGGGCACGCCGTTCAGCGTGATCTCGTGCACCGCCACCGCCACCAGATCGGCATCGCTCGCCGCGGCGGGCTCGGTGCAGTCGAACCGGATCACGCTGACCGAGCCGAATACCGTATCGCCCTTCGTCAGGTCCAGGCAGACATCGTAGGAATGGACCCGCAGCAGCCGCGCCCGCTGCCTGGTTTCCGCGCGGGTGATCTCGGCAGTCGCCGTCACGCCCGGCCCATCAGGTAGAACTCCGGGTTGGGCCGCAGGCCGGCGAGGTGGGCGAGCCGGTTGGACGCGGCGAACAGCGCGGTGATCGCGCCCACGTCCCAGATCTCGTCGTCGGTCAGGCCCGCGGCCCGGGCCCTGGCCATGTCCGGCTCGCCGAACAGCTCCGGCCTGCGGGTCAGCGCGAGCGCCAGGTCGGTGATCGCCCGGCTGCGCTCGTCCAGGTCGGCCTGCCAGGGGTTGACCGCCACCCGGTCGGCCAGGTGCGGGTCCTTGGACCTGATCCGCAGGATCGCGCCGTGCGCGACCACGCAGTACTGGCAGTGGTTCGCGCCCGAGGTGGCCACCACGACCAGTTCCCGCTCGGCCTTGCTCAGCCCGCCGGGCCGGTCCATCAGCGCGTCGTGGTAGTCGAGGAACGCCCGCAGCTCGGCCGGCCGGTGGCCGAGGGCGCGGAAGATGTTGGGGACGAACCCGGACTTCTGCGCGATCACGCCGATCCGCTCGCGCAGGTCGTCGGGGAGCTCGTCCAGATCGGTCATCCCGAACCGGCTCTCGGCCACGTTCTTCTCCTCGTGCTAGATGGTGCTGCGCTCCTGAATCTAGCCCGGGACGTGGCCGACGACCCGTGGCTCCTTCGATTCACCGCTGGTTAAAGACGGATATGGTGGCCAAATATGGCTCAGTGTGATGAGTGTTCAAGAAAGAGGGCTAAGACCCTATTGCCTTCGTTGATCTGGAACCGTCATACTGCGGACAGTCATGTCCTGGGGGAGGGACCATGCATTTGGGGGGATTCCCGCATTTCGGCGTGCGCTCGCACGTGCCGAGAGCATCGTCAGACTCCTCGGCGCCGCCTCGGCGTCGCTCTCCTCGCCGTTCCGGCGCAAGGCGGGTGATGCCCGGCTCCTTACTTCTGTGCATAGTTCGTAGTGTCCAAGGGGGGATAATGTAATGCTATCGATTAGCATGTTTCGCCGGAATTATTTGAAGATTTCCGGCCCGGTAATTCTCGGATTCCTCGCCGCGGTCGTCGCGGCGTTTCTCATGGCGTCCGGCTCAACAGCGGCGCACGCGGCTGTCTGGACCGACCAGGCAGACTATTCGCCGGGCTCGGTCGTCACGATCAGCGGTGACAACAGCGACGGCGCCGGCTACCAGCCAGGCGAGGCCGTCGACGTCGCCGTGAACGGCCCAGACACCATCACGAAGTCCTGCAGCGCGACAGCCGATTCATCCGGCGCCTGGTCGTGCCAAATCACGCTCGGCACGGGCTCGGCCGCCGTCGGCACTTATGTCTACACAGCCACCGGCGAGTCGTCGAACGTCTCGCAGTCGGGGACCTTCACCGACAGCGCCTGCCCGGCGACAGCTGGCACCCGGCCGACCGATCCTAATGTCACCGCCTCTTACACGACCGGTGGTGGCACCGCCAGCTACTCCATCGGCACGTCCAACGAGAGTTCAAGTGGCGGCATTCCCGGGCTGATCGAGTACTGCGTGTACACCAGTCCGCTGCCCGACTCGCAGACGGCGCTCTACAGCGACTGGACGTCGGGGGCCTCGACGCACTTCTTCGACTTCGAGCGCTCTGGGGGGGACCCGGACAACCTGCCGTTCGACGGGAGCACCAAGACCGTCGGATATGCCACCTGGGGCGGTTCCGTGCCTTCATCGCAGCTCATCCTGCTGCACATCAACGACCCGAGCGAGTGCGCCAACCTGTACGGCGCGGGTTCGTCCGCCACCTGCTTCGTGCTGCCCGGGACACCGCGGGCCAACAAGGACTTGCAGGTCACCAAGACCGCCACGCCGTCGTTCACTCGCACGTACAAGTGGGGGATCACCAAGAGCGTCGACCAGACCCAGATCAACATCGCTGACGGCGGATCGGCCACCTTCAACTACACGGTCAACGTGACCCACGACTCGGGCACCGCCGGCAACTGGAAGGTCATCGGCGAGATCCAGGTCACCAACCCGAACGCGGTGGACTTTAACGGAGTTAACGTCACCGATGCGATCGACAATAACGGTACTTGCTCGGTAGACAACGGGACCAACGCTGCGATTCCGGCCGGCCAGTCGGTCAGTTTCGCCTACACGTGCACGTACACCGCGGCGCCTAGCCCGGCCAGCGGCACCAACACAGCGAAGGCCAAGTGGGACGCCAGCACCTACAACACCCCGGACGGCGCCGCGACAGGGACGGCGTCCTACGACTTCTCCGGTGACTCGCCGACGATCGTGGACGGCAGTGTGACGGTGACCGACCCGCTGGGCGGCGGCACTCTGGGGACGGTGAAGTACACCGACCCGAGCCCGACCTCGTTCAGCTACTCGCACACGTTCTCCGGTGACCCGGCGAGCACGTGCACAAAGCATGACAACACCGCCACGTTCACGACGGACACGTCCGGCACGAGCGGTAGCGACAGCAAGACGGTCGAGGTCTGCATGGGCGCTGACCTGCAGGTCAGCAAGACCGCGACACCGTCGTTCATCCGGACCTTCACCTGGGGCATCCAGAAGCTGGTGGACAAGACCGAGATCGACATCGCGGGCGGCTCGGCCACCTTCAACTACACGGTCAATGTGACCCACGACTCTGGCACCGACTCTGCCTGGCAGGTGGACGGCAAGATCACCGTCACGAACCCGAACGACTGGGAAGCGATTTCCGCGGACGTGACCGACGCGATCGGCAACGGCGGCAACTGCGCGGTGACCGACGGGACCGGGGTCTCGATTCCGGCCGGCAAGTCCGTGGACCTCTCGTACACGTGCACGTATGCCTCAGCACCAGACCCGCTGACCGGGGCCACCAACACGGCCACGGCGACCTGGGTCAAGTCGGCGTCCTTCACTCCGAACGGCTCGGCGACCGGAACCGCGGCCGTCGACTTCACCACGCCGACGACGATCGCGGACGACAGCGTGGCGGTGACCGACTCGCTGGGCGGGAGCCTAGGCACCGTGTCGTACACCGACCCAAGCCCGAAGACCTTCACCTACTCAAAGACGTTCGCCAAAGACCCGGCGGGCACCTGCACCACGCACGGCAACACGGCCATGTTCACCGCGGACACGACCGGCGCGACGGGCAGCGACAGCAAGACGGTCAAGGTCTGCGTGGGGGCCGACCTGACGGTGAGCAAGACCGCCACACCGTCATTCACTCGTAAGTACAACTGGACCATCAACAAGTCGGTGGACAAGACCCTCCTCGACCCGGGCGGTACCGCTACCTACGCGGTGAAAGTGACCGAAACCGACTTCACCGACAGTGGCTGGAAGGTGAGCGGGACCATCACGGTCTACAACCCGAATGACTGGGAACCGATCACCGCGAACGTGACCGACGCGATCGACAATGGCGGCAACTGCGCGGTAAGCAACGGGGCAGGCGTGACCATCATGCCGTTCAGTTCGGCGCAACTGTCGTACACGTGCACGTACTCCTCGGCGCCCAGCCAGGCCAGCGGCACCAACACCGCGACTGCGGCATGGGATGCCGCGAAGTACTCAACCCCGGACGCCTCGGCGGCCGGGCAGGCGGGCGCCGCTTTCTCCAGCCCGACAACCGTTACCAACCAGATGATCACGGTGGTCGACTCCCAGGCAGGCACGCTGGGTACGGTCACCGCCACGGACTCTCCGCCTTACACCAAGACGTTCACCTACATGAAGACGTTCTCGTCCCCGGCGAGCGGCTGCACGACGGTGAACAACACCGCGACAATCACCGAGACCGGCCAGACGGCCAAGCGGTCGGTCAAGGTCTGCAACAGCGGCGCGCTCACGATGGGGTTCTGGCAGAACAAGAACGGCCAACCCATCATCGCCAACGGGGCGTCTACCAGCGGCGTCTGCAACTCGGCTACCTGGCTGCGGCAGTACGCGCCGTTCGGTGACCTGAGCGCGACAGCCACCTGCAGCCAGGCTGCGACTTATGTCTACAACGTCATCAAGGCCGCCAACGCGAGCGGAGCGTCGATGAACGCGATGCTCAAGGCCCAGATGCTGGCCACGTCGCTTGACGTGTACTTCAGCGATCCCGGGCTCGGCGGCAACAAGATCAGCGCGCCGGCTCCGATAGGCGGCCTGACGATCGATCTCACGCACATCTGCCACATGATCGACAGCTCCAGCGGCACGGCCACGTGCTCGGGGACCTACGCGAACGTGAGCGGCGCATTCGGCGGTGCTACCAGCCTGACGGTCAGCCAGATGCTGTCCTTCGCCGCCAGCCAGTCCAACTCCGGCGGTTCGACCTGGTACAGCAATGTCAAGGCAACCCAGCAGCTAGCCAAGGACACCTTCGACGCGATCAACAACCAGGTGGCAACGTCGCCATGAGATACGCCTGACAGCGGGAAAGGACGTTAAGGAGAGTGCGGGGCCGCTCGGCCCCGCACTCTCCGCGTTTCGCAGATCATGTCGGCGGTGGGCAGGGCCCGGCCCCACTGGTGCCCCGCCTGGCAGCGCTCCGGGAAGGCCAACCAGTCGGGTCTGCGCACGTCCGAGTCGAGCACATCGAGCCACCGCCGACAGCCCGATCTTCCGTCGCGGAGGCGCGAGTGTCTGGCATTGTGTCCGTATGCCAGAGGAAGGGACCGACCCAGCAACCCAGCAACCAGCGCCGACGCCAGAAGAACCGCCGAACGAACCGCAGAAGATAGAGATCATCCCACTTGAGCCGAAGAGGATCATCAAGCGGTATGACAATCCGCTGGCCACGGAGCAGCGGAATGACGAGGGCGGCAGCGATCGCTAGATCATCGCCACTGCCCACGCCACCACCTGCAGGCCGACGGCCACGCAAAGCCACGCGAACAACCCGTACATTCGCCTGACCGTGCGGTAATTCTCGGCCCAGTTCTGCTCAGCGCGGCGAGCCAGGCTCAGGTTGACCTGCCCTAGCGTCGCCGTCCCGTCCGCAACCCCGCTGACCAGAGGTTCCCGGTCGGCCCCGTAGTACCAGTCTCGGGGCCAAGCGACGGCCAGTGCCAGGCCGACGGCCGCAGCGAAAAGCGCCAGTGCTGCAGCCAAGCCCGCCAGGTTCATGACTGACAGGTGGCCGTGCGGCAGCCGTGACCCGAAGAGTCCGCTGACCAGCGCTCCGACCGATAGCAATGCCACTGCGCGGGTGCGAAGTGAGTCAATGTCGGCATCTTGCTGGGCTATCTCAGCCTTCGACTGCTCCCACAGGACGGCGCTTGCGTCCGTCTGGTCATCAGCCATTTCCTGTCCTTCCGAAGGCCCGGTTACTGCTCATGCACGCAGAGGCGACTCGCGTGTCCCGACACGCACGGCCACGGCGAGGAACAGGACCGGATCACCCGTGGCGCAGGTGACGTAGAAGTCGGTGTCGAAGGTCTTGGCCACGGTGCCACTGTTGCACCGGCAATGGACAATCCGTGCGCTACACGCCGAGTTCGCCGCGCAGGTCGCTGACGTCGGGCTGGTCGTACTGCCGCCTCCGGTGGTATCCCGGCTAGCGCCTCAGCCCGTCGAGTAGGAGGCGGCGACCTGAGCCGTTCGTCGTGGGCACGGAATACGACCGCCATTCCGCCCTCGCCGATCTGCTCCTCGAGCAGATAGCCGGCGATCCGCGAGCCTGACGTGAAGGTCGGAGGCACCTGCGATGCTGGGAAGCCCGGGCTGATCATGCCCTTCGCATTCTGGTGATCCGCAAAACGCGCCTGAAATGTCGGAGCGCGGTTCCCATCAGGCTGTCCGGGTCGCGGTTTCCGCGCGATGCAGGGCGATGATCGAGTCGAAGTCCGGGTCGGTCTCCAGGCCGAGCCTGGCCGCGCGGTCGGTGCGGAACCTGGCGGGCCAGCCCGTCACGATCCGCGCCACCGCCGGGTCGGGAACCCAGTCGATCAGGGCGCTCGCCCGCGGCCCGGCCGCCCGATCGAGCGCCGCGACCATGTCCGCGACGGTGACGCTCAGCGAGGGCAGGTTGACCGCGGCGGGGCCGCCCCAGGCCGACTCCGGTGCCGTCGCGGCGCGAAGCAGGCCCTCGATGGCCCTGGCCGGCGAGGCGATCGCCACCTCGGTGCCCGGATCGACCGGGCAGGTCGTGCGCTGGCCCGCCAGCGGCTCGCGGATGATGGCCGACAGGAAGCCGGACGCGGCGGCGTTGGGCCTGCCCGGGCGGACGACGACGGTCATCAGCCGGACGGTCCGCCCGCGCAGGAAGCCCTTGCGGGTGTAGTCGGCGGAAGCCCTTGCGGGTGTAGTCGGCGAGCAGGTACTCCGCGACCAGCTTCTGCGTGCCGTAGCTGGACTGCGGGCTGGGCAGCGTGTGATCGTCCACGACCGCGGGCAGCGGGTGGCCGGCGGTCGCGCCGAAGACGGCGACGGAGCTGGCGAAGACCACGACCGGGTTCGTGCCGAGCGCGCGGCACGTGGCCAGGAGCGACTCGGTCGCCGCCAGGTTGGTCCGCATGCCGAGGTCGAAGTCGGCCTCGCACTCGGCGCTGACCGCCGCGGCGAGATGGAAGATGACGTCGGCGCTGGCTAGCGCCCCGCGCGCGGAGCGCGGGTCGGTCCCGGACCGGGAGTTCGACCCGGCGGTGGGATCGAGCAGGTCGGCGAGGTCGCCGGCGATCACGCTCACCCGGCTGTCGGCGGCGAGGTCGGCCGGAGGCGGCGCCCGGTCGACGAGCGTCAGCCCGGTGAGCGGGCGCTCCCCGGCGCCCGCGACGTCGAGCGAGCCGGGACCCCGACTCGCGACCAGTTCTCTGGCCAGGCGCGAGCCGAGGAAGCCGGACCCGCCGGTGACCACGACGTTCGCCACCGCAGCTCCTTCCCGATCGGCCGTCTCTTCCCGAATGAGATCATGTTCGGTAGGGAGATCTTCGTCGTCCAGGGATGGAAGATCACCGACCCCAGCGCATTAGCGAGTCTTCACCTCCCCGACCACGAGGCAGCCATCGCAGTACCAAAGGAACTCATGCGATACCTGCCGAAGGAGAATCATGGAGCCGCTGACTGACGAGCAGTGGACCAGCTTTTTCCAGTCATGCCAGTGCTTCGCGTGGCACCTAGAGACACGCGACTGGTACGGCGTCGACGACGAGAAAGGACGCTACGCCCGGTTCCTCGCCACCGGCCGCCGTGACCACCAGGCCGAAGCCCCCGAACGGCGGCACTGGCTCGACCTGATGCGCGCCACCACAAAGGCCGGAAAGCAAGTCAGGCGCGCCCGAATCGTGAGCGAGCCGCTCAGCGACTACATGCGATTCTCCCGCGCAGGCGCCCAACCGAGCATCGACGCCGGCGAGGACATCCGATGGCTCCCCCGCCGGCACGCCTCACGGATCGCCCTGCCAGGCAACGACTTCTGGCTCTTCGACGGCGAACGCGTCCTCTTCAACTACTTCACCGGAGACGGCCGGTCGGCCGGGCATGAACTCGCCACCGACGCCGACGCCGTGCGACTCTGCCAGACCGCGTTCGAGGCGGTCTGGGCCATCGCAACACCGCACGCACGCTACAACCCAATCTGATCCGGCAACCGCCTTGCCCAGACAGCTAGAGCAAGCCCGTGAAGCCCTGGGCGGGCGGCTGCGAGAGATCCGCAAAGACGCCGGCCTGTCAGGACGCCAGCTCGCAGCCCTGACAGGCTGGCACTTCACCAAGGTATCCAAGCTCGAAAACGGCAAGCAGCACCCATCCGACGACGACATACGCCGCTGGTGCACGCACTGCCACGCCCACGGCGAGATCACCGACCTCATCGCCACCGCCCACAGCGTGGAAAGCATGTACATCGAGTGGCGCAGGCAAATGAAATTCGGCCTGAAGCGACCACAGCAGGCCAGGACACCAGCCTACGAACGCGCCAGGCACTTCCGGATCTACGAGCCCAGCCTCATCCCCGGCCTGTTCCAGACCGCAGAGTACGCAACCGCCATCATGACCAAGGTCATCGACTTCTACGACATCCCCGGCGACCTCGATGAAGCCGTCGCAGCCCGCCTCGAACGGCAACGACTCCTGTACTCAGGAGACCGCCGATTCCACATCATCCTCGAAGAACAGGCACTACGCACCCGTATCGGCGCCCCGCAGATAATGGCCGGGCAACTCGACCGCCTGCTAACGCTCATGAACATCGAGCGAGTCAGCCTCAGCATCATCCCCGCCGCCGCAGAACGCCACACCACCACCACTGCCGGCTTCTGGATCTTCGACGATGAAATCGTGCAAGTCGAAACCGTCTCCGCTGAGATCACCATCACCCAGCACCGCGAAATCGCGCTCTACGCCAAGAAATTCGACCTGCTATCTCGCTCAGCAGTAAACGGCGCCCGTGCCCGGCACCTCGTTATCTCAGCACAGGCAGACCTGCCACCCGGGACGAGTTGAAGCAACCTTGCGCAACACCATTGTTACTCAAGGTACATCTCCCTTACGTTCACCGGCTCGTCTTGCAGTACAACCGCGTGCCGTCCGGGCCATCCGGCATGACCGATCCCGAACTGCACATCTTCCTCCCCGAAGCCACCGACATCGCGACAACTGACGGCAGCACATACCGCCTCGCGTTCCCGCCCCGCACCAACCTCGCCGCCGCCACCGGCCAGGACAACCACCCGCGGTGCAGTCCCTGCGGGAGTTGGCGACGACGCCCAATCCCGCCGGTAGGCGACGACGAGGCAGGCGCCGATGCCCCTGGGAGCCTCCGGTGGTGATGGTGACCCGCTGGCCGGCACCGGTCAGGGCGTCGGTCAGGTCTTGGCTGTCGCCGGGTCGCTGGGGTGCCGGGTGAGCGGCCTGGTTTGCACGGTCATCCAGGCATCCAGCGGGAGCGATTTCAGGATCGCCTGC
>WNGK01009817.1_pt1 | contig 11996 bp, 9 predicted proteins | sample 5400601 | NCBI WGS metagenome assembly WNGK01 (sample SAMN13153376, study PRJNA577476) | soil metagenome | isolation source: 60 cm soil or saprolite under Garry oak tree replicate 1 | place: USA:California | collected 2016-06-15
GGAATTAATGAGAAGCGCGTCGCATTCGGTGTTGTTCTTGCAATTCTTGAGATGCTTCGGCACGTGCACGAGACCGCGATAGGTGGCGCGACCGGTGCCGACCGAGATCGATTTCGAAATGATGTTCGAGGTCGTTTCATCAGCGGCGTGAATCATCTTCGCGCCGGTGTCCTGATGCTGGCCGTTGTTGGCGAGCGCGATCGAGAGCACCTCACCACGGGATTTGCGGCCTTTCAGCACGACGCTCGGATATTTCATCGTCAGTCGCGAGCCGATGTTGCAGTCGATCCATTTCACTTCGGCATCTTCGTGGGCGAGGCCGCGCTTGGTTACCAAGTTGAAAACATTGGCCGACCAGTTTTGCACGGTGATGTATTGAATCTTGGCGCCCTTGAGCGCGATCAGTTCGACCACCGCGCTATGTAAGGTGGTGGTGTTGAACTTGGGTGCAGTGCAACCTTCCATGTAAGTCACTTCCGAGCCTTCGTCGGCGATAATGAGCGTGCGCTCGAACTGGCCGAAGTTTTCGGCGTTGATCCGGAAGTAAGCCTGGAGCGGATGTTTCACTTTCACGCCCGGCGGTACGTAAATGAATGAGCCGCCGCTAAAGACGGCGGAATTGAGTGCGCTAAATTTATTGTCGCCGATCGGGATGACTTTACCGAACCATTTTCGGAAAATTTCCGGATGATTTTTCAGTCCCTCGGTCGATCCAACGAAAATAACGCCTTGCTCGCCGACGGCTTTCTTGATGTTTGAGTAAACCGCCTCGCTGTCGAACTGCGCTTCCACGCCAGCGAGAAATTTCCGTTCCTGCTCGGGAATGCCGAGCCGCTCGAACGTACGCTTGATGTCGTCCGGCACCTCGTCCCAGCTGCGCTTTGCCCCGGTCCCAGGTGCAAGATAGTAACGGATTTTGTCGAAATTGATTACCTCGAGATCTTTGCTCGCCCAATGGGTCGGCAGCGGTTTTTCGAGAAATGTTTTTAATCCGCGGAGACGAAACTCGCGGACCCAATCGGGATCCTCTTTGACATCGGAGATGTAGTGCACGGTTTTTTCGCTCAAGCCCGCGCCCGCATCCCGGACGTGCACCTCCGGGTAAGCGAAGTCACCGGCACTCCGATCGATGTCGACGGATTTAGTTTGAGTTTTCATTGTCGATGTTACCTCGTAAACACTGGTTTAGCGGCCCCCTCGCGTGCCCAATCATATCCTCTTTCTTCGAGCTCCAGCGCAAGCTCCCTCCCGCCGCTGCGCACGATCCGGCCTTGCACCATCACGTGCACGTGGTCGGGAACGATGTAATTCAAAATGCGCTGATAGTGCGTGATTAACAATATGCCGATATCCGGTCCGCGCAACGAATTCACGCCATGGGCGACAGTCTTGAGCGCGTCGATGTCCAGGCCGCTGTCGGTCTCGTCCAGAATCGCATATTTGGGCTCGAGCATGGCCAGCTGTAAAATCTCCGTGCGCTTCTTTTCGCCACCGGAAAAACCTTCATTGACCGCACGCGATGTGAACGAGCGGTCCATCCCGAGCAGCTCCATCTTCTCGTAAAGTTTCGCGTAATAGTCAGTAGCTTCGAGTTCCTCGCCCTCCGGCAAACGCGACTGGACGGCGGCCCGGAGAAAATTTGCGATGGTGACTCCCGGAACTTCGCTTGGATATTGAAATGCGAGAAAAATGCCTTTGCGCGCGCGTTCGTCCGGCTCAAGCTCGAACAGATTTTCGCCATCTATCGTGACGGATCCGGCTGTCACCTGGTAATCGGGATGGCCGGCCAGCACTTTGGCCAGCGTGCTCTTGCCGGACCCATTTGGGCCCATGATTGCATGGACTTCACCACGCGGCACGGCCAGGCTCAGCCCGCGGACAATCTCCTGGTCGGCGATCGTCACGCGTAAATTTTCTATGGTCAGCGCCTTCTTCATTGTGAAGGACAGAATATAGTCAGATTTACCGTTTTTGCGAACATCGATTCGGGTAGAAAGGCCGTTTTAATCGCCGAGCTTTTTGTGTGCAATCTGTGCCGAATTGGCACATTCACCATGCGCGCGCCGCGCTACGCGGAGATTGACAGAATTGCTTCTTGTAGCTTGCGAGTTAAGTCTTGCTCTGTCGATTAGATCGACAATTGCAAATCGGCAATGATCAATCGAAAATCAAAGCCTCACTACCCCGTGGTGTAACGGTAACACAGCGCCCTTTGGAGGCGTTATTCTTGGTTCGAATCCAAGCGGGGTAGCCAAACATGATGCCGCGCAACTCCAGGCTGGTTGCGGCGGTTTATTCCACTAGACAGGCGCGACGGGCTGAACGTTTGTTGAATCTCCACTTTTTATGGAGCAGACGACTTTTTTCATCGTCGATCGAACGAAACGCAAGCAATTCAAGGAACGCGCGCGCACGGCGCGAAAACTTGATCACGTCAACATCGCGAAAGTCTTAGCGGTTGGGGTCGAGCACGATTATTTCGGCTTGGTTTCTGAATACCTGGAAGGCGAAGCGGTTGATTCTTGGGTCGTTGCACATGGGCCGATGCCGGCCGACGCGGTCCTGCGTATCGGGCTGCAAGTAGTGAGAGCGGTCGCGGCCGCTGCGTTCTTTGGTTTAGCGCACCGCGCCATTCAGCCCTCCAACCTTATGATCGTACCTGGCCAATCGCCTGACGGCGGCTGGCCGTTTGTGAAACTTTTGAATTTCGGTCTCGCTGGCCTGGAGCTGCATTCGGAGGGCAGCGAAGCGCGCGAACTGGCTCCGTCGATAGCGCCGCAATTCGCCAGCCCGGAACAGTTGCTCGATCACGAGATTGATTTCCGATCACAAATTTATTCGCTCGGCGCTACGATGTGTTTTCTGCTTACCGGCGCGGTGCCGCTCGCCGTGAGCGGGATGAAAGCGCGTTTGCGCGCGAGACGCTTGCCGGAGTTGCGACGGGCGCCAAGAGCGCTGAGGAGTTTGCTCGTGCACATGCTCCGCGAAAATCCAGAGAACCGTCCGCAAGACCCGGTCGCATTTGAAAGTGAACTCCGGGACTGCCTGACAAAAATCGAGAGGCGTCAGGCCATTGGCCGCCGATTGGGAATTCCGCTGGCGGCGGTGATTTCGCAAAAACCGAAAAAACCTAGAGAACCGAAAACGCCACTGGCGCAAGTGTCGCGCGGATTCCTCGCGTTCGCTCTTCTGCTCCTGGCCGCAACCGCCCTTGGCGCGTATCTTTTCCCGGACGCCATACCCCTTTGGCATCGGACTGCGAAAATGGTCGGCGTGCCGGATGCGTCGTCAGTCATGCCACCACAAACGACGAGCGCTGCTCCCATTGTTGCAAATCAGCCGGTCGCGAACACGGGACCAGCCGCGTCAAATTCAAGTCAAAATCTGTCACCGAGTGCTCAACAGGCGCAAACCTCGAATACGCAACCGGCCGCGATTTCAACTCCTGCCAATGGACCAACCCCGGCTGCGAGCGCTTCGGCGCAAATCGCTTCGGCTGCAAACTCTGGTCGAGGAAAGGACAACTCGTCGGCGCAAGCGTCGTCGTCGAGTTCGCACAGCAAGAAGAAGGCGCTCGGGTCGGCCTCTTCCCGTACATCGACAGCCAAACGTGCGCGCATTCCCCGAGCTTTGCCTAACGAAGAGGAGTCAGAACTATCGCCGCTCCATCATGGTTCGGGGCGTACCCAATTCGTTGGCACGACGCCTGACGGAAGAGTGATTCTGCGTTTGCCGTCCGGCCGCATCGTGACTGTGAGGCCACGATCAGATGACGAAGACGCATTCGTCCCGTCCCCGCGTCGACGCGCTTTCGTCGAACGACCCGACGTCTTCGCGCCACCGCCCTTTTATCCGCCTGGCTATTTCCCGAACGACTGATACGTCCGGCAGATGCTGCCCTTAGCGAGTTGGCGATGCAGTTGCAGTGACGCCCGGGCTTTGAACGGGAAACGCAAACGTCGCTGAAGGTGATGCGGACGGCGTCATCGATAGAGAAAGAGCCGGGGACGATGTCGATGTTGGCGCAACCGTCGGCGTTGACGTTGCTGTTGGAGTTGGCGTCGGGCTCGGACTCGGCGTGGGCGTTGGCGGTGGAGGAATAATATTTTCCCAATGATGCAGCGGTACCGTTGCGCCGCCGATCTCGTTGAGGAGTTTTTGGCAGCGCGCTTGAAGTTTCTCTAAATCGGGCGGGCCAAATGGCGTGTCGGCTGTTCCGAGAAAAACTAAATAAGTGACTTTGAGATCGCTCACCGGGCGATTGTACGGCGTAGACTGCGCGTTGATTTCTTTCGCTATGCGCAGTGAGGCTTCGCCGGCTTTATCATTCGGCCCGATGTCGCCCACGATTGCGGGATAGATTGCGTTGCCGAAAATTACGAGCCCGTAATCACCGACCTTGGTCGCGTCACGGCCGCGCGCGAAGCTGCCCGGTAACACGATGTATGGGTCGGTCGCGCCGATGAGGAAGCTGTATTTCTTGAGCGTGATGACTTCGGCGCGGAGTTGTGCGATGGCATTGCGCAACTCGCGTTTGCGTTCCGGCGTGGTGGTCTTGAGCGCATACTCGTCTTCCGCGCGTCTTAATCGTTCTTCCGTCTCGGCAAGATATGGATTGGGCGCGGGCGTTTTCTTTGGCCACTTATAACTCGTGAAGGGCTTAAAATTTGTCGGCGCCCCAGTCCCGACCGGCATGCGGTCGCCGTCCGAGCCATCCGCATCGACATCCATGTCCGCCTGGATCAGGAGCGCCTTGCGATGGCTTTGCGGGTGATGCAGTTGCAGCACCGTTTGGCAATCGTAAAAGTTGTGCCGGGAAAGAAGCAGATCGAGCCGGACAAGATTTTCGCGCAACATTTTTACCTTGGTGTTGTAAAGCTCCGCGAAAAGTGGCGAGACCGGATCGGGCGATAACATCGCCGCCAATCCCGGTAAGATCGCGGGCAATCGCGGACTGATTTTCGCCAGCTCCTCGATGGTCTTGTTCGGAGAGGGTACGCGCGCCTGCAATTTCAAATCGAGAACGTAACTCTCCGGATCAACGCGTTCCGTGCTGGCGTCAGTGCCCGGTAACGTCTCGACCGTGGCGTGAATGGTGACGCCGTTGAACAACTTCGCCGTGTCCAATTTACCGGCGATAACTGGCGGCCGTGTCGGTGTTGGTTCCGGCGTCGGTGTCGGTGTCGCTTTGATCTCCGCCGGTGCGTAATGCTGAAGCTGCTCCAGCGAAATCCAGCGATAAACAATCGCGACGAAAATCCCGGCCAGCAAAAGCAGCACCAGCCGTCGCCACGTCCGCAGACGAATTCTTGCCACGCGATTACTTTTTTATCCAGGCGAGCAGCGCCACGATGATGCCGATCACACTCAAGACCGACATCATGCCCGCGGGCATTGCTTTGCCCGTCCGGATAAATTTGGGAGCGAACTGCGCGGCGAGGAGAAGAGAAATCACGAAGCCGGTGGCCAGTCCAATCGCGCGATGCTCCGGCAGAAGCGATCCGCCGATGAGCAACAAGACGCCGGTAATCGAGCCGGCAATGATCGACGGTAAACTCCCTGCTTTCACGTAACCGATGATGCCGCCGGCGATCGTCAGGACGCCAAAAACGATGAAATAGATTTTTGCGGAGGTCAACATCAGCACAATCCAGTAACTCAACGCTCCGGCACTGTCCAGCCGCGCCATCGCTTCGTTCCCAGTCAGCGGAAAGAACCATCCACTCGATAAATCATGCCGTCGCTCGTTCGCGCTATCGGCAGATAGTGTTCGGCCAGTAATTTGGCCAGAACCGGAAAGTTCTGCACTGGATAATCCCCGCTGCGGCCGAACTCGGTATCGACAATGTAGCTCGGCGGATGCTTGCGAAAATCTTGTTCGAGGGTGGCCCAGGCTCCCGGTATGATGCGCTTGCGACAATCGATGCCCGGCACTGGTCCACCAAAAACATAGCCGGTGAGCGGAAAGGTGAGAATGTAACGACAAGCGGGCCGTCGGTGGGAATCGAGATATATCTTCGGTGCATGACCCCAGACGAAAATCCTGTCCTCCGGCTTAGAATGCTTTAATAGAAATTGTCCGGCTTCGGACGGGGCGCGTTGCGAGGCGAGGCCGAGCCAGTGTGAAATTGAGAACGCGACCGCGGTTAGCGCGAGCCAACTGGACATTAGCCCAAGCCGCATGAACCAATGGTGCGGCTGCGTGTTCCGCGATGGAAGTCGCGCGTAAAATGGCGCGGCAAGCAAGGCCAGCGGCGGAATCAACTGAATATAATAGTGGGGGTAAAAGCGTCCCCCGGCCGCCGCGCCAATCGCCGACACCACGAGCAGCGCAAGCAACGCTACCCGCTCCGCCTCCACGCCTGCCCAGAGACGAGCGTGATTTCGTTGCCCAAGCGCCGCACCGATGAACAGAGGCAAGCAAGCGCCCAGGAATGCGAGCGTTCGAAAGAGCGCGTTGGTCCAAAACACGTGCGGCACCGTCTGCTCAGCAATTGTCCAATAGAACGCATCGTCGAGAATGCCCTGCTTCCAGAGTACAATGATGGCGATAGCAAGCGACCCAAAGAAACCGGCGCAAAGCATAGCAACCTGAACGATCGAAGCGCTTTGGCTCAAGCGGCGACTTGCGCGATAGCTCGGAAGGAGCAAATAGATACCGAGCGGGATTGCCGCGATTGCTCCCGGCTGTTTGAGTAAAAATCCGGCGCAGAGCAGCGCTCCGGAGGCTAAGAGTCCGGGTCGTAACCTCGCTGATCTTCGCCTAAAAGCGATGGCCCACGACCAAACGATAGGAAGATTCATGAGCATCTCACCGTTGAATGCCAGGTTTTTGTAGGTCAGCCACGGCTGGAAGATGCTGTAAAGAAGCGCCGCGACCAGCCCGGTCTCGGGTTCGAACAACTGATCGCCGATCACATAAAGACCTCCCATCGTGCCAAACGTCCAGACTAGCGCGACCGAGTGCAGGCCGTGCCAGTCGAACTTTCCCAGAGTTTTGAACACGGCCGCATAAGTCCAAAACAATAGCGGAGGTTTGCGCTCGACCGCATCGATATAGGGCCGACCGCCGTCCACAATTTCGTTGGCAACTATCGAATATACGGCTTCATCATCGATGGGCCGCGAATGGACGAGCGATGGAAGGCGAGTCGCAACCGTGAGCAGGACAATGCCAACCACCGGCAAGAACAACTGCCGAAACTTATAGTTTAGAACCCGCGCCATGCCGCTCGCGTGATGACTTAGTCGCGATCTCACTCGTTGTCGATCTTACAAAAATCTCTTGCGGAATTTTTGGACCCGACACAAGCTCGCAGCGCAATGAGCACGTTAGCGCGTTCAACAAATCGCGGGCGCGCGTCTATTGCGATTTTCGTCTCCGCGGCATTTCTCTGGGCGCTCGCGCTGGGTGCTTCCCCGCAATTGCACGAGCGCGTCCACCCAGATGCGAATCGAATCGAGCACACCTGCGCGGTCACGTTCGTCACTTCAGGCAGCTACGATCATGCGCCGCAGCCGCCACTTGTCAGCGCACCGGCTCCGGTTATCCAATTTTCGAAAATTCCGCTGCTGAATCCACTTTGGGTTCCGTCGCCATTTCTCGCGGCCAGCATTTTCGAGCACGCGCCGCCTGCGCACTCCTGAAGCGTTGATTCTCTCCGCCTCAGGCGGACAGCGGCGCTAAAGCGCGTTTCTTCCGCCGCTGAATCAACGTTCGCCGAACGCAGCAGGTTTGAATCGATCGGGCGCTGATGCCCGAGTTTTTGATCAGGAGTTTTGAATGAGAAAATTTATTTTGGTAACGCTGGCGATTTTCCCGCTGGCGATCGCGTCCGCCCAGGAAGCGGCGCCCGTTCCCACGTCGTCGCCCGGGCCGGCAGTTTCAAAGTCAACGCCAGCCTCGGCGGCCGATGTGGAATCGCTGCGCCAGCAAGTACAATCGCTCACCGAGACGGTGAAGACGTTGCAGCAGCAAGTGAAAGATCAGCAAGCCGCCCTGGAAAAGGCGAACCTCGGGGGTGAGCTGGCGCCGGCGCAAAATCCGGAGCCTTCCCCCATTGCCGGAGCGGCTGGTTCGCCCGCACCTGCCGCGAGCGCGCCATCGCGTTTTCCCACCGAGGATACGTCTGTCGTTTCATCGACAACTGCGCCGGCTGTAAGCGGCACCCCCGCGCCGGGAAGTTTTCCGACCACCGACACCTCGGTCGTAACATCGACATCGGAAACGATCTCAAGTAGCGGCGCGGGCGGATCACTGACGGCGCCGATCACCATCGGTGGCGGAAAAAATTATATGAACATTTCCTTCGACGGATTGTTCGCGCTCGCTTACTCGAGCGCGCGCGACCTCGATCACATCGAAGTTGGCGATCACGATCCGCAGCAGCGCGGTTTTAACGCGCGCAACATCGAGCTGGCGTTCGACGGCGCGGTCGATCCTTACTTTGAAGGGTTCGCCAACATTGTCTTTAAGTTAGACAACGACAACGAAACAGAGGTCGAAGTCGAAGAAGCATTCCTGCAAACGACCAGTTTGCCATTCAACTTGCAGTTGAAGGCTGGCCAATTCTTCGCCGCGTTCGGCCGGATCAATCCAGTTCATCCGCATGCCTGGGAGTTTGTCGATGCTGCGCTCGTCAGCGGCCGCATTCTTGGCCCCGATGGATTGCGCGGTGTCGGCGCGCAAATTTCGTGGATCGTGCCGGTGCCGTGGTATTCGCAATTGATCTTCGCCGTGCAAAATGGCCGCGGCGGCACGGGATTCTCGTTCCGCAACCCGGGCGAAGACGGAATTTTCTTCGGCCGCGAAACGACCGACCGCGAGGCGCGCGGGCTGCAGGATTTCGTTTGGATTCCGCGCTGGGAAAATTCTGTCGATCTTAGCCCAACACAGGTGGTGCTTGCGGGCGTGTCCGGCGCGTTTGGATCAAACGAGACCGGGGCAAACGCGCGCACCCAGATTTACGGCGGCGATTTCCTTTACAAATGGAAATCATCGCATGCCGAGGGCGGGTTTCCGTTTGTGAAATGGCAAACCGAAGCGATGTATCGTCGGTTCGAAGCCGGCCGCGGCGTCGATGAATCGTTCCCGGTCGCGGAAACGTTTCACGATTGGGGGATGTATTCGCAGCTATTGTGGGGATTCAAAAAAGGATGGGTCGCGGGTGTGCGCGGCGATTACCTGCACATGACCGACTCCGAATTCACCGACGATATGGACCGGCAAACGCGCTCGCGCGTCAGCGCCAACTTGACCTGGTATCCGACCGAGTTCTCCAAAATACGATTGCAATACAATCACGATTTCTTCGAAGAAAATTTCTTCCTCGCCGATCGGGATGTCGATTCGGTGTTCCTTCAATTCGAATTCATCCTCGGTGCGCACGGCGCCCACAAATTCTGAACTATGAAAAAGATCCTGTTAATTCTGTGCACAATTCTGGCATGCGCTGTCTCTGCGAATGCAAAACTTAACGGCGTTGCGACGCTGCCCGATTTCGGATCGCTCGCGCGCGAGATCGGCGGCGACAAGATCGACATCGTCACCCTGGCAAAACCGACGGAAGACCCGCACTTTGTCGATGCACGTCCCAGCTTCGTCGTCTCATTGCGCAGCACGGACGTTTTGATCGACGGTGGCGCCGAGCTTGAGATCGGCTGGTTGCCGCCGCTCTTGCAAAACGCGCGCAACCCGAAAATCGAGATCGGCAAGCCGGGCCGCGTTCAGGCGTCGCAGGGAATTCGTCTCATGAACGTGCCGACAAATGTGACGCGCGCCGCGGGCGACGTGCACGCGCTTGGCAACCCGCATTTCATGAGCGACCCGATCATCGCCAAAGCCGTGGCGCAGCACATTGCACAATCCTTTTCCGCGGTCGATTCCGCCAACGCGGCTGTCTACGACGCGAACTACAAAAAGTTCGAAGCGGCGATTAACGCAAAATTACAGGAATGGGGCGCGGCGATGCTGCCGTTCAAAGGACAGAATGTGGTCGCATATCACGATTCATGGGTTTATTTCGCGCACCGTTTTGGCGTGAACATCGACATCTTTCTCGAACCAAAGCCGGGCATTCCGCCGTCGCCGTCGCATCTCACGGAAGTGATCGCGCAGATGAAAGCGCGGCACATCAAAGCGATCATTGTCGAGCCGTTTCACGACCGGCGAATCGCCGAGAAAGTGGCGAACGCGACTGGCGCGAAGGTCGTGGAGTTTTCGCAGTTCCCGGGCGGCCTGCCCGGGACAGACAGTTACGTGAAGTTGATCGACACCCTCGTCTCGCGGCTGGCGGCGGCGCTGAAATGAAAAATGCATTCATTGGTGGCGCGAGTCTCCGTCGAGCCGAAGAGCCATCGATATTCGACGGCTTCGCAGAGCATCGCCCTATCGAGCGGGGAAAATTTTATGTTTGAAGTAATGTTTTGGCCGATTGTGGCCTGCGTCCTTTTGCCGTGGCTACTGGTTTACCTCGGCCTACATGTCGTTCAACGCGGCATCATTTTCATCGATATCGCGATGGCACAGATGGCCTCTCTCGGGATTTGTCTCGCCGTTCTTTTTCATCTCGATCTCGAAAGCTGGACGACGTTCGCGATTGCCCTCGGATTTACTTTAGTCGGCGCTGGAATTTTTTCCGTGACCGGAAAGCGCGCCAGCCAAATCCCACAGGAAGCAGTCATTGGGATTTCTTATGTGGTCGCGGCGGCCGCAGCAGTTTTGCTGCTTTCGCGCGCAGCGGAGGGTGACGAAGAAATCAAAAACATGCTCGTGGGCAACATTCTCCTCGTGACACCGCGCGAAGTGTGGGAGCGCTTCGCGCTTTTTGTCGGGGTCGGCATTTTCCATTTTATTTTGCGCAGAAATTTTCTGCTCGTTTCATTCAATCGAGACGGCGCCTATCAGAAGGGACTGCGCGTACGTTGGTGGGACTTTTTGTTTTACGTCGTCTTTGGTCTGGTCGTGACGAGTTTCGTGCGCATCGCCGGCGTGCTGCTCGTTTTTAGTTATCTCATTGTCCCGGCCGTTTGCGGGATCAATCTGGCCAATCGAATTGGTAATCGCTTGCTGATTGGTTGGGTCATTGCGTTAATCGGCGGCGTCGGTGGTTTGTTTCTTTCCTTTTGGTGGGACCTGCCGTCCGGCGCGGCGATTGTCTGCACTTTTGGTGCGTTGCTGATTTTTGTGTCGATATACGCGCTCATTCGAACTCGATCACATGCGATCCGCAGTGGCTGATTCCCTTCTAGCGTTTTTTGCTGATGCTTCGATAACTGGGTTATCTTCTTTCGATATGTCCCCCGTGGATCATTCTCACTTCCGGCATTCGCACGACTTCGTGCGCGACTTTTCTAGGGGCGAACGTCGCACGCGCCTCGTCATCGCGATTACCGGCGTGATGATGGTGGTGGAGATCACGGCTGGTCTTCTCTCCCGTTCGATGGCATTGCTCGCCGACGGCTGGCACATGAGCACGCACGTCAGCGCGTTTCTCATCACCGCGATTGCGTACTACTTCACGCGGCGGCACGCATCGAATGTCCAATTCAGTTTCGGCACGGGGAAAATCGGCGTGCTTGGCGGGTTCGCGAGCGCGGTCGTGCTGTCGGTGGTTGCCTTCCTGATGGCCGGCGAATCGGTTCACCGTCTTTTCGTTCCGCTGTCCATTCATTTTAACGAAGCAATCGCTATCGCGTGCATCGCTCTTACCGTCAATCTTGTCTGCGCGTTTCTACTGAAGGAGGATCATCATCACGAGCACGACCACCACGGCGAAGATCGACCTCGTCATTCGCACGATCACGATTTAAATCTTCGCGCCGCATACTTGCATGTGCTGGCCGATGCGTTCACGACGCTTCTCGCGATTGCGGCGCTCACTTCTGGGAAGTTCCTCGGCTGGTCGTGGCTCGATCCAGTAGTCGGCTTGGTTGGTAGCGGCGTTGTTTTTTCGTGGGCTTACGGCCTCCTGCGCGCCACGAGTGGGATTTTGCTC
>WNGK01006828.1_pt1 | contig 11995 bp, 10 predicted proteins | sample 5400601 | NCBI WGS metagenome assembly WNGK01 (sample SAMN13153376, study PRJNA577476) | soil metagenome | isolation source: 60 cm soil or saprolite under Garry oak tree replicate 1 | place: USA:California | collected 2016-06-15
GACCTCGGCGGCTACCATCTCGTCTGGACCCGCGACATGGTGCAAACCGCAACGGCATTGCTTGCATGTGGACGCAACGACACCGCCCTCCGGGCTCTCGCCTACCTCGCCTGTACTCAGCGTCCCGACGGCAGCTTCGCCCAGAACTTCTGGATCGACGGAACCCCCTACTGGACAGGCATCCAGCTCGACGAGGTCGCCTTTCCCATCATCCTGGCCTGGAGGCTCTGGAAGCTGGACAGTCTCGGCAACCTGAACATCTTCTCCTTCGTTGAGCGCGCCGCCGCCTTCCTCGTCCGCTACGCTCCAGTCACCCAGCAGGAACGTTGGGAGGAGACCGCAGGCTACTCCCCCTCCACTCTGGCAGCAGTCATCGCCGGCCTCATCTGCGCCGCCGACATAGCGCGAGCCCACGCGTCCCTGGAGCTAGCAAGCTTCCTCGAGACCTACGCCGACTGGATCGAATCCCATCTCGACGAGTGGACCACCACCACCGAAGGCATCCTCCATCCGGACGTCAAGTACCACTACATGCGAGTCCGCCCGCCATGCCCGGGAGAGCCCTTCCACGATCCCAATGCTGCCCCCGGCACATTCCGCCTCGCCAACCGTGGCCCGGGCGAGAGGTACGAGTTCGAGGCTCGAGAGGTAGTCGACGGAGGATTCCTCGAACTGGTCCGCTACGGCATCCGCCGCGCCGACGACCCGCTCATCATCGACTCTCTGAAGGTCGTCGACCACTGCCTGAAGATCGATACCCCCTACGGCCCCTGCTGGCGCCGCTACAACCACGATGGCTACGGCCAGAAGAAGGACGGCGGTCCTTACGATGGCTGGGGACAGGGCCGCGCATGGCCCCTGTTGACCGGAGAGCGGGCCCACTACGAGCTCGCCGCCGATAACAGATACACGCCGCTCATCACTGCGATGGAGCGGTTCAGCTCCATGGGCGGCATGTTGCCCGAGCAGATCTGGGACTCTGAGGACATGCCCTCAGAGGGTCTCTTCCTTGGCCGTTCCGCCGGTTCGGCACAGCCACTCGTCTGGGCACATTCGGAGTACCTTAAATTGCTCCGTTCCGCCGCTGATGGCCGGGTCTTCGATCGCATCTCCGCGGTCGAAGGGCGCTATGCCGTCGCCCCCGGAAAGCGCACTTTCAAGAACCACACCGAAATCTTTCAGCTCGGACGGCCTCTGGCGACGATCGTGGCCGGCCACACTCTACGCATTGTGGACCCCCAGCGCTTCCGGGTCGTCTATACCTTTGACAACTGGGCCACCACCCTCAACCTCGATTCGACCGCCATCGGCTATCCGGGCTCGTTCGTCGACATCCCCACCAGCACCCAACAGACGGGCACTATTGTCTTCACCATTAATTGGCCCAGCCTGGGCGAGGATCGCTGGCTAGGCCGGAATATTGAAGTTTCCATCGTTCCACCACCACCGCCCGCTGCACCGTAAGGATGCAGCGACCTTCATCCCGCTTGTACACTGTTAGAGATTGGCCGAAAATCACATAAAAACGGAGCCGTAGGCCGAGTGCCGCGTCTCGTCATCACAAAAGGAAAAGAATGAGCGATCTGCAGCAGCACGAGTTAGACCAGGTTTCTATCAACGCCCTCCGCTTCCTCGCCGTCGACGCTGTTGAAAAAGCCAAGTCCGGCCACCCCGGCGCGCCTCTCGGCTGCGCCCCCATCGCCTATCTGCTGTACCACAAGCTGATGAAGCACGATCCGTCAGATCCCAAGTGGATCGACCGCGACCGCTTCATCCTCTCGAACGGCCACGCCTCCGCGCTGCTCTACGGCGCGCTGCACCTCTCCGGTTACGACCTTCCCATGGAGCAGCTCCAGCAGTTCCGCCAGTGGGGCTCCCACACCCCGGGACATCCCGAGTCGTTCGAGACTGCCGGCGTCGAAGTTACCACCGGCCCCCTCGGCCAAGGCTTCGGCATGGCGGTCGGCATCGCCACGGCAGAGAAGCACCTCGCCGCCGTCTACAATCGCGACACCTACAACATCGTCGACCACTACACCTACGTCCTCTGCGGTGACGGCGACATGATGGAAGGCATCTCGCATGAGACCGCCTCGTTGGCCGGAACGCTTGGCCTCGGCAAGCTCATCGTCCTCTACGACGACAACCTCATCTCGCTCGACGGCCCCACCGAACTCAGCTTTACCGAAGATGTGACCAGGCGCTTTGAGGCCTACCACTGGCACGTTCAGTCCGTCGCCGACGGCAACGATCTCAAAGCGCTCGAGGACGCAATCCTCGCGGCCAAGGCTGAGACGACCAAGCCCTCGCTCATCCGCGTCCGTACGGTCATCGGCTATGGCAGTCCCAAGGCCGGCACCAGCAAGGTCCACGGCGAGGCTCTCGGAGCAGACGCGGTCAAGGCCACCAAGAAGAACCTCGGGTGGCCCGAAGACAAGACCTTCTACGTGCCCGACGAAGCTCGCGCCAACTGGAACACCATCAAGATCTGCGGCAAGGACGCACACAACGCGTGGCGGGAGGAGTTCGAGGAGTACAGGAAGGCCTACCCAGAGCCCGCGGCGCAGTTCGACCGCACCATCAAGGCCGAGTTGGCCAAGGACTGGGAGAAGAAGATTCCCGTCTTCCCGGCTGGTCCCGATGCCAAGCCCGTCGCCACCCGCAACGCCGGTCAGGTTGTCATGAATGCCATCGCAGGTGTCGTTCCCGAACTCTTCGGCGGAGCCGCTGACCTCACGGCCTCCACCAAGACCATCTTCAAGGATTCGCCTAGCTTCCACGTCGACCCCGCCGGCCGCAACGTCTTCTTCGGCGTCCGCGAGTTCGGCATGTGCGCGATGGTCAACGGCATGGCTGCTCACGGCGGCCTCATCCCGTTCGGCTCCACCTTCTTCGTCTTCTCGGACTACGCCCGCTCGGCCATCCGCATGGCCGCGATCCAGGAATCCCACTCTCTCTTCGTCTTCACGCATGACTCGGTCGGTCTCGGCGAAGACGGTCCCACGCACCAGCCGGTGGAGCACCTGATGGCCCTCCGCGCCATGCCGCAGCTCACCGACTTCCGACCTGCCGACGCCAACGAGACCGCCGCCTGCTGGCAGCTTGCCCTCGAGCGCAAGCGCCCCAGCTTCATGGCTCTCTCCCGCCAGGATCTTCCGGTCCTCGACAACGAGAAGTACAAGGTACATGAAGGCGTAAAGAAGGGTGCCTACGCGCTGGACGACTCCGGTAAGGACATCATCCTCATCGCCACCGGCTCCGAGGTCTCCCTCATCGTCAAGGCTGCGGAAGAGCTCAAAGCCGCAGGCATCAGCGCCTCCGTGATCTCCATGCCCAGCTTCAGGATCTACGACGAGCAGGATGCAGCCTACAAGGCGAGCCTGCTTCCCGAGGCTACGCCCAAGATCGCCGTCGAAGCCGGAGCCACCATGGGCTGGTACAAGTACATCGGCCACAACGGAGCCGTCATCGGCCTGGATCGCTTCGGCGCCTCAGCCCCCGGCTCCATTGCGCTCGATAAGCTCGGCATCAACGTCTCGCACATCGTCGAGCAGGCGAAGAAGCTGGTCAAAAAGTAACGAACCCGGGCGGGGCACGGCTGCCTCGCCCATCTTTTCGCAGCCCTGAAGTCGTCGCCGGGAACTCTCCTCTGCGCCGAATAACAAGCTCACGCATCAAAAGGTCAGGTCACTATGAAGATTGCGATCGCCTCCGACCATGCCGGCTTTCCCCTCAAGGAGGAGGTCCGCGACTACGTCAGGAAGCTCGGCCATGAGGTCCAGGATCTTGGCGCCTACAACACCGATCCCTCTGACTACGCCGACTTCGCTGTTCTCGTAGGCAAGGCACTGATGTCCGGCAGCGCGGAGCGCGGCATCCTTATCTGCGGCTCTGGTGTCGGCGTCTGCATCGCCGCCAACAAGATGCCCGGCGTACGAGCCGGCATGTGTCACGACACGTATTCAGCCCATCAGGGGGTCGAGCACGACGAGATGAATGTCCTCGTCCTCGGAGCGCGCATCATCGGCACAGCCCTGGCCTTCGAGTGTGTCGACTCCTACCTGAAGGCAAAGTTCATCGCGACAGAAGAGCGCTTCGTCCGCCGCCTCAACAAAGTAAAAGCCATCGAAAAGCAGTACATGCCCGCCGTCGCAGCGACCACGCTGGCCACTTAAGCGCTGCAATGCCGTTGATATAGAGACTAAGTAGAATGCATAGAGATCATGTCTGAAACGATTAAACCCCGTACATGGTTCATCACCGGCGCCTCCACCGGCTTCGGCCGCATCCTCGCCGAAGAGGTACTCAAGGCGGGAGGCAACGTTGTCGCCACCGCGCGCAAGCGTGAGCAGATCGCCGATCTCGAACAGCAATATCCCAACTCCGCAAAGGCCTTGGCCCTCGACGTTACCAAAGACGATCAGGTCGACTCCGCTGTCACCCAGGCCTTCGCCCAGTTCGGCCAGGTAGACGTGCTCGTCAACAACGCAGGCTACGGCATCGCTGGAGCGATCGAAGAGGCTACCGAAGCCGAGTTCATGCCCGTCTTCGAGACCAACGTCTTCGGTCTCATCCGTGTCACCCGCGCCTTCCTCCCCTATCTCCGCAAGCAGCGCAGCGGACACATCCTCAATCTCTCCTCCATCGGCGGGGTCACCGCCTCTCCTGGCTGGGGTTACTACCAATCCACCAAATTCGCCGTAGAAGGCCTCTCCGAGGCCCTCGCCGCCGAACTCGACCCGCTCGGTATCCACGTCACCATCATCGAGCCCGGGCCCTTCCGCACCGACTTCCTCGGACGCTCCGGCGTGGTAGCCGCGCAGCGCATTGCGGACTATGATGCCACCGCCGGCAATGCACGCCAGTACCTCAGCGCCCAGGACGGCAAGCAGCCCGGCGACCCACTCCGCGCCGCCCACGCCATGATGCAGGTGGTCGAGTCGCCCCAACCGCCGCTCCGCCTTCTGCTCGGAGCCGGCGCGCTCCAGCGCCTCCGCGCAAAACTGGACAACTGGCAAGAAGAGATCGCCGCCTGGGAGTCCACCACCGTCGGCGCAGACTTCCCGGAGGGCAAGTGAGTTCGACCTCCATCAAAACCATCTTCTGGGACATCGGCGGAGTCCTGCTCACAAACGGCTGGGACAAGGGCCAGCAGTCCCGCGTCCTCGCCCGCCTCGGCGTCGCTTTCGCCGATTACGATGCCCGCCACGATGCCGCGAATTACTTCTGGGAGCGCGGTCTCTCCGACGCTCGCACCTTCTTCAACAAGACCGTTTTCCACGACACTGACGGCGTCACCAGACGCGACTTTACCTTTGAGGAACTCTGGTCTCAGCTCTGTACCGAGAACAAAGTCCTCCACCCGGAGTGTTTCGACATTCTGGCTTCACTCAAGTCCTCGGCGAAGTACAAGCTCGCAACACTCAACAACGAGAGCCGCGAACTCAACGAGTACCGTCTCGACGCCTTTCATCTCCGCCCGTACTTCGACTACTTCATCTGCTCCGGCTACGTCCACGAAATGAAGCCCCACCCCGACATCTACCGCGCTGCCATCAACATCTCCGGCCTCCCGCCGCAGACAGCGCTCTTCATCGACGACAAACCTGAAAACTGCGAAGCCGCCGTCGCCCTCGACATGCACGCCATTCGTTTCGAATCACCCGCACAACTCAAACGCGAGCTCGCTCAACTCGGCATCCAAGCCGCATAAAGAAAAATAGACAAGCAAGTCTCTCAAGAAGAAGGAGCGCAACACATGGAACTAGGAATTATTGGTCTTGGCAAGATGGGCTTCAATATGGCGGAGCGTCTTCGCCTCGCCGGCCACAAGGTCGTCGGCTTCGACTTCAACAAGGACGCCACGGCGAAGCTCACCGCCGCAGGCTCGCTCGGCGTCAACTCGCTCGAAGATCTCGCCAAGAACCTCGCCGCCCCTCGCGCCATCTGGATCATGGTCCCCTCGGGCGACCCCGTCGACCAGACCATCGCCAGGCTGGAACCGCACCTGCAGAAGGGCGATACCTTCATCGACGGCGGCAACTCCAACTACAAGGACACGCAACGCCGCCACGCGCAGGCTGCGGCCAAAGGCTTCGAGTTCATCGACTGCGGCACCTCTGGCGGAGTCTGGGGGCTCAAAGAGGGCTACAGCCTCATGATCGGCGGGGATAAGGCTCCCGTCGAACGCCTCACCCCGATCTTCGAAACCCTCGCGCCCGCCAAGGATGAAGGCTGGGGACACGTCGGCCCATCCGGCTCCGGCCACTTCGTCAAGATGGTCCACAACGGCATCGAGTACGGCCTCATGCAGGCCTATGCCGAGGGCTTCTCCATCATGAAGGCCAAGACGCCCCTCAACCTCGATCTCCCCCAGATCTCGAAGATCTGGCAGAAGGGTTCTGTCGTCCGCTCGTGGCTGCTCGACCTCACCGCCGACGCGCTCGCCAACAACCCCACCCTTGAGGGCCTCGAAGCCTTCGTCCCGGACTCCGGCGAAGGCCGCTGGACCGTCACGGAAGCCATCGACCTGAACATCTCCGCCCCCGTCATCACCGAGTCGCTCATCCGCCGCCTCCGCTCGCGTGAAGAGAATAACTTCACCGACCGTATGATCTCCATCATGCGCGGAGCCTTCGGTGGTCACGACGTCAAGAAGTCCTAACCAAAGCACGAGAGGTAAATAGATATGCCGAGCACTGTAGCCATCACATCCCTCGCCACGACCCCGGCCACCCTGCAGCCCGAGCGCACTCCCGACCCTTGCATCGTCGTCATCTTCGGGGCCTCCGGTGACCTCACCAAGCGCAAGCTGTTACCCGCGCTCTACCACCTCGAACAGGCAGGCCTCCTCCCGGAGAAGATTGCCGTCGTCGGTGTCGCCCGCCGTCCCCTCGAGGGCAGCTTTGCCGCCGACATGAAAGAAGGCATCATCGCCGGCGGTGGCGTTGAGGAGTCGGACCCTAAGCTTGTCCCCTTTGTCACCAAGATCCAATACCACGCCATGAACTTCGACGACGCCGCCGGTTATGACGCACTCAACAAGAAGCTCGCCGACATCGACAAGCAGTACGGCACCTGCGGCAACCGCCTTTTCTACCTGGCCACCGCACCCGAATACTTCTCCGACATCATCAATTACCTTGGCGAGCACGGCATGGCCAAGCCCGCGTCGGAAACCACCCCCGACGGTTGCAGGACCTGGGTCCGCACCATCATCGAGAAGCCCTTCGGCCACGACCTCGAGTCCGCCAAGGCGCTCAACGACGAGGTCAACAAGGTGTTCGACGAAGACCAGATCTTCCGCATCGATCACTACCTCGGCAAGGAGACGGTTCAGAATATCCTCGTCTTCCGCTTCGCCAACGGAATCTTCGAGAACGTCTGGAACCGCAACTACATCGACCACGTCGAGATCACCGCCGCCGAGAGCATCGGCATCGAAGGCCGCGGGCCGTTTTATGAAACGGCGGGAGCCCTGCGCGACGTCGTCCAGAACCACATCATGGAGCTTCTGAGCTTCGTCGCGATGGAGCCGCCCGTCTCCTTCGAGGCCTCAGCCGTGCGCGCCGAGAAGGTCAAGGTCTGGCGCGCCATCACGCCCATTCACCCTGCCGATACCATCCGCGGCCAGTACGGCCCCGGCAACGTCGATGGCAAGCCCGTCATCGGCTATCGTCAAGAGGACCGCGTCCACCCACGCTCGCAGACCGAAACCTATGCGGCGCTTCGCCTCGAGATCGAGAACTGGCGCTGGGCGGGTGTGCCCTTCTACATCCGCGCCGGCAAGCGTCTCGCCAAGCGCGTCACCGAGATCACCATCCAGTTCAAGCTGCCACCCCTCCTTCTCTTCAAGGACCACGAGGGCAAGGGCGCCGAAGGTATCAGGCCGAATGTCCTCTCCATGCGCATCCAGCCCGACGAGGGCATCACGCTCCGCTTCGGAGCCAAGATCCCCGGCCCGAGCATGAACATCGGCTCCGTCAACATGGACTTCAGCTATACAGAGGCCTTCGGCAAGTCCTCCGCCAACGGCTATGAGCGCCTCCTGCTCGACGCCATGTTTGGCGACGGAACCCTCTTCGCTCATCGCGACGGAGTCGAGGCAACCTGGGCCCTGATGACCCCCATCCTCGAGGCCTGGAAGAAGGATCCCGTCAAGGACTTCCCCAACTACGCCGCAGGTACCTGGGGCCCCGCCGCAGCCGACGCACTGCTCGAGTCCGAAGGCCGCAAGTGGCGCAAACTCTAAACTGCAGCTTCCAGCCGTTAGCTTCTAGCCATTAGCCGAAGGCTGGAAGCTAACGGCTGAAAGCGGCGGCGACCGTCTGCAAAAAAACAGCGTGATGGATACCCTGGCGATTCGTAAACTCCAAATCATCAGCTAAAAGCTAAGAGCTAGAGGCTAACAGTTAAATATGCCCCGACCAGTCACCGTGACCTATCGCATCTCCTCCACCCCTGACGAGGTAGCTAAGGCCGCCGCACAGCTCTTCACCACCACCGCGATCAAGGCAGCCGAAACACGCGGTCTTGCCCGCATCGCCATCTCCGGTGGAACCACGCCAGAGGCGATGTTCGCTCTACTGGCCGACCCCACTCAGCCCTTCGTCAAGCAAGTCCCCTGGGACAAGCTCGATCTCTACTGGGTCGACGAGCGCTGCGTCCCACCCGATCACGCTGACTCGAACTATCGCATGACCAAGGAGGCTCTGCTCTCGAAGGTTCCCCTGCCAGCCGAGCGTATCTACCGCATGGAGGGCGAACTCGATCCCGAGGTAACCGCAGCCCGCTACGAGTCCACCATCCGCAACACCTTCCGGCTCGAAGGTGCCGAGACCCCCACCTTCGACCTCATCCTCCTCGGCATGGGCGACGACGGCCACACCGCCTCGCTCTTCCCCCACACCGAAGCCATCAACGACCTCACCCACATCGTCGTCGCCAACCACGTCCCCCAGAAGGACACCTGGCGCACCACCCTCACCTCGCCGGTCATCAACCAGGGCAGGGAAGTGGCGTTCCTCATCGAGGGCGCAGGGAAGGCACAGGTTCTCCACGACGTCCTGCTGGGCCCTTACCAGCCCGAAACCTACCCCGCGCAGATTATCCGCCCGGCAAGCGGTCGTCTTACCCTCTTGCTCGACTCGGCCGCAGCATCTAAGCTGCCAGAACCGGCAGATTCAACCTCCACCGGTACTCTGGAGCCTTGTATCGGCAGTTTGGAGCTTAGATAGATGATTCTCGCTGGTGATGTTGGCGGCACAAAGGTCCACCTCGCACTCTATGACTTCACAGGCGGTCAGCTCCACGCCCTCCGCGACAAAAAATTTCCCGCAGACGAGTTCGCCAGCCTCGATGCGGTCGTCAACGAGTTCCTCGCCGGCGACGAAACCGCCCCTGCAACCAAAAAAGAAGCCATCCTCGCCGCCTGCTTCGGCTGCCCCGGCCCGGTCCGCGAGGGCCGCCTCAAGCTCACCAACCTGCCCTGGACCCTCGACGTCCGCGACCTCGCGAAGTCGCTCTCGATCCGGCACATCTTCCTCATCAACGACCTCGAAGCCAACGGCTACGGCATCCCCGAGCTCGCACCGGAGAGCATCTTCACCCTCCAGGACGGCGACCCAAACGCCACCGGACATCGCGGTCTTATCGCCGCAGGCACCGGCCTCGGTGAGGCGCTCCTCATCTGGGACGGTAAACAGCACCTGCCCATCGCCTCCGAGGGCGGCCACTGCGACTTCGCCGCGCGCTCCAAACGCGAGATCGCTCTGCTCGAATACCTCCGCAACACCCTCAAAGGCCGTGTCAGCTGGGAGCGCGTCGTCTCCGGGCTAGGCATCAAGAACATCTACTCCTTCCTTCGCGACGTTGAAAAACTCAATGAGCCCGATTGGCTCCGCGTGCGTCTGGCCGCCGAAGATCCCAACGCCGTCATCGGCCAGTGCGCCGAGGATGGCTCCAGCTCCATCTGCTTCGAGACCATGAAGGTCTTCGCCTCCGCCTACGGAGCCGAGGCCGGCAACATCGCCCTCAAGGTCCTCGCCACCGGAGGCATGTATCTCGGCGGAGGCATCGCCCCCAAGATCCTCCAGACCCTCCAGAATGGCTTCTTCACCCAGGCCTTCCTCGACAAGGGCCGCCTCTCCCCCTTGCTCCAATCGATCCCCGTCCGCGTCATTCTCGACGACTCCTGCGCCCTCCTCGGAGCCGCCGCCTACGCCGAAGCCCGCGCCTCGGAGCTCTCCGGCCACTCCGAACGCGCTGCCTCCATCCAACCGGCCTGATTAGGCAGTTGTGTCCCATAGAGTGGTACACTGACTCTCAAGATGATTGCGAGTTGGAAGGATGAGTGGCTCAGGAAATTCTTCGAGGAAGATATTCACTCAAAGAATAGCCTGCCCGACCTTCGGTACAGGCTCTTCCGCAAGCTGCAGATGCTCGACTATGCGGAGACCTATGCTGATCTTAGAGTTCTGCCGAGCAATCACTTAGAGCAGTTGAGCGGAAAACTGGAAGGCTGGCGCTCCATTCGCGTCAATGTTCAATGGCGGCTGATCTTTCAATGGGATGAAGGGCAAGCAAACAACGTCTATTTAGACAACCATACCTGCAGGTAGGTCGCATATGCTGATCACAAAACGAAAGCCGGTAAGTGTTGGCGAGATACTCGTCGAGGAGTTCATGGAACCGCTCGGTCTGACTCAATCCGAGCTGGCCGAAAAGACAGGTCTGCCACGGAAGCACGTTAATGAGCTCTGCCGTAACCGTCGCGCTCTCACCGCGGATACAGCTCTCATCCTGAGTCGAGTCTTCGGCAACTCGCCGGATTTCTGGCTCAACACGCAACGCCGCACGGATATATGGGAAGCCTTGAATACGCCCAAGCGCCTGACGCGCATTCAACGAGCAACACCAATCCGGATGAGCATGAAACGAAGGCAGGCCATCTCAGCCTGACATCCCACAATCCAGTATGACAACGGTTCGGTTCCTCGTCATTCGTCACAATATGCCCGGTTTCCGCACGATCCCTTCGAATGACCTCCAGCAGCATTGCGTATCTTTAAACCTATGTCCTTGAAAGCAGTGCTCCGCAACACTCTCCTCCTTCTAGTCGTCTCCACACTTGCAGCAACCACTGCAGCCCAGGCCCAGCGCCTCCCCGGCGGAGTCCACCCCGAGCACTACTCGCTCACCCTCACCCCCGTTCTGCAGGCCGCGACCTTCACCGGCACCGAGACCGTCGATCTCACCCTCGACACTCCCAGCAAAACAATCACGCTGAACGCCGCCGAGATCAAGTTCCTCTCCGTCACCAGCGGCTCGCAAACCGCAACAGTCACCTTAGACGGAGCCAAAGAACAAGCCACCTTCATCTTCCCCAACGAACTTCCCGCCGGCAAAGTCATCCTCGCCATCAACTACACCGGCATCCTCAACGACAAGCTCCGCGGCTTCTACCTCTCCAAGACCAAGGCCCGCAACTACGCCGTCACCCAGTTCGAACCCACCGACGCCCGTCGCGCCTATCCCAGCTTCGACGAGCCCGCCCTCAAGGCCAACTACGACATCTCCCTCGTCATCGACGCCGCCGACACCGCCATCTCCAACACCAACCTCATCGCCGACACCCCCGGCCCCATCGCCGGCAAACACACCCTGAAGTTCGCCACCACGCCCAAGATGTCCACCTACCTCGTAGCCTTCCTCGTAGGCGACTTCAAGTGCTCCAGCGGCAAATCCGACGGCGTCCCCATCCGAGCCTGCTCCACCCCCGACAAACTCGAGCTGACGAAGTTCGCCGTCGAATCGGCCGAGTACATCCTCCACTACTACAACAACTACTTCGGCATTCGGTACCCCATGCCCAAGCTCGACATGGTAGCCCTCCCCGACTTCGAGGCAGGCGCCATGGAGAACTTCGGCTGCATCACCTACCGCGAGACCGACCTCCTCGTAGACTCCAAAACCGCCTCCATCCCCGCGAAGAAAC
>WNGK01012198.1_pt1 | contig 11995 bp, 9 predicted proteins | sample 5400601 | NCBI WGS metagenome assembly WNGK01 (sample SAMN13153376, study PRJNA577476) | soil metagenome | isolation source: 60 cm soil or saprolite under Garry oak tree replicate 1 | place: USA:California | collected 2016-06-15
GGCCTCGAGGACCGCGCCCGGGTTGGCCGGCGCGTGGGCGGCAACCGTCAGCATGGCGCGCCCGCCCGGTGGAACATCGTTGGGCAGCGCGGTGCGCTCGTCGGTCAGCCAGGAGCCGCTGCGGTAGCCGCCGATCGCGTTGGCAAAGTGAATGCCGAGGCGAACGGGCGTGGCGCCGCCCGCGTGCCAGGTCTGGTTGCCGGTGTTGACGACCTTGACGGGGAAGGTTTGGACCTGGTTCGAGCCCCAGTTGCGCGGCATGGCGCTGAGGTCATAGCCCGCGGTCCATACCGCGGGGACCAACCGGACGCCGCTCGATTGCCACTGGTCAAACCAGAACTGCTGCTCCTTGACCATCTCCGCCTCGAGCAGCAGCGACCCCGCGGTCGCCGGCGCCGACGGGTTGACGGTGACGGCCACGGTCTGTCCCGCGGCGACATCGGCCGGCAGGTTGAACCGCTGGTCGCTGACCCACGCCGTCAGGCCCGACCGAATGTAGTTTGGAAAACCGCCGGCGGAGGTCGCGTAATGCAAGCCGAGCCGAACCGGGTTGGCGCCGCCCGCGGGCCACGCCTGCGTGCCGTTGTTGGTCACCTGGATGGTAAAGCTCTGCGCCTCGTTCACCGGGATGCTGGCGGGCATGGTCGACAGGTCGAAGCTCGCCGACCAGATTTGCGCGATGCCGATGCTGTTCGAGGGGGCCGAGCTGGCGCCGCGGCCCGCGATGTTGCTGGCGGCGACGGTGAAGGTGTAGGCAGTTCCGCCGGGAAGATTGTTGACCGTGGTACTGGTCGCCGTGCCGGCCGCGGTTGCGGTGATGCCACCCGGCGACGAGGTCACCGTGTAGCCGGTGATCGCGCTGCCGCCGTCATAGGACGGTGCCGTCCAGCTCACCGTGGCGCTGTTGTTGCCGAGGGCCGTCGCCCTCACTCCGGCGGGAGCGCCGGGCACCGGGTATTGCGGCATGCCGGTCAGCCAGAGGTTGCCGGCGTCGGATGGCCAGGGGTCGGCGCCCGCAGCGCCCCACCAACCCCACGGGTCGACGGCGGTCCAGGAGCTGGTGATGTACGCGCCGAAGTGGAGGTGGGGGCCGCTACTGCACCCGGTGTTGCCGCTCTGCCCAATCACCTGGCCCCGGCTCACATTGGCGCCCTGGGCCACGTAGAGCGCCGACAGGTGCGCGTAGCGGGTGCTGAAGCCGTTGGGATGATCGATGATGATCGTCTGGCCGAAGCAGGGGTTGACCGAATCGATGCCGACGAGGCGCGCGACGCCGTCGGCGGCCGCATAGACGTTCTCGTAATACATTCCATAGTCGAAGCCGTTGTGGCCGTCGTAATAGAGGTAGTCGCTGCCGCCGGGCGTCCCGGCGTAGCCCAGGGCGAAGGAGGGGTCGACGCCGTTGGTCTTCCAGCCGATGGCGCCGTCGAAGCGGCAGACTCGGCCGTCGGTGGTGTAGTCCGGATTGCAGTGATCGAAGACCGAGGTGATGGAGTGCCAGCCGATGTAGGGGAGCGTCAGGAAGGCATTGGCGCTAGTCGCCGCGGCCGAAATCCGGGGCTGGCTCGCCACGCTTGACCCTGGTTGGGTCCAGGCCGGGAGCTGATCGGGGATCGCGTGCGCGCGCAGCGTCCCCGTGACCGGACGGACGTGCTCGTCCTTGATCGGGGATGAGGCCGGACTCACGGCGGTAACCACGCGCGCGGCTGGGGGGTTGGCTGCCGATGCCGGCACGGCCGGGGTCAGCCCCATCAACGCCACGGTTAGTGCAAATAAATGTGCCCGCATGCGTGTTCACCGCGCTCCCCTCCCTGTGCCGCCGGCGCGCGCGTCCCAAGCTCAAGGCGCCAAGAACCCGATGACCATAACGGAGGCCACCGGCGCAGTCCGGCGGAAATCCTTCCTGAAAACGTTAGTGCTGGGCCGCTGGATTTTCGGCGAGGAAGCGCTTGAGCGCGATCTGCCAGCTGGTCAGGGCGGCCAGGCCGGTTGCCGGCCACCGGATGCTGGTCAGCGCGCTGTATGCCGGACGCGGAGCGATCCGGCCAGCGTCGGCGGTGGTGATGGGCTGGACTTCGGCCCGGCCGCCGACGATCGCCTGGGCGAACTCGAAGCGACTGCAGGCGCCGCCATTGACGACGTGGAAGAGGCCCGCACCCTGACCCTCCCCCCCGAACGGCGGGGATTCTTTAAGCTCCCTCCCCCCCTTTGGGGGGAGGCCTGGGGAGGGGGCCGCGATCAGCGCGCCGATCGCCTCCGCCAGATCGCGGGTGGCCGTGGGGCTGCCGACCTGGTCCGCCACCACGCGGATGGGTCCGCCACGCTCGGCCGCGGCCAGGATGGCTTTCACGAAGTTCTTGCCGTGCCACCCATAGAGCCAGGCGGTCCGCACGACAATCGCCGGGGCGCCCGCCGCCAGTACCCGCAGCTCGCCCTCGTACTTGGTGCGGGCGTAGACGCTGATCGGATTCGGGCGGTCGTCTTCGGTGTACGGCGACCCCTTCGATCCGTCGAAGACGTAGTCCGTGCTGACGTGGAGGATGGCGGCGCCGGCACGGGCCGCCGCCTCCGCCAGGTTTCCAGCGCCCGCCGCGTTGACGGCGAACGCCTGGTCCGGCGCCTGCTCCGCGCCGTCGACGTCGTTGAAGGCCGCGCAGTTGATGATCCAGTCGGGACGGACACGGTCGACGGCGGCTTGCACGGCTCGGGCATCGGCGATGTCGAGCTCGCGATGATCGAACGGGTGGAGCTGCGCCCCGCGCAGCGCCGGCCGGAGATCCTGGCCGAGCTGCCCGCCGGCGCCGGTTAGAAGGATGATCAACGCCCCACCCTACCCTCCCCCAGAGAGCGAATCAGGGGGGAGGGAAACTCCCCGCCGGGAGGCCCTCGTAGTTGCGCCGGTAGTAATCCCAGAACTCTCGCGCTTTCCGCTTGCGCCACCAGTCCTCGTGCCGGCGGTACCATTCGACGGTCTCGCGCAGCCCATCGTGGAAACTGGTCACCGGTTGCCAGCCGAGCCGGCGCATCCGGCTGGCCTCGAGCGCATACCGATAGTCATGACCCGGTCGGTCTTTCACGAAATGCCGGAGCGAGACCGGTTTGCCGCAGAGGCCCAGCACGCTGTCGGCGACCTCGACACCGCTGACCTCGGCACCGGTTCCGACGTTGTAGACCTCGCCCGGATCGCCCTTCCAGAGCACCCGCGCGATCGCCTCGGCGTGATCGTCAACATATATATAGTCGCGAACCGCCTTGCCGCTGCCGTATACGGGGAGCGGCAGGTCCTGCAACGCATTGTAGCTCACGTGATAGGCGTGCACGAGCATCTCGGCCGCCGCCTTACTCGCCGAGTACGGGCTGCGCGGCAGCAGGGCGTCGGTCTCGCGGCTCTTCCCTTCTTTGACGTGCCCATAGACCTCATCGGTGCTGACCTGCAGGAAGCGCTGCAAGCGCCGCTTGCGGGCCGCCTCCAGCAGGACGTAGGTGCCGTAGGCGTCGGTTTGCACGAAACTGCCCGCGTCGAGCAATGACCGATCGACGTGCGTCTCGGCGGCGAAGTTCACGATAGCGTCAGCCTCGACGGCCAGCTTGTCGACCACGCCGGCATCACAGATGTCACCGCGGACGAAACGCAGCCGGGGATCCTGCGCGAAATCGGCCAGGTTTTCCTCGCTCCCGGCGTAGGTGAGCTTGTCGAGCACCGTGATCTGCACCTCAGGATCGGCGCGCAACCGCTGCCGGACGAACGCCGAACCGATGAAGCCCGCGCCCCCGGTGACGAGCAGGCGGCGGAGGCGGGGGGCCATCTAGGCCCCCACCCTGCCCTCCCCCGGAGGGGGAGAGAGATTGTCAAGTGGCTTGTTGGCCCCGTGCTTGCGCACGAAGTCGTTGACCGCGTAGTAGGCGTCGATCGATTCACCCGCGTCACCCCAGAACCCCTGGAGGACCTCCCATTCCATCAACCCGCCCTCGATCAGGGAGTTGTTGACGTCGGTGATCTCCAGCTCGCCTCGGCCCGACGGTTTGAGCCGCGGAAGAATCTCGAAGACGCTGGCCGGATAGAGATAGATCCCGGTCACCGCAAACGTGCTCGGCGGGGTCGCCGGCTTCTCGACGACTTTCACAATGCGACGGTCGCCATCGAAGGCGGGGACTCCGAGGTGTCGCAGATGCTCCGGATCGTTGATTTCGGCAAGCAGGATGCGCCCGCCCTTTGGCTGCTGGCGGAAGCGCTCGACGGCAGCCTTGATGGTGTACTCGAAGATGTTGTCGCCCAGCACCACGATCACCTGGTCGTCCTCGACGAAGCGCTGCGCCAGTCCGAGCGCCTCGGCGATTCCCCCGGGATTTTCCTGGTAGGCATAGAGCAGCCGGTCGATCCCCCATTCGTGCCCGTTTCCCAGCAGGCGCAGGAACTCGCCGGCGTGGGTGCCGCCAGTGACGACCATCATTTCGGTGACACCGGCGCGTACCAGCGCCTCGATGGCGTAGGTGACCATCGGACGGTCGAAGATCGGCAGCAGGTGTTTGTTCGTAATGCGCGTCAGGGGATGAAGTCGGCTGCCCGTCCCACCGGCGAGGATGACGCCTTTCATGGAAAAGCGGGGTGCTCCAGATACTGCTGGAGGCTCATGGCCGACGCGTCACGCGGCGCCAGCACCGGGTCCGAGATCGGCCAGCTGATGTTCAGGTCTTTGTCGTTCCAGGCGATGGCGCCTTCCGCCTTCGGCTCGAAGTAGCCACCACATTTGTACTCGACGTCGGCCCAGGGCGAAAGCGCCAGGAACCCGTGGGCGAAGCCCACCGGAATAAACAGTTGGTGCAGGTTCGCGTCACTCAGCTCCGTCGCGAACCACTTGCCAAACGTTTGCGAACCGACGCGGAGATCCACGGCGACATCAAGGATACTGCCGTTGGGGCAGCGCACCAGCTTGCTCATGGGCGCCGAGAGGTCCTGGTAGTGCAGGCCGCGCAGGACGCCCTGCCTCGAACGCGAGTGATTGTCCTGCACGAACCGTTGCGTGATCCCGGCTTCCGCGAACTGACGCTCCTGGTACGCCTCGAGAAAGAAGCCTCGGTCATCGCGGCGCACGTCGGGCTCGATGAGGACGACGCCCTCGAGCCCGGTCGCCCGGACCCGCACGCTCAGCGAAGCCGCTCCTGGAGCGCCTCACGCAGCCTGCTGAGTGGAACGCGGACCTGCGTCATCTCGTCACGGGAACGAACGGTGGCCGCCTGGTCGTTCGCCGTCTCGAAGTCGATGGTGACGGCGAAGGGCGTCCCGATCTCGTCCTGCCGCCGATAGCGCTTACCGATCGACTGGGTGTCGTCGTACTCCGTCCGAAAGTAGGGCCGCAGTTCCTGCTCGATCCGTTGCGCCGTTGCGATCAGCGGCTCCTTGCGGCTGAGCGGGAGGATGGCGACCTGGAAGGGCGCGATCGACGGCTTGAGCCGCAGCACGACGCGCTGCTCGCCGCGCACCTCCTCCTCGTGGTAGGCGTCGATCATCGCGGTCAACATCGTACGGTCGACGCCGGCGGATGGCTCGACGACGTGTGGCATGTAGCGCTCGCGGTGGACGTCGTCGAAATAGGAGAGGTCCCGGCCGGAGGCTTGCTGGTGGGCGACCAGGTCATAGTCGCCCCGCGCCGCGATGCCCTCGAGCTCCGACCAGCCGAAAGGAAACTCGTACTCGACGTCGAACGCGCCTTTGGCGTAGTGAGCGAGCTCTTCCTTGCCGTGCTGGCGCAGGCGCAGCTTCTGCGGCAGGATGCCGAGGTCGAGATACCATTGCAGCCGCTCGTTCTTCCAGTGGTCGAGCCACTTCATCTCCTCGGCGGGCGGGACGAAGTACTCCATCTCCATCTGCTCGAACTCGCGCAGGCGGAAGATCGAGTTGCCCGGGGTGATCTCGTTGCGAAAGGCCTTGCCAATCTGGGCGATGCCGAAGGGCGGCCGCAGCCGGGTGGAGCTCAGGATGTTGGCGAAGTTGACGAAGATGCCCTGGGCCGTTTCCGGCCGCAGGTAGACCTGGGCGCTCGAGTCTTCGACCGGTCCGACGAAGGTACGGAACATCAGGTGGAACTGACGCGCTTCAGTGAATTCACCGCCGTCGTCCTGGTGCCGCGTCCCGCTGACCTGGTCGGCGCGAAAGCGCTGGTGACATTTCTTGCACTCGACCAGCGGGTCCGTGAAGTTCTGGACGTGGCCGGATGCCACCCAGGTCTTGGGATTCATGATGATGGCGGCGTCGATCCCGACGACATCGTCGCGCAGCTCGACCATCGTTCGCCACCAGGCCCGCTTGATGTTGTTGCGCAGCGTGACGCCGAGCGGCCCGAAATCCCAGAACCCCTGCAGCCCGCCGTAGATCTCGCTCGACTGGAAGAAGAAACCGCGACGCTTCGCCAGCGAGACGAGCTTTTCCATGACGGCCGGCGACTCGCGCTCGGGCGGCACGGGAGCCGTCGCCACTAGTGCCGGACGCTCCGCAAGAAGTCGATGCTCTTCAAGCGACGGTCCAGGTGATATTCGAGCTGCGCTTCGAGTGCCTGTTCCACCTGGTCGAGGACCGGGTCAGGTAAGCGCAGGCGGTCGTACAGCTCGCCCTGGTCCCCCGCCATCACGCGCAGCACTTTCAGGCTGTTGACGGAGATCGGCGAACCAGCCTGGTCGTGCGCGCCGCACGTCGCGCAAAGCACGCCGCCGAGCAGCGGCGAGAACCAGGCGTCGGCCTCGGGCAAGGGTTTCGCGCAGCCGGGGCAGTCGATCAGCTGCGGTGCGTACCCGAGCATGTCGAGCATCCGCATGACGAACCACGCCGTGTCGGCCCGCGCCGAGCGGCCCGGATCATTGAGCCGGTCGAGGGTGCCGGCGACCAACTCGAAGACGTCGTCCATCGGGTGCCGGTCCTCCAGCACTTTGTCGGCAATCTCCGACACCAGGCAGGCATAAGCCGTGCGCCGCAGGTCACCGGAGATGTTGCGCACGTCGCCGCGCCGCTCCACCTGGGCGACGACGTCGAGGTTCCTTCCCTTGGCGAGCATCATGCGCGAACGGCCGAACAGGTCGAGGCTGCTCCCGACCCGCGCCTTGCTCCGGCGGGCTCCCTTGGCGATCGCGGCCAGCTTGCCGTACTCGCGCGTCAGCAGTGTCAGAATGCGGTCGGCGTCACCGTAATCGAGGCGGTGCAGGACGATCGCATCCGCCTGGTAGGTCGGCACCGGCCAATTCTACGGTGCCTATTACGACGGTTAGTTCAGCTGGCCCTCGACCGCTGTGTTCGCGAGTTGATCCCTGTGCGCAAACCCAGCGCCAAACCTCTCGCAGGCCCATACACCCTTAGCTGTTGCAACTGTCTTACAATTGTGATACGTTCTTGGCATGGAGCGGGCGATTTCGATCCGGCTGGATGACGATGCTCAGCACGCCCTGCGAGTCCTAACGAAGTCAGGCCGAAGTCAATCGGCGGCTGTGCGGGAGGCGCTGATTGCTTTAGCCCGCTCTGGGCGCCGAGCGGACTTAGCCGATGAGGCGGAGCGACTGAGCGCTAGTCGGGGAGACCGAGCTGAGAAGAAAAGAGTCGCCAAGCTGATGGAATCCCTACGTGCAGCGGGGTGAAGTCTTCCGACTTCGCGCATCGCGCGCCGCGCGGGGTCATGAGCAGGCGGGCCGTCGGTTTGGGGTGGTTCTCCAGGCCGACGAGTTGCTAGCTCTCTCCACGATTGTCATCGCCCCGACGTCTACTCAGGCACTTCCCGCCTCGTTCCGACCTGAAGTAGAGATCGGAGGCACGCGTACTCGCGTGCTAGTCGAACAGCTTGGCGCCGTAGACCCCAGCCGCCTGGGAGAGTCGCATGGTTTGTTGGCGCGCGACGAACTCGATGAGGTCGATCGCGCTCTCGCAATCGTCCTCGGCATGACCCGCTAACCTCCCGCCGTTGTATCGTCGATACGCAAGAGGGCTGCAAGAGTTGGCCCAACCTCTCCCCGAGCCCCCGCAGATTGTGGTATCGCCCGAGTCAGTCGAATCGGGCTACTGCTGGACGATCAGCGCGGACGGTACCTGTCAGATTGACGGTATCGCCCTTATCTTCTGATCGACGCAGGTTCGGCGCGAGGCTGACCGCTAGCAGCAGGATGACCGAGGGCGCCAGTTGCAAGATCACGCGGTCAGCGGACTCTGACAGGTGCTCGGTCAGGTCGATCGGGGTGAAGAGATAGACCGTGAAATAGGCCAGCGCCTGCACGGCGAACACGACGGCGATCGTGGCGCCGGTCCGGAAGCGGTTGAGCGCCAAGAGCAGCAAGCTCATCAGCAGCGACAGCGCCATCCAGCCGTAGGTGTTACGGCGGCCCACCAAGCCGGCCACATATCGAGCGATGGTGGCGGCGCGTGAGGGGAGGTGCGGCAGCAAGGAAAGCGGATGCTGGTTCAGCATCAGCGGTTTGATGCTGGAAAGGCTCCAGGTCAGGTGCCAGATGACGACCGGCAGAACGCAGGCGGCGGCGATCGCGATGTTCCGCCGAGCGGGCTGCTCCCGGAATTGTCGCCACCGCCAGGCGTAACGCACGATCAACACCACCAGCGTGACAAGCAGCAGCGGCGTGCCCTCGTCCTTGGTGAGCGCCGCCCCGGCCGCGCAGGCCACCGCCATGACGTCGGCGGCGCCATATTGCCCCCACCCTAACTCTCCCCCGCGAGCGGGGGAGGGGAATCGCCCCGCTTCCCCGCGAGCGGGGGAGGGGAATTGCCCAGCCTCCAAGTAGATCAGCGTCAGCAGGATCCAGATGGCTTCCAGGTAGTCGGCGTGCCCGAAGTAGCCGCCATCGATGAAGAAGCGATACGTGGCCTGGGTCGCCATGGCGACCAGCAGGAACACGAAGACAATGGCGAGGCGGGACGAGACCAGGCGTCGCAGGAGTGAGTACATGGTGGGGACCACCGCAATCAAAGCGAGAAGGTTGATCGAATTCGAGAGTGACTCATTGACGCGGCCGCTGAGCACGAAGGTGGACGCCAGCATCAACGGGTAAAGCGGTGGATATTCCTGGTTGCGCACCACCAGGAGATGGGGAATTGAGGCAAGCGCCGGCGATGCCGGATCGACGTGCTGCTCGACAAAGAAGAGCCGGGCCTTGAAGTACCAGAACGCGATGGCGTCCCAACCGATCGCGGGATGCAGAATTCCATTCAGGGCATAGGCCACGAGCAGAAGCGCCGCAATCGCAATCAGCACGCCGCCGAGCGGGTCGACGTCGCGAAGGCGCCCGGCCAGCGCCCACACCGAGTTGATCTGTCCCTGCAGCGTTTGGCGCAGCGAGCGGCGAAGGACGACCCAGACGGCAACCCACGGAAGCATCAAGGTGAAGACGTTCCACGGAATATGAGCGAACCCGAACGCCCACAGCTGGACCCCCAGCGCGGCACACCCGATCAGGGCGCTGGGCGGAACGATCCCACGAACGTTCACCCGGACGGCGAGCAAGATCGCCGTCCCGATGACGTGGCAGATTGCCAGGAAGGCGAGAACGTCGACGATCGCCAGCAGCATTCCAGGATCAGGCACGAGTAAAGACCGTCATGGTGGTGTCGTCGCCGAACCGGTGGGTCTGTATGGTTCGATAACCCTGGGGATCGGCGACGGGGGATAGCGGTGCATCGCCGATATCGAGGATGTAGCCGGGCGCGCCGGCGGCCGCGGCGGTCAAGCTGTCCGCCATGGTGATCGGGCGAGGATACATTCGCCAGGTCGCCCAGTAGTAGGCGTAGGTGCGGTTGAAGTGGTTCACCTGGGCGCCGTAGCGGTAGACGATGGCCACGGATGCCCCGGGGCGCATCAGCTGTTCGGCAACGATGATCGCCTGCCGGCTTCCGTCCGGCGGATGCGCGTTGCTGTCCGCGGGCGAGGTGCGCAACAGCGTGAGTGGGTGCTGGTCCAGGAGGATGTCGCCCCCGAGCAGCAACGTGTGGAGCGCCCACCCGTAGACAATGAGTACAGCAGAAACGACCAGGAGTCGTCGAAGCATCGACGACTGCACATTCTAGCGAGGGGTCGGACCACGACATGGCACACGTTGACTTTCCTCTAACATCTCCTGACCGGTGCGCATCGGGATCGAGGCAAACGCGCTCAAGAACGAGGCCGGCACTGGCGTTCTGGTCCGTCATCTCATCCGCGAGCTCCGCGCCCGCGATCATGAGGTCATCGAGTTCAGGCACGACCTCTCGTCGAAGGGTTCATCGCGGCCATCAAGTGCCCGGCGCTGGATGAATGGGTTGCGACAGGTGTTCTGGACGCAGGTCACGCTGCCGCTGGCGGCGGCGCGCCGGCGGGTCGACGTGCTGCTCTGTCCGGCGTACGTCGGACCGCTGCTCTCACCGGCACCGGTAGTGCTGATGGTGCTCGACCTGACGTTTCTGGTCGAGCCCCAAACCGGTGACCGGCTCTATATGCGGTATTTACAGCGCCTCGTGCCGGCACTGGCGCAACGGGCGCGGCGGGTGATCACCATCTCGCAGAGCGCCGCCACCGAGATCGCCCGTCTCATACCGGCGGCCGCCGGAAAAGTCGATGTCGCGTATCCGGGAACCCCCACCCTGCCCTCCCCCGCAAGCGGGGGAGGGAAAATAGGCCCCCTCCCTGACCCTCCCCCGCACGCGGGGGAGGGAAAAACGACCGCCGCAGGCGGGGGAGGGAAATATGTCCTGATGGTGGGGACGCGCGAGCCACGCAAGAACTACGCGCGCGCTATCCAGGCGTTCGGCGTATTTCGGAACCAGGGCTTTCCGCAGTGGCGCCTGATAATCGCCGGCGGGCCGGGCTGGGCGGCCGACGACCTCGCTCAAGAAATCGATCGTCTGGGGCTTGGCGACGCCGTGACCATCATGGGCAAGGTACCGGCAGCGACCTTGTCGAACCTGTATCGCGACGCCGGGGCGCTCTTCTACCCGAGCCTGTACGAAGGCTTCGGCTTTCCCATCCTCGAAGCCATGACGTCCGGCTGCCCCGTGGTGACATCCAACCGATCCTCGATGGCCGAGGTCGGTGACGCCGCGGTGCAGCTGGTCGATCCGCTCGACCCCGAGTCGATGGCCGCGGGGCTCGCCGCCGTGGTGGGCAATGGCACGAGGCGCGATGAGTTAGTCGTCAAAGGCCGAAGCAGAGCGGCCGACTTCTCCTGGGATAGGTTCGGCGACTCGGTCGAGCGCGCGCTTCAGGCGGCCGTGAGCCCGCGCCGGTCGTGAGGATCGCGATCGACGCCCACATGATCGGCGAACGGGAGACCGGGAACGAGAGCTATACGCGCAACCTCCTCCGTGGCCTGGCCGCCCTGCAGGACGACGACAACCAATATCAGGTGCTCACGCCGAATCCGGACGGGCTGCGCGCGGTCATCCCCCTTCCATCAAGGTTTGAGGTGGTGCGAGTGCGTCCGGCGGCTTCGGCCCTTCGCATCCCGGTCGGCATGCCGATGGCGGTGCGAGCGTCGAAGAGCGAACTCTTGCACGTAAGCTACATCGCGCCGCCTTTGCCCCTCTGCCCAACCGTCGTCACCATCCATGACCTCTCCTACCTCGCGCACCCCGAATGGCTGTCGGCCCGCGTCCGGCTGCAACTTCGCCTGCTGATCCCGCCGTCGCTGCGCCGTGCCGCCTGCATCATCGCGATCTCCGAGTTCACCAAGCGCGATCTGATCGCGCGCTACGGCACGCCGGCAGACAAGATCATGGTCGTGCCGGAGGCGCCGGCGGCCGAGTTCACGCCGCTTCCCGATGCCGCATTGCGGCCGTTGCCGGCCGGTGTTCGCGAGCCCTTCATTCTGGCGGTCGGCAACCTGGAACCGCGCAAGAACCTCGCGACGTTGATCGAGGCGTTCGGCGATTTAGTGCGTCGAGGCTTTGGCGGCTTGCTGGTGGTCGCTGGCAAGAACAAGTACCAGGGCGAGCAGGCCGCGGGGACCGTGGCGCGGATGGGGTTGCAGTCGCGCGTGA
>WNGK01006831.1_pt1 | contig 11994 bp, 24 predicted proteins | sample 5400601 | NCBI WGS metagenome assembly WNGK01 (sample SAMN13153376, study PRJNA577476) | soil metagenome | isolation source: 60 cm soil or saprolite under Garry oak tree replicate 1 | place: USA:California | collected 2016-06-15
CGAGGCGAACAAGAAGCTCGCACCGAACAACCGCTATCGCATCATCTCGGCTCCAGCGATCTGCTTCGATCCCGAAACGGATTTGTTGAATCGCGGTCTTGGCGAAGTTTTGTGGAATTACTACAACCTTGAATACTTCCAATCATATCGAGCAACGTGGAGTTATCAGCGATTCAGCCTTGTCTTTCAACAGTTGACAGGCGCGACCGATGAAAGCTCCATCGCCTCGAAGCTGAAGTTCTACCGCGAGCCGCCGCATCAAACGGAAGAAGCTCGACGCAAGGCGCGTGAAGCCGGACGCATCGACAAGGACACCGGTCACGTCCTCGTCGATAAGAGAGAATATTTCCGCCGCATCGTCGCATCGGTGGACACCGCCGCGAAGAAAACCGAGCGCGCCGACTACACTGTCATCCAAATTTGGGGCGAAACGCATGATCGCAAGCATTATCTGCTCGATCAGGTGCGCGGTAAATTCGAATTTCCCGAGATGGTTAGCGAGATCAACAAACTTGCGCGCCGTCACAACGTCGATGCCATCCTGGTCGAAGATAAAGGCGCGGGCACCGCGTACATTCAAGAGCAGGGCACCACGGAGTTCCAACGCCGCAAGGCTCCGGCTCCCGTCGTAGCGATCCAGGTCCCGAGCAATCAGGGAAAGGAATTCCGCTTCGACGAAGTGACGCCGATGATCGAGGCCGGTGAGGTTTACGTCCCCGAACTTGCCGACTGGATCGATTTGTTCGTCCAGGAGCTTGGTCAGTTCCCCGATGGCGCGCATGACGACCAAGTGGACGCGATGAGCCAGTATTTGCGCTGGGTGAAGACCAAACGCACGCGCTACGGCTCGAAAAAGGTCGGTTCGATGGGTTAAGATCGAGCCTCGCGCGCTCGACCCTTTAACCTTTACACGCTCAAGGTTAATGTGATCATCCTTAAGAGCGTAAGCGTTGACAATCTCGACACCAAGCGTTTACAATTCACGCGTTAGGGTTGACAACGCACCCTATCGAGCGCGACTGCCGTCCGCCAGCGATCCCTATCGCTGGCGGACCTGCTTCAAAACCCGACTAGGCAATCGGAAACTGTCACAGATCGTGGCAACCGTGACTCTATAACATATAGGTTATAAGAATCAGGGGTTTGTATAACATCTATGTTGTAATCGCCCGCGTTAACCGTCAAATCAGATTGCTACATCTGGTAGCTCTCGGCGCGCGAAAGTCCTTGACGTGATCGGCGACATTCGATCTCACCACTGTCACAGATTGCGCCCATCGTGACAGAATTTATGCGATTTTTGCCCTGCCAGGGCCAATTTGCCATACAGATCAATCTCGTCCTACCGTTCGCTGAATCATTTTCTGGCGCGCGTCCTACCGTTCGCCGAGGCGTTCCCTACCGCGCGCTGAGCCATTTTCTGTGACGCCCGCCGATCTCGGCCTACCGTGCGCGGAAGCGTTCCCTACCGTTCGCTGGGTCGTTCTCTGGGCCGCGTCCTACCGTTCGCTGAGCCGTTTTCTGGGGCGCGCGCAAGCGTTGACGCAACGCTTAACCTTGAACTGCTTCACGATCCGTGCGTTAAGGTTGCGCGCATTAACCTTCGCGGCCTTAAGGTTAAACGGTCTCGCTCCCCCGCGCTTCCGTTAACCATGATCGTGTAAAGGTTAATGCGCGCCTTTCCCCGCGCCCGCGTTAACCTTATCACACTTCTCCGTTAATCGCCGCCCGGACCCGCGCCGCGTTCCCGCCCGCCTGCTCGCAAGAGCGCGCCAGTTCCAGCGCCCGGCGATGGTTCCCGGCCTGTTGCGCCGCGTGCGCGCCGGACGCCCGGTCGCGCACTTGCCGGTCGAATGTGTCAAGCAAGAATGTTGCCAGCGGGTCTCGCGCCCTCATCTCAACCGCCCGGCGATGTATCTCCGCGCCGTGCGCGGTTGCCTGGGCTTCAAAGCCCGCCACAACCGAAGAGCGTACCAGATCGGCGAGTCGGCTCATGCCGGGTTCACCGCGCGCCACGCGTCAAAGCGTTTCTGCAACGCCGCCCGCCCGGCTTCATTCAAACCGCGCGCCTGATCCCATGTTAACTTTTCAGCGTCAAGGAACCGACTCTGGTATGCGCGGCCTTCGGCGCATGCTCGAATCAGCGCGGCGCAAAGGGCCGGGATATCTTCTAGCCGGGTCATGTGCGAAGCTCGCAAATATAATCGACGACTTCCCCGCCCGAACAATCCGCCAGCGGGTCATAAAGCTGATAGCTCCAAGTGAAGCGGGCTTCCTTGCCTTCGCCGTCTTCATCCCGCGCGACATCGACCACGTTAACCACTTTGTTTCTTTCGAGCCAAGCGTCGGCGCGGGCCTTCTCTTGCGGTTCCAAGCCCGAGGCGTCGTTATTAACGAAGTAGGACGCCCAATAAACCGGCCCGGTGACGGTATGAAATTTCATGGGTTGCGACTCCAGATTTCGCCAGCCTTGTATCATGACTCTTTCTGTCCGTCAAGTGTTGACAAGCGGATTCTTTTCAGGTACAACGCCGCATCAATTAGATGGAGTCGCAACCCATGCCGGAATTTCAAATGAACGGAAAATATCAGCCCGCTTTTCGCGCGCTTGATGAATTCACGCAAGCCTATATCGAGGCAATGTTTTGGACGGACAACGCGCCCGGCGTCACGACTGAAGAATGGCAGGCGGTCGAGTCCAACGGCGGGGAACATCCTGAGGGTAGCTTTCCCGACGATGTTGGATTCGATGATCTCGCGCCGGAGGCTCTCGAAAAGATTGTCGCCGATTGCAAAGCGTTCCAGGAAACAAACGCGGCGCTCTTAGAAGAGGCGTATGAGCTTTCCGCCGATGGACTCGCATACACGCCCGAACGCGCCGGTCATGACTTCTGGCTTACGCGCAACGGGCACGGCTGCGGCTTCTGGAGTCGGAGCTTCGAGGGCCATGCGGATATCGGCGATAGGCTTAGCGCGCGTTGCGGCTGGCGTCACCACAAGGAACCGGGTTGCGAGGGCTTTGGAGAGGTCAGCACCTATCTGGGTGACGATGGCCGGGTTTACATGATGGCGGGGTGAGGATTGCGACTCCCCTTCCCGCCGCGCGGGCGCGAGGTCTCACGATCTCGCGCCCTTCGCGCGATCACGGAGTCTTAACCTTAGACGCGTAAAGGTTAAGCCGAGCCCGCCGCGATTAGCGCGCCTCCCTGATCAAGGTCTTGATCCCTGCCAACGTATCTGCCGCCAGCTTGTCGCCTTGCTTTGATCGCGCGGACCAGCGCAACGCGGACCCCGGTTCCGTATTTCGGAAGATGGTCACGCCGCGATACTCGTGCACGAGATTGATTTTTCTCATTTTAGTATCCGCCCCTTTCGTCACGGTCCGCGCACGGGTCGCACTGGTAACCGCGTGCAACGTCGGCGGGCGTCAACCGGTTTGCCGCGCCACACGTCGGGCAGGGATGAACGCGCGGGTTGCTCGCGCTTGCCGCCCGCAACGCGCTGTTGCTGCCCGGATTGGCGAACATGCGATTGCGCGCCCGGTCTTCGCTTTCCGGCGAACCGTCGTCGTCATCGTCATAGTCCGGCGCATCCTCATACTCGCCGTCGTCTTCGTCGTCGTCACCATAATCGTTCGGGTTCATGTTTGCGACTCCATCGGATTGAGTGCCCCTTATACTCTGTCCTGCGACTGTTGACAAGAGGAATCTTTTCTACTAGAACGGGGCAACAAATTGGAGTCGCAAGTCATGACAGATTTTACCCGCGTTGTCCGGCTAGGAACGGTTCCGCTTCACAGTAGCACCGCGCGCCGCATGTCGGTATTTTGCAAAGTCGAGTACAAGGGTGGACGCCTTTCCATAACCGGAGTCGAGGGGCCGCTTCCTTCCGGGAACGCGCTTGGCGGCTGCGGTCAAATTGACATGCACCTGCAACCCGGCGAACTGAATCTCGCGCCGGGCTGGACCATGGCCATGGCGCGCAAATTTCTCGCGGTCTGGAAAGAGTGGCACCTAAACGACATGCACGCCGGAACGCCCCTGCAAACGGCGGAACTGAAGCGCCACACGTTCCCCGGTCATCCCGCGAATCATTACGATTGGGCTAAGGGCGTTTTGAAAGACGCCGGGCTTGATCCCGATATGAGCTTGCCGGGTGGGGCGTTCCCGCCCAAGGGCTACAGCTACGGCTCCGCATGGCTTAGCGTCGATGTTCCCGAGGATGTTCTGGCATGGCTGCAAGCGTTGCCCGTCACCGACAAACAACCGGCATGGGTCTAATAGGTTAAGACGCGAGGTCTCACGATCTCGCGCTTTCCCACACCACGGACCCTTAACCTTCAACGCTTTAAGGTTAAGCCGCGACGGTCGGCTCCTCATGTTGGGAAACGCGCTTGAATATCCGCCTGCCAAGCCGCGAACGCGACCTTTTCCGCCGTCGCCTCTTCGGCGCTCAACGCGTGAATATGCTCGGAGTCTTTGCCCCGGCTTGTCCTGTAGTTCGCTTCGCTATCCCATGCCCGGCGTTCGCCTTCGGCCTTCGCGGCGCACTCGCTTGTCGCGCATCCGCTCATTTCGTCATGCACGCTGTAGCGCCAGAAGCGCAGCGAACCGCGCCCGACTTCTACAGGCGGGTTACCGCGCCATATCGCATCCGGTTTCGCGTCCTGCCATACATCAACTTGCGTGCGACCGAACTTCGCGGACTGTACCGTCACGCCGCTTTCGAGGTTGTAGCGATGGCCTGGGTTGACCTGGAATTGCTTTGTCAGCTTGAGAAGCTTACTCATCGTCATAACCCGCATCATGGCCATGCACGCGAAGCAAATGCTCCGGGGGAAAGCCGAACACGTCAACGCCTTCGATCCCGAGGGCGATACAGCTTGGCGTTTCCGGCATCACTTCCGCGACCGTCGCAAGCTCGCAATCGAATTCGACGCGTTCGCTCTTCGGGTCCGCGAACTGATCCCCTTCAAGGTCGATCATATCGCCCGGCTTGATATCCTTCACCGCTACCAAGCGATATTCGTGAACCGTTACGCCTCCCGGAACGAAACGCTGAGGCGACGGGCTTGTCCATGTCGGCATGGGAACTTCCTCCCATCCATCCTCACCATACTTCGCGTCAAGCTGATCCGGCGCGAACCGGTTCGCATCGTCGCGGCAATCGCCGTCCCAATTCGCGGGATGATATGCCCCGCAGATTCCACAGTCATAGAATTGTTTCCGTTTTGGCATTTGCGACTCCTCTATTGTGCCTCTTATACTCTGTCCTGAGACTGTTGACAAGCGGAATCTTTTCCGGTATAACACGCCTGCAAATTGGAGTCGCAAGCCATGCAATTATCACCTTCTGAATTCCCGGTCAAAAATTCCCCCTGGGGAAAGATTGACATCGCAGTCAGACTCGCGGACGGCATAACCCGCGTGCATACGCCCGGTCACGGCGGTATCCATCTGAGCCGCAAACGGCTCAACGCCATGCCGGTTTATTTCCGCGCCGAATGTGCGGATGGTTCATTCTTTGAAGAGGATTCGTGTTGGGCCGTTGTGGCGATCACGTTCCCGGAGGCGTTCGATGCGCGGGCAAATGACGCCGCAAAGCAAACGCTTCTCGGTTCCTTCCCTGATCTGTATGAACGCCACTATGGCGTCACGGTTGAGCCCGGCCAGTCCTGGAAGCGTGATCAAGCGCTCTTCGAGGTGGCGAACGCCGACAACTTTGTGGTCAGCGCCGCATGGGGCGATTGGGAGGAGACGACGCCCAAAGGAATGGTTAAGGTCTGCGCGCGTAAGAAGAGCACCGGGGAGGAAAAATTCTTTCTCGTGCCAGCGGCGGAATATGCTACACCGCGCCGGACGTTCGCGGGCTTCGTGATCACTGATCACCCGGAGACAACGCCAGCGAAGGGCGGTAGCTCCAAACGGGTTGCATAGCGGGGCGGATTTTAGCGACTCCTCCCCCGCCGCGAGAGGCGGGACCGGCTAGGCGAGTAAGCCGATGCTCGGTCCCGCCGATCTGCGCACCCGGCCCCTTAACCTTTACGCTCTTAAGGTAAACGCCCGCCGCCCGAGGAAACCGGCGCTCGCGCACCGGCCCTCCTCGTTAACCTAATCCAACCAGAGCCGGACGAAGGCTCCCAAAATGATACAGAGTCCGATGGCGTTTTCCATGTCTCACCTGTACCAGTAGGTCACGCCGTCATATTCGACGGACGAATAATCGATCTGCAATTGGCTTGCTGCCTTGTCCCAATCGATGCAATTGCCGGGCCAACCGATATCCTTGTTTATCGCGCCGATATCATCGGCGAATTCCATTGCGTATTCTTTCCAATAGGAGTCGCGCACGAGGCCGGTAGGATACCAGTCGCCGCGCCATTGATGATCGCCGCCGTTGCCTTTCAAATCGTCCAGCAATTCGGTCAGGCGCGCGAACTCTGCGGCTTCGTCGCCATGCGAGCACGCATCCCATTCGACTAGGTCTTTCTGCGCATCCTCTAGTGCCTCTTGCGCATCGTCCCGCGCCTCTATCAGCGCCTCGTTATCTTCGACGCCTTCAAGAGCCGTATTCGCTTCCGCGAGTACATCCTTGGCCGAACCGATGGCCAGAACCAAATCGGCGCGCTCGCTTTCCAATTCTTCAAAACGTTCGATGATATCCCGAACGTCTAACACGTCTTCCATATTGTTAACATCCGTCATTTGCGACTCCAGAGTTACAGGTCTAAATTGTGCGGTATGTCTAGCATGCGGTTCTCTGTCCGTCAAGGGTTGACAGAACGATTTAAGTCAGGTACAAAGAACGCGTTCAAAAGATGGAGTCGCAAATGATCGATTACGATTTTTCTGACCATGGTTCCGTTGTGATGGTCACGCCGAAGAATACAGCGGCGCATGATCACCTCGCGGCGCATACCGATGGCCAATGGCTTGGCAACGCGCTTGCAGTTGAGCCGCGCTATGCCCCGGACCTTTCCGCTGATCTTTGCCGCGACGGCTTCACGGTGGAATTGCCGGACGGGCGAGTCGTAACAGCGGAGGACCTACGCTAATGCCAACAGTCCGCAAAATTCTCATATTCAAATTCGAGGAACTTTCCGACGCCGCAAAAGAAAAGGCGCGCGATTGGTATCGCTCTTGCGTTTTCTCAGACTTGCACGATTGGGAATTCGTTTATAACGACGCCGAAACGATTGCCGGACTCATGGGAATCGAAATCGGGCAAAAGACTTGCGAGACCATGGGCGGGGGGATGCGTACTGATCCCGCGATTTACTTCAGCGGATTTTCCAGCCAAGGCGACGGCGCAAGCTTTGAAGGCCGCTATCGCTTCAAAGCCGACGCGCTGGAGGCCGTGAAAGATCACGCGCCTAAGGATGAAAAGCTACACAGCATTGTCGCCGATCTGATGGAAGCGCAGAAGCCGAGCGGCGGGCGCATAGCGTTTAAGATCACGACGCACGGGAATTATTCCCACTCCGGGATGATGGACTTTGAATTGCTTGACACCGACGCGGACGGCGAAGAAATCGACGTGGAGTCGATCAAAGCCGACGACGAGAAGCAAGCCATTCAAGCGTTGCGCGATTATGCGGATTGGATTTACGGCCAACTCGAATCCGAATACGAATGGCAATCGGCGGACGAGCAGGTTGACGAGTCTATCACGGCAAACGAGTACGACTTTCTTGAGAGCGGAGAACGGGCATGAAAGAGGATATGGACCTAGTCCGCAAGGCTCTAACCAAAGCCGCGCATGTGCCGCTAATCGCAGCCGCCATGCAGCAAGACGAGACGCGCGAACTCTTCGCACAATCGGCGCTTGACGCTTTCGACCGGCTTGCGGATTTTCTGCATGCGGACTCGGACCCCGCCGTCCAAGCCGCAAAGCATCTTTCGCGCGCGCAACTTATCGACGCCGCCCGCGAGGCCATCTACCTGGACCGTGGCGAAGAAAATCCCTTCGACCCTGAGAGCCCGGAAGGACGCGCATGGGAAGCTGGCGACCGTTCGAGTATCGCGCCATGAACGTCTCCCGCAAATCCGACCGCGCCGAAATGGCGCGCCGACTCGAAGAGGCTGCCAAGGCGCATGGCGTTCCGTATATCCGCGAAGACGGATGGAACGAAGAGCCGCGCACGATTGCCGTGAGCTTCACGCTCCCGCATGGCCTGAGGCTATCGGTCCATCTGGAGGGCGATAGCGCGCAACAGCGCGAGGGGACACATGTCCTATCATGGCATGGTGTAGAAGCGGGTTGGCGCTTGCGTCCCGATTGCTTTGAAGACGTGAATTCATATCACGGGCACAAGGCAACGGATATTTGCTATGACTTTGGCACTGTCATAACGCTCCTCAACGTAACATTCCGCCGCGCCATGGCAGGCGAGGTTTTCATCGCTGAAGAAAAGGAACCGCTATGACCTCGCTCCCGTCACGCGTACCCTTCGAGGCAAAGCTGGGTGACTTAGACCGCCTATTCGTCAAGCCCCGCGTCCTGCCTTATCGCATCATCGGCAAACGCCCGCCACGCAAGGGCGAATATTATCTGAGCGGCGCGATCCCTGCCGCCTATATCGCGCCCAATGATCTCACCACGGCTTACCTGATCGTCGAGCCGGTAGAGCCGAAGCCTTGCCCGACCTGCGGGCACCTTGGTTAATGTCACCCTAGCCATAGTCTATGACAAGTCAAGTCAATAAACACGGCACTATCTTGGTTAATGTCACGTCACAATCCAAGCGGAAAGGAGTCGATTTTTGCACCATGGCAACCACGGCGCGCACCATCAACGGCACCATGGCCACCATTTTGGCCTTGCCCTCTTCGGGCTGCTGCCCGGCGCGCGTCTTCTGATCTGGCTTTTCCTTCTAGCAATGTTCTGGTAACGACCGGCGCGGGCCTGAGAAACCCGCGCCGCTTTTCTTTGTCCTGAGAGGGTTGACAAACGCGCGGGGCTTTGGTAGACATGGCCATCACAAAGGAGTCGCAAAATGAACGAAGCCAACAAAATTCTCTTGCTGAGTTTCCTACGCCGCGCCCGCGCCGCGCTTGACGCGTCAAGCTGGCAACCGGGCAGCATTGGAATACTCGACTGGTACACGGATAACGCATCCGAGTCGAACCTACAGCGCCGCGCCGAACAACCGGCGCTTGCCGATCTGGCGGACGAATGGGATATAAAGTTCCGCGCCGATCTGTACGGATTCTTAGGCGCGGACGCGGACGGTAAAGTTCCGTTTTATTTTCGCACCTTCGCGCATCTGGAAAATGAGAATTGGCAGCTTGAGGGCACGCCGCTTGCGGTCCTGCCGTCCTTCCCGATTTTCGGACTGTACCTGATCCGCGAGGGCGACTCTTCCCGCTACGGCGATTTTCTGGAAAATGTCTTTTGCTATCCCGCCGAACCTGAGAACGCCCCGAAGGATCAATACGGGCAGACGCCGCTTGAAGCCTTTTTTAACGGGAACCAAGGTGGGGAAATGTGCAGCACCGGCGACGGTTGGGAGGGTATGGACTGGACGGACCCCGATAAGATGGACGCGGACCCGCGCTATTCAGGGCGGCACGAATTCGCCGCCGATATCGGCGACCTTGTGCTCGCCGATCTGGACGAAGCGGACCTCAGAGATTCCGTGCTGAGAGGCTTTGACAGCGCGCGCGGGGCTATGCTGGACAAGCTCGCCGATCAAGCTACCGAAGGCGCGCGGGAATGGTTTGGAGGCAACGCCGTGCATCCCAAGGCGTTGCTCGCGGCTTGATCGACCGGCGCGCGGCGGGCCTCCCGGCTCCTGCGCGTTTCCGGGACCCTATCGCTTAACCTTTCGGCTCCTAAGGTTAAGCCGGGACCTTTTGGCTTAACCATTTCCTTTTGGGACCTCCCACAAAATTATTCCCGAACCGCCCTGAGTTTCGCGCTCGCGAGGATGTGCGCGTTCTCGGCAATCAAGGTCGCCTCGCGCACCGCGAGCCCCTTCTTCGTCATGCGCCGGACGCCGAACTTGTCCGCCGCATAGACGCACCACTTGCCGCCACGGCACTGGCGCGATATCACGGCGCGCAGGATCGGCCCAGCGCCCGGTACGAACTCCGGCGAATAGAAACCGATTTCCACAAAGCCGCTCTTGCGGTTGCGGTATTCCTTCGAGGTGATTCCATGCGACATTGGCGACTCCATTTTGTCTCTTATACTCTGTCCTGCAAGCGTTGACAAGTGGAATCTTTTCTGCTACAACGCGCCAACATTCAAACGGAGTCGCACATGCGCATGATGGTAAGCCACGAAATTTCCGCCGCGATCCTCATGAACGCGTTTGTCGGCGCGTTCGAGGGCGGGTCAAATTACTGGCTGCAACGCGCCGACCTGATCTCTAGCGAATTCAAGCCCGCTGATCCCAAGCTGGTATGGTGGGGCGACGAGAAACTTTTCTCGGGCGACTTCACATTCCGCGCCCGGTACGATGACCCCGCAAAGGACGAAGGCAACGGCAAGGGCAAGCGCGAGGTAACACAGAACGATGTGCAGATCGGCTTGCATGTGATGGCCTGTAAATACGCCGCGCACTTCGCCGACCTGATCACCGAGAAGGACGACGCGATTACGCATGATGTGATGATGCAATGCATCATCCTCGGCGACGTTGTTTACGGCTGACGGCGCGCTCTACCGTTCGCCCTACCGTTCGCTGATCCGTTCCCTACCGTTCGCCCTACCGTTCGCTGATCCGTTTTCTATGGCGCGCTGGCCCGTTTTCTGGGGCGCGCCCGCATGGTTATTAACCAGTTAACCATGACGCCCGCACCGCGTTAACCTTGGCTGCATTAAGGTTAAGGCAATCCGGGCGGCGCGTTAACCCTAACAATTCCGGGCTCGGCGTTAACCATAGCCGAAAGTTAAAGAGGGTCGCGCGTTAACCCTAATAATTCCGGGCTCGGCGTTAACCATAGCCGAAAGTTAAAAGAGGGCGCACCAGATCGGCGCGCCCTCGACTCCTTTCCGTTTCGTTAATGGGCGAAGCGCTCCAAAGTCATTTCGTTACCATCCGAGTCGCGCGCGAAGATTCGCGCGGACTGGACCTTGTCAAGTTCGCGCGCCCAGCCAAACGCGATTCGCGCGGACGCGGAGTCCGCATGTTGAATCGTTTGTTCGCAGTCCGCGCCTCTCAATTGCACAATGACTCCGTATTTCATTTTGCGACTCCCGTTCCGTTAAGCGCGCCCTCAGATCGGCGCGCGCTATCTATCTACTCTGTCCTGCAAGCGTTGACAAGCCACAAAGCGAAAAATCTTTCCAATGGTTAGCATTTACTTGCGATTAACCGGAGTCACGTTTTCGCGTTTTCCTTTGCTCGCAAGTGTTGACTCCTGACTTTCGCGCGCCTAGATTCGAAGCGTCAAGAGAACAGGAGTCGCAAATGAAAACGCTTCTAACAATCGCAGTCGTTTGGATTGTCTCTATCGCCCTCGCGGAATATGTCGCGCACAGCATTGGCGCATATGACGCGAAGCTTTTCGGGCAAGTCGCGCAAGCATTGGAGTCGCAACAATGAAAAAATCTTTTGAAGACTACATGAAAGAAGTGGACGCGATTCTTTCACGCCGAGTCGGACTCACGAGTTCCGACTTGCCCGATTGCATGTATTGCGATTGGCACGAAGACGGAGTCTCGCCGAAGAGCGCCGCCGCTAAGGCGATAAAATACGCAAGCGAATAAACGCAACAGGGCGCGCCAGATCGGCGCGCCCTCACAACGGGAGTCGCAAATGCAGAAACGACATTTTGAAATTATCGCGCGCGCAATCAAAACGCGTTTGTCTTTTGTCGGACCTGAAGAGCAAAAGACTCTTCGCGGAATGGCCGACTCGTTCTGCGATGAATTCGCGCGAGTGAATCCGGAATTCAAACCCTCGCGGTTTTTGACCGCGTGCGGTTTCTGAGAGGAGTCGAGTTATGAACTCTATCACGCTTGACACGCAATTGACGCAAGAGGGGA
>WNGK01010267.1_pt1 | contig 11993 bp, 9 predicted proteins | sample 5400601 | NCBI WGS metagenome assembly WNGK01 (sample SAMN13153376, study PRJNA577476) | soil metagenome | isolation source: 60 cm soil or saprolite under Garry oak tree replicate 1 | place: USA:California | collected 2016-06-15
GAATATCTATCTGCCGTGCTTGGGTTGGATTGCACTGGACGGTGCCGTGATTGCGGGGGCTGTCGTTTACGGGTAGCAGCGGTTGGCGGTTTTTAATCTCCAGCCTTGACGTCGAGCGCGACATCGCAGGCATGGTTATCGTACGCATGCTGAAAATCCGGAAATGTCGGCATGCTCCATTAGGTGCGCGACCTGCCGATCACCGTGGAAACGCTGTCGTAACGCGGGCGCCTTTCGCGGAAAGGACCATTTCTACAGGATTCCCTACTGCTTCGCATGCGCCGCGATCGAGGTGCCTCTCACCGGCATACTGCCTGACCGCCCCAGCGGTTCCGTAGTCGTGCCAATTGGAGCGTCCCTATGATCGTGACGACGTTTCCCCGCACTGTGCGCGTCATCGAGCACACGTTGATCCCGTTGAAGGACGGCACGACGCTGGCGGCCCGCATCTGGCTGCCGGACGATGCCGAACAGAACCCGGTTCCCGCGATCCTGGAGTATCTTCCCTATCGCAAGCGCGACGGGACTTACGAACGGGACGCGCAGACGCATCCGTATCTGGCCGGCCACGGCTACGCCGGCGTTCGCGTCGATCTTCGCGGTTGCGGCGAGTCGAATGGCTTGCTGTTCGACGAGTACGCAAAGCAAGAGCAGGACGATGGCGTCGAGGTGATCGCTTGGTTGGCGGCGCAACCTTGGTGCAGCGGCGTCGTCGGGATGATGGGAATCTCCTGGGGCGGGTTCAATGGACTTCAGATTGCGGCGCGCCGCCCGCCCGCCCTCAAGGCCATCGTCACCATCTGCTCGACCGATGATCGCTACGCGGACGATGTCCATTACATGGGCGGCACGCTACTTGCGGCCGACGGACTCGAGTGGGGCTCGTTCTTTTTCGGCTCGATGTGCCTGCCGCCCGACCCGGTGCTGGTCGGCGATCGCTGGCGGGCGATGTGGCTGGAGCGCCTCGAGAACGTGCCGCTGTTCTTCGAACTTTGGCTGCAGCACCAGCGACGTGACGCCTATTGGAAGCACGGATCGGTCTGCGAGGATTACGCGGCGATCCAATGCCCCGTGTACGCCGTCGGCGGCTGGACCGATGCCTATAAGAATGCAATTCCACGCCTTCTTGAGCGATTGAGCGTACCGCGCAAGGGTCTCATCGGGCCGTGGGCACACGGGTATCCGCATTTTGCGCGTCCCGGCCCGCAGATCGGCTTCCTGCAGGAGATGCTGCGGTGGTGGGATTATTGGCTCAAGGGCATCGATACCGGCGTCATGGATGAGCCCATGCTGCGCGCGTGGATGACGGAAAGCGTCAAACCTGCCTCCCGTCATGAAACGTTGCCGGGCCGATGGGTTGCTGAACCTTCATGGCCGCCGCCGAGAATAACGCCGCAGCAGCTGGTCTTGACCGACGAGGGGCTGCGAAACGAGGCGGCGCCATTGACGGCGCGCGCGGTGTGCTCGCCGCAGACCGTCGGTAAATGTTCGGGAAGCTGGGTTCCGTTCGGTCGTGGACACGACCAGGCGGAGGATCAGCGCGACGACGACATGCGCTCGCTCATCTTCGAGACGCCGCCACTCGAAGAGCCGATCGAGATCCTCGGCGCGGCGATCGTCACGCTCGACCTCGCGTCCGACAAGCCGATGGCGAACCTGGTGGTTCGGTTATGCGACGTGCACCCGTCCGGTGAATCGCTGCGGGTCAGCTATGGCGTGCTCAACCTCGCCCATCGCGACGGACACGAAAAGCCTGCGCCGCTTGCGGTCGGGCAGCGCTACCGGGTGCGTATTCAACTCAACGATGCCGGCTCGGTGTTCCCGGCCGGCCACAGGATCAGGCTCGCGCTATCCACGGCTTACTGGCCGATGATCTGGCCTTCTCCCGAGCAGGCGACGCTGCTGATTTCCGGCGGCACGCTCGAGCTGCCGGCACGGGAGCCCCGGGCCACCGACGCGCTGCTTAAGCCGCTGCCTGGTCCGGAGTCGGCGCCGCCCGAGAAGCCGACGATCATCCGTCGCAGCGATTTGCGCATCGAGCGCATCGACCGCCTCGGCCTCGAGTTGGGCACGCACGATGACTCGAAGCTTGACGTCGAGGAGGGCGACCCGCTCAGCGCGGTGAACGACCTGCGACGGACGTGGACGGTGTCGCGGGACGCGTGGCAAGTCCGCATCGAGACGCAGCTGCGGCTGTCGTGCAACCGCGATGTCTTCCTGCTGCAGGCAAGCTTACGCGCGTGGGAAGGCGCCAACGAAGTCTGCCGGCGCGAATGGGATCGCGCTATTCCTCGAGACTTCCTATGACTCCAGGCGCGCGCATCGGTTCTTCGATCGCCGATAGGATATCTATCCGATCGAGGCAAAGCGCGTCCCGCGACGCGCAAACGAGCGATGACAATCAGCCGCGCCGGAGCGGGGGCCGTGGGCGCATCGGCTATTTTGCGGGCGCAGCCTCTTTGACCGGCGTTCCTTCGACTTCGGTCTTCTCGTCTTGTTTATTGGCTTCGTTCAGGAGCCGATCGATGACGCCGGCACGCTGCTCTTGCTTGATCCGAGCGTCCTGCGCTTTCTTCTGCTGTTCAGCGAAAAATTTGTAGTCGACTTCCCAACACATTGGGTCCTCCATCTGTGACGGAAAGGACGCCGGCCCCGGAGGCCGGGCGCTCTCCTTATCCATGATCTTTCAGCCTGCGAAATCCGAACGCGGGCAGCTTCGGCCGAAATTTCCAAGCCGCTCCCACGCGGTCTTCCACTTCCACTCGGTCGGGGGCACCACTGGAAGGTCAATGCGGTCGGCAAATTCGGCGAACCCATGCCACGCATTCAAGATCCCACAGAGTGCACCTGCGCCGCAGCAAAAACGTCCGCTCCGGCTGGTGCGGAAGCCGGTTCATGCAAATAAGGGCAACTAAGCCCCACGCCCAGCAGGCGCCGGCCTAAGCGCAGAGCCTTGCGGGCGGTCCAGGCGTCGATTGCAGTGCGCATGAGTGCCGGGATCTGATTCGGCTGACGCATAACCGAGCCGGAAATAGCCAATAGGTCGGGTGTACCGTCGTGCCGCAACTCGATTACGGCGGCTGGTGGCAGGTCCCTATCCGACGCATCAATAACCGTGCGACAAACGGCAAATGGAATATTGTGTAGAGCGGCCACCTTGGCCGCGACATGGGACTCCATGTCGACCGCCATTGCCCCTGTGAGTGCATGTAATCGGATCTTGTCCGAGGAATAGGCGATTGGAGCGTCCGCCCCAGCAACTTCCGCGTAAACAGAACCGGGAATTGCCTCGAGCAAGCGACGCGACCATCTTCGATCTGCCGGATAGCGCTCATCCCCCGTCCGCACTCCTGACCCGATCACCCAGTCTCCAGGACCGAGATCGGGCACCAGGCCACCCGCGACTCCAAAACTGATAATACCCAATGCACCCCGTTCGATCGCTGCCTGCAGGGAGGCAACGAGCTCCGAGGCGTGGCCGCAGATGACCGATACTCCCGGCCCCACGGCGATCCGAGCCTCGAGCAAAAGCGAAGTAACGGCAACGACAGGCATGGGTTTCGACATTGAAGAACAGCCCCCGATTTAGCGCCCCAAATGACCGGCGTCGCAGATTACCCACTTCCGCCCCAAAAAGTGAGTGATGAGTTTCGACCCTGCAGATTTCAGAAGGCGTGCCCGTGCTCACCCGAATCAGTCCAGATCCGAAGCCTTACGCATACACCGACGGGTCAGCACGGGAACGGGACGGTGCGTTGTTGGGCTTCGCTCACTGTGCTTGATGATAGCTGAGTTGCTATGACTTCGGCGGTCGAAACTTGCCAATTTGCATTTTCACGAGCGGACGACGCCCGCCGTCGAGCTTTAGGCGAATGTCCAAGCTCACAAAAATTTTATTTGATTCAATAGCTTGCCACCTTATCAAGACTTCAATTTCTCTATGTCTCTCACGGACCTGGCCGAATCACCGTGACCAAATCGCAACACTTCTCTGCCGGAATTGCGTGCCTGGCAATGATTGCGTCGTTCTACTATTGCTAGAATAAGAGTCTCGACCTGCCTCAATTACAATTTCGCTGGGGGTCGGGGATGGTTCGTGTCTTGGCAACGTGAGGGGCTATGAGGGGCTATCCTGTGCAAACGAAGATTAACGTAGCCATTGCCGGCGTCGGCAATCGCGCCAGTGCGTTGGTGCAGGGTGTCGACCGCGATCGCCGAGGCGCTTCACTTGATGGTGTTAGCTGGCTCAGCGACGCAGGATACCTGAATCGTTAGAACTTTGGGACGGCCGCGAGCGAACCAATCACCCCGATGATGGACAGCGCAAGAACAGCTTTATCGCGGTCTGTAATCCGTATGAAGGAACCCCAAAAGGAAGACTATTTCGCTGGCAAGACCCGTCAGCCTGTTATCTGGTTCGAAGTGGAGGATTTCTTTCGATATTTTGATCATTTTTGCAATCCGAGCGGCGTACAGCGGGTTTCATTCGAGATTTGTCGTGCAGCCACGACACTCGACGGGCTTTCCGAACGCGTGAAGTTTTGCCGGCTCAGCATTTACAGCAAACGACTCCACACGGTCGGCTTCGGCGAAATCCGTTCCGCATACTTGAACCCGCCCGGCAGGATCGCTCCTTGGAAGACATTTTGGGAGCCGGCAATATTTTGGGAAAAATTCCCCAGATCTTTCCCAGTGATCATGCGGCACCCGCGTTTTTTCTTTTCCATCTCCAAGGCTGCGGCTCGCGATCTCATCGGCACGTGGCTCCGGACAGACCCGTTTGAGCAGTTCGTACGCTGTGGCGATATGATCGTATCACCTGGGGCTGGTTGGGGAATTCCTAACTACACGAAGTATATTGCTGAAGCCAAGCGGCGTTACGGAATAAAGTTCGCTATCTTGATTCACGATCTCATTCCGATCAAACATGAATCTTTTGTCGAACCATATCACGCTGTTCAATTTCGCAATTGGCTTCGAGATGCCATACCGCTTGCGGATATCGTGTTTACCAACTCAAAGCATTCACGAACTGCTCTTATCGATTTTGCTGCGGAGTCCGGTTGGCGATTGCCTCGCGTCGAGGCTTTGGAGATGGGATCGGGTTTCGGCGACCGGCTCACGGCTGGTGAGCAAGCAATGACACGCTTTCCTGCACGCTATGTCTTGTTCGTTTCCACAATTGAAGTTAGAAAGAATCATCGGCTGCTTGTCAGAGTATGGCAACGACTGTTGGAGCGGCACGGCGCTAACCTCGTGCCGAACTTAATTTTCGTTGGGAAGATCGGCTGGCTGGTTGACGGCTTGTTGGAGGATCTCGAGGCGAGCGGGTATCTAAATGGCAAGATCATCTTGCTGCGAAGCTTGTCCGATCCAGAATTGCAGCAAGCTTATCGTTCCTGCCTATTCACGGTCTTTCCGAGTCTCTGCGAGGGCCGGGGATTACCGATTGCGGAAAGCTTGGCGCACGGGAAGTTCTGCGTAGCCTCCAACCACACATCGATGCCGGAAGTAGGTGGTAACCTTATCGATTATTTCGATCCCTTGAACGAAGATGATGCATTGGCAAAGATCGAACGGCCGCTCATCGAGCCCGGTTACCTAGCCGCGCGAGAGGTACAACTGCGGGCCGAGTACCGTCCGCGAACGTGGGCAGACTGTGTTCATGCGATGATTGGAGCACTTGATCAAACAGGACCGCAGGAATCTCAAGCCGTCACACGATCGCCTCGTTGACGAGTCCTTTCACAGCTCACGCGGCGGGCTTCTCGACAATCAAATTTCTCTCTTCATCCACGCTCAAGTCCGTCTTCCTGGCCTCCGCCAGCACCGGTGGATGCCAGTCGACCTTGCCGGCATCTCGTTAGCGGGCGGCCGCCACCGCCGGACTAGCGTCAGCCGGGCCATCATCGCCATCGTCAATGTCACTGGTCGCCGGTGACTCGACGACGCTGGGGAGCCCAATGGCTTCGCGCAGTTCCGCCCGCCGCATCTGATAATAACTCGAACGGATAAAGCTGTAGAAATCGATGGAAGCATCTTCGGCCGTCTTCAATTGGCCCAGTCGGTCGACCGCATCCAGGCTCGTGGTGCCGGCAGTTACCGCTACTTGCGTGGTCGCTAAGGCTACTTGCGCTCCTATCAGCCAGCCTACCGGATTGGCGACCATATCCACGACCGATCCGGCCGCATCGCGCCCCGTTGCGGGGCCCAAATAGGGCCACACCACGTAGGGACCCTCGCTTACCCCCCAGACAAACAGGGTCTGGCCGAAATCGCCGCTCTGCTGGGCAATTCCGGTGGGGCCTGCCACATCAAACAGCCCGCCAATGCCGACGGTTGAATTGACTACAAAGCGGGTGGTCGTGCGTGCCGCCGCGTCGAAACGCAATTGCAGCACATTATTTACCAAGATGCGTGGCTCCTTCAAATTCGAATTCAGATCATGCAATCTGTCGTGGACGGGGCCCGGTACGGTCGCTCTTACGGCTTCGGATACTGGTCCCAGTATCTGCTGATTCGCCGCCAACACTTGGCGATTTGCGGTCTCGTTGGGATCGCTGATGGGGAGCGCCGCGTCTCGGGGCGCACCTGCGCACGCGCTCACGAGCAGCGCTGATACCCACGCGGCCGTCCATTTGCTCCATAGCCGAGCCCGACGCATCTGCTTTTTCCTGGCGCCGATGACCTGCTTTGGCACGGCGCAAAAGCCATCACCGGGGGGGCATATCCCCCTGGCGCGCCGCGTCAATCCAATCAGAACTACGTTAACAGCTGCTCTTCGGGATGACTGTTGCTTTTTTGCCGCAGTTTGGCATTTTGCAGAGGCCCGCTTGCCTCATGCCGCGAGGCGCTTCTGCCGTTGCGTCGCCATCAGGGCCGGCTGGAAGATGACAGCGGCCGCAAGGGTCGTCAGGAGCGACAGGGCCATCAGCTTGCCCATGCTCGACGTACCCGGGTGATGTGAGAAACACAGGCTCCCGAAAGCGATGGCCGTTGTGCAGGCGCTGAAGAGGATGGCACGCGTCAGGCTCGATTGCAGGAAGTTCGTCTCCCCCGAGCGCCACGCAATGATGTAGTAGATCTTGAAGGCGACCCCAACGCCCAGCAGAAGCGGAAGTGCAATGATGTTGGCAAAATTCAACCGCAGTCCGACAAGCACGCAAATCTCGAGCGTGACAACGATAGCAACGAGCAGAGGTACCAACGTCAGCGCAACATCGACCCACCGGCGCAGCGCGACAAACAGGATCAGCGTAATCAACACCACCGACAAGAGGCCGGCCTGAGCAAATGCCTTGATGACGGTTGCGGCGGCCTCAATCATGAAAACAGGCGTGCCGGCGGCCTCCGGTGCGACGCCGCGAACGGCCGTAACGAAGCGACGCAAGACCGCATTGTCGTTGCCATCGCCTTTCGGCACCACCTCGACCCGGACCCGGCCGTCAGTGGACATCCAGGTCTTCTTCAGCTCGGGTGGAAGAGTTTCGATGCTCATCCGTTCGGCGCCGAGGAGACTTCTCGCTTGGCGTAGCGTAGTCCTTAGCGGCGCGATCAGAGCGTGTTGGGCTTCGTCCAAGGCGGCCGGCGGCGCGTGCACCAAAGGCGCCAGCACGCTTGCGAGACGACGCGCCTGGACTGCGGCAGGGCTATCGAGGTCACGGGCCACGTCAGACAGCTCAGCGCTTGCAAGGCGGCGCGCCTGCACTGCGGCAGACAGCTCAAGGACCAGCTTGCCGATCACTGCCTGGGTCTCCGCCGGCGTCGGTTCGGCTTCAACCTCGGCAGGGCTGAGGGTATTTTGCAGAAAAAAGCTCGCGTCCTCGATCAGAGCGAGCTTGGCGTCTTGATCTTCGGGAACGAAGCTTTGCAGCGTCAGCACCCGGCCGACCTCGGGCAACTGGCGCAGCTCTTCGGCAGTGGCCGAGGCCTGGGCGAGATCGCTTTTGAGCACATCGATCGTGTTCGGGCTCGTGTCGGGAACTTTCATCAAGTCGAGCAGCGTCACGACCGATTCAGCATCCTGTGCCCGCAGGTTGAGCGGATTGAAGTCGAAGCGCAAACCTGCGAGCAGCGGCAATCCAAGAATTGTAGCGGCCAGCGTCGTTCCGACTATCCAGTTGCGCCGCTTCGCCAGAAAGCGATCCAGAGACGCCAGCGCGGCAAAGCCGATCGGCTTCTGCTCAGGGGGTGGTTTGAGCACCGTGAGCAAGGCCGGAAGCAGGGTTAATGTCGTTGCGAGCGCGATGATGATACCGACTCCGGCGATCAGGCCAAGCTCGGAAAGGCCGCGGTACGCGGTCGGCAGGAACGAGTAGAACGCGGCCGCGATCGAAGCGGCTGCGAGCAGGAGCGGCGCCGCCATCCCGCGTGCCGTTGCCAGAAGTGCCTGATCAATATCACCGGACGCATGCCGCTCGGATCGATAGCGGACACAGAACTGGATGCCGAAATCAACGCCGAGGCCAACGAAGAGAACAGCGAATGCGACCGAGATAAGGTTTAGCGCTCCTACCATCCACAGGCCGATAGCGGCTGTGTAGAGCAGTCCGAAGACGAGATTTACAAGGACAGCGAGGATGATGCGTGCCTTCCTCAGCGCGAGCCACAGCACGAAGCCGACAAGAAGCAACGTAATGAAGCCATTGAGGGCTGCGCCGTCGGCGACCGTGGCAAACTCCTCGTCGGAAAGGACGACCGATCCGGTGAGACGCACGTTCACTCCTTGCTCGGCCGTGAGCCCGAGCCTGGACGCCACTTCGCGTATCACTTGCGTTGCTTTGCCACCGGGCTGCAGATCACCGAAATTGAGGACCGGCTCTATGTTCACGAAGCGCCGAAGCTCCGAGAGCTTCGGCGGTCGGCCGGCGATCAGTTCACGCCAGGAGAAAGCAGGGCTCTCTCCTTTCGCCAGGCGTTCGAGTGCATCAGCGAGCGCAGCGAGGGCCGGCTTGAGGTCTTCCAGGTTTGCTTTCCCCAGGCGCACACCCTCAAGCGACTGAGACAACGTACGAAAAACACCGCGTAGCGTCGGATCGGCGGCCAGCGTTCCGAGGAAGGGTTGGGCAGAGATCAGGTCTGCGGTGCTGCGCTGCACCTCGTCCAGACTGAGCAAGAGGATGCCATCACGTTCGAAGAACTCGCCGCCATCGGGACGGCTGACGCTGCGGATCACGTCCGACCGAGACGCAAGGCCTTTAACCAGCGCATCGGCGGCGTCATCGGCGGCCTCCGGTGTGCTCGCATCGATGACCGCAATGATCTGGTCAATCCGTTGCGGAAAGGCATTATGGAGCATCCTCTCCTGTTGGCGCCATGGTAGCGAGCTGGACAGGAGCTCTTTGCTGTCCGTGATAATGGCGAAATGCCGCGTGAAATAGGTCGCCGAGACTACTGCCAGGAGCAGGAAGCTCAGGATCGTCGGCCACGCGTAGCGACTCGACAGCTGCACCAGCCGTGTGATCACGGCTACGGTTACATTGCGTGCTTGAATCGGAGTTCTGTCAGCGCCATCTGCTGCCGCAGCCGAAGCGCCGGCCGATACGCGCATCCTGACAGCATTGAAAACGCCGCGCAAAATTTTCACTTTACGAAATCACGTATCGACGTGGCCTGATCGGTGAAAGGATGACGTGTGGGGCCCCCTGCCACACGCTAGCCAGCATGACCGCAATTGAAGGCCAACGTTTGTCCCCGCTCGCCATCACGTTGCCGTAATCCCGCCCAAAATTCTAAAAACGCTTCTGCAAAACGACCTGCGGCCGATTGCGGCAACAAAGATGTTAAATGCGGCTCATCACGGCGAAAACCTCACCGCACGAGCGGAAACGTTTACACCGAAGGATTTCAAGCCCGGCCTGAGCCCCTCGATGGCCTGGTTAATGGCAGTGGTCTTGATGGTGTTGGGCCTGGTCCCATTGCGGGCCCAGACGCCGAGTGCCGCCGTCGCAAAAATCCAAACCTACTATCAGCAACTCATGCCGACGATCCAGCAGGCTGCGCGACTCAGCGTGCGCGAGCGCGACAAACGCTTTTCGCCTGTCTTTGCCGCGGTGTTCGATATCCCGACTATGACGCGGCTGGCCGTGGGTCCGGCCTGGAAGAGCTTCTCTGCAGAACAGCAGGCGGCGCTCCGGGACGCCTTCGCCCGGTTCATCGTTGCCGATTATGCAAGCCAGATAAAGGATTATTCCGGCGAAAGCTTCGTCGTCGATCCGCAGACGACACCAGAATCGCGCGGCGGCGGCGAGATCGTCAAAACAAAGCTGCTGCAGCCGGGCGGCCGGACCGTCAACATAAATTACCTGGTCCGCGGCGAGCGGGTGCTCGACATCTATTTCAACGGAACCATCAGCGATCTCGCGCTGCGGCGCGACGAATTCTCCTCCATCATTGCGGCAGGCGGTGCCGACGCCTTGATCAAGAGATTGCGGGATCGAACCGACAAACTACTTGGGAACTAATGTTTCAAGCCCCGACCGACTGCGGGGATCAAGTTATGGAACTCGCGGGCGAAGTGATCGGAGGTTGTTTGCTGCGTTGCATTCGGACGCGGTGACCTAATTGGCGTATTCTGATCAGCGCGCCTTCGGCTCGCTACGGCGTAGAAGATAGTGCCCCTCGATCCAATGCCAAACAAACAGCCCCGGAAGACCCAAGGCCAATTCGCGAACTCGTTTTGATAAGGAAATGGCCAGCGCTGTCTGCGCTGGCAATCCGAACAGCGCGCCGAACAGGATAAAGCTGCCCTCGAGAGCACCCAATGCGCCGGGCACCATGAACGCTGCCACACGAACACCGGAACTGAGGCTTTCGAGGGTAAATGCATCGAGCATGCCGATGGGATGCCCTAGACTCTGCATCACCAACCAAATTTCACCTACCCCAGCGGCCCATCCGATAAGCCGTAAAATGGTAGCGCGCAAAATCGACCACCCGCTGCGGTATGCTGCCGCGACCGCATCATCGATCGCGGATGCACTGGCTGCGAAGGCGGACAGCCATTTCTCGGCAACCAGACGGCGAGCCAAGTTTGCGAACGCGACAAACAGACCGCGATGCTGGAACAACACGAATGCCGCGATCAACACAATGAACACGCCTGTGCCGATCAACACGATCCACGCCAGAAGAAGCGCGCTGCGCTCGGTCGAACGCATGAGCAGCAACCCCACTCCCGATATGACGAATATCAACTGGGTCGCTACACCGATCGTGGTGTCGACGACCATGCTCGCTGCCGCTTGTGCGCCCGGAACACCTTGCAGGTGGGCTAGGCGCACGCTTGCGATATCGCCGCCGATGCCGGCCGCCGGCAACAGCGAGTTGATCGAATCACGGATCCAACGAATCCAGATTAGGGTGACGGCCGAAGGACTTGAAGCCGATATCAGTTCGCGCCATGAAAGAGCGCTGAAAATTAGGGGAACAAGATGGAACAAGGTTATAGGGACCAACCACCACCCGATGACCCCCATCGCGTGAGCTACCTGTGCGGCACCGCTGTCGATAACCAGATAGACGGCCACTAGAACGCCGAGAAGAGCAGCGATGATCAGCGAAGTACGAATGATTGGCTCCTTGCTTGTCGCGGCCCAAGATTACGCAAGATTATGAAAGAATGGTTTTGACAGTCATTCATCATGTTCTATCACCATCGGTTGCCTGGTCCAATTGTCGCCTATGCAGGCTAAGGAGTCGCGATTGCGCTACCAGCCGCACTGAACCTCGTCGTTCTGCCCTCTGTCGCGCGGCTCGACGCGTTGAATGTGCAAATGCATGATAATGAACTCACTATTCTAGGTTAGGCCTAGTTCGGCGCATGGTGATGGCTGCGCGTCGCGCCGGCTACGGCTTTTTTTAGTGCAAGATCATGCAGCGCTCGCGCCGAGGAGGTGATCGAAAGGGGTACTTTTGCCGCGGCGCGTTAGGTCGCGATTGGCACAAGGCGGACAAATCGAGATGTCGGCTTATTTGTCCGCTTCCGGCGCAGA
>WNGK01006837.1_pt1 | contig 11989 bp, 13 predicted proteins | sample 5400601 | NCBI WGS metagenome assembly WNGK01 (sample SAMN13153376, study PRJNA577476) | soil metagenome | isolation source: 60 cm soil or saprolite under Garry oak tree replicate 1 | place: USA:California | collected 2016-06-15
TTTGCGCCGCCATTGCTGAACAGATAAGCGTGGTTGCAAATTCGCGAACCTTGAAAAACGCTTTCTTTCTCGCTGTACAGTATGGGTGGGTCCATTTCAAGTTGCCGAAATGGGTCAAAAGTAAGTTGGCCTTGACAGAGGTTCGGCCTCCTCATAGCGGCCCTGCATCTTATACAGTTCTGCAAGATTGTTCAGGCTGGTTGCAGTATCAGGATGGTCAGGACCCAACTGCTCTTCTCGAATGTGCAAGGCACGCTGATAGAGGGGTTCGGCCTCTTCATAGCGTCCCTGCGTCCAATAGAATGTGGCCAAGCTATACAGGCTGGTTGCAACATCGGGATGGTCAGGACCCAATTGCTCTTCTCGAATGCGCAGAGCATGCTGATAGAGGGGTTCGGCCTCTTCATAGCGTCCCTGCGTCCAATAAAGTACGGCCAGACCGTTCAAGCTCTCTGCAACATCGGGATGGTCAGGACCCAACTGCTCTTCTCGAATGCGCAGGGCGCGCTGGTAGAGGGGTTCGGCCTCTTCATAGCGTCCCTGCGTCCAATAAAGTACGGCCAGGCCATTCAGATAGCTCGCTTTCAGGGAGTGGGAAAAGCTCAATTGCACTTCTGCAATAGTTAGGGCACGTTGAAAAAGAGGTTCAGCCTTCTCATAACTTTTCTGCTTGTAATAGAGTCCTGCCAGATTGTGCAGGCTGGTTGCAACATCGGGGTGGTCAGGACCCAACTGTTTTTCTCTGATTGTTAGAGATCGTTGGTAGAGAGGTTCGGCCTCTTCATATCGTCCCTGACTCATATAGGGTCCTGCCAGACCATTCAAACTCGTTGCAACATCGGGGTGGTCAGGACCCAACTGCTCTTCTTTGATTGTTAGAGCACGCTGGTAGAGAGGTTCGGCCTCTTTATATCGTCCCTGACTCTCGTAGTAACCTGCCAGACCATCCAGACTGCTTGCGGTATCAGGATGGTTAGCACCCAACTGCTCTTCTCGAATGCGCAGAGCACGCTGGTGGAGAGGTTCGGCCTCTTTATACCGTCCTTGCCGCTCATACAATACTGCAAGGTTGTTTAAGCTTCCTGCAACATTGGGATGATTAGTTCCCAACAGTTCCTCAACAATGCGCAGATTACGCTGGTAGAGAGGTTCGGCCTCTTTATAGTAGCCCTGATTGTAATAGAGTACAGCCAGATTATTCAAGCTTTCTGCAACATCGGGATGGTTGTCTCCTAACTGCTTTTCTCGAATGCGCAGGGCACGCTGATAGAGAGGTTCAGCCTCTTTATGCCGCCCTTGCTGCTCATACAATACTGCAAGGTTGTTTAAGCTTTCTGCAACATTAGGATGGTCGTCTCCTAACTGCTCTTCTCGGATTGCTAGAGATCGTTGGTAAAGAGGCTCGGCCTCTTCATACCACCCTTGATGCCGATAGAGAGTCGCCAAGTTAAGCAAGCAGGTTGCTGTGTAAAGATGGTCTGCTCCCAACTGTTGTTCAGCAATTAACAGGGAGCGCTTTAAAAGGGGTTCAGCTTCTCTATAATGCCCCTGGGTTTCATACAGAATTGCCAGATTGTTCAAGCTCTCTGCAACATCGGGATGGTCAGGACCCAACTGCTCTTCTCGAATGCGCAGGGCGCGCTGCAAAAGAGGTTCAACTTCTCTATAGTGCCCCCACCGGTAATAGAGCCCTGACAGAATGGTCAAACTCTCTGCAATATTGAGATGATCAGGACCCAATTGCTCTTCTCTAATACGCAAGGCATGTTTCAAAAGCGGTTCGGCCTCTTTATACTGAGCACGTTCAAATAAATAGTATCCAGTACGTTTGATCAATTCCGCACCCTCAAGTTTTTTTTGCTTCAAAATTTGAGTCCATTTCGCACACGTAAGCGCATGTTGAATAAGGGACTCACACTTTGGCCACGTTCCATATACCCCACTTGGGAAAGTAGCATTGACGACTTGTACTGCTCGTTCCATCAAATTTTGCCGATCTTCTTCAGAAAGCACGACCTGCATAACTTCCTGTACTAATCTGTGCAATGAGAGTGTCTGTTCTGCGCGTTCTACCAACGAGTAGCGATACAGGAGTCCCAGTGCCTCATCCATCTCCAATACATCACTTGTGTTCTCAGGGTCTGCAATTCCTTCCAGCACAAGTTGTTATGGGATCTGATCAGGAGCCAGGAATGCACAGAATTGGAGAGCCTTTCCTGCGAGCGTATTGCGCTCTCTTATCTGTTCCCAGGAAAGCCAGAAGGTCATCAGCACTGAGTCAGGATGATCTTCTATCGATTTTCGATGATCCAAGAGTCTTGGTCGATAGTGCTGATAAAGGTCGATATAGCGTTGCACAGAGCACCCATTCTCTGCAATATAAGCTCCAGCCTGATCAAGTGCTAATGGGAGCCCATCCAGAAGTGTATAAAGGTTTTTTGCATGGAGAAGAGCTTCGCGTGTTGCCGCTCTGAGAAGTGCCCTTTGTCCGATCTTTCCCGTGCGACGCAAAAGAAAGAGCACCCCTTCATATCTGGAGAAGACAGGAAGGACCTCGCTTTGAGCCAGCGCTTCGACATCTCGTCTTCTTGTAGTAATCAGTACGCTCCCTTGATGTTTGGTCGGAAGAAATCGGGGAAGGACTTCTCGTGGCTCCTCAAGGTTATCAAGGATCAGCAACCACCTGCGATGTGTCTGCAGCCAGCGTTTTACCTCTTCCACTTGCTTTTCCGCCTCTTGTTGCTCCGGCAATCCCAAGTCCTTAGTTGCCAAGCGGAGGCATTCCGCCGTCAACGTTTCCCACGAGTCAGCTTGTAACCAGAGAACAGCCTCATAGTCTTGAGCATAGCGATGCGCATATTCGACGGCTACCTGCGTCTTCCCGACACCTCCCAATCCGCTGATCGCCTGCGTTAAAGCCGTCGTTCTGCCTCCTGGGACGAGATCTTTGCGCAGCGCTTGCAAAAGCACTTCACGACCAACAAAGAAGGGTTTTCGGTGATGAGGAACATTCCATACTTCGACAGGCCAGCGCTCAATCGTAAAATTCGCCGCCAAGAGAAATGCTTTCCGCTTTTCTTTAGAAAGATGCAGCTCATCAGCCAGTCGAAGAACCTCTCCACGAAATTGCGGATGCCGTTCTCCGCTTTCCCAAAGGGCAATCGAACCGCGACTAACCCCTACCTTTATGGCAAGGTCGCTCTGGCTCCAGCCATAATCGTTGCGATAACGCCCAAGTAAACTCCCGAAACTCTCGTCCTTTGCCATTCCTTCACCGACCTGTACACAGGATGCATGATTATTGTACACCTACATCACTTCATCTGGCTATATATTATCTCTGACCGGTCAAGTAAATCGTTCTGGTGCGCACCATCATTTCTGATGGAGGACAATGATGGAGATTCTTTTACACGCTCCCTGGTGGATCTGGCTCTTGGTGAGCATCGTCCCTTATTCTATTAAACGACGACAGACGTCAAAAATGCAATCACTGGCACTCTCTGCTCTCTTCTGGCAGTTCTGTCTCACATACCAGAAAAGACAGTATTCTTGGAGCTTTTCGCTTCCCTGGATCAAGCAGATGCAGCATGCTCGGGACTTGCGCACGAGCTTCATCTCAACATGGACAAAGCAGGTCCAAGAGTGGGTGAAGCAGGTTATCTCTCTCTGGAGATAAGGCCTTGGACGAGGAGAGAAAGCTGTCCCTTCTCTTCTCGTCCATTATGAATATAGAATAGAGTGAATTGTATCTAGAGAATATGACGTTCCAAACTGTATGAAAAATAACGGTCGTTAATACTTTCCCCTCCCTCACCCACCCACGAGTTGCGCAACGAGGTTGTAGGAGGTAGCAATCCAGCACTTGCTCCACACGCCTAAGCAGTGCATACAGCAGATTCTTGGCCTCGCTAAACCTAGACCTGCTCTCGGCGATCCTGCGGAAGAGGCCAGTGATGGCGGTTGAGCAGCATAGACAGTCGTCAGAATCTAGAGATAGCGCGCGATCAGTCGTCGCGCGCGATACTTCGTCACTACTCGTTCGGTTGGCTCACGGACAGTATTCTACTTTCATCGAGCATAGGCATTAATGTTGAGTTGCTCAACGCGCGTTGAAAGCTGTTCAACTGATGGCTGGCTATACAGTCGCGTGGTATCGAGCGAGCTATGTCCAAGCAAAGTTGCCAAACCGACAAGATCGCCGGGGTACTGGGCTAGGTAATTCCGGGCAAAGGTATGCCGCAGCGTATGCGCGCTGGTCTCTTCTGGCACAAGGGTGCCCGCTGCTTTCACCAGATCAGCAATCATTTGCCCCATCGCCGAGGTCGTGAGCACTCCCCCCTTCTGACTCTCGAAGAGAGGGAGAAACGATTCTGGTGATTTCGGTTTCGGCCATCTGGCGGCCACTGTTTTGATAGACACTTTTTCGACCTGGAAACGTGGTGCCACGGAAACAGCAATCGCCTCACGAGCGGAACCGTTGAGAGGAACGGATCGCACCTTATTGCCTTTGCCCGCCCGAACCAGCAGCAGACCACTCCGTTCGCCAAAGGTAATATCGCCGAACGAGAGGCCGCTGCACTCGCTCAAGCGAATCCCCGTCTGGAGCAAGACCTGCACAATGGCGTAGTTGCGCGCGGGATCGCGGGAGAGCTGCGCCTGGCGGAGCAGGGCATTGACCTGAGCACTCGAGAGTCCTTCTCGTTTCGAGCCGACTTCCCCGCCGACCAGCTTCACCCGTGCCGCTGGGTCGAGCGGCAGGTATCCCTGATCGACCAGCCAGGCGCACCAGGCGCGCAAGGCACTCACGCGCAGGTTAATGGTACTGACGGATTTGTGCTGTTCATGTTGCAATTCGTTGCGATAGCCAATCAGCGCAATAGGCGTAAGGGTCGCAATTTGGAGCGGCATGCGTTCTTGTTGTTCATACCAAGCCAGGAAATGCGCGACGGCCTGCATATACTTTTTGACCGTCCCTGTCGAATGATCATGTTCTTGTAAAAAACGCCGCCAGTCCTCCAGCAACCCATTGAGCATCTGGTCACGACGCTCCGTTTTTAGGGAAGTCACACGTTGCATCGATTCCTCCGAAAGGTTCAAAAATATTTCCCGCTGTTATTTTTGTCACTTAGCAGGGCTTTTGCGAATCGGGTTTGAGCGTGAAGATTACCACAAGTATAGCACAGAAGGCGGGGAAATGTCTATTTCCCACTCTTCTGTGCTTGCTCTCCCGCTTCCAACATTTCAACGGGCTGGAAGTTTTATTCGACAGACAACACATAAACGTGTTATTATCTGCCAGATTCGTAAATACCCAGTAAAGGAATGAGATAATGTACTCACCAACAGAGGCAGCGTTGGAGAAATTTGATAACCAGCACGACTTTGAGAGAATGTGTGCTGATATTCTCTTTGCGCTCGGATACAAAGATGTGGAACTGATTGCTCCTCGTGGAGGGAGTGACGGAGGAAAGGATATCATCTTTACGACAGAAAGCGGGGGAAAAGGCCTGGCCTGTGTGACGCTTCGAGGCGATATTGAGAAGAAATTTTTCGAGGACTTTGCCAAACGACGAGCGGGGGAATTTGAGAAGTACTACTTTTTCTGTACTGCCTACCTTACAGCGCAACAAAAACTAAAATTTGCCCAGTGCGTGGTAAATACGCTCCAGGCGGAATTGGTGACTCAGGATATTGAAGCGTTACGAAGTGTATTAGATAGCGTATTATCGTCAATACGAGAGCAATATTTAGGTATCCGGGATGATAAAAAAGCACTCTTCGAATCTATGCTTGCTGCGGTGCAAGAAGACCTCCAAAAAGGATATCAGGCACGATTGCACCTGTATAAAGCACATGAGACAAATGATCTATCAGAGGCAGAGGCCCTCGTAAAACAAGCAGTGGATCTCATGCCCTCTGTCAAGCTGCAAGAGTACCTACAATTAGGAAAGAGTATAATGGCCCTAGAAATTTAGACACGGAAAGAGGCTGAAATAAGATAGACTCAAGTATGATGAGAAAACAGTATACAGCAGCATTCAAAGCGCGAGTCGTTCAGGACCTCTTAAAAGAAGAGAAGACGCTGGCACAAATTGCCGCCGAGTATGAAGTCCATCCGACGCAACTCAAGAATTGGCGAGCCGTCGCATTGGAAGGGCTGCCAGGACTCTTTGAGAAACAGGACAGCACAGTAGAACTGAAAAGAGTCCATGAGCAGCAGCTCGCCGAGCTGTACACGGAAATTGGCAAATTGAGTACCCAGGTCGGCTGGCTCAAAAAAAAGTTACAAATCTAACGCGAGAGGAACGAGTCGGCCTGGTTGAACGGACCGAGAGTGAGCTTCCATTGAGTCTGCAAGCCGATCTGCTCAGGGTGAGCCGGGCGAGCTTGTATTACCAGCCGCGCCCTCCCAGTCCCGAAGAAGTCCGACTCAAACATCGCATTGATGAAGTCTACACGCAGTGTCCCTTTTACGGGGCCCGCAAGATTGCAGCGCAGTTACAGCGAGAAGGGATGGGTATCAATCGGAAAACTGTTGCCCGGTATATGAGCGAGATGGGCATTGCAGCTATCTATCCGGGACCCAACTTGAGTAAACGAAACCAAAAGGAAGGAGTGTATCCCTACTTACTGCGTCACATCACCAGTGCTTACCCCAATCATATTTGGGGGATCGACATCACCTACATTCGCCTGCATGCAGGCTGGATGTACTTGGTAGCAATCCTGGATTGGTACTCGCGGTATGTGCTCAGTTGGGAACTTGATCAAACCCTGGAGATGCCGTTCGTCTTAACGGCGATGCGACGTGCTTTGTCTCAAGCCACACCGCACATCTGCAACAGCGATCAGGGCAGCCATTTTACCAGTCCGCAGTATCAGGACCTGCTGCTGACTGCCCATGTGCAAATCAGCATGGATGGCAAAGGGCGAGCTTTGGATACTATCTTTAGCGAAAGGTTCTGGCGCACGGTCAAGTATGAGGAGGTGTACATTCACGACTATACGTCACCACGCGAGGCGCGTCAGGCCTTGACCCGCTATTTCGAGTTTTATAATCAGCAGCGTCCCCACCAGGCGCTCAATTACCAAACCCCTGCTGAGGTGTATTTCCGCACCGGATCAGTGGGCAACTCTGAGAACAGGTAGTCTTAGCAAAGGAGGAAAGTAGCTCTTAGTTGAGCCGATTTTTCTGTCTTGACAATGTGGGCCACCTTAAGTGAGCGGGTTTTCGGGCTCTTGCTCAATTGAGGCGGAAAAGCTCTTCAGAAAGTGACGGAACTGCTTCAGTTTGTGCTCAAGGAGGCAGCTCCTTGAGAAGTCAAGGACCGACAGATGCAATTTGGGTTCTTTCTGCTGCTTTGCAGTTGCCATAGGTAACAAGTGTTCAGCATTGCTTCAATCGACTGTCGACCCTATTGGAGGCGCTCGGCAAGCATACTCACCAGTGCAATTGCCCCTCCATGCTTGAACTCGTGTTCCCAGATCTCCTTCACCTGGTATCCTTCCTGTTGCAGATAGGCTTCGCGAGTTGCGTCTCGCTGGCGTTTCTCCAGGTGCGCCACATCATTATGTCCACACTGGTAGCACCCGTGCCAGTAACAGCCCTTCACTTCAATCACTGTATCCATGGCAGTGACATAGAAATCGACGTGGTAAGATCCGATCTCCTTCTGCCGTTCATACGAAATCTGATGCACGTCAAGCAAGCTCGCAAAGACCTCTTCGAGCGAACTCCCTTGCGGTCGACAATGAGGGCAACCGCTACCATGTGCATAGCGATTGTCGATAATGGCTGACCACTCGTGCGTAGGATTGCTTCTGCAACGCCACCAGACTTCGAGATTACTGCGTGGTTTCACCTTGTCAGGAGTGAGGGCTCCATTCCTGGTTGGGTGCCATTCGGCAGCGAGGTCGGGGGCTACCGCCTGCAGAGAAGTTCCCGGTGTGGCCCGTTGTCCGCTGCAAAAAGGGCAGCCGATGCCGTTTGTTCGATGCTGAATACGCGCCGGCCACTCATGGGTGGGATCATTGCGGCAACGCCACATTATGATGCACCCGCTTCCAGGTAGTACCTGATCAGGGGTAAGTTCCCCGTTTGCCGTCGGGTGCCACTCTGCCACGAGATGTGGGAAACGTGCCGCTAGCGAGGTCGTGGGCTGCGCAATCATCCCTGCGCAGTAACGGCAACCAGAGCCGGCTGCCCGGCTCGCAATGGTGGCTGGCCACTCATGTGCAGGGCTGTTACGGCAGCGCCACACACCTTTTTGCCGCTTTTTGGCAAGACCTGGCCTGGCGTGAGGCCGCCGTTTCTCTCGAAATGCCACTCTGCCGCAAGGGCAGGGTTTTGTACCTCAAGCGATGTCTCGGGTGTTGCGACCTGCCCTGCGCAGATCGGGCAGCCGCTCTTGAGCACCGCCCGATTACGGATAATCGCGGGCCAGGCATGAACTGGATTCCGGTGGCAGCGCCACCACACCTTTTTCTCGCTTCCAGGCACTACATCTGCGGGAGTAAGCGCCCCGTTTTTCGTGGGATGCCACTCCCCAGCGAGGTCCGGATGCAGGGTCGAGAGCGCAGTTTCGGGTGTGACCACCTTATGCGCGCACATAGGACAACCATTGCCTCGCACCCGGCTCTTGACTACAGCCGACCAGATATGCCGCGGATTGAAGCGACACTGCCAGATAACAACCTTATCACTTTTCGGCTTAAGTTGCTCGGCGGTGAGCCCATCATTCAAAGTTGGGTGCATCTCCTCTGCCAGGCGGGGATAAAGCGTCTTCAGTGAAGTCTCCGGAGTTGCGTATCGGCCACTGCAATACGGACAGCCAATACCGTTAACGCGATGAGCGAACCGCGCTGGCCACTCATGCGTCGGATTGCTTCTGCAGCGCCACCAGACAGTGTGCTTACTTCCAGGAGGGAGCGAATGAAACATGAGATCGCCATTTCTTGTGGGGTGCCACTCAGCCAAGAGGTGCGGGTAGGTTGCCGCTAGATCGACGGCCTTCTGTCCGATGGACATGCCTCGCTACTCCTTTATCTCTCTTCAAAGGACCAAGATGCTTCGAACCCCACTGGAAGCTCTATTCTTCCTGGGATCGACCAACCTGGAAACTGCTCTCTTTTCTTCGCGTGCAGTTTCATCAGGGGTCGGAGAAGCCGACGGACAGGCGATTCCCTGCTAGGGTAGCCAGCCCCGTTATCCATCCCTATTCAATTGTTTCCAGTAGCGATCGGAGGTGTGGAACGCCCTTCATATACTTATCAATCACATTTTTCAAAGCATAGCGCTGGATCTCGCTAGAGGCGACCTGTTTGCGTAAGAAATGAAATTCCAGGGCATATACTTCAGACTCGGTATGAATCATGATATCGGGGACGGGATCGCTCTGGCCAGGCACGAACACCTGCTCAGTTTCTACACCCAGCAGTCCTGGAAATTGATGGGACTCCAGCAGATCCTGTAAGGCGCACCCGATGTAAAAGTGTATGTCCGATTCGGAGGCATGATCACGCAAATGGAGGTACTGGGCCAGCACGTTCACAGACTCCAAATTGCCCCCCTTTTGCTCTTCAGCAGGCATTCCGCGCAGGAGCAGGAAGAGATTGGAGCGCGCTAGGGAATCCCTGGCATTTTGCGGCTGCAGCTTGCGGGCTGCAAGCTGCTGTCCCCAGGTTTCTTCGCTGATCCCTACCTGCATCGCGGCCGGGATCGCGTCCCGGTAGTCTCTCAGATGAGCCTTCTTGAACGACTGGAGCAACTGCTCGTCCCCATACACCAGCGCTGCCGTCACCGCTGAAATGATGGGGAAGTTCATGAGCCGTACATCAAGGAAGTTGATAGTGGCAACCAGTCTCGCCCACTGCGGAGATTGCCTCCAGCTTTTGAAGAACGAGGTATCGGCGTTGGACGGCACCAGCTTCGTCGGGGACAGACGCATTTTGTTATCCTGTACTAGGCCATCGATCACGAGATAGGTATGATCGTAATGTCGCAGATCCGGGGTGCAATAGACGACCCACACATGTTCGCGCCGGATTTTTGGCACCAGTCGGCTGGCCGCTCTGCGCCGTGCCGAGATCTTGTTCGCTAGCACCTCGATGAATCTGCCAATCGTGGAGGAGGTATCCACCCAGGTACTCATTTCATCGGAGCTGATTCCAAACTGGACGATGTCATAGGGAGGATTGAGCGCCCGCACCGTTTTTGAGGCAATTTCGATGTACTGCTCTTTCGGGACGCCGGGGAAATTGTACCAGCGCGAGCCTTCGTGCAGCTGCTGCTCTGGTATCAGATCCCCAATCTTCAAGGCCTGGTCGCACCAATTCCTGGCAACCTGCTCATCTACCGTGGGGATGACGATAAGTAAAGGGACCCGCTTATTGCGAGCGAAGCGGTTAATGTTGGCAAGCACAACTTGAACGTAGCGATCCGAAATATCTTTGGGGGCCTCCCGCCCTTCGAGGATGACCAGATTGATCTTCTCTTGCGACACCTGGATACTGCGTAGCACTGGTCCAAACTCCTCTTGGCCCAACTCCTGGATATCAATGGTCTGGATGGCAAAGTCCACATCGTGCATATAGTGGGGCAGCGTGTTCAGGAAGGTTGTTTTGCCACTGCCAGTATCGGCGCGAATCACGAAAACCTGGCAACCACCCGTGGTGCGCAGCGATTCAATGATGGCGCGGATCACCTCCATAGCCTGATCGATCGGATTGATGATCGTCGTGAGAGGGATATTGCTATGCTCGATTTTAGGTTGCAGGTATTCCCAGCGCGTAGGGAGAACTGGTTGAGGCAATATCTCGATATCATGTCGTTGATCCTGGAGAGCGGAAATGCCCACTTTGCCCAACTTGATCGGGTCAATTCTGAGCCTTTTCGGTACCGCCGCTGCCGGAGGAGGGGCAAATTCAGGAAACAGGTAGGGAGATGCACTCGCAAGCGCTCCCTGGGACTCATCTTCCATCCGAAGGACATCCTTTCCATAGAGTTTCTCTGAAAAGGCAAATTCGCCACTACGAGGAGCAATCCTCAGAGAAACTCCTGTATTATACACTTCTATCCATTTCTACACCAGGAGATGGTACTGTATGGGTGCGGTTCATTTTTTTGCACAGACCTCTTCCGGACGTGCCAGACTGGAAGAAGGTCGTCTGAGGAAGGGTTGGCGCCAGGAATAGCCAGTACCAAGACGACGAACTGGTTGCTCCGGGCTGGCCTGAACGGCCGGGGAAGGCGCAACCTGAACAGGTGGCTGGGACAGGCGAGACACGCGCGCTCCCCAGAAGACGCCCATGAAGTAGGCCGCTGGCGAGGTACCATTGCTGGTCCTTTTCCATCGGCCCCTTCCCGAACCGGACAGGCACGTTTCCGCGCATCCGGCTCTCCAGTTGCAGGCTCAGACATGCCAGGAATACGAAAGGGCTTATGCATCTCGCAGCCTTTCTCCTGCCATGCTCTCCACCTGCCGCCTGTGATCCTTCGCCCTGTCCGCTGGCTTTCCCAGGTTCCCTGGTGTGGCGTAACTCACACGACTACTACGATCACTCTGTTCCCATGAGGCTCGCGCCTTTTATGGAATCCCGCGTTTCGTCCTGATGGTACGTATCGAGCGCACTGTAGGCGGCCCACTTATTCTCTTCAATGGCCTCGTTGGTCATCGTCCATCCAGCAGAAGGAACAGTGATCTCCCGTGGCAATCTCTGTTCAGGATGGCATCGACTTCAGATAGGGTGTCGATGGGAGTGCGCATACTCCCCTGAGAATTGGGCTTTGGGCAATCCAGCTCTCGCCATAGCGCGCGGATCTCGCAGCACATGAGCCTCCCTCTCTTCAGCTCATTGTTGCTTTCCACAACATGCTCCTTTCCCCTTCACCTTTCGGATCCAGGTAGGTTGGGTGATCCAAACACCTCCTTCTGAGTGCTTCCTGGCTGAACCAGGGATACCATCAAGCGCGACGCGGCGCAAACGG
>WNGK01006839.1_pt1 | contig 11989 bp, 9 predicted proteins | sample 5400601 | NCBI WGS metagenome assembly WNGK01 (sample SAMN13153376, study PRJNA577476) | soil metagenome | isolation source: 60 cm soil or saprolite under Garry oak tree replicate 1 | place: USA:California | collected 2016-06-15
ACCGTTTCACCGGAAACTGCACCGAAACCCAGCTATAAGCTACCAACGGGATTACTGCCTGAGCGCCCCAGTTCGAAAACAGCCCTGCAAACCGCCAGACAGGCCTTGGCAAAAACGCTATGCCCGACAGACTCCTAGGCCTTCGGCCCTGTACTCTTCCCCCCAGCGCACGTCATGCAAAGTAGTAGCCGGGTCAAGGCGCATGGCCCGCCAAACCCGGTTGGTCACCAGGGCATCCAGTCCGGCGCACTCGTCCGCTTCATTGAAATGCGGCAGCGGCAGGCCGGCATAGAGTTCCCTGCCTTCCCGATCAACGACAGGTGGCCGGTCCGCATTGTTCAGCAGACCCTCGACCAAGTCAGATGCCGGGGTCATGTCCTTCAACCCCTGCTGATATTGGATTCCGATCGCATCACACCCGAACTCCGCGGCGATGTTCACGGCCGCAATGTACATCCTGCATTGCTCGATAATCTGGCGATCGGTAAGGTCCTTCTCTTCGTCGGGACCGGTCAGGAACTTCACCCCACGCTGGTCGAGCCAATGACGCACGCTGGCTGCGTCAATCTCCGGCACCTCTCGCATGGCTGCCACGAGAGCCGACTGACTCAGTCGCTCCTTGTACACGCCAGTGGGATTCAGCAGGAAATCCTCGATGATGGCGTTGTACATGCCCATGCAGCCTTCGTCGAAGACACCTAAGATCGCCTTGCGACTCCGCAATTGGCGTGCGAGAGCTCGGCCAAGTTCAACTTCTGGCCGAGCGACCGCTTCGGAATCAAAGTCCCGCACGTGGCTGGAGTCGTGATCGATCTTCTTTTCCTGAATCCACTGCCGGATACCCTGACGGAAGAACTCGTCCTCGAAGTCTCTGCTCCATAATGTGCTGAACGAGACACCGGATTTGTGCAGGCAGCCGTTCAGGTTGAGCATGCCGACTAGACCCGGCCACTGACCGGACCAATTCGCAACGGTGAGGATCGGACCGCGATGGCTCTGTAGGCCGGCAAGAACATTGTGGCTGTACTGCCAAACCGCCTCAGCAACCACCAGGGGGGCATCTCGATCAATGTTCTCGAATACATCCATGCCCATGCGTTGGTTGTAAATGAACCCGTGCTGCAGACGGGCGTCATAGGTATGAGCTCGGACCAACTTGACGCCTTCGGTAACGAAAGCCTTCGAAAGCGCCTCTTCCAGCCAGGCTTGGGCCGGCCAACAAACCCGGTTTGCCGATTGCCGAAGATCACCGCTTGCGACCAGGAGTACCTCGCCGGGGTTGACCTTCTTCGAAGGTTTCACTTCAGGAATGGAATAGCCGCTCATCACAATCCCTCGAAATTACCCTGGCCCTATGTCGAACAATGTGCTTGATGCCGGTTAGTCATCCGCTCGAAACGCGCAAACGCCTCGTCCCAGGCCGCGGAATGACGTGGCTCGTACGTCTGGCACTCGCAAGATTCGGCAACCGCGCTCCTCCCTTGCCGAAAGTCGCTGATGTGACCGGTTGCAATTGCCTGCATCATGACATTGCCGAGCACCGTCGCTTCTGCGGGGCCTGCTACAACGACGCGGTTGCACGCGTCCGCCACCATTTGCGTCAGGAGTGCGTTCCGCGAGCCACCTCCAACAATACGGATCGTCGAAAGCGAACGGCTTGTCAGCGTCTCCAATGATTCCAGAACCATCCGATAACTTAGCGCAAGGCCTTCAAAAAGGGCCCGTGCGAACTCTCCCACATCCTGTGGAATCGGCTGCGCCGTTTCTCTGCAGTACTGCTGCACCGCAGCGGGCATATCCGCCGGCAGTTCGAACACACTGTCGTTTGGATTTAACAACGAGCCGAAGGCCGGAGCCCTTGTAGCGGCCTCGATCACCTCGCTCCAATCGTAACCACGGCCTGCCTTTTCCCAGCAGCGAAAACATTCCTGGATGATCCATAGGCCGGCCAAGTTCTTTAGGAGCAGAGACCCGCCAGTCGCCGAACCTTCATTCGTGAACCCGAGGCGACGGGCCTCGTCCGAAGTGTTCGAACTTGGAGTTTCCGTTCCCATCAGGCTCCAAGTTCCGCTGCTGATGAATGCACTCTCGGCGTCCATATTGGGGATAGCCGCTACGCCGGAGGCGGTGTCGTGGGATGCAACGGAGATAACCGGGACGTTTTGCGAGAAACCGCACTCCTTGAGCACTGCAGGGCGGGTGTCACCAAGTCGGGTGCCTGGCCGCGAAACATCCGGCAGAATCTCTTCCGGAATTCCGACCCTTCGCAAGACCTGTCTCGCCCAATCGTTCGCGTGGGGAGAGAACATCTGCGTCGTGGTAGCCTCCGTGTATTCGACAGAAGTTGCTCCGCACAGAAAGTAGGAGAAGAGGTCGGGGATGGTCAGCAGGGTGTTCACGAACTGAAGCTCCGAATCTCCAGCGAGCACCATGCTGTAAAGCTGAAACAGAGTGTTGATCCGCCAGGATTGCACTCCCGTCTCAGAGAAAAGCGTCTTCTCGTCGATAATGTCGAAGAGGCGTTCGGGAACTCCCTCCGTCCTCCGGTCGCGGTAGTGCACCGGATTTGAGATCAGCCGGCCACCTTCATCCAACAGTCCGAAGTCAATGCCCCAGGCATCCACACCGAGCGAGACAGGACACCTGCGGTGGATGGCGCTGAATCGACTGAAGCCCTGGTGTATTTGTCCCCAGATGCCCAACACATCCCAATAAGTCCTGTCACCGATGCAGACTCCTCCATTCGGGAAGCGATACAGTTCTTCCAGCTGGAATCGGCGCCCATCCCAATGACCGGCCATGACTCGGCCGCTCGAGGCGCCAAGATCCACGCCAAGAAAGCTAGCCACGGTCTGCATGGGCTTCCTTGAAGAAATCCAACACCCGCAAAGCTAGGGAGTTGACCAATTGATCGATTTCTTGCGCGGACGGCGTATCGGAGATGCTTGTGCGATTGAAGACATCCGGGGCCAAGTCCATCTCAACCGCTTCCGGATCGTCTGGATAGCGCGCATCGGGCAACCCAAGTTTCCTCTTGATCGCCAGCAGGTCCGCGATCTTTTCAGGCGGAATCTCCTTCAGAGGCGAGCGCAGTTGCCCGGCGATCATGACGGTTTTGCAATACGTTTCGATCACCTCGATCAACCATTCCGCGTGCGTGATCGTATCGGCCCAACTCACCACTCCGTGGTTTTCGAGAAGAATCGTATTATGCTTCTTCACGACCGGCAAAATTGTCCGGGCGAACTCGATGGTTCCAGGCGTCTCATACGAAGTCAACGCCACTGGGCCCACAAAGACCTCCTGCTCGGGAAGGAGATTGCCTTGCGGAAGCACTCCGGCAATCGCGTGGGCAGTCGCGTACGGGGGATGGCAATGGATGACGGCTTTCGCCTCTGGAATCGCCTTGTATATTTCCAGGTGAAGCAGTATCTCGCTGGTTCGCGGACGGTCTCCACAAATCTGGCTGCTCTCCAGATCGACAAGAGAGATGTCGTCCGCAGTGACATCGGCCTTGCTGCACATGGTGGGCGTACAGATCACCCAACGTGGAGAGATCCGCGCCGAAATGTTTCCGCCATTTCCGTCCACGTACTGCCGCTCCCAGAGCTTCTTCCCGGTGCGAACGATCTCCTCTTTGAGTGCATGAATGGCCGGGGAGCGGAAGAATTCCGCCGGCGTGGCGCTGACATGGTCGTCTTCGATTGCATTGGCAATGCATTCCAGGACGGCACGACGGAGAATTGGCGATATAACATCTAAGCTGAAAGAATCCATCATTCCTCGATTCAGAACATGCTCATCATATGCCACTATTGGTTCACAATCAACCATATTAGTTCATAGTTCGCCTTGCCTTTGTCCTCGCTTACACGCATGTATGTGCTAATATTTCGAATTAGCGGAATGACATGCGCCAAGCCGAACGGATTTTGAAGGTTCAAGAACTCTTCGCACATCAGGAGTTCGTCGATTTCGAGCAGCTCTGCAACATTTTCGGAGCATCGAAATCCAGTATGCGGCGTGATTTGCTCGAATTGGAGCAAAGGGGGTTGGTGCGCCGCGTTCACGGAGGGGCCATTTCTCTCCAGGTACGGGACGAGAGAGTGGACTTTGGTCGCCTTTCCGGTTCGTCGCATGATGAGAAGTTCCGCATCGGCAAGCTGGCTGCGTCTCTGGTGAAAGATGGTCAAACGATTATCCTCGGAGGGGGCTCGACGGCAGTGGAAGTGGCCATGAACCTGGTTTCCCGACCGGTTCAGGTGATTACCAATTCCATTCCGGTTGTGCAGGTCTTCTGGGATAGCAAGCAAGTTGAGGTGACGCTGACGGGCGGCTACTTTTATCCACGGCTCGGGGTTCAGCTGGGCCCCATTTGCGAGAAGATGCTGAACAGTGTCTCTGCCGATGTGCTGATCATGGGGATCCGCGGTATCAGTACCGCTGGAATCAGCGACTACAACACATTGATTGTCGAGTCGTTGCGTTCCATGATCAAGGTTGCTCGAAAAGTAGTTATCGTCGCCGACCATTCCAAGTTCGGCATTGACAGCATGGTTCATGTTGCACCTCTCACGGATGTGGATCAGATTGTTTCCGATACCGACTTGGACCCGGAGTTTCAGCAAATGCTCAAGGAAAATGGCATCGAGGTCCTTCTCGCGTGACCTGTTCTCACCCCTTCGCTGGCTCTGAGGTTTCGTCCAACCTGGATGCGTATTCCAGCAGGGTCATGCCGATCTCGCACGTTCTGCTGCTTGAAAAGTATGCATCGCACGGTTGTTGGCGGATTTGACTGGCCTCTGTTTCTGTAGCACTTGCGGTCAATTCCGGAAATAGGAATCCCCTGTCTCCTGCGAATGCGCAGCACCCTCCGTCGCGGGGCACAACTACCTCTTCGCTGCAGGCTTTCACAACTTGCGTCAACTTACCTGCAAGTCCCATATTGACAACAGAGCAGACTGGATGCACTGCAACCCGGCGAATTTTCCTCCGAACGACGAGTTTGGGAAGAATCCACTCGGAGACAAATTCGAGCTTATCGAATCTTTCCTGGTTGTCGTGCGTCAGGTGTTCCCGGCACGTCCGAAGTCCATAGGTGCATGGGCTCGTGTCAAGGACAATGGGCACTGCTCCTCCGTTCGACCACCGGAAGAAGCTCTCAATTGTCTTGTTTGCTGCGGCATCGTGCGCACGGTCGAAGCCTTTCGATGAAAAAGGCACGCCGCAGCAATGACCTTGGAGGTCCTGCGGCACAGCAAGATGAACACCGGCGCGGTGAGCGATCCGCAACAAATCATCCATCACGGTGACATCGTCCGCTTCTCCTGGAAGCGGGCCCATAATGCGGCTGATGCAGGTTGGGAAGTACACCGCATCGGGATTCCGCATAATTTGGCTCGGCACCGCCGGGATCATTGCCGTATTTGAGATTCACATGTCCAGTGGCTTCGCCGCGTCCTCCGGCGCGATAGCGCTGTCCATCGGACGATGAAGTGGTTCCTTCACCCCAATGAACGGTGAAAGGAACCTGATGGTGATAGTTGACGATTTCGGCCAGTGCTTTCGAGTAAGTCTCATCGCGGATATGCCAAGCTACAAGCCAGGACAATTTAGCGATACTTGTGCCCGGACACGCCTCGGCCATTTTGCCCAGACCCAGGTTGGTCGCATCCGCAAGGATGGCCGTCAGCAATAATATTGGATCCTTTGCTGGATCGGTGGTCTTGAGATGAACGAAATGGCGAGTGAAACCTGTCCAGTGGTCCACTTCCATCAACAGGTCTGTGATTTTTACATGCGGGAGCAGCCCATAGAGCGCCTCTTTCAGAGCATCCGCTTCCTTCGGGACATTGTTCTCGATCGGACTGATCTTGAGACCGGCATTGTTTAGTTCCACATCCGGTAGTTGGCCGGCGCGGGCGAGTTCATCCGTCTGATCAAGTGCATCCTGTAGCAGCGATATTCTTTCCTCCAGATAGGCGGCAGGCGCGGCAGGAACTGCAATTCGAAGACCGCCCCGGACCAAATTCTGCTCAAACTCTGGCCGCGGCATCAGGTAATCCTCGAAATCCTGGAATTGGCGTGAGCCCCGAACGGAAACATCTCCTGAGCGCAAGGCATTCTTCAACTCGGCCATCACACAAAGTTCATAGAACCGGCGGTCTATACCTTCAGCGCTAAACACGTAGTTTCCCCATTTCCTGCGAACGAAGCCCACTGGCGCATTCTCTGGCACTTTGCGGGCCCCCTCGCGATTCATCGTTCGCAGTACATCGACAGCGTCGATGAGTTCACGGGCAACGGCCGCGGGCCGGAACTCAAAAGTTTCGAGCAGAACAGGGGCAAACCTTCGGAGTTGAGGATAATGCTCGGTGACAAGGGAAAGGGGGTCGAAGTCCTCATCCCGAGCCAGTTGTTCGGCTTCGGTCACACTTCGAGAGAAGGCATCCCATGAAACGATTGCCTCGATCGCTACGTACGGATCGCGCCCCTGCTCACGTGCGGAGACCAGAGCAGCGCCGACCTTCGCATAGAGTCGAACCTTGTCGTTGATCGCCTTGCCCTGCTCCGCAAAAGCGCGCTCGTACTTGTTCTTCGCTTTCGTGAAAAAGCTTCCGATCAACCGGTCATTCAGATCGAGAATTTCATCCGTCACGGTGGCCGCGGTCTCAATCATCAAAGCGACTAGCGTTCCGTAGCGCCGATCCGGCTCGTAGTCCTTGAAGTGATAAACGGCTGTCTGGCCAGCTTCACGGGCAAGCTGCAGGAGCCGGTTCTGATGCACCCGTCGGCTCGCTTCGGGTGAAATCTGTAATTCGCGTATGGCACGCAAGCGTTCGATATGTGCCAGGATTGCTCTGGCAGTCGGCGCACCCGGCGGCAGGCGCAACCATGCGAGAGTGCTGTATGGACTGCCTCCGCGCATCTCAAGCAGGCCGTCAAGCTGCGACTTCTGTTCAGGACTCAGGTCCTCCGTCAAAATCGTTAAGATTTTCCGCTGGGCTCGCGTTGCTGCTTCAGCACAGAGGCGTTCGATGACAGCCACTGGCGGAAGAACAATGAGTCGCTTTCGTAGTTCTTCCACGACTACCTGTGCCAGGATCATTCCTCGCGTGGTCTGCAATGCTGTTGGTTCCAGACACTCCGATAAAGCCCTGTAATGCCTGGTTGAGAACTGCTTCATGTCCAGCAGAGAAAGCAATTCAGCCAAATGCTCCCGGCGGGTTTCATCGCGATCTGCGTACAGTTCCCACGCGGCGGTGGGAATCTGAAGCTGTTCTGCGATCAGGTTCAGAATCGGATCATGGGGCTTCTCATCCTTGGCAAGGATTCGCCCAGGATACCGGAGGTAGGCCATCAGAACAGCAATGCCGAACCGATTGTGATCCCCGCGGTGTTGCCGCACGAAGGCGATATCGGCCTTGCTCAGTGTGAGTACGCGAATCAGCTCTCCCGCATCTTCGGGGAAGGCCCGCAACTGAAGGCGTTCTGTCGGGGTGAGCAGCTCGCGGCGCGGCATCGTTCAGGAGTGTAGCGAAAACGAGGGGTTTCAGGACAATTTAGGATTGCCCGAAATTGGCTCTCTTCCGCTGCACAGAAGTGTCTCACAAGCCGTCCGGAAAACTATGTCCGAAATACCTGAAGCTTGTTAAAATTTGGGACATGCGCATCGGCTACGCACGTGTCTCGACCGAAGACCAGACCCTCGATCTGCAACGGGACGCTCTGAGGCGGGCCAAGTGCCGGCAGGTTTACGAAGAACAGGCCACCGGTAAGAACACCGAGAGGCCGCAATTGGAGGCCTGCCTCAAAGGTCTGCGCGACGGTGACACCCTCGTCGTGTGGAGGCTTGACCGTTTGGGGCGGAATCTGGCCGATCTAGTCGGCCTCGTCGCTCAGTTCGAAGAGCGAAAGATTAATTTCGAATCGCTCACAGAAAAGATCGAAACCGTCTCCCCCGCCGGCCGACTGATCTTCCACGTTTTTGCCGCCCTCGCGGAGTTCGAGCGCAACCTGATCCGTGAACGAACGATAGCCGGTCTCAATGCGGCGCGCGCCCGCGGTCGCAACGGAGGTCGCCCGGCCAAACTCTCCGCCAAAGAAATAAAGACCATCCGCGCCCTGCTCAAAACGGCAGATATCCCCGTTGCCGAGATCGCTGCCCGGTTTGGCGTGGCTCGCTCCACTCTCTACCGAACCATTAAACCTTCCGCCTAACCTACCAGCTACGGAAGTTTGTCCGTATAGGGGTCACTCGCCCGGAACTCGGGAGCCCAGCGACTTTTCTACCTGCTGTGCTCCGCGAGTGCGTTGGCGATTTATCACTCTTCGAGATTAAGGGCTGTGTGAAAGTCGGGTTGGCTCGGAGTGAACCCGTGGGTTTGCAAGGTTAGAAAGCCTCTACGGAATTCACTCGGCGCCACATGCACGACTCGCTTGAAAGCTTTGCTGAACGTGGCGTCGGAGTCATAGCCTACAGATCGTGCCACATCAACCACTTTGTTATCGCTTTTCTGTAACAACGTTGCGGCCTTCTGCATTCTCCAGGTCGTGAGATAACCCAGCGGCGTCTCCCCGACCATTTCCTTAAAGCGCACAGCGAAAGCGGAACGAGACATGCCACAGGCCGAGGCCAGCTTTTCAACCGTCCAGGCGGCGTTGAGTTTCTGATGCATCATTTTGAGAGCCACAGCGATCATCGGATCGAAGAATGCCCGAAGTAATTCTTTATTGCAGGCTCCCGATCTCGACTCGAGATGAGCACGCAGACACTGTACGAACAAGATGTCTGCAAGACGTTGCACAACGAGTCCCGACCCCGGAGCCGGATTCGCCATCTCGGATGCAAGCATAGTCATAGTCGCGCGCAAGGCAGAAGTCTGCGGTTCATCGGATCGCGCCACGATGAGCGGAGGAAGCACGCGCCCAAGCGATTTCAAGCTGGTTGCACAGAATTTGAACCATCCGAAAAGGATAGTGGTCGGGGCTCCTCCTCCGCCGTACTTGATTACTTGACTTCCATTCTCTGATGCGACTGAACAGAAGCTCTGGGCACCCGTCCGCAGATTGTCCCGGACCGTGTACCGGCTACCCGGTGCAAACAGGAAGCAATCTCCTTCCGAAAGCGGAATTGGATCTGGTAAGCCGTCTGCGGTGAGCCAGCAGCTGCCGTTGGTCAGCATCCCGAAGTGAGCAAATCGAGTGGCAGAATGCCTCCCGTTCCCCTCTTCGGCATGACCTTCGTGCTTCAGTCCCCACGGCGCACTGGCTTCCAGCCGGGCTTGAATCACGCCGGCGATGTGCATGCTCTGAAAGACATCAGCGACCGCGTCCATTGCAAATCCCCCCTTTTTGGATAGTTCGCCAAGCGATCTGGACTGAATGACAAGTCCCGTCTTCTGTTCCAGTCATCTCTTCCATTAGATGAGTCCTGCTGACAGAGAGCGTCAAATGAAATTCGATCCAATTGCAATATTGGAAGGTTGACTATGACTCAGAATGAAATTCGTGTCGGAATTGTTGGAGCAAACGCCGAAAAAAGCTGGGCGAAGGTGTCGCATTCCGGCGATCAAAGGTTTCCCTGGTCTTAGGCTTGCCGCAGTGGCGACGCGCAACGAGCGGAGTGCCGGGAATGGTGAATACATCTTTATCTGCGCACGACGATACCTGAGCGCTTAGCGATCTTCGAACTAAAGCTGTCGCATAAATCTTAGAGCTTTGGAGTTCCCTGTGAAATTAGAGGAACTCCAGCGAAAGTAATCGTAACCGAATTCATAAGGAGAATAATGCAGATGTCAGTTAAGAATCGTTATGTGTCCTTGCCCATGGCAGGGTTGATCAGTGTTTTTTTATTAGTCGCGACGCTGAGCGCGCAAGACCAATCAGTGATGTCTCGATCTGGCCAATGGCGAATCGCCGGACAGAATCTAAACAATACTTGGAGCCAGCCAGCGGAGCATTCAATCAGTCCTACGAATGTCCAGAACCTAAGAACGAAATGGATATTCACAACGGGCGGAGATGTTTCTGCCACTCCTACCGTGGATGGTGACGCAGTTTACTTTCCCGACTGGGGCGGCAATCTCTTCGCTGTCGAGAAGAATAGCGGCAGACTCATCTGGTCTCACAAGATATCCGAGTACGACGGCGTCGACGGAGCTGTCTCTCGCGTCAGTCCCGCGGTGGTTGGCGACCAGGTGATTATTGGCGACATTCTAAGTTCCAAGCAGGTGCACAACGGCGCCAACGTGATGGCAGTAGACCGTAAAACAGGATCGCTTAGGTGGATTACACAAGTGGAAAGTCATCCAGCAGCGATCATTACGGGATCTCCCATCGTTTTCGACGGCGTTATCTACATTGGCGTCTCTTCAAATGAAGAAACTCTGGCGACGAATCCCGCATATCCGTGTTGTAGTTTTCGCGGCAGCATAGTGGCGCTCGACGCGAAGAGCGGTGCGATGCTTTGGAAGACCTTCGACATGCCCGATAACAATGGGCAGACCAACCAGTACAGCGGCGGCGCGATATGGCAACCTCCAGCAATCGATCCTAAGCGTGGTACGCTCTTCATCGGCACGGGAAACAACTACACCGTTCCGCCCGATGTAGTCGCTTGTCAGAATGCAACGCCTACCGCGAACTGCACTGCGCCAGACGACTTCTTCGACACTGCTCTCGCATTGGACTTAAAGACGGGACAGGTCAAGTGGTCAAAGAAGCTGCAAGGCTCTGACACTTGGACCGTAGCCTGCATAACTTCTTCCGGTCCAAACCCCAATTGTCCCGTACCCAGCAGCCCGGATTTCGACCTCGGAGGAGCAGGACCTAATCTCGTGGGTAATATTGTCGGCTTTGGTCAAAAGAGCGGCATCTTTTGGGCTCTCAATCCTGATGATGGAAACATCGTGTGGAGCACGCCAGTTGGACCAGGCGCTTCGCTCGGAGGCATTGAGTGGGGCACCGCGACAGATGGTAAGCGCATTTATGTCGCGGTCGCCAATAGCAATCATCTCCCCTACACCTTGGTTCCCTCAGGCAAGAAAATTACGTGGGGAGCGTGGAGCGCTCTTGACGTCGCGACAGGGAAGATTCTTTGGCAGACGGCAGACCCCACGGTGGGCACCATTGATCGAGGCTCTGTCAGCGTAGCAAACGGAGTGATGTATGCGGGTTCTAATTCAGGACAGATGTATGCCCTCGACGCGGCAACTGGAAACATTCTCTGGAATTTCGCGAGCGGAGGAACAGTGATCGATGGCCCATCAATCGTAGATAGCGTCCTCTATTGGGGTTCCGGTTATCGAAATATCCAGGGAACCGGAAACAACAAAGTGTACGCGTTCAGCCTTACCAACTCGGCACATGGAAGCGAGCCCTCCAGCAATGAAGGCCAGAAATAGTGGAGTTCGATCCATCGCATCATTGATCGAGCCTCTTAACTGACTCCAGCTTTGGGTTGGGATGCACACCACTTAACTGCCGCGTGTTGGTCACGAGAGGCTGCACGCGGCACAACCGTTTCGAACACAAAGGAGATTGTCCAGTTATGAGGTTGAACTATGACTCAGAATGAAATTCGTGTCGGAATTGTCGGAGCAAACGCCGAAAAAAGTTGGGCGAAGGTGTCGCATGTTCCGGCGATCAAAGGTTTCCCTGGTCTTAGGCTTGCCGCAGTGGCGACGCGGAACGAGCGGAGTGCCCGGGAAGCGGCTCAGGCCTTCGGCGCCGAGCGCTGGTTGTCCGACCCCTTTGTGATGATCCAAGATGACCAGATTGATGTAGTAACGATCGCCGTCAAGGTGCCCGCGCACCGCGAACTCGTTCTGGCGGCGCTGGAGGCAGGCAAAGTGGTGTACTGCGAGGCGCCCCTCGGACGCACCGTCACGGAGGCTGAAGAGATGGCCAGAGCGGCAGGTTCACTTCACACCGCGATCGGATTGCAAGGTCGGTTGAATCCAGCCGTGCGCCGTGCAGCTCAGTTGAT
>WNGK01006840.1_pt1 | contig 11989 bp, 13 predicted proteins | sample 5400601 | NCBI WGS metagenome assembly WNGK01 (sample SAMN13153376, study PRJNA577476) | soil metagenome | isolation source: 60 cm soil or saprolite under Garry oak tree replicate 1 | place: USA:California | collected 2016-06-15
TCTTACTTTCCCTACAAATGTTCCCCGTTGCGGAATTGTATAGACCAAACCCTCTTTGCGCAGCTCAGCGACCGCGCGGCGTACTGTCTCGCGGCTTACTTCATACTCTTGCATTAGCGTTACTTCGCTGGGCAAAGGCTGATCTAGAACGTACTCACCGGCATTAATTGCTTTACGCAGACTTGCCGCTATTACCTCCCACTTGGCTATAGGGCTGCGAAACCCATCGCCATCTGTGGGTCCCCCCGGCTTTGATCTTGGCATGCAGTCAACCTACCCACGGGTTACACGTACCTCACCTATCGGCTACTTACGGGTACCTATGCAGAGTTCTGCATACTAGACCGAAGCAGTCAGAGCAGAGCCAGGAGGCAGAGGTATGACGGACACTACGGCCCGTTGGGGTCCCCGCTGGGGAGTCAACGTAGGCGGTTTTGAGAAGCATTACGACGTGCGGCTAGAAGGTCTCCCTGTTAGTGGGTGGGCAACAAGGCGGAAGGTTGACGGCCGTCCGTGCGGCCCCAGGATCAAGGCTCAGACGCTAGATGAGCTGGCAGAGCTACTAGAGGCTCAGTCATGAACGCGGCCCCACAAGGCCCTGACGTTCATGCTGTGGAGACTGTAGGTGGTGTGCTTACCGACCTAGTAGAGATAGCGGAGAGGCTACCCGTGAGACCAGATCAGTCGGAAGCTATCGCGCGGATTCTGGAACGTCTCAGTGATGAGTTGCGCGAAGCGGCAGAGCTGATTAGGCAGTCTGTCAAATAGCTGTTACATGCCGAAGCCTCCCGCCTCTATTGAGAGGTAGGGAGGCTTCCGCATCTAGCTAAAGGACTGCCTTATTAATCTTGCCTATGATGTCATCCCACACACCTAGCTTTTCCCATTCGATCACCCGTCGGCGCATGGTTACGCTTGATATTCCTAGTGACGTGGGAACCTTCCCGTAAGTGACGCCGTTACCTTCACACCATGCGATACCGGCGACAATAACGCGATCCTCTATAGGTGGTGGTCCGTACCTAGCCTCTCGTGGGGGTATTGTCTCACGAATACTACGCCATGCCTTGTCCGGGACTATTTGCCTTACACTTGCTCTAGCTGAGAACTTACCGCTTCCGTGTCCGCGATCGACAGACTTTACCGGCCGTATTGCATCGCGTCCGTTTACTGGGATGGCGAGTAGAGCGCGGACTATGGCGGATGTTACAGATTCCGCGGTATTAGACCATGACACAGATTGTTCGCATAGCTCATGTGTTAGCGGTGCAACTATCCTACAAGTACCGGGAAAGTGTGGCAATGATGCTTCGCGGAAGTCCTTTGGTGTGAACTTGCGCATTGGTCCGCCTAGTCCGAGCATGCCTAGTATGTACTTGTCTATTTCTGGCCTGACTGCCTCTAGCACGTCTAGCGCTAGTGAATCTCGCTTAGCACTGTCATTATGAAAGTACCCTAGGCGAGGATCTAGACCAGCTTTAATACATGCTGTCCGGCTTTCGGCATAGCCGAGCGTATAACAGTAATTGAGTAGCGCATTTACTGGATCGGTTGCATGGCGCTTGCCATCGCCTACTAGGCTCTTGCGCCCAGCGAAGTTGCACCAATTGACCGGCACTCGGTCTATATCGTCACGATGCCACGGGATAGCGACTCTGCCTGTCCATACACCAAAATACCAGAGTGCAGCATGCGCTTCATGCTCACGTAGCTTTGCCATCGTCGTAGCCGTGGCTATCTTTTCCAGATATGCAGTTATCTCGCTGGCTTCCCTGTCTTTCCCGAAGGCTAGCCTTATCAGCTTGGCTTGCGCTTGGATCTTGTCAGACAGAATTTGGCGAGCGATAGTAAGTCCGATATCTGAATACGGACCTGTAGTACCGCTCAGCGCCTGGCAGCGGATTAGACGGCCGTCCGTCCTGCCTAGCTCAGGTGACCATGCGCTAGTTAGGTCTCCCGATCTCTCTATGGTAGTGACTGTTATCCCGTGATCACTGCACCAACGCATAGCGGCCAGGCTTATGTACCCTTCGCTGCCTGTTATGACGATGCGTCTTAGAGTCCGGTCTACTCGCGGGAGTCGCCTAGTCCGCCTGTTAGCTCCTATGCCATCGCTGATGACTAGATGGCCATGATCTACCGTGATCTTGATTCCGAAACCATGCGCAGTCCATACGCTGTTATCTGTCGTGTCTCGCTCGAATACTTGCTCTGCGCGTGATCCTGTAGTCTGTACTAGCACCATTGGAGGTTCCCTCTCCGGTTGGTGTGCCGGTATCGGAGATTGCGACTCTCCGATACCGGCCCTATTTAGTTGGCTGATATCCGTAATAGCTTGGTCTAGTTTCCGGCTTTGTTGTTACTGGCTTGGATGCTGCCTTACGGGTGCGACGATATCGCTCTGCTCCGGTAGTGCCGGATGCATACCCGCCACGGGCACGGTAAGCGCGCTGTTTGCATGCTGCTGAGCAGTACATCAGCGGTCGGCCGGCACCTGGCAGCGAACGCGGTAGCTGCTCTCCGCACCCCTCACATTCCCGCATGTGAATATAGTAACGCGCCAAGACCAGACTTGTATACGACTTGGCTTGATTCTAGGTATCTTCCCAGGTCAGACACGCGCCCACGGGCACAGTTGATACTGGCACGCGCCCCACGGGTAGCTCTGCTGGTCGCTCACGAGGTGACAAAACGAAACAGGGCAGCCCTGCCGTATGCAGGACTGCCCTGTTTCGTTACTAGCTTTTCGGCATTTTATGCCGCTTGCGCACGACGCTAAAAGAAATATGTACGTGTTCTGTTCCATTCAAATGACATGACATGTTTTCGCCATCTGGACCAGTAATCATGTGAGACTTTGAAGCAAGAACCTCAATTCGTTCTCCCCAGATTGGCCGACGATTGTAAAGACGGCAAGCCTTGACAATCATAAATTCAGCAGTTTCGGCATGACTTTTAGTAATTGGCCAATCGTAAACAGACAGGTCTGCCCAGTCGGCAATGGTGCCCCGGTCCAATCCAGTAGAAACATTCTTATTAAAGATGTCATAAACAATTTGATCAACATTCTTTTGCTGAGGTGTTCTTTCCTCGCGCTTACGTCTCCGGTCTCCCTTTACTTTGTCTGTCAGTTCAATAAGCTTAAATTCATCAGCCGGAATTGCGGCTCTTTCTTTTGCAACCGTTCCGGGCTTCCGGCCGCGTCCGGGATGATCGGAGACAGGGCGGACTAGAGGCGTCTTGCCGGAATTGGGCGGTGCTGTAGTGGCTGGGGTTGTCATGATCATTTTCCTTTCTTTCTGACTCCGGCTTCCATTCTATCACATTGTTAAAGCAGCACCGGATAGCATTCATAATGCCCCAGAGGAACGGATGTTACTGGTGAGTAACTTCGAAGATGATCTTGGTTACCGGGAAGATGATCTTGGTCCGTATGGTATAATTTGATCATGTAGAGACCATTTGGAAGAAAGGGTCGAATAGATGAATGAGTTTGTAAAGGAAAAGAAGTATGTAGTTACGATAACCGTGCCAGAAAGGCTAAAGAGAGAGCTGGATAAGCTGACAGGCCCCCACATTCCTTTGGTTCGGCAACTTCGCTATGCTGCCACCCTAGGGATTCTCGAATTTGCAGAAGAAAGCGAGCTGACACTAGAAGATGCACAAGGGTACTTGCATGATTATCTGCCAACGCATCCGGAAAGGACAGTAACCAGTGTGTAAATGCTGTGAAACAAGATCGGAACCTTTTGGAGAATCGGAAAAATTTTGTGGTCTATGTAGCCATCCAGCTACCGAACATATCGCTATAGAAGAAATTGCAGAGCAGGAATCTCCCGAGGAATCTGTTCCGGCCGACCAGCAATCTCCCCAGGAAACCGACCAGGTATCCCCTGAATCTCCCGAGGAATCCGACCAGGTACCTCCCGAGGAATCCGACCAGGTACCTCCCGAGGAATCCGACCAGGTACCTCCCGAGGAATCTGTTCCGGCCGACCAGGAATCAAGTCAAGAGCCTATCGACCAGGAAAAGGTAGACCTTCGAAAGGAAGTCGAAAAACTTCGCAGGCAGATTCAGGAACCACCAGCCTCAAGAACAAGAAAAGAACTAGCTGAGCTGCAAGAAGACAATAAGGAAATGAAGAAGACTCTTGCCAAAATCCTTAAGAAGCTAGATGGCGATGAAACCGAATCGCATGAAGTAACCGAAGTGACGACAAAGGACACTGAAACTGAAGAGGAAAGCCCAGAAGAAAGCCAGGAAATTAGAGGCTTTCACCGTGGAATGCGAGCCAGGAAAGCCCAGAAATGAGATTGATCAGCAATGCCGATACATGGTCTCCTGGCAGCACACGCCATGAGTAATAGCAAGAAAACAGGAATCGTGTCAGTGGCTCTTATGCTGGTAACCCTGTTTCTGATATACGTTTACGTTACGAGAAACAATCCAGGAAGCCTTTACACTCTTGAGCATTATCGGCCGCAGCCAAGGCCAGGCTTTCAGTGAAAATAAGTGGAAAGGAAAAGTAAATGCCCTGGTCTATCTTTCAGCAAGGAGGCGGACCCGGAGCGGCGGCTACCTGGTCCGAAGAGGCACTACGTAGAATTGGCGCTCCCGCTAATACCCCAAATAAACAATTGATTTATGACTGGGAAGTATCAGAAGGCGGGGGTGGCGCATACAATCCACTAAATGAAGGCCCCGATCCGGGAAAGCCTTGGCTTTCTGGTGGTTCACAATTTGGCGGGGGTGCCGCTGATTACAAATCATATGCGGCAGGCTTGACAGGCTTTCATGACTATTTGAATATGCAAAATTTTTCCGCTATTAGAGATGATTTGCGTCATAGCGATCCAGTTTCTGCCAGGACCGATATAATTAATTCCCCCTGGGCCGCTTCACATTATGGTGGTGGCTCTGCTTTTTCCGATGCGCCATTGCCAGGACATAAATCTGCTCTCAAAGGTATTAAAGGAAATCTATTGCCTGGTGGTCCCGGTTCTAATGTTCAAACTACCTCATTTTTCGGTGCCCTGGGTAATATTAATACCTTCTTCGGAGATATGACCTCGGCAGATTTCTGGGAAAGAGCAGGCTTGATATTTTTTGGTGCAGTGTTGATAATTATAGGATTGATAATTCTTGCGCTTCCTGCCGCCGAGAAAGCTGTTCAGGTTGGCGATAAAGCCGCTAAGACCGCAACAAAGGCGGCAGCGGCCGCAGCGGTATTGGCTCCAAAATGATAACCGATCAAGAGGGCAAGACTGCTGTACTATTCATTGTAGTTATTGTGGCTATACTTCTGATTTTGGCAAACGTCATTAGAAAGAAGCCGATCAAACTTCATATGCTCCCGCATTTTCAACCCCCACGGCCACAATGAAAGCCCAACGGTAGGAGGTGCAGAAGATTGAGCGACAATATCCGGCTAACCCTGTTCATTGCTTCACTGATATTTGTGCTATTTACGTTGATGGGAGGATTCTTCGGAGTGCAGGAGGATGGTACAAAAAATGAATAGCAAGCAAAATTTGGTATTCTTTATCGGGCTTACGCTTATCGTAATGGTGTTCTGGATCAACGGCTATTGGACAATTCTTAAAGATGGCATCTTTACTAAAGGCCCGAGCGCTCAAGTACAGCCAATATTTCCGACTCCGCAGCATCCCGGCGGTATCCCTGGTGTAGCCGGTAACAAGACTGGATATCCGCAGTGGGGAGTTAATGTAGCCGCTACAAAAATTATTGAAGTTAGTAATGGGAGACAGAAGGTAGCCGATATTGAGAAAGGCTATTTTGTGTGGTTTAAGTCGCAGAAGGCAGCACAGGAATATCTATCTGGTCAGGGTCTTTTTTAAAGGAACTGCCAGGGCCGCCGCGAGGGTCCGAACAGCTTTGGTCTTTTGCTTTCTGTATTCCATTTGCCTTTCCTCATTCCTTTCTCCTTTTTCATTTGTCTTTCGTATTTCTCTTTTGCGATCGGATTTCGGAGAAAAAGAAATGGCGCTCCCTTTGCCGAGGGAGCGCCATTCGAGAGAAAGGCTTGCCGTTATGAATAATGATACCAGACTGAGCCCTGACTTGGCAAAGCGCGCGGCGCGGTCGGGGGGTGCGTGATGCCTCCTATCATCGTGTCATCTGATGATGATTCATTTGACGAAAATAATCCTGTCATATGGATAAGCGCTAATGATCTGTCCAGTGATGAACTTAGCTCACTTGGCGAGTACTGGAATGCCGTACGTGTCGCTCTTGATCCGGAATGGTCACACCATTTCAGCTACACAATAAACGACTTTGAAGGAACACAGATAAAAGGTTACCGGCTCGAATGGGACACAAGCCTGATAGGTGAATACGGCAACGCTGGAGATCTAGACTTTGATGATTTCTATGAGGAACTCTGAGATGGCCGAATACTGCTCATTCTGTGCGGTAGAGCGGCAACCACACGACCGCAAATTTGCAATGCACCACATCGCACGCGAGATCAATAATCCGCTGTGGATTACTCGCGTCTGCTCTAAGTGTCACCGCATCTGGGATGCGTGGCATTACACAGACCGCAATACATGGGACAAGAACTCTAACCCTTCGCTAACCGTGAGACATCACGCGATGGTTGTAGGCCAGGCGCGGTGCATAGAGCTGCTGTCATACCAAGCCGGGTATGCGGAAGTCTCTACGGCTATCCAGGGACTTGCCAGGTGGTATCTGCTACTGGCCAGCGAGATGGACCCAACGCGAGAACCGGGCGACGATGGGGAACACCCTAAGCCAGACTCAACAAACCCAGCTCAAGCACCCAAGCTAGTAAACGGTCTCAACTGTCAGCGCGTGCTAGCCGCTCAGGCCGGTATAGAGGCTTACCTTTTTGAAGAGGTTCATGGACTCGATCACCCAATAGCAAGGATTCTCCGACTGCTAGAGCAGTATCCACTACAGGTGGGAACTATTCTCAGCAGATATCGGGTTGAGATTGAAGCCAGTTTTGCTAACGGTGTTCCGACTATTGAATATCTGATCTCGCTAGCTGAGAAGGTTGCCAGGCAGCTCCCAGCGACGCTACAAAGCGAATATCGGCAAGGGGTCCGGATATGATCAGGAAAACTCAGACAGTCAAGGTCAGATGCTGGACTGAGCCAGTAACTGTAGAGCCAAAGCCGGTAACTGTAGAGCCAAAGAACAAGCCTTCGGCTAAGTCAGTTAAACGAGCAGCTAATAAGGACAGAGCTAGGGCGCAAAAAGACAGAGCTAGGGCGCCGTCGGCCGAGATAGTTCGCGTACATCCGAACATGATTCTTGCATTTGACACGGAAACCACTACAGATGTGCGGCAAGCTCTCACGATCGGCGCTTACATGTATGCGTGGATCGATCAGGAATATCGATTCTGGCCAGTAGAAGAGGGACTTTTCTACGCGGATGACCTCCCGTCAACTAACCCCACCGGATTTAAGATCCTCACTGAGTACGTGCGTAAAGGCATGTGCGCACGCTGGTATAAGAACACTCCAGATATACCCAAGCCGGGCGGCTTGCCGCCAGAACTGATCGGACTGCGGGTATTCGGGCCAAAACCAGTTAGCAATCTGACCAGAGACGAGAAGATCGAAAGCCTGAAAATGTTTGCCTATGACTCGTTTTACAAGCATTTCGAGAATCTCATAGACGACTACATAGACGACTGCATTATTGATTCTGACTTCGGTAGAACCTACTGGGGTTTTGGAATGAATCAATCCGACCGATCCGACGATGGCTCTAAGGCATGGTTGCGCAGATACCACCCAGTACAACCCTATTCAAGCTGGGTAAGCGCAGAAGAGATAGAAATACTGCGAGCGCGCAACGATACGGCAGATAAGCCGCCGCGACGGCCGAATGAAGAACTAGAGCTAATGCGATGCTCAGCATTCGTCAATGACAGACTCTATGAGGTAGCACACTCCACTAAAGCCGTAGGTGGTGAGGATAGGCCCGCAACCATCGTAGGAGCTAATCTGCCCTTTGACCTATCCCGTATCGCTAGGTCGGCTGGTAAAAGCTATAATCAGTTCCTAGGAGGCTTCACTCTCGGTTTGCTGCCATCCGATGACGATGGATTGTTTGAACCTATTAAAAAGTACGGCGGAATGCGAATAGTCAGGCGTGGCGCTCGCGGTAACCTCATGAGCTTTAAGGACCGATTCAGAGGCCAGGGTGACTACTCAACAGACATCCTTAATCTTGGCTGGATTCTGACTAATGAGAACTTCGGCCTAGAGTCGGCCGCTCGGCTATTCGGCCGCTTCCCTGAATATCAGAAAAGTAACGCTGATTTCAGCCAAGGCATCACAGACGATCTAATCACTTACTGTCGTCAGGATGTCCGGGCAACAGTTGCCGCATACTGCGGAATGATGCGCGAGGTATCAAAGCACACTGAGAACTTTATAGAGACTAAATCATATTCGCCAGCTGCTCTCCCTAAAGCCTATTACAAAGCAATGGGAATCGAGAAGCCGCTAGCAAAGCAACCAGACTATGATAGATCAATTCTGGGTCATGCCATGACTACGTTCTATGGTGCTAGGGCAGAATGTCACGCGCGTAAGGTTCCGTTGCTGCCCGTGGCTTATTACGACTTCACAAGCATGTATCCAACCGTAGACATCAACATGGACCTATGGGAGCTGCTAACTCATGAGCGCATCGGATATCAAGACGAGACTTCCGAAGTCCAAGCGCTACTAGATGGGGTAACTGTTGAGAGTCTGCTAAACCGCGATGCCTGGCCGCAATTGCGAGGCATCGCGTTGGTAAAGCCTGACGGAGACATCCTGCCTATTCGCACGCAGTTGAAGCCAACCACAACCACAATCGCAATAGCTGACGTGACAAGCGATACAGAGCTGTGGTACACAATCCCCGATCTAGCCGCTTCGGCTTTGCTAACGGGTAAGGCTCCGACGATTCTGAAGGCTTACCGATTCTATCCAGATGGGTCACTACTGCCAGGATTGAAGCCTGTAAAGCTACGTGGCGAGACAGCGATAGATCCTGCTACTCAGGATTTCTTTAAAGTGGCAATGGAGCAACGGCAGGCTATAAAGATTCAGACTAAGAAAACTGGTCACTCTTCCGATTGCATCTGTGAAGATGACTCACACGTAGGCTGCTACTGCGAGCGTTGCCGTCACGGTAACTCTGTTAAATGCACTGGCACGTCTGGCGCATATGGCGTATTCGCAGAATTCAACCCGGAACCGTATAGCGGCGAGATGCGCATACATGGGATAGGCGAGAGTTTCACAGTCCCACTAAATGACAGGAAACATGATAAGCCCGGTCTCTATTCATTCCCGCCGATCGCGTGTCTCATTACCGGGGCAGCCAGGCTAATGCTGGCCATGCTAGAAAAGATGGTTACCGATGCCGGGGGAACGTGGGCATTTTGTGATACCGATTCAATGGCGATAGTGGCCGATCACAAGTTGGGCGCTGTGGCGCGTTACGATATACCTGTGCTGTCGTACGCGCAGACAGTAGCGATAGCCGATCGGTTCGAAGCTCTAAATCCCTACGATCCAGCCGTGGCCACTGGCATGCGGCTACTAAAGCGAGAGTACGACTCAGACCCTAGGACTCTCTACGCCTACGCCATAGCCGCCAAGCGCTATGCGCTCTATCGGCTGGCCTACCGCGACGGCCGGATAACTGATGTTGAGATCCTGCCGGGGGAAGGTCGCAAAGAACACGGTATCGGAACCTTCATGACTCCATACGATGCTGAGAGCGTCATAGAGACAGACAACCTAGACGAGGGTACCGAGGATGACGCTATAGAAGCGCTAGCATCTCCGTACGACACAAACACAGAGCCGGAAAAAGGTAAGAGACTACACGTAACCCAGCTATGGCACTACATAATCTCAAAGGACCTAGGTCTAAACCCGGCTGAACCTTCATTCTTCAGCCTGCCCGCAATGGTCAAAACTACTCTCACTAGCTGGCCAGGCTATCAGCTATTCGCTAGATACAACGAGGGCAAGCCGTGGCGTGATCAGATCAAGCCATACAACTTTGTAATGTCGCCGCTAGTGACCAAGCTAGACCAGATGCTCAGAAGCAAGGATCGGAGACTGAGACTAGTTGCGCCATTCACGGGATCTTCCGAATGGCTGACATCCGACTATATAGACATGAACGATCCAGAGCGGCATTACTCAATAACAACCAAAAGATCCGAAGGACTGCCAGACCTAAGCCGCTCCGTCGAAGTACAGACGTGGCGAGACATAGCAAGCAGCTTTGAGAGACATCCCGAGGTTAAATACTGCGATCAAAACGGACGCACATGTGAGCCTGATACTCGCGGAATCCTTTACAGGCACGACGTAAAGATATGCCATATTGACTATATCGGCAAGGAATCAAACAGGCTCACGGCGTCTGAGAAAGTTCTGCCCGATAGTAACGACGCTATTAACAACTACGGGAGCGGCCGCGACGATGTGAGGGAAGATGCACTGCCAGTTCTTATGGCATGTGGTTATAAGAGTCGAAAGAGCGCTCATGATCTTAGTATTGACAAGGTGGCTAGCAGGCTGGACGGTCACAGGGATACCTGGCATGACTATTTCGATCTCAGCGATCTAACTCATGTAAGTAGAACTCTACAGATAAGTAAGCGGGACCCCCTAATCATGCTGGCAGTTCGAGAGGCTATCAAATCATTTGGAGATAACATCCCTGATAAATCGTGGCTAGTCGGCCGCGTCCAACGTGATAACTGCTGGTCAATCTTGGCAGAGTACAAAGAGCGAATGCGGGTTGAACTAGTGAGAGCCCAATAGTGCGATGGGAAAAGGAAGTAGAAACCGAACGGCACGAGCTACTAGACCACAAGTCCGCCCGGCCGCCAAAGCGACGGTAAGCGTGACGCATGAGCCATCCATACCTTTGCCAGGGTGGCCAGGTAGCCACGTCCATACAGAGCTAACAGGAGCTGATATAGACGAATGTCTAGCGGTCACGATTCATGGAATCATGCATTATCTACATGCCGATACTGCTAATGAATTGCGGGTAAGTCTGGAAAAGACATTGACAGACTTCGGAGCTGTAATAGCAGACATGGGCGTGCCGTGGTCCGGTGATAGACCACTACCGAAACCACATCAATAACGTCTCTCGCGTCCATTACCCAGAGTAATTCACAGCCGATTACTCTAAATTACGATAGCCCGCCAGCTCTCCCACTACGCTACGCTATATCCGCAGGTCAGACGCCCTATTCGAACGCTGCCAGCCCGATAAGCAATTCAGGGACAATCACGGAGCGTTATTCGGATTAGGGCTCTGACCTGCGACGATGCTGCCCGGTATGTCTGAATTGTCGTGTTCGCATCGCGCACACGGGTTCGCATGGTGAACGTCGGGATTTTGCCCCCCTCCCTATACCCGTCGCGATCGCGCCATACCGGCAGAAGGCCGGATTTGAGTGCTGGTCTCACGGAGCAAGCGTGCCATCTCGGGCCGACAATCTGGTTCCCCCTCGGGCCGACAATCTGGTTCCCCGCCGCCCCGCCGCAGCGGGGTCCCCAGGCCGGAGAGCGGGGCGCGGTGAAGCGTCGCCAGTGTCCCCCTGCGGGCCGTTCGCTCCCCTTCCCCAAGAAGTAACGTGCGGCCCGCGGCCCGGGGACTCCTGCCTCGCGAAGCTAGCCCCGGCGGTCGGGGCGGTCAAGGCTGCCTTGTGGATGACGATGTGCAGATCGTGGGGAGGGCACGGAGTGTTCCTGTGGAGGACTGTGCATACCCCTTGTGGGTAACCCGGCAGCGCTGCCCGGCCCAGGCAAGTGACCTGGGGCGACGCTATGCACACCCTGTGGATGAAGATTTGTCCGAGTTAGAGTGCCCGGCAATAGGGCGCTGGATCAGGGAGCGGCCCATCCGCGGCCGGCTGGCCAGGCGGAGGAGGAGCCCATAGCGGAGCTATGGGCGACG
>WNGK01018584.1_pt1 | contig 11989 bp, 12 predicted proteins | sample 5400601 | NCBI WGS metagenome assembly WNGK01 (sample SAMN13153376, study PRJNA577476) | soil metagenome | isolation source: 60 cm soil or saprolite under Garry oak tree replicate 1 | place: USA:California | collected 2016-06-15
GCAGACGTATAATCATGCTGTTGTGAAGCCTGTTGTCCCCACACAAGATAGACTTTGATGGTATCCGCTTTGGCGCGCGCAACCCCGGCGCTGGCGAAACCGAAATTAGTCAGCACAACGTCGAACTTTGCAATGGCGGACGGGTTATTCTGCTGCGAAATGAACTGCTCGCCCCACTCGTTGTACACCTGCGCCAGGTTCTCAGAAGTAGGAGCAACTTCACCCGCCAGTTGATACTGATCGATGGAAGATTGCCATTGCTGTTGTCCTTCCAGGAAGCGCGCTTGCAAACGATGAATAGTGGATTGCTGAGTGAGACCCACCAGGCAGATTGACAACAGGAGCAAGACGGCTAGACCAGCGCCGACAAGCTGGAACACGCGCTTTGGATTGGATTTTGCTGCCATACCCAACACAATACGCACCACTGCAGCCAGCGCCACCACCAGGGCCACTATACCGGCGGCGATACCCACGCGCATGGCACCCGCGGCCCAATCCCTGCCCGTTAGCTGCAATACAATAAGCAACAGGATGACTGCTACAATACAGACAATGAACGCCCAGATGGGCATGGGTTTGGGTAAAGCTCTGTACCAGGGTTCTCGCGCCACGGGTGGAGGGGTTGATGGCCCTTCAGGATGATAATAGGGCGGCATTTGCGGGAGGGTTTGATCATGTTCGATTGAAGCGGATGATTGTGCAGCATATGCAGGTTGGGACGAACCGAACATTTCTGCTGATCGAAATTGATCGCCTGGTGGATAAGGATAAGTGGGGGGGAGATAGCCTTGAGGTATAGTATACCCGGCTTGAGCGACATCGCGGATTGTCGGCTCTTCCTGGCTAACTGGTGGCGGCATCTCCTGATCGGTGGGAATATACTCTCCAGCTGGAGACTGCGCACTAACGCTCACTGGTACTTCCCCTATTGGCAACACTGCTGGGGGAGGTGTTCTTTTCTCTAACTGCACGCCGCAAGCCACACAGGTTGCAGCATCATCCAGATTAGAGGTCCCACATTGGTAACAAAACATGGCGTTCACCGCTCTTTCTCTCTCAATGAGACTGGGCAATTCTCCTATAAATTGTGAACCTTTCAAATAAACTGCAACACTACACGGGACGACAGCCCAAGGGCAGGTAATTAACCGGGTGATTGATACATGAAAACTACTAAGCTAATGATACATGGAAACTACTAACTATACAATAGACGTTCAAAAATATAATTTTTTGCTTCTCAATTTCCACTTTTCCTCCAGTTTCTCGGTGTTGGTGTGTCAAACTACGCCAGCTGATGCTTGAGAAATATGGGCGGTGACAATGGCGCCGCTCGCTTGCCAATGACTTCCTCGCTCATCACCACCAATAAACTTGTGGTAGAATGATACTACCCTCTGCCTCCTTTGTCATGGCAGACACTCATACAAAACATCCGTTGCCGTAGTCACTTTTGATGCAAGGAACGTAACTATGCACACTACACATGATACGTTGTCATCCCTCGTAGAAAGAGCGTTGACGGGCAACCAACGTCCACTAGAATTTTACCTGCGCGATCAAAGCCGCTTACCAGGACCCCGCGCCAACCTCGAACTCGTCAACGACCTCAGCTATCTTCTGGCTACACTCGCGGCAGAACAGCCTGATAAAGTGCGCGCTCTCCTGGACTCACTCATCAGTGATGATGAGAAAAAAGTCGTCAGCAATACTCCCGCCGAGTTCGTAGTGCTTTGTGGTGTCGTTGCGTATGGCACATGCGCTACTGCCCTCCCAAATTGGCGCGGCGCCGTCTTTGAATTGCTGGATCAGCATGCCTGTAGTCCATGCTGGCGCATCCGCCAGGGTGTGGAAATAGCCTCTCAGCGCTTACTGGCAGACGCAGCCCAGGAAACCATCAGTCATCTCGTTATCCTGGCTACTCAGGGCAACTATTATCAGCAGCGCGCATCCATCGCCGCCGTTGCCGAACCCTCGCTTCTTTTCAACACCGGCACCGTCCAGGCCGCCTTATCAATTCTCGATATCATTCTGGAACGCCTTCGTTCATCTCCTGCCACCGACCGTAAACGCGAAGATTTTCGCGTCCTGCGCCAGACCCTGGGTTACGCCGTCAGCGTCATCACCGCCGCCGATCCTGAAAAAGGCTTCGCCCTCATGCGCAACTGCGCCACCTGGGGCGATACCGATGTCGTCTGGATACTGCGCGAAAACCTCAAAAAGAAGCGCCTGGCAAAGTTCGTCGCCTACACCACCGAGCTATCCGCACTGCTGGCCTGATCCGGACCTGTCTAAATCGGCCGTTGCCTCCCCTCGCAAAATTTGCCTGTGCGTGATAAACTGTGTCTGAATTACAACAAGCACTAGAGGAGAACCGACCCTTGGGAGCCACAACAACCGCCGATTTTCGCAACGGCATGGTAATACGCTACAACGGCGAATTATACACCGTCGTCGAATTTCACCACGTTTATATTTTTATGAATACCGAAACCTTCGACCAGCAGCCTGTCCCCAAAGAAATGCTGGGTAATGCCGTGCAATTTCTCAAAGAGCAGGACATCATTGAACTCCTGGTAGACGGCGAAAATATCATCTCCGTAGAACTACCAAACTTCCTGGAGCTAAAAGTAGAGAGCGCCGAACCAGGCGTGCGCGGCGACACCGCCAACAACGTCACCAAGCCCGCTACCCTTGAGACCGGCGCAGTCATCAACGTCCCCCTGTTCGTCAATCCCGGCGACAGAATCCGCGTCGATACCCGCACCGGCCAGTACGTTGAGCGCGTAAAATGATGAATTAACCACTAAATAGAACATGGGGCTTTCAATATCCTGAAAGCCCCATGTTCTATTTGAACGCCAAAACCCACAAATGTGGCCCCAGCACAAACAGCCCGATCACCACTGCTAGTATCGCGCTCAACAACACCGCCCCAGCCGCCACGTCCTTGGCGATCTCCGCCAGTTGGTTATACTCCGGTGAAGCCAGGTCGACGCACAACTCGATCACCGTGTTGAACATCTCCGCGATAAACACACTGCTTATCGCCACAAAAATCATCGCAAACTCAACCGCGGAAATGTGCAGCACAATCCCCATCGCAATAGCGAGGCACGCGATCACGACATGCACCCGCGCGTTGCGCTGAGTGCGCAGCGTATACCACAAGCCGCGAAAAGCAAAGCCAAACCCGGCGATAAATTTCGCCCACTCACCTTCCTCGCCTTCCCGCGGCAATCTCGGCTGGCCCATCGTCTCCCTCTATCTATGCCCTCCGCCCGGCGGCCTCCAGCACAGATTGCTGGAGCGCCACCATCTTGTGGTAGCCAGCCTCCCTCTGATCATCATATCCAACCAGGTGCAGTACCCCGTGCGCAATCAAATAGAGCAGTTCATAGTCAGGCGCGTGGCCCGCGGCCTCAGCCTGACGCAGCGCCGCTGGCCAGGAGACAATAATATCACCCAGGTTGGTAATCAGTTCCGGCGGAGTCACAAATGCGGGCCTATCAGCCCCCGTCGCCTCTTCTCGCTCCCCCTCAACCTCTGTCATCCACAACTGCTCCGCCGGAGCAGTGACCAGCGGCTTCTCGAGCAAAGGAAATGAAAGCACATCGGTTGGTTTATTCTGCTGGCGATACTGGTTATTCAGGTCCTGTATACCCTCGTCATCGGTAACCAGCAGCGTAAGCATCACCGCCTGCCTGACTCCAGCAGCTAACAACGTATTGTGAACCACCTGGTCCAGTTCAAGCGCATCTAATAGTTGTTGGACAGCAGTATTTTGCTCATCGTTTCCAGCGTTAATATAAAGCTCAATCTCCGGATGTTGATCGTTCATAATTTTTTTTCTGCTTTGTCGCTTGCCTTCCAAATGCCATCATGAATACGATGAACCCGAGCAACACAATACTGAACAAACTAATCGTGCGATCAAGCAGAATAGCCGCTGTCGCCACGTTCAAAGCATTGACCGCCCCCAGGCTGATGAACAGCCCGATCATCGCCAGCATGCCAGCCTCAACCAGCCCAACACCGCCGCCGGTGAACGGAACAACCGTTAGTAGCGCCTCGCCAAGCGCTATGAAGAAGGCCGCCGTAATAATATGGATCGGGTCACCGCCAATGAGATTGACGGACAGGACAACAAATAAGAAGCGTAAAGCCTCACAGCCCCATACGCCGAATGTCAGCCCCAACAACGTGGGTATGCGCTTGAACGAACCAAGCGTCCCTTCCTGGAAATTGTAAAAATACCCGCGCAAACGTTTCGGTAGCAATCGCGCAATCTGCGTAGGGAAGAGGCGCATAATAAACAGGGCCACCATTCCCAACACCACGGCTGCCAGCGTTAATTCCAGCCCTCCTCGTAACACACCCGGCAGATTTGCATGCAAGCTGATGATCAACGCCGGGATGAAAAGCAACAGCAGCACGATCAGGTCCAGCAGGCGCTCAGCCATCACTGTTCCAAAAGTGCGCGTCGCGGATACCCCCGCATCCTCCCGTAAAAGGTAAGCGCGATACAGGTCGCCCAGTTTAGCAGGAACAATAGCATTGGCAAACCAGGAAATAAAAATAATTTCCGTCAGCTTCCAGAATTTCGGCAACTGAACGCCATTTTCCCTGGTAAAGCCCACATTCTCCAATAAGATACGCCAGCGCAGCGCGCGCAGGGGAAAAGAAAGATAATATATGGTGAAAGCGGCCAGTAAAAAAATGATATTGGCGCTGCGCATTTCAGCCCAGGTTTTTTGCGGATCGATATGCAATTTTTGTACGAAGAAAACAACCGCCACCACCACGATAATTAAAGGAACAATAGTGCGCCAGTTGAGCAATCTCTTACTCAGCGACAACTGGTCGCGTGTAATCTCCGGCTCTGCTTGTTCTTGACTGCTTTCCTGCTGCTGCTTCTGCTCTAAAAGTTCTGCCTTTTTCTTCTCTATTGCCTCAGTTTGATCGTTATCTTTGTTGTCTACAGGAAACACACTATCATCTTGCGATTTCTGCGTAATCAAAATTTCCTCCATGGCCGCCAACATTTTTAGTTACTCCATCAAGACGGATTAGCGCGATAAGGAGTAACGCAATCAGATTGGTAAGACTATGCACATATACATCATCAACGAGATTGTGGACGCAGACAGTTACAAGCGCCGCCAATAGTCCTATCGCTAAAGCCCTATCATTTCCAGACAACTGTGATTCGGCCTTAGCCAGCATATATTTTTTATTGATATGCGCATATGCTTCTCCACCGGCGACAAAGATTGCCATCAGAAAGAGTAAAAAGGCCGTCAATCCAATTGAACCCGTTTCGGCAGCAATATTGATGTAGTAGTTGTGTGCATGTCCCAGTGAATTAACGAAAATCGTGACAAAATAGTGCGAGTACGCATCTGGATAGTTGCCAATGCCAACGCCCGTAAGAGGATGATCCATGAACATCCTGGCCCCAGCAATCCAATGCGCCAGCCGCTCCGCCGTTGAATAATCCTGTCCGCTGGGAGTAACAAACGAAATCTGAATGATCCCCAGGTATTTCAAAACCGGCGTAATCACATAGGCCGGTATCTAGCCGCTGAAGAAAAGCTCAACAACTGCCAGTCCCGCCAACGCCAATAGCGCTACAAACCTCCGCAGGTGCGGCGATCCCACCATCACAATGAACAGCAATGCTGACGCGAGAGCGATCTCTCCTCCTCGCGACTGGGTCAGGTACACCGCCCCCGCGATAAAAGCACTGGTCAGCCCTGCCAGGATGCGCGTCAACCAGCTGCTGCCGAGCAGCATCAAGGCCAGGGCAATGCTCAACGGCAGGTTGAGATATCCCGCGTATGGATTAGGCTGGTCAAACGTGCCATAGACCCGCAGGCTCGTATCGTGAATAAAAGCCTGCGGCCCCAGACTAAAAAATGCCTGCAGATAGCCAAAAAATGCCTGTGTGATGCCTGCCAGGCATACAAGCAGGATAATCGTCCACACCTGCCGGCGGGTTCGAATGTATTGAGAGCCAATCAGCACCAGCACCAGAAATTCCAGCCATTTGCTCACCTCTTTCAGACTCGAACTTATGCTGATAGACCCCCTCATGGAGAGCGCCATCGAACCAATTAACAGGAGTATCGCTCCAATGAGATAAAGAGGAACAGTTGATGCCTCCCGGTCACGAGGCCCTGCCTCGCCGCTGGATGTTCCCCAACGCCCATATGCGATAGTTGGCCGCAGCGCGAAGCTCATCAGCCAGCCAATGCCCAGAAAGACAACCAGCACATCAGCGCTATTCACATGCAAACCGGCCACATCGATAGTATCGAGCGAACCCCAGGGTACAGCAAAGGGCATCAGGTACAGCGCAACGCGAGGACGCAGCATGATCCACACCAATAGCACCCCGTAAAAGGGGAGGCGCACATTCCACGGCTCGCGCAGCGCAATCAGCAGAAAGAGCGCGCAAACAGCCCCGCTCAAACCTATCAGGTTTGAGGCCGTAAGCTGCTCGCGCAAAAATAATCTGGCCGATTGCAGCCATGAAATGCGGCGGATTCGCTCCAATCCGCCAACACCGGGAGTATTCATGCTGTTCGCAAATTTCTAGAAAGTGGCCGCCTATATTATCGTCGAAGGTTGAGAAATCGTATTGCTGAACCATTCAATGGTGTGGCGCAGCCCGCTTTCTATGCTCACCTTTGGGGTCCATTCCAGGACGCGCTGCGCCTTGGAAATATCCGGGCGGCGCCGTTCCGGGTCATCTATCCGGTTTGGTTCGTACAAAATCGTCGAGCTAGCCTCACACAACCGGATAATAGTGTGCGCAAATTCGAGTACCGTGTGCTCTTCCGTATTGCCCAGGTTGAATACCTCGCCCGCTGTATGCGGCCTGAACATTGCCCGCGTCAAGCCATCTACCAGGTCGCTCACATAACAGATGCTGCGCGTAATACTCCCGTCTCCATAAATCGTCAGCGGCTCATTGCGTAACGCCTGCGTAATGAAATTAGGGATCATACGTCCATCGTGTATCTGACTATTTGGCCCATAAGTATTGAAGATACGCACAATCCGCGCATTGACCTGGAACTGTCGATAGTACTCCATCGTCAGCGTCTCGCCCAGGCGCTTACTCTCATCGTAACATGCACGTAGGCCAACCGGATTGACATTCCCCCAATACTCTTCGCGCTGCGGATGCTCCAGCGGATCCCCATATGCCTCTGACGTCGAAGATACCAGGAACAGCGCATGCTGCTTCTTTGCCTGCTCTAGCATCTGGTACGTCCCCTGGCTATTGACCAGGATAGTCTCAATAGGATGTTCCATGTAGCCCACTGGACTGGCTGGACTCGCCAGGTGGAAAATAGCCTCAGCCTCAAAGTCAAATGGCTGTGTCACGTCGTGATCTATATAAGTAAACTGTGGATGGGTGAGCAATGGCGCGATATTTCGTGCAGAGCCAGTAATCAGATTATCTACACACAGCACGCTGTGCCCTTCATCCAGCAAACGTGTACAAAGATGAGACCCGATAAAGCCTGCTCCGCCGGTAACAACAATTTTCAACGAACTAAACCTCCAGGTGCCAAAATACGTATTTCCTCTATTATATCTTACCAGTCGAGACGGTTTGTGCGCATAATGGTAACAGCCTTTTGAAAAACCCAATTGATGAGTTTCTTGGAAAGCGACTCAGAATTGGCGGTTGAAATTTTGTCGGAGATAGCGTATATTACTTGTGGTTAACCTTGGCAAATACTCTCCCTATCTCTCCTGAAGCTTCACAGCACTTGTGTGGCTTTTCATCTGAGATCATGTTGTTGCTAACGTGAACACAGCACTCCCGTGGAGGTGTGAGGATGGCCGACCGTGTGGGTCAACAACTGGGCAATTATCGCCTCAGCCGCTTGCTCGGCAAAGGTGGCTTTGCTGAAGTGTATCTGGGGGAGCATGTCTATCTCAAGACGCCTGCCGCGATCAAACTCTTACAGACCAGATTGGCCAACGAGGAGGATCTGCAAGCCTTCCTCAAAGAGGCACAAACCATCGCTCAGTTAGTTCACCCCCATATCGTGCGCGTCCTGGACTTTGGTGTTGATGAAGGAACCCCCTATCTAGTGATGGACTACGCGACGAGCGGTACCTTGCGCCAACGTCATCCCCGGGGTACGCAACTGCCCTTGACCACTATCGTCCCCTATATCAAGCAAGTCGCCGAGGCGCTCCAGTATGCACATGAGGAGAAGTTCATCCATCGTGATGTCAAACCTGAAAATATGTTAGTGGGACGACGCGACGCGGTGCTGCTCTCCGATTTCGGCATTGCTCTCGTTGCCCAAAGTTCCCGCTACCAGAGCACGCAGGAAGTCATAGGCACCGTTGCCTATATGTCGCCAGAGCAAATCCAGGGCAAACCTCGCCCCGCCAGTGACCAATATTCACTCGCCATCATCGTCTATGAATGGCTCAGTGGGGATCGCCCCTTTCACGGGTCTTTTACCGAGTTGTGTACACAGCATATGTTTGCTCCTCCACCATCATTACGTGAGAAAGAACCAACGATCTCGCCCATTGTTGAGCATGTGGTGATGCTGGCACTTGCTAAAGACCCACACCGGCGTTTTCAGAGTGTGCAGGCGTTTACTAATGCGCTGGAACAGGCAAGCCAGGAGGATGCGCCGACTGTGGTGAGGCCGCTTGCACCGGTGATAGTAGCACCGACAATACAAGCATCTCCTGTAGCAGCTCCTCCTAAACCGCCAGCGCAAGTGCCTGGTAATTCGCCGTTGCCGCCAAAGCAGCCAGCGGTACCTTCGCGACCTGTGGGAACTATCATCTCCACCTATTGTGGTCATTCTGGAAAAGTGAATGCAGTGGCCTGGTCTCCTGATGGCAAGCGTATTGCCTCTGGGAGCGATGACAAGACGGTGCAGGTATGGGATGCCTTCACTGGTCACAAGCTAGTTAGCTATGATGGACATTCCGACAGGGTCTATGCTTTGGGATGGTCACCGGATGGCATATACATCGCTTCTACAGGTAATGACAAAACTGTGCAAGTCTGGGATGCCACTACAGGAATAACTCTTGTTACCTGCCGAGGTCATTCTAACTGGGTCAATAGCGTGACATGGTCGCCCAATGGTATGTTCATTGCCTCGGCAAGTAATGACAAGACCGTACGGGTGTGGAATGCCACTACAGGAGTGCTCCTCTTTACCTACCGGGGTCATTTATTTTGGGTAAATGCTGCTATCTGGTCGCCTGATAGCAGGCGCATCGCCTCAGTAAAAGTATGGAATACCTCCACTGGTCGTAAAATCTTCACTCATCAGGGCCATTCTTCTGCCGTTAATATAGTGGCATGGTCACCAAATGCGAATCGCATTGCTTCTGGGGGCAATGATAAGATAGTGCAGGTCTGGGATGCAGCTTCTAGAAAGACGATCTTCACTTATAACCGTCATGCTGGAACTGTAAAGTCTGTAGCATGGTCGCCCGATGGCAAGTATATTGCCTCCGCAAGTGAGGATAAGACGGTGCAGGTGTGGGTCGCGGAGGGATTGGGATAAATCCCTGCGAGTATGGGGTGGATCACCATGAAAGGAACGAAGGAACGAAACTTATGGCTCTCATTCTCTCTCGTGCTGACGTGCAACGGTGCCTGGATATGCCCGCCGCCATCGAGGCCATGCGCGTGGCCTTCACCGCGCTGAGTACCGGTCATGCTCAGGCTCCGCAGCGCCTGGCAGTCGATCTCCCAGACACTGGCTTAGCTCTCTTAATGCCTGCATTATTACAAACGCAAAAGCAATACGCCTTTGGCCTGAAAGTTGTCACCGTCATACCCCACAATCCACAGCGCGCTCTGCCCCGTATATTTGCCTCCATCCAATTACTGGACGCGACAACAGGCAAAACAATCGCGATTATGGAAGGCGGGTGGTTGACAGCCATGCGCACAGGCGCCGTCTCAGGCCTCGCAACATCACTGTTAGCTCGCAGTGATGCGAATATTCTCGCCCTCTTCGGCGCGGGCGCGCAGGCCCCAACTCAGGTTCTCGCCATTCACACCGTTCGCCCCCTGCGTGAAGTGCGCGTCGTCAACCGCAACGATGCCCACTATCAAAACCTCGTCCAGCGCCTGCAAACGCTGCTCGGCCCTTCCTGCCCGCCCATAGTTCGTGCTTCTTCCAGTAAAGACGCTCTCGCGGGCGCAACCCTCGTCGCCTGTGCCACCGCGTCAACCACGCCGCTCTTTGCCTGGAGCGAGATCGCGCCCGGCACACACATCAACGCCATAGGCGCCTTCACCCCTACCATGCGCGAAGTGGATTCCTCCACCCTCGCCCACGCGCGCATCGTCGTTGACCAGCGTGAAGCCGCGCTGACCGAAGCAGGCGACCTCATACAACCCCTGGCCTCCGGCCTCATCAGTGGACCCGAATTCTGGCTCGAACTGGGCGAACTCGTCACCGGAAAACACCCCGCTCGCCAGACATCAGCTGAGGTAACCTTCTTCAAATCCGTCGGCCTCGCCGTCCAGGATGCAGCCGTAGCCACCCGCGTCTACAATCAAGCCATCGCACTGGGCATCGGCCAGGAAATAGATCTCTAAAAGCGTCACTCCCCCTGCCTCCGCTTCCACCTCCTATACATCACCTCGTCGCCCCAACTCAGAAAGCCAGCAGTCGTAAAACCATGCACAATAATCACCGCCAGCAGCGAACGCGGCGTCGGCTGCGCCAGGTAAATCAAGCTGAAAACCAGTCCCGCCAAACCAACCCCACCCACGCTCCGCCAACTCCATTTGCCCAATCGATGATAGAGCGTATATGCTGCAGTACTCACCAACCAACCCCACCCAATCCACCCCGTCCATTGTGTCACTGCCCCCCACACCAATCCCCTGAAAAACAACTCCTCAACCGGAGCGTTAATAAACAAATAGAAAAACCCCTGCAATAAATGATCGCCTGAGGTAGGCCAGCGAAACCAGGGGCCAACGACATACATGCGCCACACCGCCGCAAAGGTTGCCATGCATATGCCCACCAGCAAACCGGTGACTATCTGTTCTGGCACATCTCCCCATGTTAACCCCAAAAACGCGAGCGGCAAATGTAAAATTGCAATATACAGAAAAGGAATAACGGCCATTGGGAGAATGCGCATCAGCAGATCAGGCCACATCCACCGCCATGTATCAACAATAGTCGACCGTACAACTTCAGAGGATTTTATTGACGACACCAATTTCCCTCTTCTTGGTAAAAAAACCTGCTCGCTTTGCCTGGTGGCCATCGATTACACTTACTTCCTGGCGTAGGTAATGTTAATGAAGCGTTAAACTTCATGACACTCCGGCCTGCGGAGACCCCTCGGCTTGAGCCAGGGGAGGAAGCAGGCGTTCCTTTTTCGGGGGGGAGGAGGCAGGGGTCTGGGTCAGAGGCACATGCCACGTCCTCCACCGTAACAACTTGATCGGCGTGCAATCCGCCACGCGGGCAGTTTGGGTCAGTCGCTGGTTGGTGGCTGGATGATGCAAACTGAGCTTGCCATCCATCGTGCCCCCAACGGTCGCCTTCCCCCACTTCGGATGCGTGACCAGGGTGCCACGCTTGATGCCGAGGGAGAGCGTGCTACCGTAGGGCTTTCTCTTCCCGCCTTGCTCGGGTTGGAACCGGTGCAATTGCTGGTGATGCCAGACGAAGGGAGCCATACACACCAGCCGTTGGTTATCGGGGGAAGCGCTTCCCCCAACCGCGGCGCGCGCCAGCACCCAGGCGTCGACGCAATGGGCTTCCCAGACCTCGGCCAGCTTTTTGCTCGTTTTCTTGAGACCCCACTGCTCGCGCAAGGCTTTCGTTTCGTAGCCCTGCCTGGTCTGGACGGGGGCCAGGTGGCCCAGTTCCGCGTAGAACCACTGCTTGCCGACTTCCAGGGGGGAAAAACGCTGATCCCAGCGCTTTTGACCGCGCGTGCGAGC
>WNGK01010792.1_pt1 | contig 11986 bp, 13 predicted proteins | sample 5400601 | NCBI WGS metagenome assembly WNGK01 (sample SAMN13153376, study PRJNA577476) | soil metagenome | isolation source: 60 cm soil or saprolite under Garry oak tree replicate 1 | place: USA:California | collected 2016-06-15
GGGGGGGTGGGGGTGGGGCGGGCGTGGCAGGCGGGAGAGGCATCGTCGGTAAGGCAAGGCCGGATACCAGCCGGACCAAGCGGCAGATCACGAGGCGCCCGCCGCCGCCGGACACGACTCTACTGAGAGTGGATACCGGCAAGGCTGCCCGCGACACGAGTCGGCCAAGGCCGGACACGACCGGAGCGAACCGCGACACCAGTCGCGCCAAGTCGGACACCAATGCCGCAAAACCTTAGGCCGTACCACAACGTCCTCGAGACCATCGGCTGGACCCCGCTGATCCGCCTGGGCAAGGTGGCGCAGGGAATCCGTACTCCGATCTACGCCAAAGCCGAGTTCTTCAATCCCGGCGGGTCGGTGAAGGACCGGATCGGCATCGCGATGATCGAGGCCGCGGAGCGCGAGGGGCGGTTGAAGCCCGGCGGCCTCATCGTCGAGGCGACGTCGGGGAACACGGGCGTCGGGCTCGCGCTCGCCGCCGCGGTGAAGGGGTACCGGTGTATCTTCACGATGCCGGACAAAATGTCGCAGGAGAAGGCGCGACTGCTGCGGGCGCTCGGCGCCGAGGTCATCATCACGCCGACCGCGGTGCCGCCCGACCACCCCGACAACTACATCATGAAGGGCCGGGCGATCGCGGCCGCGCACCCCAACGCCGTCTTCGCCGACCAGCACTACAACCCGGTGAACCCCGAAGTCCACTACCACACCACCGGCCCGGAGATCTGGGAGCAGACGCAGGGGCGCGTGACGCACTTCGTGTGCGCGCCGGGCACGGGCGGCACGGTGAGCGGCGCAGGCCGCTATCTCAAGGAGAAGAACCCGAAGGTCCGCGTGATCGCGGGCGACCCCGTGGGCTCGATCTACACCCACTACGCGAGCACCTGTCAGAAGATCGAAGGGTTTCCCTACAAGGTCGAAGGGATCGGCGGCGACAAGATCCCGACGTCGCTGCACTGGGACGTGATCGATGAATGGGTCACCGTATCCGACAAGGACGCGATGCTCATGACGCGCCGACTCGCCAGGGAGGAGGGTCTGTTCTGCGGCGGTTCGACCGGCGTGAACATCGTCTCAGCGCTCGAGATGGCGCGCCGCGTGGACGACCCGGAGGCGCTGCTCGTGACCGTGTTGTGCGACACCGGAGAGCGCTATCTCTCGAAGGTCTACAACGACGAGTGGTTACGGGAGAACGAGATCCTGGAGAGCGAGCGGGTGACCGTGGCGCACCTCCTCATCGCGAAGAACGGCACGGCCGCGCCGCCGCTCGTTTCCGTGGCGCCGAGCGCCACCGTCCGCCAGGCGCTGAACCTGATGAGCACCTACAACGTGTCGCAGCTGCCGGTGCTCGACGGTGGGGACGGCGTGGGCGCCGTGTTCGAGCACGTGCTGATGGCGAAAGCGCTGGAGGACCACTCGCTCCTCGATCAGCCGGTCGAGGCCCTGATGGATCCGCCCTTCCCGGTCGTGGACGCCGATGTCCCGGTAGACCGGCTCAGCGCGCTGCTCTCCCGCGAGACGCCCGCCGCTCTGGTGCGCCAGGAGGGGAAGCTCGCCGGCATTGTGACCCGCTACGATCTGTTGCATCAGCTGGCCGGGATCCACTGATGCGGATCACCGTGCTCACGGGCGGCGCCTCCGCGGAGCGTACGGTCGCCTTCGCCGGCGCCGCCCAGATCGTCGAGGCCCTCCGGGGCCGGGGGCACAAGGTCGAGGTCGTCGACACGGTCACCGGGCTGCTCTCGCCGGGCGATGAGCGGCAGCTCCTGACGGGCTCGGTCGGGCGGGAACCCCCGTCGGTCGCCGAGCTGGACGCACGGGAGCGGGAGTTTCTCTCCAATGGGTTGTCGAAGCTGGACGCGGCGAAGGGCGCGGATGTCCTCTTGCTGTGCCTCCATGCCGGGAGAGGCGAGGGCGGGACGCTTCAGGCGATCCTCGACGTGATCGGCGCGCCGTACACCGGGAGCGGGGCCATGGCGAGCGCGCTCGCCATGGACAAGGACCTCTCGAAACGGCTGTTCCGGGCCTCCGGGGTCCCGGTGCCCGCCTGGTTCATGGCGCCCGTCGCCCCGGAGGACGTCACGACGGCGCTCGGCTGGCCGGCGATCGTGAAGCCCTCGCGGATGGGGTCTTCGGTGGGCATGACCCTCGTAAGGAGCGCGAAGGGGCTCGATCCCGCCGTCGAGCTCGCCCGGCAATACGACAGCGAGGTGATGGTCGAGCAGTTCATCCCCGGGCGGGAGCTGACGGTGGGGGTTCTGGGGGACGTGCCGCTCCCGGTCGGGGAGATCATCCCCAAGCACGAGCTGTTCGACTACGAGTGCAAGTACACGCCGGGAATGTCGGAGGAGATCTTTCCGGCGAAGCTGGACACCAAGCTGGCCCGCCAGCTCCAGGAGCTGGCGCTCGCGGCGCATCGGGCGCTGAAGCTGGGCGGCTACTCGCGGATCGACTTCCGATTGAGCCCGGACGGAGACATCTTTTGTCTGGAGGCGAACACGCTCCCCGGCATGACGCAGACCAGCCTCCTCCCCCAGGCCGCCCGGGCTGCGGGGGTCGAGTTCCCGGAGTTGTGCGAGCGGATCTGCCGCCTGGCTGGGAACTCCGGGAGCAGGCGTGGGGGTAACATTTGATGGGCCCGCAGCGGATGTTCGGGATGACCCCCTGGGTGCGACGGCTGATCGTCGCGAATCTCGTCGTCTTTCTCCTCCAGATGACGATCTTCGTCGGCCCGCGCTTCGAAACGGCGCTCGGGTTCGCCCCGCTGCTCGCGCTCGAGCGGCCGTGGACCTTCGTCACCTACATGTTCATCCACGCCGGGCCGCTGCACCTGGCGTTCAACCTCCTCGCCCTGTTCGTGTTCGGGGGCCCCGTGGAGGAGCGGATGGGCGGGCGCCAGTTCCTCACGTACTACCTGCTGTGCGGGTTGGGCGGCGCGGCGCTGTCGTTTCTGCTGATGCAGTTCCGGCCGGTGGAGCTAGTCATCGGCGCCTCGGCCGCCGTGTACGGGGTGATGCTCGCGTTCGCCTGGGCCTGGCCCAACCAGCCCATCTACGTGTTCCCGTTCCCCGAGCCGATCGCGGCGAAGTGGCTGGTGACCTTCGCCGTGGGGATCTCGCTCGTGCTCGCCCTCATCCCCACGAGCGACAAGGTCGCCCACCTGGCGCACCTGGGCGGGTTCGGCGCCGGGTTCCTGTATCTCAAGGCCGCGGACCTGCGCGTGGCGCGGGCGGAGCGGCATCTGCGGCGCGCCTCCGAGCCGAGCGTCCTGGTCCATCCGGCGGCGGGGCGCGCGGCGCGCGGAGGCGAAGGGAGCATCAAGACGCGCCGCCCGCCGGACCGCAACCCGGCCCAGGCCGAGATCGATCGCGTGCTCGACAAGATCTCGGCGCGGGGAATCGAGAGTCTCACGCCGGCCGAGCGGCGGTTCCTGACGGAGATGAGCCGGAAGATGCGCGACCGGGCCTGACCGCCCCCGCCGGCACCGCCGCGGGCCGACGCTTGTCTCCCGGACCCGCGTTTCCCAAATTGGGTCCCACCGCTCCATGCTCGTCAATCTCGTGCCGGAGTTCCTCGCGGTTCTTGCCGCGCCCGATCGTGGGGCGGCCTATCACGAGTATTTCGAGCGGCACAAGGCGGTCCTCACGAGCTACTGGCACAACTACGTGCTCGAGCCCGAGTCGCCGCACGCCGAGCAGGTGATCGCCGCGGCGCTCGGGGCCGGGCGCACCGACCTGCAGCGCCTGCTCGAGGACGTGGACGTCATCGCGCTCGCGGACGACGCGCTGCGTCGCGCGCTGGAGCGGTTCGAGGCCGACTGCGCGGTGGATCTCTACCTCATGGTCGGCGTCGGCGCCGCGAACGCGGGCGAGCTCGTGGTGGACGGCCGCGGCGTCGCGTTCGTGTGTCTCGAGCATTTCACCGGCCGGGCGAACCCCCAGACGTACGGGATGGGGCTCGCGCCACACCTGCTCCCGCTCTGGATCGCGCACGAAGTCGCGCACGCGGTCCGCTACACCTCGCCGACGAGCCGCGCCGAGCTGCGGCGCCTGACAGCGGACCTGGGCGGCCGGTACGACTACTGGGACACGGGCAGTCGGGCGACGCTGCGCGAGCTGCTCGTGAACGAGGGCGCGGCCGTGGCGGCGGCGCAGGCGGTGGCGCCCGGCTTCGAGCCGTGGCAGTACCTCGGCTACACGCGGCGCCAGTACCGCCGGACCCGCGAGCTCGACGCCTTCCTGCGGCGCGTCGCGGCACCCGTCCTCGACGAGACCGGCCTCGGGCTGCGGCTGCGGTTCCTCTCCGGGGGCCTGACGCCCGCGGCGCGGCTCATGGGCGGCAAGGTCCTCCCCGAACGCTCCGGTTATTACCTTGGCTCGCGACTCGTCGAGACCTACGTTGCCGAGCACGGCGTCCCATCCACGCTGCGGGCGGCGGCGGACGAGTTCCAACGGGCCGACGACCGCGCGCTCGGCATCCAGACGGCATGAGCCCGCGCGCCCCGCTCGAGCGGCGCCAGAACCGGCCGCTGCGCGAAGTGCTGGACGATCTGATCGCGCACGCGCGCGACACCGCCCGGCGGTCGAAGGAGATGACACCCGCCGAGCTGGACTACGCGCAGCAGCGCCTCGAGTGGCTCGCGGACGAAGTGTGGCGCCTCGCGGCGGGGGGGGGGGGCGACGCCGGGTAGCCCCTCGAAAAGTTCCAATTGGCGGCTTCTCCGCGGGCTTGACACTCCGGGGGGCGGCGGGCAGGTTAGCTCCGCATCGATACGGTTCGCTAAGAGCTACCCGCAGAGGCGGGAACGCGTGGCTTATCCTGCACCCTCAAGCCACGCCGCTCCGAATACCGCATTCGTGACGGCCAGCAGTCGAATTCGTGGACCACATCCGGATCAGGAGGTTAGGTATGCCAGCGGATTTCTTCATCGGTGAATCACTGATAGGCGACGGAAATGAAGTCGCCCACATCGACCTGATCATCGGGTCGAAGCAGGGCCATGCTGGAGCGGCATTCACGCACGCTCTGTCGACCAACACCGACGGCTTCACGCATCTCCTCGCCGTCGTCGCGCCCAACCTGCCGGCGAAGCCGGACACGCTCCTCTTCAACAAGGTCACGATCAAGAACGCGAGCCAGGCGGTGCAGATGTTCGGCCCGGCGCAGGCGGCGGTGGCCCGCGCGGTCGTGGACTGCGTCTCCTCGGGCGTGATCCCGCGGGACCGGGTTGACGATTATTGCATCCTGGTCGGCGTGTTCATCCACTGGGAGGCGAAGAACGAGAAGAAGATCTTCGACTACAACTACCGGGCGACGAAGGAATCGATCGAGCGCGCCCTGAAGGGCCAGCCGAGGGTCGACGCGGTGATCAGCGGCGCGAAGACCGCCACGCACCCGTTCGCGGGCGGGGCCGACAAGAGCTGACGCCCCGGCGGTCGCTGGATGTCAGGGTCGGGGGGCGGTGGTGTAGCCGCCCCTCGACCGTTTTCTAGAGCTTCGATACGCCGGAGCCGAACCTCGAATGCGCAAGCTCCTGCTGCAGCTCGACAGCTCGCGGCTGCCGAGCGTGTTCGATCAGGTGGTGGCCTACGACGCCGGCGCGGACGTGGTGATGAGCTACGGCGGCGTGACCGAGCCCGACGTCCGCGACCTCGTTCACGGCTGCCTGTTCACGCGCGGCCCGAAAGATCTCTACAACACGGCGGTCTGGATCGGCGGGACCAACATGGCGGCGGGCGAGCAGCTGCTCGCCCTGGCCGTGGACTCGATGTTCCCGCCGTTCAAGGTGTCGATCATGCTCGACTCGAACGGATCGAACACCACCGCGGTCGCCGCCGTCGTGAAAACCGAGCAGGCGCTCGGTAACCTGAAGGGCAAGAGGGCGCTGGTGCTCGGGGGCACGGGTCCGGTGGGCCAGCGCGTGGCCGGGCTCCTCGCCAAGGACGGCGCGCACGTCACGCTCTCGTCCCGCAGGGCCGAGCAGGCGGAGAAAGCGCGCCAGTTCGTCAACGCCCGCTTCAACGTCCGGATCGGGTGCGCCACGTTCGCGGACCCTTCGCAGCTCTCGCAGATCATCGACGGAGCCGAGATCCTGGTCAACGCGGGAGCGGCGGGGATCCAGATGGTCCCCAAGCCCGCCTGGACCGCCCACAAGGCGCTCAGCGTCGCGGTCGACCTGAACGCGGTCCCTCCGCTGGGTATCGAGGGAGTGGATGTGCAGGACGCGGGTGCCGTGAAGGAAGGGGTCACGGTCTTCGGGGCGTTCGGGGTCGGAAACTTCAAGACCAAGCTTCACAAAGCCTGCGTCGCGCGCCTCTTCACGCGAAACGACCTCGTCCTGGACGCGGAGACAATCGCGGACGTGGCGCGGGAACTCGTCGCGCAGCCAGCCTGAGCGGCCATGCCGCGAGTCCTGGGCGTCGACCCCGGCACGGTCAGCGTCGACGTCTGCGGGCTCGACGACGGCACGCTCTGGCTGGACCGCTCCATCCCCACGACCGAAGCGCTCGCCGATCCGGATGCGTTCGTCGCGCTGCTCGCGAGCGCGGGCCCCCTGGACTTGATCGCCGGCCCGTCGGGCTACGGCCTGCCCCTGATCCCGGCGGCGGCGGCCACCGAAGAGGACTTGAGGCTCGCCTTCCTCGCCGCTCCAGGCGAGGCGGGCGGCATCGGGGGGCTGCGCCATCTCGCTGCCGCACTCGCCCGATCGGGGCTCCCCGTGGTGTACACTCCGGGCGTGATTCACCTGGACACGGTGCCGAGCCATCGCAAGCTGAACCGCGTGGACATGGGCACGGCAGACAAGGTCGCGGTCGCGGCGCTCGGCGCGGCAGACCAATCACAACGGCTCGGCTGCGCGCCAGACGAGACGTCCTTTGTGATGCTCGAACTGGGCGGGGCGTTCAGCGCGGCGGCTGCGGTACGCGACGGCCGCATCGTGGACGGCCTGGGAGGCACGAGCGGGCCGATCGGCTGGCGCTCGCCCGGCGCGCTCGACGGCGAGGTGGCCTACCTCGCCGGCGAGGTCACGAAGGCGATGCTGTTCCGCGGCGGCGCCCGGTCGGTGGCCGAGGCGGATCCATCGCGCCAGACCCTGGCACTCGACGCGTTCGTCGAAGGAGCGCTGAAGGCGGTGCGGAGCCTCCTCGTGTCGGTCCCCGCCCCTCGCGAGATCCTCCTGTCAGGACGCATGCTGGCGGAGCCCGGCGTGCGGGAGCGGCTCGACCGCGGGCTCGAGAGCATTGCGCCGGTACGCCGGCTGCAGGGATTCGCGCGGGTCGCCAAGGCGGCGGCGCAGGGAGCGGCAATACTCGCCGACGGCCTGGCCGGCGGCCGCTGGCGTGATCTGGTGGACACGCTGCGCCTGCGTTCGGCCCGGGGCACGGCGCTCGAGCACCTCGTGGTCATTACCCCCGCTGCGGCGCGCCGCCGACTGGGGCTCGGCTGAGGCTGCGCTGCGCCAGCCAGGCGACCGCAACGGCGGGCGCACAGTCCGTAACCCTGTCTCGCTCGGCCTGCTTGGCCGGCACCAAGCATCCGAACTCGACGCACTGGCGGCCGTGACGGCGGGCCAGCTCCGCCGCCACGAACCGGCCCACGCCGGCGACGGCAACGGGTGCGTCATCGGCGAGAACCTCGCGCGACAGCAGGCGCTCCCACCCATCCTCAATGCGTCTCGACTGCGCCCGTGCGAGCCAACCCGCCGCCCGCTGCCAGGCGGCGAGCGGCGCGGACTCGACGTCGCGGCCGATCATGCGCGCCAGGCGCCGCGCGCTGCCCGCGACACTCTTCTCTCCGCCGTCCGCCGCCGGATGTTGGTCGGCGCCCTCGGGCAGCTGTCCGGTGAGCCGATAGACGTCGGCCGCCGTCGCGAAGTGCTCGGCCATCACGGGCAGCCACTCACCCCCGAACGGGACCTGTTCGGCGAGAGCGATGACCGGGGTGCGGACCACTCCGGTATAGACCAGCTCCCCGGCGCGCAGGCGCTCCGCATCGTCGCCACCGCGCGCCAAGACCCGCCCGTCGCGCACGGCCACGAGGTCCGTCGTCGTGCTCCCGATGTCGACGAACAGCGCCGCCTCCAGTCGGGCGGCGACGACCGCCGCGCTCGCCATCCAGTTGGCCGAGCCGATCCGCGAAGCCGCGGCAGCCGTCCGGCCCGCATCCACGAAGCCGTCCCCGCCGGCGTAGAAGCGAAGGGCGGCATCGGGCAGCCACTCCCGCAGCGCAGTGACGAGGCGGGCCACGCCAGCGGTGCGGCTCGGAAACAGATCCACCATCTCTCCGGTCATGGTCACCGCGTGGAGCGGCGCTTGCCCCATGACCGAGAGCACGCGCTCCAACGCCCGGTGCAGATGCTCGATCCCCTGCCACAGAGGGCAGGCTAGCTGCAGGACACGCTCGACGACACCCGATGCGTCGACCCGCGCGGCCTTCACATGCGCGCCACCCAGATCCCACCCGATGACCGGCTCAGTCCCCACGATCCGTTTCCAGCGAAAGCGTCAGCAGGTCGAGGACCATCGCCGCCGTGTTGATGCCGAGCGCGCGCCGCAGCCCGCAGTAGGAGGTGGTGAGCCGCGGGTTGACTTCCAGGACCACCGGGCCCTCCTTCGCCAGCACCAAGTCGACACCGACGTACCCCCAAAGGCCCGGAATCGCGACCGCGATGCGCTCCGCCACCTCTGCGAGCCGTCCCCCCTGATCGGCGACGCCGTTGACCGTTATCCCCGCGAGCGCCGGGCGCCCGTCCGTGATGCGGACGTGCTGCCGATTGCACGAGAGCAACAGCGCGCGGCCCTCGCAGCACAACAACGACAAGCTCAGCGCACACCCCTCGATCCAGGGCTGCGCGACCAGGCGACCGGGGCGCATGGCGAGGCGATCGCCCGCCGCGCGCCAATCCGGCACGACCACGGCGCCGTCGCACCCCGCCCCGTCGTCCGGCTTGACGATCCAGGGTCCGGGCACCGCGGGCACCGGGTCGCCTTCCCGGAACGTCGGGACGGTGGGAACGCCCGCCGCGCGCAAGGCGAGGGTCGTAGCGTGCTTGCTCGCGGTGAGGCGCACGGCGCCGGGGCGGGAGCCGAGCAGGATCTTGCCGAGCTGGAGCGTCTCTCGCGTCAGGCGTTCCAGCGCTCCCTCGGTTTCCGGCGCAATCGGCCAGGCCGCGTCACCGGCCCGAGCGCCGCGGGCATACAGCTCGAGCGCGCCCTCCCCGGGCGCGGGGACGATCGCACCGACTCCCGCGAGCGGCGGGAGTCGCGGGTCGCGGCTGGCGAGGACTCGCACGCCGGGGAGCGGGGTCAGGTCATCGAGCAACGCGCGCAGCATCATGTCGCCTTCTCGCGCCAGGCTCGGCGGCAGGGAGACCCTTCCAGGCCGGCACGCCGTTGACTTCCAGCACCAGCAGTCGCCCGTCACGGTCGCGTACCAGGTCCACGCCGGCGTGATCGGCGCCGACCGCGGCGCAGGCGCGGACGGCGAGCCGCGCGAGGTCGGGCTCGAGCGCCGCCGCCTCGCAGCGCCCCCCCTGCGCCACGTTGTTGACCCAGGTGGCCCCGCGCCGGACCATGGCCGCGACCGCCACCCCCGCGATGACGAAGACCCGCCAGTCGTGCCAGTCCCCGTCATGCGCGCCGGTTTCGATGTACTGCTGGAGGTACCAGACGCCGTTACACTCAGCGGCGTCCGGGATGTCGGTCCCCGGCTCCAGGCAGCGGAGGCCGACACCCTGCGAGCCGAACAACGGCTTGACGACGACGGCGTGCCCTGCCGCGGTCTGGCGCAGCAAGAAAGCGCGGGCTCGCGCCGGCGACTCGGTCACGCAGGTGGGGGGTGTGGGTACCCCTGCGTGACCGAACAGGAAGCTCGTCATCCCCTTGTCCACCGTCCGCTCGATGACCCGGGCGTCGTTGTAGACGGGAACACCCAGCTCCCGCAAGGCGTGCAGCACGTCGAGGCGCAGCACCACTTGCTCCAGCGTTCCAGCCGGAATACCGCGCACGAAGACACCGTCCGGCACTCGTTTCTCGAACCCGGGGATGAACAGCCCGCGGCAGCCGCGGGTCAGATCGATCAGGCAGGCCCGCAGGCTGACGAACTGGACCTTGGCATTACGCGCCCCCAACGCCTGCCGCAAGCGCGACCCGTGCCAGCCCGGGGCGTCGTCGGTGACGATGGCTACATGAAGTGTCACGCCGCCTCCTCGATCCCCGTCCGCTGAAGGAGGGCGCACCGCCGACGGACGAGGGCCACGGCCCGTGCGTGGTCCGACGCGGCAGCATGCACCGTGCATACCGGTTCCCCGGGAGCCACCCACGTCCCCGGGTGGGGGAGGTCGCGGCACCAGCGCGGAAAGCGGATCGCGGCAGTGACGTGCCCGCCGGCGGGCGCGTACACGACCGCGTGCGCTCGCACGGCCCGCGGACGCGCCGTACGATCGGGAAGCTCGCCCTCGCACGCGCGCAGATGCCAGTCGAACAGACCCTGCGGGTAATCCGGATCGTAGAGCTCAACCGTGGCGGTCGGACGGGGGTTCACCTCGAGGGCGAGCCAGCGACGCCCGCGGAGTAAAAAGTCCAGGCCGTTCAATCCCACCAGCCCCGTGGCGGCCACGAGGGCGTCGAGCTTGGCCCGGAGCTCGGATTCCACCACCGCCGGCAGCGCTACCCCGCCGACGGCGCCGCCGTACAAGAACGGCAGATCGCGTCGCACGGACGCGGTCCACTGCTCATTGAAGCCGATGACCGAGGCACGTCGGCCGTCGGCCAGGAACAGCGCAGAGAGGCTGCGGCCCTCCTCGAAGCGTTGGAAGTAGGCGTCGGCCCGAACCCGGCGACGCGCGGCGCGGCGCACGTGGGCGCCTCCCGCACCCCCGGAGTGCTTCACCAGCCAACCGGCGGGGGCCGGGAGGGGGGGGGCGGAGGGAGCGGTGAAGCACGTCTCGGGGTAGCGGATGCCCAGGCGATCGAGCAGGGGAAGGAAGCGTCGCACATCCTTCACGGCGGCAACCACCGAAGGCTCGTTGCCGTAGAGCGGGCGCCCGCGAGCGAGCCGCCCCAGCAAGCCGGTCCGGCCGTCGAAGCCGGAGCCGTAGACGAGGCCGGCACAGCGGCCCGAGGGCGCAAGCTCCGCCGCCGCGGCCAGCAGCGCGCGCGCGTCGAATCGCAGTCCCTGTCTCGCCACCACCGAGCGGCATCGGCGCGCGAGCGCGCGGGTATCCCGATCCGCGAAACAGTCGAGCACGACGACGGGAAGCCCGCTCCGCGCCGCCGACGCCGCGAGCGCGCGGCCCGTCACCGCAGCGATGAGAAAGGGCTCCATGGCGGTGCCGGTCAAACATACGCCCCGAGATATCCTTGTCCATCATTCGACCGCGCATTGCCCGTACGCATTCTCGGCGATTCGTCCTCACGCATTGCCATATGGGCGGATGGCCGCATCTTAGCAGGGTAGAGGAGACTCATGCCGACCATCGTAACGGGCAACTGCGAGAGATGCCGCTTCACCGACTGTGTCGCCGTGTGCCCCGTCGCGTGCTTCCACGGCGACGACCAGATGCTGTACATCGACAACAACGTCTGCATCGACTGCGGCGCCTGCATTCCGACCTGTCCGGTGCAGGCGATCTACGAGGAGGCCGACCTGCCGGGCGAGTTGCGGGTCTGGATCGCCATCAACGCGGAGCGCGCTCCCAATCTCCCGAGCATCACCGAGAAACAGGAGCCGCTGCCAGGGGCGGAGGCGCGCAAAGCCGACCTGGGGTTCTGATCGGATGAGCGCCGGCTCGGAGGAGCATCCCCTCAGGGTCGCCATCGTGGGCTCCGGACCGAGCGGGTTCTACGCCGCGGAAAGTCTGCTCAAGTCGGGACGCATGGTTCGCGTCGACATGTTCGAGCGACTGCCGGCCCCCTTCGGCCTGGTGCGCCACGGTGTGGCCCCCGACCATCCCAAGCTCAAGGAGCCGATCCGCATCTACGAC
>WNGK01006847.1_pt1 | contig 11985 bp, 12 predicted proteins | sample 5400601 | NCBI WGS metagenome assembly WNGK01 (sample SAMN13153376, study PRJNA577476) | soil metagenome | isolation source: 60 cm soil or saprolite under Garry oak tree replicate 1 | place: USA:California | collected 2016-06-15
CGGCTGGCCGAAGGGTGGAAAATGATCCGCACGACCAATGCGGCCTTGGTCCAATGGCGTGCGTCTACGGCTGGGCGATAGAACTTCGATCGTCGAGGGTCAAGGGCTGAAAGGCTCGAGTGAGCATATCTGATCCGCAGTACCCCAATGACCGGACTCTTCTGAAGTTGATGACCTCATCCGGGTTGGGCCACATCCGGAAGTCAGCACATGCCGAAATATGAACCCGAACCGAGCCGGTAAAGCACATGCCTTCGGAGTGGATGACCTTCTGGAAACGAAGGATAGTCGAAATCCTCAGCAGGGTCGCGGCGCATCCCAAGCCGTTCCATGACTGCTCGCGAGCGGTGGTTCGTCGCAGATGTGAAAGATACGACGTCCGAGAGCGCGAGAGTCCCAAACCCGTAGCCAAGCGCTAATCGGGCCGCCTCCGTTGCATAACCGTGTCCCCAATGCTCGAAGGCCAGACGCCAGCCGACTTCCACAGAGGGCGTGAAAGGGGCGCTGAATCGTGCCCATGCTAATCCGGCGAACCCGATAAATGGGGCTACACCCGGGACCTCGATTGCCCACAAACCAAAGTCGTGTTCGCTGAAATGCTTCTGGATGCGATCGACCATCGCATCGCTCTCAACTCGACTGAGGCGACTCCGGAAGAATTCCATAACTCGCGCATCGGAGTTCATTACGGCAAACGCTTCCCGATCCTCGTCACGCCATCGACGCAGGCAGACGCGGCCGCTGGACAATGTCACAAAGGCGCTCATCGCTGCGCGATCCTATGTCTAGCAAGCTCAAATTCTAAGGAGTTTTACCTTCGACGTGGCTACGAACCAATCGGTCTTCGCACGCTGGAAGGGGCTCAGCCGATCAGGAAATGGCTGTCATAGAACAGTCTCAGATGACAAGATTGGCCCCGGAGGCGACATCGGTCGGCGGGCAATTCAAACCGATAATATCTTGGCCTGCAATCGCTGATCGAACCGATCGACGTTCACGATGACCCGCTGGTGCGAACCGTCTCCGATCAGCTCTCTTTGGTCGTGTGCCTCCACCCAAAATTCAAGCGTGCGGCCCGTGACCTTGATGAGCTTCGCCAGTGCGTGCACGCGCATTCCAACCGGCGTGGCTGCAATGTGACGTACATCGAGTCGTATTCCCAAGCTTTGAAATCCGGCCGGCATCAGATTCTCGACCGCATCCAAAGCCGCGGCCTCCATCAAATTGATCATCACCGGCGTGGCGAGCACGTGCACGCGCCCGCTGCCGATCCGCGGCGCAGTATGTTCCTCGGCCACAATCAACTCGGAACGACCCACGAGATCGAGCGTGAACTTCGATGTGTCGATCATTCGCAGTTTGCCTCCGTCGTGCCGCGGCTATCAAATGTCAACATGCATTCCCGCGACCTGAGTTTTCAACGTTCTCGCAGTCGATGGCCGCGAGCGTAGCGCCCGGCTTGGTTAACGGTTCGTTAATCCCGCCGGGCGATACTATTCCTTGCTGTGGGAGACCGACGATGACCAACGATGCCAATGGCGGCCCGATCACGGAAGAGTTCATCGGTCTTCTGCATCGGTGCAGCAAGCACGGCATCGATAAGCTCGTGTCCAACCTGTCGCAAAGCCATCGCGGGAGTCTCGCCATGTTCTGTTATGGCAGAGCCCACTTGCACGATGTCGCGTTGGCCATTGCCGCAACCTGCAACTTGGACTCATTGGTAGTCGCCGGAGGCAAGGCCGGTTATTTTCTGTTTGAGCAATCGCGCGAAAGGCCGAACGCAGACGAACCGCTTCCCGGATCACGACGAGCGAAGATCAGTCTCGCCACCAACGCATCCAGGCGCTTGTTGGACGCAGTGAACGTGTAGCTCATCTGAACGGGGACGAGTTGCCCGGTCTCAGCTGCCGCTGATTTCGACATGAAGCTCGCAAACAGGTCCGTGCTATAGTCTTGCAGCCTAGCTGCGAGGGGCCGAACGCCGTTGACCATGATGCGGGTAAATCGCGTCGAGTTCTGCGGATGCAGGCGCGGCACTGCCCGCGTGCCGCCAGCCGCCCTTTTGGCGTCGATCATCGGCGTCGCAGCCTTATCTGGGCCCGCGCTTGCCCAGCCGGCGGCGGACTTCTACCGCGGCAAGACGGTCGAGATCGTCGTCGGCGCCGCCGCAGCCGGCGGCTATGACCTCGCGAGCCGGACGCTCGCGAACCATATGGGCCGCCACATCCCGGGCAGTCCCAAGCTCATCGTCCGCAACATGCCGGGCGCGACCGGCCTGATCATGACCAATTATCTCTACAATGTCGCCAAGCGCGACGGCACGGTCATCGGCATGCCCACCAGCAACGTTCCGCTGGAACCTCGATTGAAGCTGCTCTCGACCGACGGCAGCGCGGTCAAGTTCGATCTCGCCCGCTTCAGCTGGATCGGAACCACGCTGCAGGAGCCGCAGGTGACCTGGGTCTGGCATACCGCTCCCGCCAGGAGCGTCGCCGACCTCAGGACCAATGTGATCGTGATGGGCGCGACCGCCAATTCCGCCGACAACTATGTGCTGCCCATGCTCGCCAACGCGCTGCTCGGCACCCGCATGCAGGCGCTGACCGGCTATATCGGGCAGAACGAGATCGACCTCGCGGTCGAACGCGGCGAAGTGCAGGGCAACAACACCAGCCTTTCGAATCTCACGGTCAGCAGGGCGGACTGGGTGCGCGACAACAAGATCCGCATCCTCCTGCAATACGGCAATGAGCGGCTGGCGGCCATCAAGGACGTGCCGACGGTCGCAGAATTGACGACCTCGGATCTCGATCGCGACGTGCTCCATTTCTACGCCTTGAAATTCACCATGACCCGCCCCTTGCTCGTTCCGCCCGAGGTGCCGGCCGAGCGCGTCGCGGCGCTGCAGTCGGCCTTCGAGGCCACCATGAAGGACAGCCAGTACCTCGACGAGGCCCGGCGGATCGGCCTCGACACCAACTGGCTCGGCGCCGAGGCGATCGGACGGCAGGCCCGGCAAATCCAGGAGACGCCGCAGGCCGTGGTCGACCGGCTGCGCGAATTGCTCGCGCGCGCGGGCGCAAGGTAGGAAAGGACGGCATCATGACGGACAGCGCTTGGCGCGGAACGGTCGGCATCGTGCGGCCGACGCAGCGCAGCGGCGGATTCGAGGAGCTCAAGCGAATGCTGCCGGAGGGCATCCGCCTGATCCCGCTCTGCCTCGATGTCCGCCGCGGCGCTCTCGACGAATTCAAGTCGGTGATCCCGGCCTATGAGGCCAAGGTCGCCGAGCTCGCCGAGATGGGCGTCGACGTCATCAACCCCTCGGGCGCTCCGCCGTTCATGGTTCTCGGTTACGAGAACGAGCAGAAGCTGATCCGCAAGTGGGAGCAAACCTACAACACCCCGATCTTCACCTCGGGCACGAGCCACATCGATGCGCTGCGCGCGCTCAAGGTGAAGCGTTTCCTCGGCGCGACCTATTTCGGCGGCGACATCAACCGGGTCTACGCGAAATATTTCATGGATGCCGGTTTCGACTGCCTCGAGATGGCCGGGATGGATGTCGCATTCGACAAGGTCCCGGAGCTGCCCAGCCTCGACGTCTATCGCTTCATCAAGGACGCGTTTCGCAGGCATGGCGCGGCCGAGGCGATCTACATGCTCGGCCCCGCCTGGCGCACGCTCGACATCGTCGAGAAGCTCGAGCAGGACCTCGGCGTGCCGGTCGTGCATGCCGTGCCGGCGCAGTGCTGGGACATCCAGCGGCATCTCGATCTGCGCCAGCCGGTCAGGGGTTTCGGGCGTCTCATTGCCGAAATGCCGTAGCAGCTGACCTGCGTTAGAGTCACAACACTGGCGCCGCAGTGTTCGATTCTATTCGCCGTAAACGTGTTTCTTCAGCCAGGCGACCGTGCGGTCCATGATCTGCCGATTGTTCTTTTCGAGCATCAGCGTGTGGCCATTGCCGAAGATGCCGGCCTCGGGCAGCACGTCGACCGTGACATCGCCGCCGAGCGCCTGCATCTTCTTCTGGAAGGCTCGGGACGCGTCCACCCGATCCTGGGCGCGGTCGCCGATGACGATCAGGATCGGCACCTTGGCGAGCTTCTTCAGCCCCTCCGCCGGGATTTCATCGAAGGCCGTGACGCTGGTTTCGACCGCCAGAATGCCCTTGACCTGGTCCGGCCGCTCGATCGCGGCGAGATAGCCCATCAAGCCCGAGGACGACCAGGTTTGCAGGGTCGCCGGCCCGACCTTGTCGATGAGCGCGGCGAGCGCCGCCACCGACTTCCTCAGCTCCAGCGGATCGCGATAGGTGCTCACCGTCTGCGGATAGTAATTTTCCGCGAACTCGATCGGGAACTGGGTGTTGGGATAGGGTTTGCCGAATTCCGGTCCCCAGCGGAACGTGACCCAGGCGGATTCAGCCGCATAGCGGTTCATGGCGGGCAAGTCCGAGACCGGAGCGCGCCCGAGCTTGACGGCATTGACGGTGCAGATATCGGTGCCCGCGCGCCCGGTATTGACTCGGTCGACGCCGTAGGTTGCAAACCCCTCGCGCAGGAACAGCGTCAGCCAGCCTTCGCGGCCGTCCGGCGTCGTGTCGTAGACCCGTGCCGTGTGCCCGCCGCCCGGGTTGAACAGGATCGGATACCGGTATTTCTGATCGACGGGATATTGATAGGTCGCATAGACGTGATTGATGACGACATGCCCCGGCGGCCAGCGCGTGCTTTTCGGGTCACCCCCATCGTTGGTGGGGCAAAACACCAGCTCACCGCCGGCCTCGATGCTGCCTTGACGCTGAATGTGCAATGGGCCATCCGCGATCGCGGCGGTACTTGCGACCACGACGATGGCCGCCACGAGAATCCTTCCGGCCATTCGGTCGGGGACATCAAGTCGGCGTTTCATGTTTCGCCTCCGCGCGCAGATGCCTCTATACTGAATACTGACATGATACTGAATACTGACATGCGTTTCTGTCCTGCTGCAAGACAGCGGCTGCCAAGACTGCGATGGAGCGGATCGAACATGACCAGGGTCCTCGCGATCGTCCTTGTGTCGGTGATGGCGTCGAGTGTCCCGGCACGCGCAGCGGATTTCTATCAGGGCAAGCAGATCACGATCGTCGTCGGCTTCACCACCGGAGGCACCTATGACCAGACCGCGCGCCTGTTCTCGCGCTATCTGGGCCGGCATCTGGCGGGCAATCCTTCGGTGATCGTGCGCAACATGCCTGGCTCCGGCAGCCTGGTCGCGGCGCTCCACCTCTATAATGCCGCGCCCAAGGACGGCACCACGCTCGGCGTGGTCGGCGGCGGCACGGTGCTCGAGCCTTTGCTCGGCAACCCGCAGGCGAAATACGATCCGAGGCGCTTCGGCTGGATCGGCGGGCGCTCGCGCGACAACTTCCTCTGCGCGGTCTGGCACACGGTGCCGGTCAGGACGATGCAGGACGTGGTGACGCGCGAGACCGTCGTCGGCGCGACCGGCCCCGGCTCGCGCACGCTGACCTATCCGAAGGCCCTCAACGAGCTGATCGGCACCAGGTTCAAGGTGGTGACCGGCTATCCCGGAGGCAATGAGATCACGCTCGCGCTCGAGCGGGGCGAGGTCGAGGGCTATTGCGGTTGGGCGCTCGGCAGCATCATGACCCGCGCCCCCGACTGGCTGCGCGACGGCAAGATCAGGCCGCTCGCCCAGTTCACGCTGTCGAAAACGCCATTGCCGAATGTGCCGCTCGCGAGCGAGCTAGTGCCGACACAAGCCGGGCGGCAGGCGATCGATGTCCTCGCGGCCGATTCGGTCCTGGCCTGGCCGCTCATGGCGCCGCCCGACCTGGCGGCGGAACGCCTGGCCGAGCTGCGCGCCGGCTTCGACGCCATGATGAAGGACCCTGAGCTCAAGGCGGAGGCGTCGAGGCAGAACCTCGACGTCGACCTGGTCAGCGGCGCCGAGATGCAGGAGATTGTCGACCGGCTCCATGCCACGCCGCCGGCGGTCGTCGAGCTGGTCCGCAAGATCAACGCGGCACATTGAGGCGCGGACTTAACGAATGCCGGAGGACCCGATGGCCTCGTATTGGCCGACGCTGGGCAGTTATGTTGCGGGGCTCGAACAGGCGGGCAAGCTCGTTCGCGTGACCACGCCGGTCAACAAGGATACCGAGCTTCATCCGCTGGTGCGGCTGCAGTTTCGCGGGCTGCCCGAGACTGCGCGCAAGGCGTTCCTGTTCGAGAACGTGGTGGACAGCCGCGGCCGCAGCTACTCCATCCCGGTCCTGGTTGGCGCCATGGCCGGCTCGGCGGAAATCTACGCGCTTGGAATGGGTTGCGCGATCGAGGAGATCGCGGAGGTATGGCGCAAGGCCTTGGCAAGCCCGCTCGCTCCGATCGAAGTCGGAGAAGCACCATGCCAGGAGGTCGTCATCACCGGCGATGCGCTCAGCCGCGAAGGCGGCGGACTCGGCCGGCTGCCGATCCCGATCTCGACTCCAGGGTTCGACAATGCGCCCTATACGACCGCCTCGCATTGGGTCTCGAAGGATCCGGAGACCGCCCTGCACAACCTCGGCAACTACCGCGGCATGGTGAAGGCGGAAAACCGCATCGGCGTGCTCTCGGGCATGCTCGGCGTCGGCATGCGCGAGCATATCGACCGCTGGCGGGCGAAGGGGGCGGAGCGCCTGCCGGCGGCGATCGTGATCGGCGCGCCGCCGCATGTCACCTATACCGCGGTGACCCGGATCCCGAACAACATGTGCGAATACGACGTCGCCGGCGCGCTATGCGGGCACCCGCTCGAGGTCGTGCGCTGCGTCACCCAGGACCTCATGGTGCCGGCGCAGGCCGAGATCGTCATCGAAGGCACGGTGCCCACCAATATCGTCGAGATGGAGGGCGCGTTCGGCGAGTTTCCGGGCTACATGGCGCAGCGCGACTTCAGCTTCTTCATGGAGCTGACCGCCATCACGATGCGCAGGCAGCCGATCTATCTCGCGATCCTGAGCCAGCTCCCGCCGAGCGAGAGCAGCAAGATGCGCCACATCGGCCGCGCCGCCGCCTCCCACAAGCTCCTGCGCGATGCCGGCTTCGACAATGTCAGCGAGGTCGAATATCTCGAATGCGCCGGCGCGAACGCGATCGTCGTCGTCAAGCTCAAAAAGCGAAGCGCCGACGATGCCAAGAATGCGCTGCGCCTGCTTGCCAAGAGATTCATCGGCAAGATCGCGATCGCGGTCGACGACGACATCAATGTCCGAGACGCGGAGAATATTCTATGGGCGATCGCCTACCGCTCGCAGCCTTACCGGGACGCGGAGATCGTCGACGCGCCGCTATTTGCGCTCGATCCGTCGGTTGCGCCTCCGGGGCAACCGCGCGGCTTGACGAGCGCGAAGCAGCCGCGGTCGACAGCGCTCCTCATCGACGCCACCATGCCCTGGCCATACCCGCCGCTGTCGCTGCCGAAGCGGAAATATATGGAGCGCGCGCTCGAAATCTGGCGCGATCTGCAGCTGCCCCCGCTCAGCCTCAAGGAACCCTGGTGGGGCTATTCACTGGGCTATTGGACCGAGGAAGAGGAGAAGGAGGCCGAGCTTGCGGTCGAGGGGCGCCACTATGAGACCGGGGAAAAGCAGAAGCAGACCCGCCGCCGGTTTGCAGAATGAAATCGCAAGGAGCGGGTGGGCAAAACGGCGAAGCCGCTGTGTTACCCACCCGACGCGGCCGCCAGGACATGGTCGGCCCCTCCTCGACCAAGGCGCGCGACTATCGTATGAATGTCCATGAATTGGCGAAAGAAGGCCTCGCTGGGAAATTGCATCGGTTTGCTCCCGCAATGAGCGTCTAAGAAAAACAGGTCCGCAGGGGCAGGGAATGCTCGAAAAAGGGATTGCCGGGGTCGCTTTCATCAGCCTCGCCGTGTTCGGCATCGCAACATCGGATGCGAAGGCGGGGGCTCCGCTCTCCTTCAAGGGCAAGACCATCACCATGATCGTCGGCTCCGACCCCGGCGGCGGGACCGATGCGTCAGGCCGGCTGATCGCGCCCTATCTGCGCCGGCACCTGCCAGGCGAGCCCAATATCGTGGTGCAGAACCTGCCAGGCGCGAGCGGCATCACGGCCTTGAACTACTTCGCCCACCGGACCCAGCCGGACGGCTTGACCATCATGATGGGTTCGATCTCGACCATCGATCCGGTGGTCTACCGCAATTCGAGCGCCCAATACGACCCGACGACATTTCGCTTCGCCGGCGGCATCGGACGGGGCGGCTCGGTCATTTTCATCAGAGGGGAGGCCGAACCCCGATTGCACGACAAATCGGAACGACCCGCCGTGATCGGGTCGGTCATGGGACTGCCCCGCCCGGCGATGCAGCCCGCGCTCTGGTGCATCGAATACCTCGGCTGGAACGCCGCCTGGGTCACCGGTTACCACGGGACCAACGAGACGATGCTGGCCTTCGACCGCGGCGAGATCGACATCACCTCGACCGGAAACATTTTCCAAATCCAGGATCGGCTCAACAGCGGGAAGCTGAAAATCATCGTCCAGACCGGCGCGGTCGAAGGCGGCAAGATCGTGCCGCGGGCGGAATTCGGCGATGCGCCGCTTTTTCCCGCGCTGATGCAAGGCAAGATCAAGGATAAGGCGGCGCAGAAGGCGTTCGACTACTGGACGGCGTTGAATACCGGCGACAAGTGGCTCGCGCTGGCGCCAGGCACGCCGGACCTCATCGTCGAGGCCTACCGCAAGGCGTTCCAGAAAGTCGCGGCTGACCGCGATTTCCGCGAGCGGGGCGAGAAGATCAGCGATGGCTTCGTTCCGATGGCCGCGCACGACGTCGAGATCGTCGTGCGGGCCTTGGCGGATACCACGACCGAGGCTGTCGACTATACCAAGGGGCTGATGCGCAAGCAGGGGATGCGCATCCAATAGTCCACTCGGCGCAGGGATTGATCGGGGGTTGAAGGATGAGAAGCATCGGCCTCGGCCTCTTCGCCTGTCTCGTCGGATGCGCCGAGGCTGCGGCGGAGGGCGGGATCTCGTTCCAGGGCAAGACGATTACCATGATCGTTCCCTATGCGTCGGGCGGGGGAACCGATCTGGCGGGCCGGCTGGTCGCCGAATATTTCTCGAAGCTGCTTCCAGGCGCGCCGTCGGTCATCGTCCGCAACATGCCGGGCGCGGACGGCAAGCGGGGGATGAACCATTTCGTTCAGCAGGTCAAACCGGACGGCTTGACGATCACGGTCGGCTCGGGGACGAGCTCCGATCCGCTGCAATACCGCCAGCCCCACTCCAAATACGACCCCACCAAATTCCTCTTCATCGGCGGAATCGGGCGGGGCGGCTCGTTCCTCCTCATCAACAAGGAGGCCGAGAAGCGGCTCTACGACAAGCGCGCCGCGCCCGTCGCCATGGGCTCGCTGGGTGCCGTCCCGCGCGCGGCAATGGAAGGAACGGTCTGGGGGATCGAGTTCCTCGGCTGGAACGTGCGCTGGATTCTGGGTTATCCCGGCACCAGCGGGCTCGGACTCGCGCTCGAGCGCGGCGAGATCGACATGACCGCGACCGGCGATGCCGGCCAGATCCAAAGGCTGCTGGAGACCGGCAAGATCAAGATCCTGGCCAAGTTCGGAAGCGGCGGCGTCTTGCGCCAGGACTTCGGCGACGCACCTTTCTTCGTCAGCATGATGGAAGGCAAGATCACGGACCCCACGATGCTGAAGGCATTCCACCATTACCTCGGCATGATGGCGACCGACAAATGGGTCGCGCTGCCGCCCGGGGCGCCCGAGCCGGTCGCCGATGCCTACCGCGAGGCGTTCGCCAAGATGAGCAAGGAGCCCGATTTCCTCGACCGTGGCCGCAAGATGAGCGAGGAATTCGTGCCGATGACCCATCATGAGATCGAAAAGCTCATCGCAACGCTGGGGGATACGCCGCCCGAGGCGATCAAATTCATCGACAATATGTACAAGAAGCAGGGGCTGACGCGGGAGTGAAGAAACTGGGCGGACGGTCGCGGCGGTCCGTCAGTATAGAGCAAAGCTTGTGTTGGGCACCTGCCCCCGCCGTTGTTGTCAATTCTTGGTAAGGCTTCCGTTGGGAATCGTCGCCCCTCCATTGCTGACGCCGGTGTTGTTCCTACTGTCGGTCTGGATCTGCGCGCCGCTCGCGATGACGAAGCCGGTCGTGTTGTTGTAGATGTTGTTGCCGGAAATGCGGATGGTCGAGCCGCTGGCAGCGGCATTCAGCGCCACCGCATTATTTGCGATCGTCGAGCGGTCGATGTTGACGGTCGTGCTTGCCGCCAAAAGATTGATGGCGCTGCCGCGATTGCCCGAAATGATCGATTTGGTGACGTTGACGAACACGTTGCTGTCGGGGAGTGACAGGCCATTCGACGTCGAGCCGGTGATGGTCACATTTTTCAGCGAAGCGACTTTGAAGCCACCCGAGCTCTCGAGTGCGACTCCGTTGTCATTGTCGCTGATCACGGTGTCGGTGACGAACAAGAACAGCGTTGAAGGATTAGGGATTCCGAGGAATATGCCCGCTGCACTGCCATCAAACGCGTGGAAATTGCGAATGGTGCACTTTTCGACATGCACCGCTTTGGCTGCTAAAATACTAATTCCGCTTACGCCGGTACCCTGCCCATCGATGTCGAGACCGTGCAAGGTCACCACTTCACCCGCGCCCGCGAAGACGAAGATGCCGGAGATGGGGGTCCCCTGAACGCCGGCCGTCCCGGCTTCGCACGAGATGGTGATCGCCTTGCGGATGTTCACTCCGCCGAAGCTGCCGGGATCGAGGCAGTTGATCTCGCCGCCCGAAGCCGTTTTCGCGATGGCTGTCGCGAAGGTCTTGCAGGGCGCGGTCCGGCTGCAGGGGTTGCCGTCATCGCCCGTGCCTGAAACCCAGGTCCGCGCGTCCAGAGCCCGCGCCGGCGCGGCGGCGAAGAACGGCAATGTTCGACCTGTTGCAGTACCTGATCCGCAACTGCGAGCGCGTCGTTAGCAAAGACGACCTGCTTGCCGCGGTTTGGCAAGGACGCATCGTTTCCGAGGCGACGCTGAGCAGCCGCATCAACGCCGTCCGCGCCGCGCTACACGACAGCGGCGAGGAGCAGCGCCTTATCCGCACCATCCTGCGCAAGGGCATCCGGTTCGTAGGCGCCGTCCGCGAGGAGTCCGGCGCCGAGGCGACTGCCGCGATTGAACCGCCAAAACCCGGATTGGGCCTGCCCGACCGCCCGTCGATCGCCGTGCTGCCGTTCGTGAACATGAGCGGCGATCCGGAGCAGGAATATTTTGCCGATGGGATGGTAGAAGACATCATCACTGGCCTCTCGCGCGTCAAATGGCTTTTCGTCATCGCGCGCAATTCGAGCTTCGCCTACAAGGGCCGCGCCGTCGACGTGAAGCAGGTCGGCCGCGAACTGGGTGTGCGCTATGTTCTCGAAGGCAGCGTGCGCAAGGTGGCGAGCCGCGTCCGTATCTCCGGTCAGCTCGTTGAGGCGGAGGATGGGCGGCATCTCTGGGCCGAGCGGTACGACCGCGACCTCACGGACGTGTTCGCGCTGCAGGACGAAATTACGATCAGCGTGGTGGCTGCCATCGAGCCCAACCTGCGACAAGCCGAGATCAAGCGCGTCAGGCGCAAGCGGCCGGATAATCTCGACGCCTACGATCTTTTGCTCCGCGCGCTGCCGAGCGTTTATACCTGCATGCCGGAGGGCGCCGCCAAGGGCTTGCCGATCCTCGAGCAAGCGCTCGCCATCGAGCCGACCTACGCGCTCGCGCACGGCTTTGCCGCCTGGGCGCACGAAATCATCTACGTGCGCGGCGGCATGCGTCCAGAGAACCATGATGGCGCGATTCGCCATGCCCATGCGGCCCTCGAGCACGGCCGCGGCGACGCGATGGCGCTCGCGCTCAGCGGCTTTGCCATCGGCATGGTGGCGCAT